>Ga0209918_1000438_pt1 | contig 27568 bp, 30 predicted proteins | sample SalPonD_shore_MG_FD_185712 | JGI IMG/M metagenome (GOLD analysis project Ga0209918, IMG submission 185712) | Salt pond soil microbial communities from South San Francisco under conditions of wetland restoration - Salt Pond MetaG... | ecosystem: Environmental > Aquatic > Marine > Intertidal zone... | reverse complement strand
TGATTTATTTTTGTTAAAACATAATCAACTTGATTTGAAGTAAGATATGTGAGATTACCCATTGGTCCGAGAAGATATGACATTTTCTCCAATTTTTTAATTAGCTCAGTAAAATTTTCCTCATCTCTATTAACAATATGCTCTAAAAAATAATTCAAGAAATTATTATTAAATCCTGCTATGATTTTTAAAATTTCCACATCATAAGCATTTAGATAACTTTTTAATTCTTCAATTCCATTGATTCGATTGGGTAATTTTATATTAAAAACAGAAACATTATCAATTATTATTTGTACATAATCTGATTTTTCCATTAAAATCCAATTTGGGTGTAAAGTTATTATTCTATAAAATAAACTTTTAATAGCTAATTAATCAATAAAATTCTACTATTAAATATTTTTCATTTTATATTTTTCTGTATTTTTTAGCAATATTCCTCGCTAGCTTCATTTGTTCTTTAGTTTCTAATGAGCATTTTCTGTGTGATCGAATCCATTTAACTGGGTCCATTTTTTCAGGGATATAACCAAAATGAGAACCCCATGCCACCAATAATTGTCCTGTTCGACCGCATCCAGCAACACAATGAACTACAATAGCTTCATTTCTATTATGATGCTTTTTTGCAATCTGAAGAAATGTGATTATTTGTTCCTCGGTTGGTGTTCCATAATCTGGAATATTTATGTGAAAGTAGTGAAATTCATTTGGCACCTCGTTTTTATAATCAAATTCTGAGCAATTTATAATCACTTTAATTTTAAATTCACGATAAATATCAAAAACATAAGAATCAGGCCACCAACTTGCCGCAATCTTCCCTTTCTCTATCCAAGTAAATGGTTCTGTACGATGAGGTTGTCCATTCTTCGGCCAATACCACGGTCTAACCATTTATTCACACTCAAGGAAATTTATAAAAATATATAGCATTAGTCTAAATTTAAATATTTAGATTGTTGCTTCAACATTTCAATTAGAATTTTTTCTGCTTCCGAATAACTATTAACTACCGGATCTGCCAAAAGTGCTTGGAGAGCAATACTTTTAGACTTTTTTATTGCTGCCTCTACAGTTAAATCTTGAACGGTTGCTTGATTTCTTAATAATCCCGCTAACCCCTTAGGATACTCTCCAAGCTTTACACCCTCAATTCCGTTCTTAGTTATTTTAGCTGGGCATTCTACAACGAGATCTTTGGGAAGATTCGTAATAATCTCATCATTTGGAATATTTACCGACAATTCTGTATGATTTGAGTCCGTTAATATTCCTTCGATAATGGGAATTGCTCTTTCTTCATCGGGTTGAACAAGTCGTGCACCTTTGCCCCGCTTGATGAGTCTTCGTATTTTTTTTCCCTCATAATCTATCATTATCATATATGTATCTCTAAATTCTTTTATACCTGATATATCTGCTATTTCCCATGCCCAATGGATATATTCTCCAAAATGGGAATCTGTTGTATATGGTATGTAACCATATTTTTGAAATATATATTTATTCAAATCAACATCAAGATTATCTAACCCTTCTAAATAGGAGGGTCCCTTTTCTCTAATTTCTGGATACGCATCTTTTCCAGTATCTTTATAATTAATCTTTAAAACCACACCAAAATGATTTAATCCTCCCGCAATTATCTCTAAATTAGAAAGTTCTGTATTAAGTATGCGAGAATAGTGTATCATAAAATGTCCCAATTCATGGCATAATCCAATAAATTTTAATTTAGGAAATTTTCTTTTTATTGCTAAACAAATTCTACTCATAGGATTAGAAAAATTTATAAAATATGCGTTTGGACATATTCTCATAACATCTTCACAAATATCTAAAATTGGGGGGATAATTCTTAAAGAGTGAAATAAACCCCCTGGACCTCCATTCTCTCCAAAAACTTGTTTATTGCCAAACCAATGTGGGATATATAAGTCTTGATCCCATAAGTCGAATCGAGGTCCCACTTCGATAGAATTAATTATAAACGTTGCGTTTTTAAGAGCCTCTTCCCTATCGGTTGTAGATTGTAAAATGAAATCTAAATTTCGTTGATTTATAGCAGATTCACATGCTTCCGCAGCAAGGTTCAAAGATTTAGCATCAATATCGTGAAGAGATATAGTTGATCCCTTTAAAATCTCACTTTCTAAAATGCTACCTACAGATCCCAAACCAAATTGCAGTGAACCCGCTCCAATAAGAACTATTTTTTCCATTTTTATTCTAATATAGATAAAAATGGATTTAATAAAAATAGAAGTGTTTTGAAAAAATTAACAACTAATAGAAGACGCAATTATAAAATAAAATAATGTATTATATATTTTTTCTTAAATTTTCAAGATTATAATCTATAAAACGATATAAGGTTTTTACGAAATCTATAAATTTTTATAGATATAATTGTCGTAGATATTAACAGTAAAAATTTTTATAAAAACGGGTTTGGGTTTTGGACCGAAAATTAAGATATAGTATATTAGTTGACAGAATATCATTAATCCCTATTCCACTTTTTATGTTGGGTTTATTGATTTCTCTAATTTTGGGAATGCACTACGGAGATTATTCTTTTTTATTCAATACAATTAGTGAACTTGGATCGATACATTTTACTCCTTTTCCGGAAGCAATTAATCTCACATTCATTATCACATCCTTATTATTAGGGTCATTTTATTATGTATTTTTCAGAAAAATCCATTATAGTGTTACAGATTCAGAATTTCATAAGCGTCTTAGTAAATTTGGTTTCATTATGTTTGTTGTTTCAAATATTAGTTTCTTTTTCGTAGGCATCTTTTCTGTAGATGTATCATATATTATTCATATAAGTTTCGCTGCTACAGTATTTATTTCATTACTTTTAGGAGAGATTATATTTGGTTATTTAATCATCAAATTTAATATTTTCAACAAAATCATTGGTTTTTCTATGATCTTCCTCCATCTTTTCGTCTGTGTATTAATACCTATATTTCCCGCAGCAACATCGATTTTAGAGTGGTGTATGTTTTTTGTTCTTATTATTTGGGGGATACCTGTCTCAATAATAATAAGGAAATAGTTTTATATTAATTTTAAACTTAAGGGAGAGGTTTTAGTTGAGAATAATATTAATGTATTTCTAAAAATTAAAATTATATAATAATTCTTTTTTATAACTAAAACCAATTATAATTTAAAGTTGAAAAATGGATCCAGAAAAACTAACAGCTTTCGATACAAGAAGATTTCCAGTCAGACCTCACGTAGGTGTTGGAGTACTCCTAATAAGGAATAAAAAACTTCTTTTGGTAAAAAGAAAGTACAATCCTGATGCTGGTTATTGGAGTATCCCTGGGGGGCATCTAGATCTTGGTGAAAGGGTTAGAAAAGCAGCTGAAAGAGAGGCTTATGAAGAAACTGGTTTTAAAGTTAAGGCAACAAAATTAGCAGGAATAATTGATAAAATTATGTATGATGGAGAAGGAAATGTAGAATATCATTATGTCTTACTTAATTATTTTGTTGAGCAAATAGAAGGTGATGAAAATCAAGAACCTATTGCAGATGATGATGCTTTAGACGCTCGATTCGTTCCTTTCAATGAATTGAAATCCTATAATCTTACAAAATCTTTGGTAGAACTCTTGAAACAATTAAAAATTGGGTATCAATAAACAATCTATAAAAATTTTCTTAGATTTGCTTTAGTCAAATAAAGGCAAAAAATAAAATTCTATTCGCATTTATTTAATCTGAACTTAATTTTAAAAAATTTTAAAATAATTTAGAGGCAAAATTTTTGTCTACTTTAATGAAAGAAGCCAGAGACGGAAAAATTACTAAAGAAATGGAGATCGTTGCTAATAATGAAGGAGTTGATCCAGAATTTATCCGTCGTGGCATCTCTAAAGGAAGGATTATTATTCCGAAGTCCAATCGAAGAGAATTAGATCCTCCTATAGGTATTGGAAAGGGATTACTCGTAAAAATTAACGCAAATGTTGGTTCTTCTAAAAAAGTATATAATCCACATGATGAGTTAGAAAAAGCCCTAATTGCGGAAAAATATGGTGCTGATACTATTATGGATCTTAGCACTGGTGTAACAGAATCTAATGTAAAGCAAATAAGACAAATGATTTTAGAAAATATTAAAGTTCCATTAGGAACGGTTCCAATTTATCAATCTGCCTTACGTGCTATAGAAACTAAAGGTGCTATTATTCAAATGGATGAAGATGATCTTTTCAAAGTCGTCGAAGAGCAAGCAAAACAAGGTGTTGATTTTTTTACAGTGCATGTAGGAGTCACTCAAGAAATTGTCAATTATTTAGTTGATCATCCCCGCATAATGGGGATAGTTTCTCGTGGAGGGACATTTTTAGCAGCATGGATTTTATATCATGAAAAGGAAAATCCATTCAGTGAGCAATATGACTATTTGTTGGAAATGGCTCAAGAATATGATTTCACTCTCTCGCTTGGTGATGGAATGAGACCGGGAGGAATATTCGATTCAACTGATTATCCTCAAATAAGAGAATTAATGGAAATATCTAAGCTGGTTAAGAGAGCATGGGAAAAGAATGTTCAAGTTATGGTTGAAGGTCCTGGGCATATTCCCGCACATCAAATAGAGCAAAATATTAAAATTCAAAAATCTTTATGTGATGAAGCTCCATTTTATGTTCTTGGTCCCTTAGTAACTGATATTGCTCCGGGTTATGATGAGATAGTTAGTGCTATCGGAGGAACATTAGCAGGATTAGCCGGAGCCGATTATCTTTGTTACGTAACCCCCTCAGAACATTTAGGATTACCGAATAAAGAAGAAGTCAAGAGAGGAGTCATAGCTTCAAAAATTGCTGCACATGCAGTCAATATTGCTAGATATGGAAAAAGAGCATCAGCGTGGGACTATAAAATGGATATTGCGAGAAAAAATTTAGATTGGAAAGAAATGATTAACTTAGCAATCGATCCAGACATTGCAAAGGAAAAGCACTTACGTTCTGGAGAAAAATTAGAGGATGAAGAATGTTCAATGTGTGGAGAGTTTTGTGCAATAAAACTATTGCGTCAAGCTTTAGAAGAGAAAAAAAAAGAATAATTTTGGATAAATAATAGAAAAGGAGCAATTCACCATATATATTTGAATTCTATCTCAATTTATTCCTTAAGTCCATCAAAATAATATGGTGTAAGAATTGGAAAAAATTTTCGATTTAAATCTTTGAAAACTTCCTCAGGTATTAGAGATCCATCTTTTGGCGGTTCTTTATAAAGATTCTTTAATTGTTTTACATATTCTCTCATTTCAAGCTGCAAAAAATATGTCCCTTTCTGAGCGATTATTACTAAATAATACGGGCTGAGATATTCCACGATTATAGCTCTATCTCCAAATCTTAAAGAATCTATTCCGGCTTTTGATTTGGCAACTTCTTCACTAACATTTGAGAAAGCTATAGTTAAGCCACCTATTAGCTGGGAACTAGCCCCACTTTCTCCAAAACCTGCAAATTCATCAGAGAGAGGTTTATAATAGTGTGTAATGCCAGCTTCATCGACTAAACTTACTACTTGTACATTGGGTGGTACTAATCCAATTAATTCAGGATCTATAAAATGGGGTAAACTTATCAATAGTAAAGCTAAAACAAAAACAGGAGTATTATATGTAGAAAATTCAATTCCAGCAACTTCAAGAATACCCTCTAAAAATTCAAAAATCACATTTATGAATAAAAGAACTATTCCTGCAAACTGCATACCTCCTAAGATTCTTGCTCGATGGCTATGAGCGAAAAACGTTTTTGACATCCTTATCCCTATCAAAAATACAGAAAAAAAGACAACAATTGCTCCAATTTGTACTAATGTTCTCAATAGAATTTGAAATAAAGTATTTGTTCCATAATCCAACGTAACTAATGAATAAACATTCTTTAAACAATAAGGAATTAAGCAGAAAGTTATTAAAATACTCAACCAAGAGCGTGGACTGTCTCTATCATTGAGCTCAAAATGGAAAAACAAAAAATAAATGGAAAGTGTAGAAGTTAAAATTTGGATCTCAAATAACCATGTTTGAGGGACAGTTCCAGCAGGATTCCAATTTAACCACCCAAAAAAATATGAAATGCTCGAAGTGAAAAGACCAATTACCATAAATATAAGTGAAGTTAATCCGAATTTCACAGCACGATAAATTATTAATAAACCAAAAAGGAACATCATAATTGCTAATGAGAAAAAATATGGAGAGAAAGTACCAATTTGAGCATACACAATATACTCTCTAAACCAAGGTTCTATTATAAAACTGGTTAGAATTAAATAGATGATAGCAAATATCGCAACTATTCCTATAATAAATATAATATAATTTTTAACATCCTTTATATTATAGATTTTGTTTCTTAAAGACAAATTTTTTTTTCCCATAATACATCAAAAATTATTATTTAATATAAATAAGAGATAAATATTAATATTTAAAAATAAGCCAAAGTCTTAGGAGAAATCCCATTGAAGGTTTTATAGCTTATATAAAATAGTCTGAAAAAGATAGAAGCTATATAAACCTTAATATCTTTTCTAACTTTTTTATCATATCTTCTGCTGATTTACTGAAGATCCGCATCATAGGTTCCTTTCCTTTTGCTCCCGTATCCCATATTATATCTGGTACTCTACCTAATTCATCTAATGTGTTTTTTATTAGCCATTGCATCGTGGAATGTTCCCTATTTTTAATTTTTTCTGGTTGCTCTTCTCTTCTTATCTCACGTAATTCTAGATTCGTTTTTTCATTAATGGCTTTGATTAAGTCGGGATCAAATTTCAGATTCATTACAACATTTATACTTTTATCAAATTCTTTTGCAGTAAGAATAAGTCTGGCCGTGTGATCAGAAACCCCGAATTTAATATCTCCGATAGCTTTTGGATATCCCCCAATAATAGATATCCGTCCTTCAATAGCGGCTATATCTTCCTCAGATTTTGCCTCCTTAATAGCCACAGAAATATTTGTACGGACTTCTGGGATTACTAAACTAAATTTTTTTAAACTTGAAAAATAATCATAAATCTCCTTAACCTGGTTGAGTGCATTTAATCTAAGATTCGTCATTGATTTAATATTATCATTATTTTTATTTTTATAAAAATGAAATTATCTATAAAAAGCCAATCATCTTGCTTTTCTCACCCAGCTCTTTCAAAAGCCCATTTTGCCTTATCCTCTAATCCCAATGCTTGGTAGGCCCTTCCTAAATATAAAAATGCCTCGGGATATTCAAAATTTTGCTTAACTAATTTAAAAAGATGATTAATTGCCATATCATATCTTCCCCTTAGATAATTTATTTTCCCTCTAAAAAACATAATTTCATACTTTTTATTTTTATAGTCTTTAAATTCATCAAGGACTTCAAGAGCTTTCTTAAATTCTTTCTGCTTAACAAATTCATCTACTAAATCTAATCCTTTCAAAAAAACCATTGTTTCTCCTATTTGATATATTTTATTCACATTTTCTTTTTCTAATTGATTTTTAAGTTCTTCTTCTTTTTCTTTTTCTTTTTCTCTTATGTATTCTTGAAATCTTTTTATTATTTTCTCATCATATTTAGTGTTACATAAAGGACAATTAAATGAATGCGTCAACCATTCTCTTAGGCAAGATATATGAACTGCATGACCATTGGGGCACTCTTCATATGAATCTGAAATTTGCATATGGCAAATTATGCATGTGGTTGGCATTTGAATATTTAAGTTTTTTTGAAAGAATTATTTTGTAAAATATGAATCTTTAGATAATTATAAAAATCAAGTTTTTTTAAATTGTCCTTTTCCAAAAAAGGTTAAAATGATATATTATTATAGTTGTTAAATAAATATCAATATGTAAGGGAACTCTATTGTCTATAAATCTAACAGAATTATTTGAGACTTTATGCAATAATTTTTTTAAAGTGAACCAAGACATTGATGCGATTATTGTTTCTGATGTTGATGGATTAATTATGGAGGAATTCAATATAAATGAATATTTAGAGAAAAAAATGATCTCCTTCTTATTTTTTAGAATTGGGGAGGAATATCGATTGGAAATTTTTGATCAATTAAAAGTAATGTTTAGTACAATTGAATCTGTTTCTCATATATAGGAAATTCTAATTTTTCAAGTGATTCTTCAACTTTTCATTAATTAAATCTCCCATTTGATCGGTGGTGAGAGTATCAAGCTTCTCATCTTCAATATCAGTTGTACGACCTTCATTAAGCGCCTCCTCAACACTTAGTTCAATATCATGAGCGATTTTTTCTTGTTTAAATGATTCTTCAAGCATTAATTTCACACTTAATATAGTCCCAATGGGATTTGCTATTTTTTTACCGGCTATATCAGGCGCAGACCCATGGATCGGTTCATACATAGAAACTTTCCCTGGGTGAATATTACCACTGGAGACCATCCCCATGCTTCCAATTAAAAATGCTGCTTCATCACTAATAATATCTCCAAATAGATTCCCAGTTACGACTGTCTCATATGCATAAGGTGTTCGAATTAACCATTGACAAAATGCATCTATATAGAGATTTTCTTTTTGAATATTTGGATAGTTTTTTCCAATTTCTTCAAAAATTTCCCTCCAAAGTTGACTAGGTTTTAAAAGATTTGCTTTATCTACGGATGTTATTTTCTTATGATTATATTTTTTAGCGAATTGGAATGCGAACTCAATAATTCTTTCACATCCTTTTCGAGTATATATCATATTATTGATTGCAACCTCATTTTTCATAATTCCCCCGACATCTACGTAAAGACCTTCAGTATTTTCTCTAACTATGGTGAAATCTATACCTTTACCAATATATTCTTCTTTTAATGGACAGTTGTCTTTTAATGGGTCATATAATTTAATAGGTCGTATATTTACATATAAATCCAAACCTTGTCGTATCCTTAATATTGCAGATTCCGCTACCCCTTGTGGAAGCCCGGGAAGCCCCACAGCACCAAAAAGTAATGCATCTGATTCTTTTATAATATTAAAAGACTTTTCTGGTAAACTATTACCCATTTCTTTCCAAATTTTTCCTCCTGCTGGTGCTTCTTTAAAAACAAAATTAAGATCTGAATATTCATTAATGGTTCTTAAAATTTTTACACCTTCCTCTACGACTTCAGGTCCTACTCCATCGCCCCTCGTAATAGCCAGAACCTTTTTTTCCATATTCTCCATCCCTATTAAATAGTATTAGTTTATTCTTGCAAATTTCAAAACCTAAAAATTTTTTTTGAAATTCTATGGTTCTAATGCATTAAGATTAAAAAGGATTATCAACCTAACTGATTTGCAATGTCCACTCCTAATATAAAATCAAAATTTCTAGGAAGTATGATCGGAAGTGCATTGGGCGACTGTATAGGAGAGTTAGCCTTCAGATTCGGAAATAAAGAAGATCTAATTAAAGAAATTAATAATAGGAATATAATACAATATACTGATGACACTGCCATGGCTCTAGGAATTGCAGAAACGATAATCTCAACTAATGACAATTGGAACACTCAAGACCTTGGAAAAACCTTTCATAAAAATTTTAACAAAGAACCATATCGTGGTTACGGCCGTGGACCTCCTCAAATTTTTCGTACTGTAGAAATTACGAACGAATCATATAATAAAGTTGCAAGTAAATTATTTGGTGGAGAAGGGTCATTTGGTAATGGTGCTTCTATGCGAATCGCTCCTTTGGGATTATTTTACTATGATCATCCAGAAATTTATAAGGTAGCTAAAAAATCTGCAACTGTAACACATACACATCCGTTAGGGATTGATGGTGCCGCCCTTCTTGCTAAATTAAATAGCATATTAATTCCAAGAAAACGTGAAGAATTATTTATGCAAGAGAAGCAGAATCTTATAGATGATTTAATTAAGTTTTCAAAAACTAATGAATACAAAGAAAAATTAAAAAAAATTAAGGATTTAATCATAAACAGTGAAGAAATGATTAAAGCAGAGCGGATTCTTGGTTCAGATGTTCTAGCGTATACTTCTGTTCCGTTTAGTATTTTTGCATTTTTATATAATCCCGAATCATATAAAAAAAATTTATTAGAAACTGTTTTAATATCAAAAGATAGAGATACCGTAGGAGCTATGATAGGGGGTTTATTAGGATCCTATTTAGGAATAGAGTTCATTCCGGATGAATGGATTCAGAGACTGGAGAATAAGGATTATATTGAAGAATTAACACTGAAACTTTTTGATTTAAAAAAATAAAATAGTTTTAGGTTTAATAGGAGATAGATTTTAATATATCAATATGAAAGAAATTATATTCTACGGTGACGATGCTTTTTTTTATGAGTTTCTTGAAGATATTGATATTTACTACGCCAAAACTCCTATTCCTCCTATTAAAAATCAAGAATTGGCAATCCAACAAGCAATTAAAAACCCAATAAACTCATCAAAGTTATCAGATTTGATTAATTCTAATTCAAATATTGCAATCTGTTTTGATGATATAAGCGTCCCCTTACCTCCTATGAAAAATGAAGTCAGAAAAATAGCCGCTGAGATTGTTTTAAAAATTCTTAAAGAAATTGGTGTTAAAGATGAGAATTTATATTTTATATGTGCTAATGGGTTACACAGAAAATGTAAACCTAAAGAATTAAAATACATTTTAGGTAAAAAATTATACCGTAAATATAAAGATCGCATATTTAATCATGATGCAGAGGATAAAATTAACTTAAAAACTCTAGGAAAAACTCACGATGGAGATAAAATACAGATTAATAAATTAGCAGCTGACGCAGATCTTATTATATATCTGAATATTAGTTTTGTACCATTAAATGGTGGTTGGAAGTCTATAATAGTTGGATTAGGGAGTTATAATACTATCATTCCTCATCACTCACCTCAAACGCTAAAACAGGGATCATATATGGATCCCGAATCATCAGAATTACACCATATTATCTGGGAGATGGGAGATCTTATCAAAGATAAGCTTAAAATTTTTACAATTGAAATGGTTATCAATAATAATTTCTATGGTGGAATTTATAAGAAACTGTACAGGTCAATTAAATCTCCTCAGAGAAAAGTACCCCTATGGAGAAGGTTAGCTCTTTCAGCATTAAAAATCTTTCCAAAATTTATAAAAGCATATGTTAGAAAAAATCTTAAAGCGAATTATGAATTGATAAGTGTTTTTGCTGGAGATATTGAGGAAACTCATAAAAAATCATTAGAACTCATGAATACTCAATTAAATGTTGAAATTCCAAAAAAATATGATATTATCATTTACGGAGTCCCTAATCTTACTCCCTATAATGTAGGCTCTGAAATGAATCCACTCCTGCTACACACTCTTATTTCTGGATATCTTTTTAATATGCACCAAGGAGAATCTCCTTTAAAAAAAAACGGTACTCTAATTATTCTAAATCCTGCGAATGAAAAATTTGATTCTGAACAACATCCTTCTTATAAAGATTTTTATTATGATATTATGACCAAAAATCATGATATTTTCAATTTAAAAGAAGTTGAGCGTGAATTTTTGCATAATAAGGAATACATCGAAAAATACAGAAATCAATATGCTTACCATCCTGTTCATGCTCCCATTGTGTATTATTGGGGTGTAATGGGACTCTTGAACATCGGAAATATTATAGTTGCTGGGGCTAAAAATAGAGATGTTCTAAAAGTCTTAGGATATGAATATGCAGAAAATTTAGATGAAGCTCTTGAAAATGCAAAAAATCGGTATCCAAATAATTGTTCAATTGCATATTTCTGCATTCCGCCACTATTCATAGCAAAATTAATTAAAAATTAATTATTGATTAATCAGATGGATAAAGAACAATTATTAAAAAAGCTCGAGCATTATTCTGGAAATCGACGATTAGGCGTTTCTAATTGTCAAGAGCCTCGATTTGATGATGAAGAGACTAAGAAAAAATGGATAGAAGGGGAACGTAAAGTGAGAATAAAAAGAACATTAAAAAGATGGCGTAATAACATATTGGAAACAACTGAACCAAAAAATTTAACTATTCATCTCGTTGGACAATCTCATATTGATTGTGCATGGATGTGGCGCTATGAACAGACTCGCAGTAAATCGCAAGTAACCTTCAATAAAGCAATATTTCATTCAAATATCTTCCCAAATAAATTTTTATTCGCACTCAGTCAACCAATACTCCTCGAATGGATAAGAGAAGATAATCCAGAATTATTTCATAAGATCCAAGAAAAAGTCAATAATGAAAATATAGAGATTGTTGGGGGCTCCTATGTAGAACCTGATTGTATGATGCCTTCTGGAGAAGCTATGATAAGACAGCGCTTATATGGAATGAGATTTTATAAAAAATATTTTAAAAAAGCGCCTGAAGTGGAATGGTTCCTTGATTCTTTTGGCTTTAATTTTGGGCTCCCCCAAATACTTGCGAAATCGGGAGCAAAATACTTTTGGACTAGTAAGATGACTTGGAATAGAGATACCACATTTCCCTTTATTCATTTCTGGTGGAAAGGTGCTGATGGAACTCAATTATTAGCTGCGAACTTTCATTATGATCCACAAGTATTAGAAACATGGGAGGAATATGAAATAGGACGGCATCTTTTAAAGCCAAACGGCAAAAAAAAATGGAATTATTCTAATGATTATTCTTTATTAAAAAATCACGTTCGAGATACTGAAATATGTCCCCATGTGGGTTTCTTTTTTGGACAAAGTGATGGAGGTCACGGACCAACTCATCAAGAGGTTGCTGAAGCGAATAAACTTTCTGAGTTAACTTGGTTCAAATGGAGTCGTGTAGAAAATTTTTTCAAAGAAATTGAGTATTATTCAAACGATTTTCCAGTATGGAATGATGAATTATATTTAGAATTTCATAGAGGGTGTTTTTCTAATCATGGACAAGTAAAAAGATATAATCGAAAATATGAAAATTTGCTCCCTAGTCTTGAAAAACTAGCAACATTAACTAGAATTATCTTTTCAGATTATAAATATCCTCAAAAAGAAATGGAGAATTTATGGAAAATAACTCTAAAGAATCAATTCCATGATGTTTTACCGGGTAGTTCAATTCCTGAAGTCTATGATGATTGTTGGGAAGATTGGAACACTCAAAATAGTATAGTTAATGAGGTAATCAGTAAGTTAGGAAAATTATATTCAACCGAAGGGTCTCAGAAAATAAAAAATCCTTCAAAACAAGTAATATTATTCAACTCTTTGAGTTGGAATAGAACCGCACGGGTTTTTATTCCATTTGATATTTTTGATGAAAAGATTAAGTTTGATAATAAAGAAAAACCACCTTATGCTAAATTCATTATTTTAAATGAAAATAAAAAGGAATACATTTGCCAACCCGTTTCAGCTGAGGATCCTAACACTATTGATCCCAAACCCGCTGGATGGTGGATGGTCCTAGAAATAGAAAAATTAAGTATAATACCTGGTGAAATTCAAATAATTCAAGATCAAGAAATTCATAAAATACATGGTACCAATAAAAGCCAATTGGAAGCATCATCTATTACATTAAAAAATGGAATTATAGATTTAGAAATTGATCCTACGACTGGTGCTCTTTTGAAACTTTCTTCACGGAAAATCAATAGTAAGAAAAACTTAATCAAGGGTAATTCTTCAAATTTGACATTTGGATTTCTTGATGATGTTCCTATTCAATATCACGCATGGAATCTCACTCCAGAATATTGGAATCATCCAATTGAATTACCAAATGACAAGAATGTTGAAATAACTCTCTCTGACAACGGACCAATATTTAAGAGTATTCAAATTAGAAGAAAACTTGGAGAAAATCCAGTAATTCAAAAATTAACCCTCTTTAAAGACCATCCTCTCCTTTATATGGATTTTATTACCGATTGGAACCAAAAGAACATAATGTTAAAAGTTAAATATAGTCCTAATTTAGTTGCTGAAAATGTCATCGCTGATGGAATGTATTGCGCAATCTCTTCTAAAATGAATCCCGAAACACCTTGCGATAAAGCCAGATTCGAGAAATTTTGCCATAAATATTTCGATCTCAGTACTCTGGATAAAAATTGGGGGTTAACACTTATAAATGAAGGAAAGTATGCGTTTGATATTAGGGATGGAGATATGAATTTAACAATGCTCCGAGCATGCAGATATCCAGAAGCCGCTCCTGAAGCATGGGTTAATAAAGAGAGAGAATTGAATGAGAAATATTTTTCTCATAAAGTGCCCGAATATAGCGGACTAGGTCCTTTTAGTTGTCGCTATGCTTTATTCCCCCATGAGGGCGGCGCATTACAATATCCAGATGGATCTACAAATATAATGGTAAACAATAAATCTGAAGAATTCAATAATCCCGTCATGGTTATTCCTGTAGAGAATTCTATCAATTTGGAAAATCAAGTTTTTAGAAATGAGATATTTATAGAAATATCTCCTGAAAATGTGTTTTTGAAGATCATCAAACAAGAAGAATGGAATCAAGATAATTCAATTATTTTAAGGTTCCATGAAGTTTGTGGAATTCCTTCAAAAACAGAAGTAGAATTCGGAAATATCTTTACTCAAAAATTGTCTTCGATCACACCAATTGATCTTTTAGAAAGATCTATTGAGAAGGAGTATGTTTGGGATGGAATAAAAAAAGTTTTAAAATTTGAGATTGGAAAATTTGAAATTATCTCCTTTAAATTAACTTTATAGAAATGCGTGAAGAATTACCCATATAAATGTTCCTCCTATATATAAAAATCCGCCAATAATCATATAAAAGTCTTTATTTTGAAATCCATGTATAACTAAAAAAATCATCGCCATTGAAACAATCATCGCAGAAATTAAGATTCTGATTATAGAATCAAGAAAAGTCGAGGTTTCTGTGAGAACGGATATAAATATAATAATGTTAATAGGTAGCATTACAAGTAGTTCTACTAATAGTAAAATTGAACATACAAGAAGGAAATATCCAAATTTATTTGAGTTTTTGGCAGAATAGGCGATAAATAAAATCAAACCGGTAATTATTAGCACAAACTGAATGATAGCAATAAATGGAAGTTCAAAATTATAAAATATAAAATTAATTGGTGGTGTATTAATTACGATTTCGGTAAAAACTGATCCTATAAAAAGACTATTAAAACCAAGTATACCATATGCGAGCAATAAACTTGAACTTTCAATTTCGGGATCTCTGGTTCTTGAAGAGACAATCATCATAACATAATAAATCATAAGTAGTAATAAGAACCAATTCATTAAATCGTAAGGAGGATCTGTTTGATATAACATGAAAAAGCCTCTAGATTGGATTATATTTTTTATTTTTTTGAAATTGGATCTATTTAAAGAATTAGCATTTAAAAATCTTTTTCTTAACCGAATACTTTTGAAAGGTTTGAAATTGGAAAATTTGAAATTGTATTCTTTAAAGAAAATTTATCAAGATTTAATCCTTCTTAATTTTTTATAATTTTTTTGATTACTTGATCAAGTTAATAGATAAATAAACCATAGAAATGAACCCATTATATATAAAAACCCACCAATAATGATATAATTATCTTTATTATGAAATCCATGAATAACTAAAAATATCATTGCAATAATAACGATAAGTGAAGAAATTAGGCTTTTTTTCTTAGAATCTAATAATATGAAAAAATCAACAGAAAACCAATCTATCATAATATTTAGCAAAAGCATTAAGATTAATTCTATAAGTAATAAAATTGAAGTAGTCAGGAGGAAAAATCTGAATCTAATTGTATTATTGGCTGAGAAAATAATAAAAAAAATCAGACCAATGAAGGTTAATCCAAATTGAATTATAGCAAGAAATATAATTTCAACATTATTAAAAATAAAGTTAATAGGCATGATATATTCAGTACCAACAGTAAAAATAAATCCTAACACAGAACTAAGTGCACCAAAGATACCATATATGAACAGGTAATTAGGAGTCTTAACATTATCCTTTTGCTTACTAGATGATACAATTATCATAATATAATAAGCGGTTAGGAATAATTGTACCCATCCTGTTATCTGCCAAAGAATTATATTAGTTTCTTCATACATGAGCTAGTCTCACTTAAGATTAAATCAATTTGACTAATAGGATTTAATAATTTTACCCACTTATCAAAATTTAAGATAATAAAATAAATAAATCTTCTTGTTTACAATTTGTTATCTAAGTGTTTTTAATAGTAGTTTTATCCCGGGAATATATTTTTTTATTTCTTCATTTTTTCCCTCATTTTCAAGATTCGCTCGGATTATTGATATAGTAATTCTCTCCTTAGTGTGTAAAATTATAAAAATATTTAAAATGAGGTATACTGAATTACATTTCAAACATTCATATATTATTAATTGATTATGAAAATATGAGAGATATAATTGAGATATATATTTTTATAGTTCTGTCAGACTAATAAGTATATTAGAGCGTTATATTACCTATCATCACCCCATTTTTATAAAAATCTCATGGGAGACGGCTCAGAGGGTACCTCCCGACTTTTCTTCTGAGACTTTAATCTTTTGTCGATCAAGCGAAATTTATCAATTTATTAACCCCATTATAATTTTTGGAAGATTTAACGCAATCTTTAAATATTTGAATTGGATATTATTAGTTAAAGAAGTTTATTGTAAAATTTGTAAACTTCCCAAAATTAAAAATTTTTAAAATAACAAATAAGTGGAGGAATGAAAAAAATGGCTAAAAAAGTATTTGCCTGGTCGCCCATTCGAAAGTTAATGAAAGATAATGGAGCTGAAATGGTTGCGCGAGACGCTGTAGATGCCTTAATCGATTATTTGGAAAAGCTTGCTAAAGCTATGACAAATAAAGCTCTGGAAATGACCAGACATGCGGGAAGAAAGAAATTAACAATCGAAGATATGAATATGGCTATAGATTTGTCCTAAGAAATATTTATCATCAATTTCCTTAATTTTTTTTTTATTTTTTCTTATTATTTTTATTACCAAAAATTATCCTCTCAAAATAAATCATCACTTTCCTATTTTTTATTATATTCATATTTAGATAATATATTGAGCCGAACTCCTCTTCTTCATTAAATAAAATTATGATTTTTAGTTTAAATTAGATTGATATCTTCTAAAATGATAACTATTTGGTCCAAACTCAAAGAATTTTAAATAAATTTAAATGGTAAAAATTCCTTATTATAATCAGAGACAAAAAGACAAGCGAAACTTGTAATAATGAAAATAACAAAAAAGACGAAGTAGTAAGTTATGAAATGTTTATCAACTGAAGATGTAAAAGAATGGAAAGGAAGAACAATCGAAATCGATGATTCTGGCACTGGAGATATCGTAGGAGATGCATTTATTGGATTTCACGATGTCCCTACAGGAGAAATAATCTTTCGAGGAATACCTGTTGGACTTTATACTGAAGAAAATAGAAATCAAGACGGTCCAAAAAAGGAAATTCTTGAAGCTGTGAAAGATGGTTTAAAAAACCTCAATTTCAATAAAGAAAAAGATCGAATCCTTCTCTGTCGAGGAAGTTGTTTTGACCTTGTGAGAGAATGGTTTGAAAAAGAGGAATTAAACTATTTACCCGCGATTGTTGAGGGTAAATTGCAAGATGCAGTAGAAGGAAGATTTCTCTCTCATTTGAGATCACTCAGAGTAAAGTCTGGGAACTTATCAAAAACCGCTGGAAAAGAACGATTTTTTATTTTATTTAATTGGGTTTGCGAAGATTTTCCTAATCGAGAAAGATTTGTCAAGAGGGGATTCCCCGCTTGGCAAAAGCGTTGGAGAGCAAAAGCTCAGAAACGATATGAAAGCAAAACTCAAAAACGCAATTTTATAAAATCTCGAGCTAAGAAAATTATGCAGCAAATGTAATTGTTCTTCCTATTTTTTATTTAATTGGAATTATTGAAATTTTTTATTTTTAATTTTAGAAATTTATTTTATTATAATGAATCCTTAATCTTACTTTATGAATTAAGATTCAATTATCCGTAAAATTTGAATAATATCATTTATTCCTTATTTTATATTTAGATTATATGAGCAAAAATAATGCTTAACCTCTTATCAAAAGGTAAGATGATTTTTATTTAAAATGGTGATATTATTGTCTGATAAAGAAGAAGAAAAAAAAGAAAATGAAGAAAAGGAAGAAGAAATATACACATTCATAGAGGGAGAAAATATCGATTTAGCTCCAACTAATTCCGAACATGTTGAAATTTATGCTAAATGGACTAATTCAGAAAAAATAAGAAAATATGCTCGTAATGAAGTGCCACGAACTATTGAAGAGATGAAAAAAAGGCATGAACCACATAATGAAGGTCCAAAGGAACATATTGGGATGGAGATTTGGCATAAAAAAGATAAAAAATTGATTGGGATAGGGGGTTTGAACCATATTAATTGGTACTCTAGAACTGCTAATATTTTTATGCAGATTGGAGAATTGGATTACTGGAGTCAAGGAATTGGAACAGAAGCAGCAAAACTGATTGTAGATTATGGATTCATGGAACTTAATTTACATAAAATATATGCGGGAGTCTTATCTAAAAATGTTGGTTCTTGGACTTGTGCTGAGAAAGTTGGATTTATTCAAGAGGCGACCTTAAAAGAAGAGGCATATGTAGATGGGGAATATTTAGATGTAAAAAAATTTTACCTCTTAAAAAATGAATGGCTTAATAGAAAGGAATAAATAAATATTGGTTGTGACTGACTATTACAAATGAAAATGAGACTGACGATGTTGCCCCTTTTTTAGATGGTGAAAATATTTGCCTTATTCCAATAAATATGAATCATGTAGATTTATACAAGAAGTGGGTGAATAATCCTGAAGTTCGAAGATTTGCCCGTTCAATGATTCCAATTACTAAAGAAGAAATTAAAAAACACATTGAGAAACAAGCAAATAAAATTAAAGATAGTTTTAGTTTTGAAATTTACCATAAAAAAGAAGCAAAACCAATTGGAGATTGTGGTTTTAATAAAATAGACTGGGTAGATAGGCGGGGAATTATCGGATTAGGAATTGGAGAACCGAAATATTGGAATCAAGGCCTCGCATCGGAAGCAGTGAGGTTGTTGTTACAATATGGTTTTGAAGAACTTGACTTATATAAAATAACTGCAGATATTTTTTCTCCAAATATTGGTTCTTGGAAAGCTGCTGAAAAAGTGGGGATGAGGCGTGAAGCTGAGTTAAGTAGATACACATATATTGAGGGGAAATATGTGGATAATTTAATATATTGTATTTTTAAAAATGAATGGTTGAATCAAAAAAATAAAATAAAGTCATAAAGATTATTATTATGAAAGATAAAGATAAAATTGGGAAATTCTTGGAAGGAGATATAATAAGTCTTATACCTTCTTATAAGGAACATATCCAATTATATTTAAAATGGATGAATGATCCCAATGTGAGGAGATTTTCAAGAAATACGATCCCTCTTTCCTTGGATGAAATTAAAAAATGGTTTGAGCCTTCCGAGAATCGATATAAGGAGTTTATTGTATTTGAGATTTATCATAATAAGGATGAAAAATCATTAGGCACTGCTGGATTAAATCGAATTAATTGGTTTGCTCGCCACGCCAATATGTTTGCTAATATCGGTGAAACTGATTATTGGGGTAAGAATATTGCAACAGAAGTGGCAGAATTGTTATTAGACTATGGTTTTAAAGAACTTAATCTAAATAAGATTTATGCAAATATCGCAGTACCTAATATTGGGTCTTGGAAAGTAGCCGAGAAAGTAGGATTTATTTTTGAGAATATAACAAAAGATGAGTTTTATGTGGATGGGGAATATGTCGATGCTAAAAAGTATTATTTGCTAAAGGAAGACTGGTTCAAACAGCAGCATTAATAAAAAAAATGAAATCTGCTTTACATTATAAATTATCATTATAATATAATTCCGATTTAGATTTCTTGTTTATTCACCATAATTTTAAAATCATGATTTATAATTCTTATCTTTCATAAGATTTACATTTAAAAGTATTTTTTTTGGGATTTATATCAATATTTCCTTTATATCTTCTAAATTTTTACTCTGATATTTCCACAAACCACGAAACTTAAATGAAAACTAAAATTTTATGAAAACTCCTACTTTTAAAATTAAGATTGAGATAAATTGATTTATACGTAATATATGGACGTACATAATGATTTTTTAAATATTAAGGAATAATGTTAAATATTGTACAACTAAAACATATATAAACATTTAGAGGTTGAATAAAATGACTAAAAAAATATTACGAGTCAATATGAAGACTCTCGAAACAAAATTTGAGGATTTTCCTGAAAAATATGCAGCATTAGGTGGACGTGGATTAACCTCCACTATTGTATCTGACGAAGTGCCACCAACCTGTAATCCCTTGGGGCCACATAATAAATTAATTTTTGCCCCTGGTATTGTAACCGGTACAAAAGCTCCTAGTTCTGGTCGAATTTCAGTGGGATGTAAATCACCCTTAACAGGAGGAATTAAAGAAGCGAATGCGGGAACAAAACTTGCACAGATGTTGGGAAGGATGCAAATAGCTGCAATAATCATTGAAGATAAGAATGAAGGTGATGATTATTACACTCTTAAAGTCACGCAAGACAGCGCAGAATTAATGAATGCGAATAAATGGGTGAATAGAGGTTTATATGAAGTTTACAAGGAGATTTTTGATGAGTTTGGAGAACATGTTGGTATTGCTGGAGTTGGAATTGCTGCTGAAATGTTAGCTGCCAATAGTGGAGTTTCTTTTAATGATATGGAAGGATTACCTAGTAGATATGCTGGAAGAGGTGGAGTGGGAGCAGTTATGGCTTCTAAAGGACTAAAATTTATGGTAGTTGATGAAACAGGAGCACCTGGAGTCACTTTAGCAGATGAAGAGGTTTTTAAGCAAGGCACGAAGAAACTAGCAAAATCTCTTGCCACTCATGATGTCACTAAACCACATGGTGCGTTAAATTCATATGGAACTAGCGTATTAGTTAACATAATAAATGAAGCTCGTGGATTACCACAATGTAATTTTCAACGAGGGCAATCAGAAGATTCTGCAAAAGTCTCTGGTGAAGCTAAAGCGGAAGCTGTAAAAGAGAGAGGAGGTACAAGACCTCACGCATGTCATCCTGGATGTATCATGCAGTGTTCGGAAGTATGGACTGATAAACAAGGAAAAAATCCCGTTGGAGTTCTGGAGTATGAATCTGTATGGGCATTAGGTCCTAATTGTGGAATTTATGATTTAGATATTATAGGTGAATTAAATCGAGCATGTAATAATTTAGGAATGGATACCATTGAAGCTGGAAATACTATTGCGGTCGCAATGGATGGAGGCTTTTTAGAATTCGGAGATGGCCAGAGAGCATTGGAACTTATGGAGGAAATAAAAAATAAAACACCTTTAGGAAGGATCTTAGCAAATGGAACAGAATTTACTGGCAAAGCTTTTGGTGTAACAAGAATTCCTGTTGTAAAGCATCAAGCATTACCAGCCTATGATCCAAGAGCAATTAAAGGTATTGGTGTGACTTATGCCACCAGTCCTATGGGAGCAGATCATACCGCAGGTTATGCTATTGCCACAGAAATAATGGGAGTCGGTGGAGAGGCAGATCCCTTAGACACAAGTAAAGCTGAACTTTCTCGAAATTTACAAGCTGCCACTGCCGTGGTAGATACAGCAGGTTATTGTTTGTTCACTGCTTTTGCGGTGCTAGATATTCCAGAAGGATTAGAAGGAATGGTTGAAAGTGTTAATGGTGTTCTGGGCTCAAATTTAACTGTTGATGATATTGGTACTATTGGAATGTCAATTCTCAAAACAGAAAGAGATTTCAATAAAGCCGCAGGATTTACTAAAGAAGATGATAGGCTTCCTGAATTTCTTAGAGAGGAGAAATCTTCACCTTCAGGAGAAGTTTTTGATGTTCCAGATGAAGAATTAGATAAAGTATTTGCAGAATAAAAAGCAGCTATGAATGTTCGAGTAAAAATTTTTGGGAATTTAAAGAAAAAATTAGATCTCAAAGATAATGGTGCTGGTATTCCTACTATAATTAATGTTGACTTTGAACAAGATTCGATGGTAATAAAAAACCTATTCGATGAATTAGATCTTAATACAGAGGATACGAGCCACATTTTTGTTAACGGAGATTACGCTGGACTTAAACGGAGAATTAAAGAAGGGGATACAATCGCAATATTTCCAAGAGATATGGCATTATTATACAAATGGTATTTTAATCGAGAGGGAGATATTGAGCGAAGAGAATATTAAGGTTGTAGTCAAATTTTTTGCGAATTTAAGAAAATATGGACCTGAAAAATCAACCGAATACTTTCCAATGGATAGTACGGTGAATGATATTTTGGAAAAATATCATATTCCCAAAGATGAAATGAATTTAATAATTTTAATTAATGGAAAACCTCATCAAACTGAAAAAACAAGTTTAAAAGATGATGATACGGTCGCGATTTTTCCACCTCTCGCAGGGGGTTAACGAGTTAATAAAAATTCTTTTTTATTTTTTTTATTTTATTGTTTTATTAGATTTATAGAAAATCCGAAATCATTTTATATTTAATATTCAAACTTAGAAGGTTTTAATTTAATTTTCCTTATCAGAAAAAATTATTATTAAAATGTGTAATTTTATAGACGTTTTTAATTTTAATTAAAAAATAAAATAGGAACTTTTAAAGATAATTTTTATCAGTTTCAATAATATTATTATAATTCTTTATCTAAATCAATCCACGAATCTTTATGAAATGTAAATATTTAAATATAAATCGTTCATCATTTTATCTGAAATCTAATTTATTTTAGGATCAATAAATGGAATTTAATAAAATAATCATAAATAATAAAGCAAATATTATGCCGTATGTATTTGTAACTTCTTATATCCCAAATGATAAAGTTGAACAAGCCGCAAAGATACACCTTGACACAATTCAAGAATTCAGAAAAAAAATAAGAGGTTTATCTAAAGAAATTATACCAAATGCAGTAATCGCACGTAAAGATTGTATGGAGATAACTGGTGTTCATGATATTAAGGAAGGAAAATTAGGAGAATTTCTAAAGCTCCAATCGGAAGTAATGACAAATTATCTTAAAGTTCCCGGATATAGATTTGTTACAGAAGTTCGATTCAAAGTAACAGAAGCCTTAGCAATGTTAGGAATGAAAGCGATTGAACCCGAATAATAATATAAATTATATAAGATTGAAAAAAGTCATTTGCTTTTTAATTTTGGAGAAAGCTCTTGATTAAGTTCATTTATGTAAAAATTTTTAACCATATTTCAATTTCAGAAGAATCTCTCATCTTCTAAATGAAAATTTAAATCCTTTTTAATTTGTGGATAATTAAATCACAGTTTAAACATAATAAAATTTTGAAAATTAAATTTAATTCCTTTTTATTCAAATTGCAAAAAAATTAAGAAATTATAAACTAAATTTTAAAAAATAGTACTTCCTTTAAACAATAAAATATTCAGTCGCTTTTCTTAATTTCAAATAATGACAATTTTAGAATTTGGTATTAATTTGGGACAAAAGAATCTCCTCCTAATTAAATATTATTCTCAAGAAAACGATCATAGTATAAATGCTGACTTAAGAGCTGGGTTTATTTCTACATTGGATGATTTTTCCAAGGATATTTTCGGGGGTGATTTAAATATGGTGAAAATGGAGGATTACCAGATGGTTATTTATAGCATTCTAATGGAGACTTTTACAGAACCTAAAGAAAAAAAAGCGCTTATTAGTTATTGTATTATAGACGATGAAAAAGATGAAAAGAACATAAAACCTCTCTTAAAAGAAGTATTGGATCAATTTACCAATAGATTTGCAGTTTATGATATTTTTACTAAGGATGCAAAGTATTTCGAGGAATTTAAACCACGTGTGGATAAATTAATTAAAAACTTAAAGTTGTCTGTGAAAGAAAAATTCAAGGATCTATTATTTTAATGATCCCGATTAAATCGTTTCAAGTTCAAATATTTTATTACTTTAAGAACTCAAATTTATATAAGATGAAGAATAGCGAAGAAGATATTAAAGCTAAACTCCTAAGCCATCAAAATGTCACCAGAATAAAAGTGAGGTTTAATGATACTGATGCTATGGGAGTAGTACATTTTATGAACTATTTTATGTATTTTGATGACGGATTCGTTAGTTTTATGAATTCCTTAGGTGCATCAAAAAGAATAGAAGAATTAATCTATGAGAATATTGCTCTTGGCGTAAAACATGTAGAGATAAACTATGAAAACTCGGCAAAATTTGGAGATTATATTATTGTTAACACCAACATAGAAAAAATTGGAAAAAAATCGATTACGTTTCATCATAGCCTTTTTCGTGAATCTGATAATGCTCTCTTAGCCAATGTGATTGCTACTCGTTTCGTTTTGGATTTGAAAAAAAATGAATTGAGAAATGTGATGAAATTTATTAGTGAATATTTGGAATATTAAGGTCATAAATCTAAATTTTATTTATTAAAAAAGTAAAGCGGACCCGGAGAGAGTCCCGAAAACCCTCGAAATGAGACATTTTTTTCGAACTCTCGATCTTTGCCTGTCTCCTGACGCTTGCATTAGGAGGGCACTGCCTTATCCAGTCTGGGCCACGGGTCCAATATTAAAATTAAGCATTAAGAAATTAAACATATAATAACATAAAAAATTTTCAGAGGGAACTTATTTGAGTTCCTGATTTCCTTAATAGTTATCGTTTGGATTTTCTCTTTTCAAGAGGAATATAATTCATATTATTGGGTGCTTTATCCATTATTTTTTTAATCTCCCTAAACGATAATGGTTTGAAGTCGTTGTTATCCACACCCACATCATATTGTTTACCTATAGGTTTAAGGGTACCATGAGAATGTCCGTAGAGCTGCCAAGAATTTAAATGGCTTTTATTCCATACTCTCATCGCATAATGACACAGAGTTATATTTTGATTATATATAAAAATATCTTTTAGATTCGAAACGCTTTCACAGAATTTATTCGCAACTTGGATAATTTGCTCTTTATCATGATTTCCAATGACATAATGAATTTTAAGATCTTGAAAGCGGTCGAAAAAGCTTAATGCAGTTTCCTTTTTGAAAGTTAAATCACCTAAGTAATACAAAATATCGCCTTTATCCACGCTTAATTCTAAATTACTTATTATAACTTCATTCATTAAATCCACATCTTCGAAAGGTCTATCAACATATCTAATTATATTTTTATGTGATAGATGATAATCCGCAGTAAACCATTCCATTTTACATCAATTTTACAATTATTGTTATAGTAATATAGCCTTTTCTTTAATATAATAAAAGATTCTGATCTAAATTTTATTAGAATAAGAATCTCTTAATTTTTCTATCGCAGATTCTATTATAGGCAATTCTTGATTTGCATGGATAATATTTTTTTTCTTGAATTTTGGCACTAACCATTCCGAGTACCATCTTAAGAAAATTTTTAAACACTCCCATATGTCTTCATTAGATTTGACTCTGCATTTATTATAATAATTAACCAATTCTCTAGGAAAACGCTCTTCTGCCCTTCTGGTACCTTCGTCCTTTATATTAAGCAAAAAACCGCTAATCCGCAATAATTTTCTCCGAATCCATGCTATAAAATCGATAGTTGTAACATATTCTCCTCGAATCATGTATCCTGCGATAAGAAAACAGAAACTTGGGAGATCTAACGCGATATTCCTAATTTCATCAAGATGATCCTCTATATTGAATTGAAAACTCTTGGATTTCTGAATTATTTCCTTACCCAGTCCTCTTTTATCATAGAGTAATGAACCACGTTCTTGGACTCTCCACTCATTACTAAGCTTTGAAACTTTTTCTATTACTAATTCGAATTTGATAAACGGTTTTAAATAAATAATAGAACTATTTTTTTTTGCATTAGATTGGAAAATATGGATAATATCTCCTAGTTCATCGATCTTAGAAAAAAATGCCTCTTGAATTTTTTTATAATCCCCTCCATCTTCATACATTAAGTAAAAGTCAATATCAGAAAAAATATCTCCAATTCCCTCTGACAATGAACCCAATAGGTAAGCTGCTTCTACATCTGATATCTTCTTGCTTATTTTTAATGCTTTTTGAATGATGTTTTTGTGAAAATTAGTATTATTTAAATCGAATAAAAACTCTTCCATCTCTTCAGAGCTTGGTATATTCTCAGGATTAATAATCTGATCCTTCATAATTTCCTCTTATAATTAATTCTTTGGAAAAATCTTCTTATATAATAGAAATTGGTAAGCCTATTAATACCTAATCATAAAAACCTATGAATGAGATTTCAAATGTTGAGCTGTTCACGAATAAAAGAGACTGCGCAAATTTTACAGAAATATTTATCCTTGATTCTAATCGCTTCTTCTATTTTAATTTCTTTTTGACAATTTTTTACGCAACATTTAACAAATTTTTCATTTATATCTCCATCAGACATTTTTTTTCTCTTAAATTCAACTATAATTAGCAAATAACCATAAGGTTTTAATTTATTCTATATATATTTAGATTATTACTATAATTTTTATTTAAGTGTTTTAGATTATGGAACGAAGACAGTATAAATCACAGCAGAGACCAATCGATTATTTGAAGAATTCAATAGATAAAATTATTCTTATCAAAGTGAAAAGGAATAGGCTCTTTAGAGGTAAATTAGAAGGGTTTGATGAACATTTGAACTTGTCTCTTAAATCAGCTTCTCAAATCTTTGAGTACCAAGACGAAGAAGGTAATATCCGAGAAGAACATGAAGATTTGGGGAACATTGTTGTAAGAGGCGATAATGTGATATTTGTAAATTTAGCAGAGTAAAAATTAACTTATTTTATAATTAGTTCAAATATCCTTATTTAGTAAAATCTATTAATTATTCTTTTCTTCTGATATAGTATTAATATTTTAAATTCTCTATTCTTAGATAATGCATAAAACAAGTTGGAGAACTTTTAATATATTATTTATTTTAATATTGTATTGAAATTTGAATAAAAATATTCTTAAAAACTTTGAATTCTAAAAAGATCTTTAAAACTGAGAATATTAGACTTGTTAATCCAAATTTAGGACATCCTCAGTTTATTCAGATTAATTCCGAAAAAAAAGAGCAATTAATAGAATTCCAAATGCTTCTAACCTGTAATATTCATAATATTGATCAACTTAAAAAGTTCCTTGAGATTAATCTTTCGGTTGTTCCCATTATTGAATATAAATGGAAACTTCAAAAGATAATGGAAGAAAAGAAGAGAAAAATGCAAACAATTTGGGGACGTATAAAAAAAATTTTTACACAAAAAT
>Ga0209918_1000437_pt1 | contig 27571 bp, 31 predicted proteins | sample SalPonD_shore_MG_FD_185712 | JGI IMG/M metagenome (GOLD analysis project Ga0209918, IMG submission 185712) | Salt pond soil microbial communities from South San Francisco under conditions of wetland restoration - Salt Pond MetaG... | ecosystem: Environmental > Aquatic > Marine > Intertidal zone... | reverse complement strand
AGCCCGGTCCATCGCCCCGGGCCGCGTTGCGGCTCCTGGAAAGGGAAGCACCCTTCCCGGCGATCCGCGCCTTGCCCGGGACCATGGGCCGGGCTCTGACATGCGACGAACTTGTGTTAAGGGACACTAGAGGTCACCGAGCAGCGCGCGCAGGGAGGCCAACTGCTCGCGGCCGGCGGTGCGCCGTGTCTCCGGGTCCGTCGGGTGGCCCGTTCCCTCCCAGGCGACATCGTCTTCCGGCAGCTCCGCCAGGAACCGGCTCGGCTCGCAGGTCACGTCCTCGCCCCAGCGGCGCCGCGTCTCCGCGAAGGTCAGCGTCAGCGATCGCTGGGCGCGCGTGATGCCGACGTAGGCCAGCCGGCGTTCCTCGTCGAGCCGGTCCTCCGCCAGGCTGGCCCGGTGCGGCAACACCTCCTCCTCGACCCCGGCCATGAACACGTGCGGGAACTCGAGGCCCTTCGCTGCGTGCAGGGTCATCAGGCTCACGTTGTCGCCGCCTTCCTCGTCGTCGGCGCGATCGAGCATGTCCATCAGCGCGAGGCGCGAGACGATCCCGGGCAGGTCGCGCTCATCCCCGTCGGCGTCGGTCGCCATGCGCCCGATCCACTCAAGCAGCTCCTGGACGTTTGCCCAGCGCGACTCGGCCGTCTTGAGATCGCGTGACACCTCGTCGAGCCAGTCGCGGTAGTGCACGTCCTCCACGATGCCGCGAATCACCGCGACGGGATCGCCGCGCTCGGCGTTGTCCCCCATGCCCACCACCCACTCGCCGAACTGCCGCAGGCGCGCGAGCGGCGCGCCGCCGACGTGCTCGGAGAGGCCCAGCTCGAAGCTGGCGCCGAGCATGGACAGCCCGCGCTGGCGCGCGTACGTGCCCAGCTTCTCGAGACTGGCGGCACCGATCTGGCGGCGCGGCGTGTTGACGACCCGCAGGAAGGCGGTGTCGTCGTCCGGGTTCGCGATCAGGCGCGCGTAGGCGAGCACATCCTTGACCTCGGCGCGGTCGAAGAACGACGAGGACCCACTGACGCGGTACGGGATGTTGCGCTCGCGCAGGGCCTTCTCGAACGCGCGCGACTGGAAGTTGCCGCGGTACAGGACGGCGAAGTCCGACCAGCGCAGCCCGTGCCGCAGCCGCCGCGAGAGGATCTCGGCCGCGATCCGGTCGGCCTCGTCCTCCCCTGTCGGGCAGGCGATGATCCGCAACGGGTCGCCCGCGCCGAGCTCGCTCCACAGTCGCTTCTCGAACACGTGCGGGTTGAATCCGATCAGGTGGTTGGCCGCCCGCAGGATGCGGCCGCTCGAGCGGTAGTTCTGCTCCAGCTTGACGACGCGCAGGTTCGGAAAGTCCCGCTCCAGGCGGGCGAGGTTCTCCGGCCGGGCTCCGCGCCAGGCGTACACGGACTGGTCGTCATCGCCGACCGCCGTCAGGCCACCGCCCACGCCGACGATCAGCTTGACCAGCTCGTACTGGGCGCTGTTGGTGTCCTGGTACTCATCGACGAGCAGGTGGCGGACGCGGTTCTGCCACTTCTCGCGCATGTCCGGGTGATCCTGCAGCAGCCGTACCGGCTGGATGATGAGGTCGTCGAAGTCGACCGCGTTGTAGGCGTGCAGCTGGCGCTCGTAGCGCTGGTACACCCGGGCGGCACGCGACTCGAGCTCGCTGGCCGCCGCGGTCACGGCCTGCTCGGCGGTAACGAAGTCGTTCTTCCAGCGGCTGATGACGCCGCGCAGCTCGTCCTCCTCGCCGAGGTTGCCCGACGCCTCGCCGCGGACCAGCTCCTTGATGGCGGTGAGGCTGTCCGTGGCGTCCATGATCGTGAATCCGCGCCGATAGCCGAGGGCGTGGCCGTCCGCCCGCAGCATCTGCAGGCCCAGCGTGTGGAACGTGGATACGGTCAGGCCGCGCGTCTCGTCGCGCGGCAGCGTCTGCGACGCGCGTTCCTTCATCTCGCGCGCGGCCTTGTTGGTGAACGTCACGGCGACGACGCCGCGGCCGGGCAGGCCGGCCTCGCGAATCAGCCATGCGATCTTGTGGGTGATCACGCGGGTCTTGCCGCTGCCCGCCCCGGCGAGGACGAGCAGTGGAGTGCCGAGGTGGCGCACGGCGGCACGCTGTTGCGGGTTCAGGTCAGCCATCGGGTCCGCCGGGTGCGGGAAGAGAAGCCGGATCGGGCGCCGCGGTTGGCGCGCTCCGGCCGGGGGTGCGCCATTCTACCGGGCGCGCCGCGGGCGGTCATCGCATCGGGACATCGATCGTGGGCGGCGGGCCGCCAGGCACCCCGGGCGGATGTCACCGGGTGCCGAACACCACCATGGTCTTGCCGTGTGCGTGGATCAGGCCCTGGTCCTCCAGGTCCTTGAGGACGCGCCCGACCATCTCGCGCGAGCAGCCGACGATGCGCGCGATCTCCTGGCGCGTGATCTTGACCTGCATGCCGTCCGGGTGCGTCATCGCGTCCGGCTCGGTGGTGAGCTCCAGGAGCGTCCGGGCGACGCGGCCGGTGACGTCGAGGAATGCCAGATCGCGCACCTTGACGCTGGTCCGGCGCAGGCGCTGTGCCATCTGCGACGCCAGCTCGAACAGGATCGCCGGCGTGTGTTCCGACATGCGCTTGAATTGCGCATAGTCCGCCTCGGCGAGCTCGCACGGGCTGCGGGCGACGACCCAGGCGCTGCGCTGCGTCGCCTCGTCGAACAGACCCATCTCGCCGAAGAACTCACCCTCGTTGAGGTAGGCGAGCACGAGCTCGCGTCCCTCCTGGTCCTCGATCACGACACTGACCGACCCATCGAGGATGTAATACAGTGTATTGGACGGATCCCCCCCGTGGATGATCGTCGTGCGGGTCGGGTACTGCCGGCGATGGCTGTTCGCGAGGAAGACCTCGAGCCATTCGGGCGTCTCGCTGGGGGGCTTGGCCGGTACCATGCCGGCCATTCTTGACCGGTCCGAACGGCGTGTCAAAAGGGTTGTGGGCGTGCGCGCAACGGTTACCTGGGAAGGCGAGGCAAGATTCGCCGGCGAGACGAACGGCGGCCATCGGGTCGTCATGGACGGCCCGCCGGATGCCGGCGGCCGCGAGCAGGGTCCGCGGCCGATGGAGATGCTGCTGCTGGGACTGGGCGGCTGCAGCGCGTTCGACGTCGTCCATATCCTGCGCCGCGCGCGCCGGCCGGTGACCGCCTGCCACGTCGAGCTCGAGGCCGAGCGCGCCGCGACCGACCCCCGGGTCTTCACGCGAATCCACATGCACTTCGTCGTGCGCGGCACGGAGGTCGGCGAGAAGCATGTCGACCGGGCCGTATCGCTGTCCGCGGAGAAGTACTGCTCGGCGGCGCGCATGCTGGCGGCGACGGCCGAGATCACGCACGGATGGGAACTCCTCTCCGAGGTCTGACGCTCGCCGCCGTCCGCGGTCGAGTGCGGGGCTCTCCCTCTGGTAGGATCGGCGGCCTGCCGTCGGTGCACGCAGCGACCGGCACGGGTACCGGTGCCGACCGGTCGCAGCGGCTCGCGGCGAGCCGGCGACCGGGGTTGCCGGGTGGCCAACCATCAGGGCCCCCGATCCACGCAGATCGATCGGCGATTGCCCGGGGCCGCGCGGCGCGTACCGCCTCGCGGCGGCCGGTTCCGCGGGGGAGCGAGCAGTGACGGAACCGCTCAAGCGCAATATCAGGCTGCATGGCTTCAACAACCTCACGAAGACCCTCAGCTTCAACATCCACGACATCTCCTATGCGCAGAGCGAGCAGCACCGGCGCGAGTACATCGAGTACATCGACGAGGTCTACAATGCCGAGCGCCTGACCAGTATCCTCGAGGATGTCGCCTCGCTGATCGGCGCGAACATCCTCAACGTCGCGCGCCAGAATTACGAGCCCCAGGGCGCGAGCGTGACCCTGCTGATCTCCGAGGAGCCCGTGGCGTCGGAGGGCATCTCGAACACCGAGTCGCCGGGCCCGCTGCCCGAGACCGTGGTCGGGCACCTCGACAAGAGCCACATCACGGTGCACACGTACCCGGAGAGCCATCCGGACGGAGGTATCAGCACCTTCCGTGCGGATATCGACGTCTCGACCTGCGGCCGGATCTCGCCGCTGAAGGCGCTCAATTACCTGATCCACAGCTTCGAGTCGGACATCGTGATCATCGACTACCGCGTGCGCGGCTTCACGCGCGACGTGAAGGGCAAGAAGCACTTCATCGATCACCGCATCAACTCGATCCAGAACTACCTCTCGCGCGACACCAAGCGCCGCTACCAGATGTTCGATGTCAACGTGTACCAGGAGAACATCTTTCACACGAAGATGGTCCTGGGCGACTTCGACCTGAACGACTACCTGTTCGGGGCAGGCAAGGAGGACCTGCCGCCCGCGGATCGGCCCCGGGTCGAGCAGCGCGTCCGGCGCGAGATGGCCGAGATCTTCTACGGACGGAACCTGGGACGGAGCCTGAAGCCGTAAGCGGCCGGGGCGGCGGGGCGGGAGCGCCGGGATGCGGGAAAAAAACAGGGGGCTGAGCCCCCGCTGTCTGTTGTTCTTGTTATCAGGGGATCGCTGACGCGATCCGCGATTGTTGTTGTTATCTATTGTTGTCGTTGTCGCCGGCCGGCGGCCCGGCCAGCAAGTCTGGCGGGCCCGTACACGGCCGTAACCCCTCGTCCAGGGTGGTTGCCGGGTGGTCCCGGCGGCCCTCGCCAGCGCCCCTGAGGGCGGCCCGGCATGCGGACCCGAATGTTTTTAGCAGCGATCCCCCCGGGATGCAAATGGGCCGGTGGCTTGTCAGCCCCCGGGGGCTCGGGTAGAATCGCGCCCCTTTCGGCGGGCCCGCACCGGGGCCCGGTGCGTGCAATCCGGAGTCGTCATGAAGACCTTCAGTGCGAAGCCCGCGGAAGTCCGGCGGGACTGGTACGTCGTCGATGCCAGCGGCAAGACGCTCGGCCGGCTCGCGACCGAGATCGCCCGGCGCCTCCGTGGCAAGCACAAGCCCGAGTACACCCCGCACGTGGACACCGGCGACTACATCGTCGTGGTGAACGCGGAGAAGATCCGGGTCACCGGCCGCAAGGAAGAGGACAAGTACTACCATCGCTGGACCGGCTACGTCGGCCACATGAAGTCGGAACCGCTGGGCAAGCTGCGCCAGCGCCGGCCGGAGCGGATCATCGAGTACGCCGTCAAGGGCATGCTCCCGCGCAACCCCCTCGGTCGCGCGATGTTCCGCAAGCTGAAGGTCTACCGTGGCCCCGAGCACCGGCACCACGCCCAGCAGCCCCAGGCGCTGGATATCTGAGCACCGCGGAACCGTAACGGGGAATTCGCAGATGCAGCAGCACTACTACGGGACCGGTCGCCGCAAGACCTCGAGCGCGCGCGTGTTCATGCGCCCCGGGTCGGGCACGATCATCGTCAACGGGCGTCCCGTCGACGAGTACTTCGGTCGCGAGACCGCGCGCATGGTCCTGCGCCAGCCGCTCGAGCGGGCGGAACTGGCCGATCGCTTCGATTTCCACGTCACGGTGGAAGGCGGTGGCGGCAGTGGCCAGGCCGGGGCCATTCGCATGGGTGTGGCCCGTGCGCTCGTCGCCTACGACGAGGAACTGCGTTCGCAGCTGCGCAAGGGTGGTTTCCTGACGCGCGACGACCGCGAGGTCGAGCGCAAGAAGGTCGGCCTGCGCAAGGCGCGGCGCGCGACACAGTACTCGAAGCGCTGATCGCTGCCTGCTTGCCCGTGCCGGCTCCGGCCGGTACGGTGCAGGTGCGACGCTTGGGGGATCGTCTAGCGGTAGGACTACGGACTCTGACTCCGTCAGCGGAGGTTCGAATCCTCCTCCCCCAGCCATCCATGCCAACGCCGTAGCGGGCACGCCCGCTACGGCGTTTTTCGTTCCAGGCCGCCCGGAACCCGGCCGGGATCAGCCTGCCATCCGGCGCACGCCCCCGTTGCCGGCCACGATGAGCTCGTCGGCCGGCCGCAACGCGAAGATGCCGTTGCACACGACGCCCGGGATATCGTTGATCCGTCGCTCGGTGTGGATCGGCTCCATGATCTCGAGGCCGTGCACGTCGAGGATGACGTTGCCGTTGTCCGTGGTGAAATGCGGGCGCAGCTCCGGCCGTCCGCCGAGCTTCGTCAGCTGGCGGGCCACGAACGAGCGCGCCATCGGGATCACCTCGACCGGCAGCGGAAATCCCCCGAGCCAGTCGACGTGCTTGCTCTCGTCGACGATGCACACGAAGCGCTCGCTGGCCGCCGCAACGACCTTCTCGCGCGTCAGCGCGCCACCCCCGCCCTTGGTGAGATAGCGAAGATCGGTGTACTCATCGGCCCCGTCCACGTAGAGCGGCAGGTCGCCCGCGTCGTTGAGCTCGAGCACCGGGATGCGGTGTGCGCGGAGCCGTTCGGCCGATGCCTCGGAGCTGGCCACCGCACCGTTGATCCGGCTCGCCATCCGTGCCAGCGCGTCGATGAAGTGATTGACCGTGGATCCGGTGCCGACGCCGACGACCATGTCGTCGGTGACGTAATCGAGGGCCGCCACGGCAGCCTGGCGCTTCAGTTCGTCCTGTGACATCGGATTCTCCCAGTCGATAAGCGGAGTGTAGCCGCACCGCCGGCATTGCGGGAACCGCGCCACTGTGCAGCGATGCACGAAGTTGATAACGTAGGCCGGCCATGGATCGCTACATCGAGAAAATTCTTTCCGCGCGCGTCTACGACGTCGCCATCGAATCCCCGCTGGACGAGGCGTACTCGCTGTCGCGGCGGGTCGGCAATCGCGTGCTGCTCAAGCGGGAAGACCTGCAGAGCATCTTCTCGTTCAAGCTTCGCGGCGCGTACAACAAGATCTGGCAGCTGACACGCCAGGGGCCGCTCGAGGGCGTGGTCTGCTCGTCGGCTGGCAACCATGCGCAGGGCGTGGCCCTCGCGGCCAGGCGCCTGGGCCTCAAGGCCATGATCGTGATGCCGCGGACGACGCCGCAGATCAAGGTGGAGGCCGTGCGGGCACTCGGCGGCAAGGCGATCCTGCACGGCGATGCGTACGACGACGCCTATGCCCACGCGCGCGAGATCGAGAAGGAGAAGGGCTACCCGTTCATCCACCCGTTCGACGATCCCGACACCATCGCGGGTCAGGGCACGGTCGGAATGGAGCTCTGCCGCCAGTTCGGGGACGATCTGCACGCCATCTTCGTTCCGGTCGGCGGCGGCGGGCTGATTTCGGGCATCGCCGCCTTCGTGAAATACCTGCGGCCCGACACGAAGATCATCGGGGTCGAGCCGGAGGATGCCGCCTCGATGTCGACTTCACTGGCCAGGGGCCGGCGCACGCGCCTGAAGCACGTCGGCATCTTCGCGGACGGTGTGGCCGTGGCGCAGCCGGGCAAGGAGACGTTCCGCCTGGTGCGCAAGTATGTCGACGAGATCGTGCTCGTCAGCACGGACGAGATCTGCGCGGCCATCAAGGACATCTTCGGCGATACGCGCACGCTGGCGGAGCCCGCCGGGGCGCTCGGCGTCGCGGGCATGAAGCGTTACGTCGAGCGCGAGGGGCTCAGTGGCGCCAACCTGATCCCGGTGGTCTGCGGCGCGAACATCAACTTCGACCGCCTGCGTCACGTCGCCGAGCGGGCCGAGCTCGGCGAGCACCGCGAGGTCCTGGTGGCCGCGACGATCCCGGAGCAGCCGGGCAGCTTCCGCAGGTTCTGCCAGGCGCTCGGCAAGCGCTCGGTCACGGAGTTCAACTACCGCTACGCCGACACTGACGAGGCGCACGTGTTCGTCGGCGTGCAGACGCGCGGTGGTGCGGAAGAGCGAGAGGAGATCGTCGAAGGCCTGCGCGGGCAGGGCTACGAGGTCGTCGACATGACCGACAACGAGATGGCCAAGCTGCACATCCGCTATCTCGTCGGGGGGCATGCGAACGGCATGGTCCCGAACGAACGGATCCTGCGTTTCGAGTTCCCGGAGCGTCCCGGCGCGCTGCAGAACTTCCTCAACCGCATGGGGCACGGCTGGAACATCAGCCTGTTCCATTACCGCAATCACGGGGCGGCCTACGGCCGCGTGCTGGCGGGAATGCAGGTCCCGAGAAAGGACGAGGCCCAGTTCCGTCGCTTCCTCGATGAACTCGGCTACTTCTGGTCCGAGGAGTCGGACAACCCCGCCTACCGCACCTTCCTCGCCTGATCGAAACGGGCGGCGGGGCGACGGTCTCTGGGCGGTTGCCGCGCCGGCACTATTCCAGCGACAGCACGAACGCCCACTGTTCGTCGGTCACGGGCATCACCGAAAGTCGGTTTCCCTTGCGCACCAGTGGCATGTCGGATATCTCCGGCCGCGCCTTCAGTTCCGCGAGGGGGATGGTGCGCGCCAGCCGGCGCACCAGTTTCACGTCCACCATGAACCAGCGCGGCTCGTCCGGGTCGCTCTTCGGATCGAAGTGCGGATCCTCGGGATCGAACGCGGTGTGGTCCGGGTACGCGGCGCGCACGATCTCGACGATGCCGACGATCCCCGGCTCCTTTGTGTTCGAATGGTAGAAGAACCCGAGGTCGCCGACTGTCATGTCGTCGCGCATGAAGTTGCGCGCCTGGTAATTGCGCACACCGTCCCAGTGATCGGTCTGCCGCGGCTGGGCAGCGAGATCCTCGATCCCGAACGTGTCGGGCTCAGACTTGAACAGCCAGCAGGCCACGCGCCGGTCAGCCCGCCTCGGCTTCCTCGGCCTCCGCGTACTGCTGCCGCCAGACCTGCTGCTCCGTGACCACGAGTCGGGTCGGCACGTCCCACGGATGCCGCGGGATCTCGCTCGTGTGCTGGAACTCGTGGGCGGCGCCCACCAGGCACGGCTTCGCCTGGCCCGGCTCCTCGTTGAGGAAGGCAAACGTGCGGTCATAGAAGCCGCCGCCCATGCCCAGGCGGTTGCCATAGGAGTCGAACACCACCAGTGGCACGATGGCCATGTCCAGCTCGCGCGGCGACACGAGCTGGTCTGCCGCAACGTCCGGCTCCTGGATGCCGAACCGGTTCTTGCGCATCTTCATGTCCGGCTCGTACGCGGCGAACATGAGGGTGTCGCCTTTCACGATGACCGGCAGGTAGACCTGCTTGCCGTACCGGCGCGCCTGCTCGATGACCGGTCGCACGTCCATCTCGCCGCGCACCGGCCAATAGGCGGCAATGTGCACCGAATGGTGGAACTCGGGCGTGGATTCCAGCAGGAGGCACATGTCGCGCGAGGCAGCGCGCAGCTGCTGCTTCGTCAGCGCGTCCCGCTGCTCGATCACGTACTCGCGCAGCACCTTGCGCTGCTGGTCGGTTTCTTGGCTCATCGGTATCCCCGTGACTCAATTCCGGATCCCGCGGCGGGATTCCGGCTCCATTATTGAAATAGATGGGCACGAACCGCGTATGCCGTCGCCAGCCTGTGACCTTGAACCAGTGGTTCAAGTGGGGAGGGTTGGAGGGTATCAGGCTTTCCGCTTGCAGCGGACGTGCTCAACAACCTCTGCCAAACGAATCCCCCGGGCATCATTTAGGTTCAAGGGTATATACCCGGCGAGCTAACGTACATCGCAGAACGTGCCCGTAACCCGGTGCGCCTGCCGGCCGCTTCGCGCCCGGCAGGCCTCGCGCCGCCGGGCGGGCGTCATCCGTCTCCGGACACGGCCGTCGCGACACGATCCTGCATCGAGCGGACCCGGTCGCGGATCCGCTCGCAGGAGCCCTCGAGCGCGCGCAGCGCGAGCAGCTCGTGGGCGATGTTCAACGCGGTCATCACCGCGACCCGATCCGTGCCGATGACACTGCCCCGACCACGAATCTCGCGCATCCGTTCATGCACGAACTCCGCGGCCTTGAGCAGGTCCTCGCGCTCATCCTCGCGGCAGGCGATCTGGTATTCGCGATCGAGGATCCGGACCGTGACCGGCACCGAGGATCCTTCCATCAGCTACTCTCCATCGCCTTCAACCTCGAGATCATGGCCTCCACCCGTGCGCGCGCCTGCTCGTTCTTTTCGATCAGGCGAGCGCGTTCCCCCGAAAGGGTCGCCTGCTGGTGCTTCAGCGACTCGTTCTCGGTGCGCAACTGCTCGCAGAGCGCGATCAGGTCGTCCACCTGGCGGCCCAGCGCCTCGATTCGCGCCTCGGCGTCACGGGCGAGGTCTTCGCTCATGCCGGGAATACTAGGCGCGCCCCCCGGGTGGGTCAATGCCGTTTCCCGGAGCCTCACACCGGGTCATGGAGTGCTAGACTGCCCGCCGCGAATGGCCCGGGAACGACGGCATGAACCTGCCTCCGTGGCAAGAAATCGATGCCCGCATGCGTGCAATCGGCGCCCCGGCGACGGCGTCCGAGACCCACGGCGTGCTGTGCGGGCTCCTGTGCATGGGCGAGCGCGGCGCACGGGCCGCCTGGTTGCGGCAATCGCTCGGCACCGGCAGTGCACCGCCCCCGCTCGACGCGCTCTATGGCGAGACGTTGCGCCAGCTCGACGACGCAACGTTCGATTTTCAGCTGCTGCTCCCGGACGATGATACCGACCTCGCCGAGCGGACCGCGGCCCTCGCGGACTGGTGCGGCGGGTTTTCGTTCGGCGTCGGCCTGACGTCGGGTGGCCGTGGCGAACTGCCTGCCGAGGCGGCGGAATTCGTCGGCGACGTCACCGAGATCGCGCGTGCCAGCATCGACGACGCACTCGCGGACGATACCGACGAGGAGGCCTATGCGGAGGTCGTGGAATACGTGCGCATGGGCGCGCTGCTCGTGCGAACCGAGTGCGGTGCGCGTGCCGGCTGAACCGGCAGCCAGGGTGGCCGGAGGTCATGCCGGCGACCGGTGGGCCGGGTCCGCCTGGCAGCCGGCGGTCGGCCGTCCGTGTGGCTTTGTCATGGGCAGGCGCAGTATGATCGCCTGCGGGGCGTTCGCACGCGGTTATCGCCTCATGGCTGTCGCGGGCCGCGCGGCCACCGACAGCGGCGATCAGGAGTTCCCTCGAACCACACGAGCGGGGTGAGCGCGCGCCAATGGCAGGAACCGTCCGCAAGATCATCGAACGCATCAAGGATCAGCGCTCCGGCGGCAACTCGGTCGTTGCGCTGACCGTCGAGACGCGGCTCGTGCTGCAGGGGTTCGATCCGCAGCGATTCGAGTACGACACACCGGACGATGCGGGCCGGCTGGCCCGGATCCGCGACATCGCGGCGGAGATGAACGTGGACGTCGACGACCTGGTCGCGACGGCCGATGTGGAGCCGGATCCCGATGTCGCGCCTGCTCCGCCGCCCGGCTCCCCCCTGGGCGGGTCCGAGGGCGGCCTCGCGGCCTCGGCGGCGGCGACGGCGGCTGCCGCGGGCGTCGGGCCGGCGGCCCGTTCGCGCGCGGCGATGACGGACGTCGACTCGAATCACCCGCTGCGGAAGATCAAGGAGATCGCGGCCCGGGCACTCGCGGAAGTCGGCGACGACGTCGAGGCCGGACCGCGTTCGGGCGTGCCGTTCGGCACACTCCTGCGTGCGAGCCTGCTGATGGCGCTGTACTCGATCGCCAGTGACCGCGTGTTCTGCGACCAGCTGCGATACAACACGCTGTTCCGCTGGTTCATGGACCTGGACGCGGAGGCGGGCGAGCCCGATCCGGACGCGTTTGCCGAAGACCGCGAGCAGGCGCTGGCGGCCGCTCCGGCGCGTGCGTTCTTCGACCAGGTGGTGCTGCAGGCGAGCAAGCAGCGGTTGTTCTCCAGCGGCCTGTTCCAGGTCAACGGACGCCAGATCAAGGGCTGGATGTCGCAGCGCGCCGGCGTCTGAGCGCCCTGCGGCTCCGCGGGGTGCATCCCGTTTCCCGTTCCAGCGCGCCACGGCGCCCGGAAAACGTCACACGGCCGCGAATCGTCGATCGGAGACGCCCGGGAATCCAATGGACATGAAGGAACACGCGCGCCGCCGGCGCGCCCTGATGCGCATGATGGGCGAGGACGCGATCGCGATCCTGCCGGCCGCACCGCACGCCGTGCGCAACCGCGACGTCGAGTACCCGTACCGGCAGGACTCCGACCTGCTCTACCTCACCGGCTTCCACGAGCCCGATGCGATCGTCGCGCTGGTGCCGGGACGCGAGCACGGCGAGTACGTCCTGTTCTGCCGCGAACGCGACGCGGAACGCGAGGTCTGGCACGGCAGCCGTGCGGGTATCGATGGTGCCGTTTCCGCCTACGGCGCCGATGACGCATTCCCGATCGGCGATATCGACGACATCCTGCCCGGGATGATCGAGGGCCGCGAGCGGGTCTTCTGCACGATGGGTCGCTATGCCGAGTTCGACCGGCACGTCATGAGCTGGGTCAACGAGGTGCGCGGCCGGGTGCGTTCCGGCGGGCACGCCCCGAACGAGTTCATCGCGCTCGACTACTTCCTGCACGACATGCGCCTGTACAAGAGCCGCGCCGAGATCCGGACCATGCAGCGGGCCGCGAAGATCTCGATGGCCGCGCACGAGCGCGCGATGCGCGCCTGCCGGCCCGGCATGCCCGAGTACGCGCTCGAGGCGGAGTTCTGGCACGAGTTCCGCCGCAACGGTGCGGAGCCCGCCTACGGGCTGATCGTCGGCGGCGGTGCCAACGCCTGCGTGCTGCACTACATCGACAATCGCGACACGCTGCGTGACGGCGACCTGGTCCTCATCGACGCCGGTGCGGAGCTCGATGGCTACGCCTCGGACATCACCCGCACGTTCCCGGTGAACGGCCGCTTCAGCGGGCCCCAGCGCGAGGTGTACGAGCTTGTGCTTGCGGCCCAGCGCACCGCCATCGGCCGCGCCGTCCCCGGCGGGCACTGGAATGATCCCCACGAGGCCGCGCTCCACGTGCTCGTCGAGGGCATGATCGACCTCGGGCTCCTGGCCGGCGATCGCGACGGGCGTATCGAGGACGAGTCCTACCGCCGCTTCTTCATGCACCGCACCGGGCACTGGCTCGGCATGGACGTGCACGACGTCGGTGACTACCGGGTCGACGACGACTGGCGCCAGCTCGAGCCCGGCATGTGCCTGACGATCGAGCCCGGGCTGTACATCCCACCCGCGGAAGACGTACCCGAGCGTCTGCACGGCATCGGCGTGCGCATCGAGGACGACGTGCACGTCACCCGCGAAGGCCACGAGATCCTGACCGACGGCCTGGCGAAGTCGGTCGAGGACATCGAGGCCCTGATGCGCGACTGAAACGCCATGCACCCCCCCGACTGCGACATCCTCATCGCGGGTGGCGGCCCGGCCGGCAGTGCGCTGGCCCTGGCGCTCGCCGACGGCCGCCACCGGATCGTGGTGATCGAGGCCCGGCCCGTGCGGCCGCAAGGGGATGCGCGTGCCACCGCGCTGGCGCACGGTTCCGTCCGCCTCCTCGATGCGCTGGGTACCTGGCCGGGCCTGGCGGCGGACGGCGTGCCCATCCATCGTGTCGAGGTATCGCAGCAGGGCCACCTCGGACGGACCCGCCTCGACGCGGCCGGCGAGGGCGTGCCGGCGCTCGGGCGGGTCGTCGCCTACGATCGTCTGGCCAGCGCGCTCGCGGCGAGTGCGGCGGCCGCGCCCGGCGTGTCCTGGCGCGCCCCCGCCCGCGTCGCGGGCGTCGCGCCGGCGCACGAGCGGCTCGACGTGCGGGTCGAAGCCGACGCCGGTGGCGAGACCCTGCACACGCGCCTGGTGGTCGCGGCCGACGGGACCGCCTCCCCGCTGCGCGACGCGCTCGGCATCGGCACGCAGGTGCACGACTATGCGCAGACGGCGCTGCTGGCACAGGTCCGCGCCGGGGGCGACCCGCATACGGCCCACGAGCGTTTCACGAGGGACGGGCCGGTCGCGCTGCTTCCGGCCGGCGGTAGCCTGCGGACCCTGATCTGGACCGTTCCGGCGGCGCGCGCGGACGCCCTGGCCGGGCTGCCGCCCGCGGAATTCGCGCTCGAGGCCGGCCGGCGGATCGGACGACGCCTCGGGCCGCTGGAGGTCGTGCGCGGACCGGCGCTCTACCCGCTGCGGCGTACCCTCGCGGACCGCAGCATCGCCGGGCGCGCCGTGCTCGTGGGTAACGCCGCGCACACGCTCCATCCCGTCGGCGCCCAGGGCTTCAACCTCGCCCTGCGGGACGTGTGCGCCCTGGCCGAGCGCCTGCGCTCGGCCGATGACCCGGGCGAGGCGACCCGCCTTGCGGACTGGGCCCGGGACCGGCGCGGCGACCAGCGTCGGACCCTGGCCTTCACGGACCTGCTGGCCCGCGGCTTCGGCCACGGCCCGGCGTGGCTGGCGGGGCCGCGCGCCGGGGCCCTCATCGGGCTCGACCTGTGCCCGCCCGGGCGTCACGCGCTGGCTGCGCAGGCCATGGGTGTGGCCGGCGGGCTGCCGCGGGTCGGTTCGTGGCGCCTGGACGCCCGCTCGTGAACGCTCGCCCCGCCCACGACGCGGTAGTCGTCGGCGCGGGCGCCGTCGGGGCGGCGACCGCGCTCGCGCTCGCCCGGCGCAACCGGCGTGTGGTGCTCGTCGACGGCCGGCCCGGTCCGGCCGAGGCCCCCGGCGCGGACTACGGCGAGTTCGTGGTCTCGCTGAACCTGGCGAGCGTCGCGCTGCTCGAGCGGCTCGGCGTCTGGAATGCCGTGTGCTCGACCCGCGCCAGCCGTTACGGGGCCATGGCGATCTGGGACGAGGGCGGCAGTGGCCACACGCGCTTCGACAGCGCCGACATCGGTCAGCCGGCGCTTGGATATTTCATCGAGGCGGCCCTGCTGGAAGCGCGCCTGCACGAGGCGCTGGCGGCGACGCCGGGCGTCGATCTGCGCTGGTCGTCGCGCCCCCAGGCCCTGCTGCCGCTCGCCGACCGGGCCCGGCTGACCCTCGACGGCGGCGATGCGCTCGAGGCGGCGCTGGTGGTCGGCGCGGACGGTGCCCGCTCCGCACTGCGGCAGCTGGCCGGAATCGAGGTGGACCGTTACGACTACGGTCAGCGGGCGCTCGTGTGCAACTTCGCCACCGAGCGCCCGCACGACGCCACGGCTCGCCAGCGCTTCCTGGCGGGGGGGCCGGTTGCCATGCTGCCGCTGGCGGATGGGCGCTGCTCGCTCGCGTGGTTTCGTCCGGAGGCGGAGGCCGAGCGCCTGCTGGCGCTGGACGACGAGGCATTCTGCGGCGCCTTGTCGGAGGCGACGGATTTCGCTCTCGGGCGGGTCACGGCGGCGACGCGGCGCCGCGCCTTCCCGATCGTGCGTCGCCATGCGCGCCGCTATGTCGCGGAGCGCACGGTGCTGGTCGGCGATGCCGCGCACACCATCCATCCGCAGGCGGGCCAGGGGCTCAACATCGGCCTGCTCGACGCCGCGGCGCTGGCCGACAGCGTGGGCAGCCGCGATGACGCGGGTACCTGGCGGCGCCTGCGCCACTACGCCCGCTGGCGACGCGGGCACAACACCGCCGTCATGCACGCGATGGATCTCTTCCACCACGGTTTCGCGCACGGCGGTGCCGCGCGCGTGGCCGCCCGCAACCTCGGCCTGGCCCTGGCCGACCGCGCCGGCCCGGCGAAGCGCCTCGTGACGCGCGTCGGCTGCGGTCTCGCCGGCGATCTGCCGCCGCTCGCGCGTCCGCGCGTCGAGCCGGGGTCCGCGGCCGCGGCTGGAAAGGCCGGAGACGATGACCTATAGTCCGCACTCCGGCCGACGACTCCCGCGGGAGAGACCTCGCCCGACGAGGTCGCCGAAGGCGTAACGCAGCCCGGAAACGCTCAGGCACCCGGACCGCGGAGAGCGGGGGCACGAACCCCCGGCCGGCTCTGGAGAGCGGCAGCGCAACTGCCCACCGAAGGGGGAACGCAGGCAGGGTCATCCGGCTTGCGGGATCTCTCAGGTGCATGGACAGAGGGGCTCGGATCAGGACAGGCTGATCGCTGCGGTGTTGCCCGGTCGGGGCTTGCCGCGCGGTCCGGGGGTTAGTCCATGCCGAGACGCACGCCGCTCTACGACCGTCACCGCGCCGCCGGTGCCCGCCTGGTGGAATTCGCCGGGTGGGAGATGCCGGTCCACTTCGGTTCCCAGCTCGCCGAGCATCATGCCGTGCGCCGCGACGCCGGCATGTTCGACGTCTCCCACATGACGCAGGTCGATCTCGCGGGTACCGGAGCCGCCGATTTCCTGCGCCGCCTGTGCGCCAACGACGTCGCGAAGCTCGACGACGGTGCCGCGCTGTACACTTGCCTGCTCAACGACGACGGCGGCGTGATCGACGACGGCATCGTCTATCGTCTTGCCGCCGACCGCTACCGGATGGTGGTCAACGCGGCCACGCGCGACCGGGACCTCGCCTGGATCGAGCAGCATGCGGCCGCCTTCGAGCTTGCCTGGCACGAGCGCGACGATCTGGCGATGATCGCGGTGCAGGGCCCGCACGCGCGCGACCGCGCGCACGGTGTCCTGGACCCCGTGCTGGCCGGCGCGGCCGCCGAGCTGCGCCGTTTCCACGTTGCCGGCGAGGGCGAGACGCTCGTCGGGCGCACCGGATACACGGGCGAGGATGGCTACGAGGTCATGCTGCCCGCTGCTGACGCCCCGGATCTGTGGGATGCGCTGCACGAGGCCGGTGTCGAGCCGATCGGCCTGGGTGCGCGCGATACGTTGCGTCTCGAGGCCGGGATGGCTCTCTACGGCCAGGACATGGACGAGAACGTCACTCCGCTGGAGTCGGGGCTGGGCTGGACCGTCGCCTGGGAGCCTGCCGGGCGCGACTTCATCGGCCGCGGTGCGCTGGAGAAACAGCGCGATGCGGGCGTCAGGCGCCGGCTCGTCGGGCTCGTGCTCGAGGGCCGCGGCGTCGCCCGCGCGCACTACGCCGTCGAGACGGATGCCGGCGAGGGCGAGGTCACCAGCGGCGGCTTCGCGCCCACCCTGGAGGCATCGATCGCGCTCGCGCGCGTGCCGGTGGAGGCCGGCGAGCACTGCGAGGTGGTCATCCGCAACCGGCGCGTCCGCGCGCGCGTCGTGCAGTATCCATTCGTTCGCAACGGCCGCCCGCGGGTTTGAATCCGCGTCGCGGTGCAACGATCGGCCAGTCCCGGGAGTACGAGCCATGAGCGAAGTACCGAGCGATCTGAAGTACACGCGTGACCACGAATGGCTGCGCGCGGAGGACGACGGCAGCGTCACGGTGGGGATCACCGATCACGCGCAGGCGCAACTGGGTGACCTCGTGTTCGTCGAGGTGCCGGAGGTGGGCGTCAGCTTCGGTGCGGGTGACGCCGTCGCGGTGGTCGAGTCCGTCAAGGCCGCTTCCGACGTCTACTGCCCGCTGGCCGGCGAGGTCGTCGAATCGAACGAGTCCCTGGCCGAGAGCCCGGAGCTCATCAACAACGATCCCTTCGGCGAGGGCTGGATCTTCAAGCTGCGCATGGAGAATCCGGACGCGCTCTCCGGGTTGATGTCGGCGGACGACTACCAGTCCTTCGCCGATTCCGAAGCAGACTGACACCGGAGGCGCCGTGCCGTTCATCCCGCACACCGAGGCCGACGTCGGCGAGATGCTCGCGGCGATCGGCGTGGAGGACATCGAGGGGCTGTTCGACGAGATTGCGCCCGGGCTGCGCTGCGGCGAGCTCTCGGGCGTCCCGGCCGGCCTCCCCGAAATGGAGGTCACCCGGCTGATGGAGTCCAGGGCCGCCGACGAGGGGCGCCCGCTGTGCTTCCTCGGCGCCGGTGCCTATCCCCACCACATACCCCAGGCGGTGTGGCAGCTCGTCACGCGCGGCGAGTTCTACAGCGCCTACACCCCGTACCAGGCCGAGGCGAGCCAGGGCACCCTGCAGGTGACCTACGAGTTCCAGTCGATGATCGCCGGGCTCACCGGCATGGAGGTCGCCAACGCGTCGTTGTACGACGGTGGCTCCGCGCTTGCCGAGGCCGTGCTCATGGCCGTGCGCGGCAATCGCAAGTCGCGCTCGAAGCGCGTCCTCATGCCGCGCGCGGTGCATCCGCACTACCGCGCCTGCACCGAGGCCATCGTGCGCAACCAGGGTCTCGAGCTGGTCGAGGTGCCGTTCGACGCGGACACCGGCGTGACCCCGGCGAAGGCAGTCGCCGAGGCGGCCGGGGACGAGGCGGTTGCCGCCGTTGTGGTGCCGCAGCCCAACTTCTTCGGCCGCCTGGAGGATGCCGCTGCGCTCACGAAGCAGGCGCACGAGATCGGTGCGCAGGTCATCGCCGTGGTCAACCCGACCTCGCTGGCGCTGCTGGAGCCGCCGGGCGAGTGGGGCGGGGAGGGTGCCGACATCGTCGTCGGCGAGGGGCAGCCACTCGGCGTTCCGATGTCGGCCGGTGGCCCGTTCTTCGGCTTCCTGTGCACGCGCCGCAACCTCGCGCGCCAGATGCCCGGTCGTGTCGTGGGGCGAACCCGCGACACGGAGGGGCGGGTCGGCTACGTGATGACGCTGCGCGCGCGCGAGCAGGACATCCGTCGCTCGAAGGCAACCTCGAACATCTGCACCAACCAGGGGCTCGTGGTCACCGCGGCGACGATCTACATGGCGCTGATGGGCCCCGAGGGCCTCGACCGTGTGGCGAAGCACTGTCACGCGAACGCGCGGGCGCTGCGAGATGCGCTGGCCGCGATCGACGGCGTGCAGGCCGCCTGGGACGGGCCTTGCTTCCACGAGTTCGTGCTGCGGCTGGACGGCGTCGGCGCGGCCGACGTGCTGGGTCGCCTGGCGGGCGAGCACATCCTCGGCGGCCTCGCGCTCGAGCCATACTATCCCGAGCTCGGCAATGCCCTGCTGGTCTGCGCCACCGAGCTGCACGATGAGGAACGGCGGCAGCGATTCGCCGACGCCATGAAGAACGCTCTCGCAGCAGCATGATCGGCGCACCCCGTCGCCATGACGGGGCGCGGCCGCGGAGCAGGAGGAACACCGGTATGCCCAAGCTGATCTTCGACGAGGCCCGCACCGGACGCACGAACGGCGCCCAGCTGCCACCGCCGGCGCCCGAGGCCGACGATATCCCGCAGTCCCTGCGCCGCGGCGAGCGGCCGCACTGGCCGGAGGTCTCCGAGTTGCAGGTCGTGCGGCACTACACGCGCCTGTCGCAACTCAACTTCTCGATCGATACGCACGTCTACCCGCTCGGTTCCTGCACGATGAAGCACAACCCGCGGGCCTGCAACGCACTGGCGATGCTGCCCGGCTTCCTCGAGCGGCACCCGCTCGCGCCGCCGGAGGCCGGACAGGGGTTCCTGCACTGCATGCACGAGCTCCAGGAGATCCTGGCCGAGGTCACGGGCATGAAGGGCGTCTCGCTGGCGCCGGCCGCGGGCGCCCAGGGAGAGCTGGCGGGCGTGACGATGATCCGCGCGTATCACGACGCGCGTGGCGACACCGGGCGCGGCGAGATCCTGGTCCCGGATGCCGCGCACGGCACCAATCCGGCCTCCGCGGCGATGGCCGGCTACCGGGCGCGCGAGATCCCGACCGACGACGACGGGGACGTCGACCTCGATGCCTTGCGCGAGGCCGTCGGTCCGCAGACCGCCGGGATCATGCTCACGAACCCGTCCACGCTGGGCGTGTTCGAGCGCCACATCAAGGAGATCGCAGACATCGTCCACGAGGCCGGCGGCCTGCTCTACTACGACGGCGCCAACCTCAACGCCATCCTCGGCAAGGTACGGCCGGGCGACATGGGCTTCGACGTCATCCACCTGAACCTGCACAAGACCTTCTCGACACCGCACGGCGGCGGCGGGCCCGGTGCGGGCCCGGTCGGCGTGGCCGAGGAGCTGCTGCCCTATCTGCCGATCCCGATGGTGGACCAGGAAGGCGACCGCTACGTGTGGCGCACGGAATCCGACTGCCCGCACAGCATCGGTCGGCTGACGGCGTTCGCGGGTAATGCGGGCGTGCTGCTGCGCGCCTACGTCTACATCCGCATGCTCGGACGCGAAGGCATGGTCCGGGTCGGCGAGTACTCGACATTGAACTCCAACTACATGATGGCGCGCCTGCGCGAGGCCGGGTTCGAACTGGCGTACCCGGCGCGGCGTGCGAGTCACGAGTTCATTGTCACGCTCAAGAAGGAGCACGACCGTCACGGCGTCTCCGCGATGGACTTCGCAAAGCGGCTCCTCGACTACGGATTCCATTCTCCGACCATGTACTTCCCGCTGCTGGTGCCGGAATGCCTGCTGATCGAGCCGACCGAGACCGAGTCGAAGGAGGACATCGACGCCCTTGTCGAGGCCTTCGTCGCGGTCCGCGACGAGGCGGCGAACGAGCCCGAGAAGCTCCGCACCGCGCCGCACACCCTGCCGCTGACGCGTCTCGACGAGGTTCGCGCCGCCAGGGACCTGCACCTGCGCTGGTCGCCTGCCGACTCGAGCGTCAGGGAGGACACCGAGACCGCCTGAGCGGGGGCGACGTCGATGGGCAAGCCGGGGCACACGGGGGGCGCGCGGCTCGCGCGGGCATTCGTCTACGCGCTGCGCGGGCTCGAGGCGGCACTGCGCCACGAGCTCGCCTTTCGGGTCGAGGTCGCCTGCGCCGTCGTGGCGGTGCCGCTCGGCATCGCGCTCGGCAACACCGGCGTGGAGCGCGCGCTGCTGGTGGCGACGGCCCTGCTGGTCCCGGCGATCGAGCTCGTCAACGCCGCCATCGAGGCCGCGGTCGACCGTATCGGGGACGAGCATCACCCGCTGTCCGCGCGCGCCAAGGACATGGGCGCCGCCGCGCTCCTGGTCGCCCTGGCGATCGCCGGCGCCACCTGGGTACTGGTGCTGCTCGGGTAGGGAAGGTCTCTCAACCGGTTGTCCACGGGGCCACTCCGATGGATGCCGAGTTTGGCGCCTGAGCAACCCGATCAGGAGAGACCCCGTGAACATCCATTACCATGCCGCGCTCACCGTCCGCGGTCGCGGGGGACGGGTCACGGCTTTCCCGGCCGGCGCGCGCCACCCGCTGGCAGTGCGTGTCACGCAACGGTAATCTCGCCTGCGTACCGTCCGCGCGCCGCCCGGGAGACCGCGCGGTGCGTTTTCCGACCGCGGCGCCACTCGGCGCCCACGACCGGCAGATCAACCCATGGGCAAGCCCGGCTACACCGGCCTGCAACGCATCCTCCTCGCCACGAGATACTCGGCCCAGGGCCTGCTCGCCTCCTGGCGGCACGAGTCGGCGTTCCGCCAGGAAACGGCGCTCGCCGTCGTGACCATCCCGCTGGGCCTGTGGCTCGGTGACAGTGCGCTCGAACGTGCGCTGCTCGTCGCCGCGATTCTCCAGGTGCTGATCGTCGAGCTGCTCAACTCCGCGATCGAGGCGGCGATCGACCGCATGGGCGACGGCGAGCACGAACTGTCGGGACGGTCGAAGGACATGGGGTCGGCCGCGGTGTTGCTGTCGCTGCTGCTGGCCGGGGTTGTCTGGGGGCTGGTTCTGCTTTCGTAGCGAGTCGGCGTGCCCCGGGGCGCTGTTCTGATCGCTTCCTGCCAATGGCGCAGGCCGGATCTTCGCGCAGGCAATAGCCGGCGTTTTCGTCGTTTCGCGATGTGGCGTTCTTGAGTGGTGGCTTTCGGCCCGTCGCGCTTCTGAAGGTGCGTCGAGCGCAAATCAACGAACTCACGCGAAGAAGCACGGGCGCGAAACGCGGCCAACCAAAACGAAAAAACACGATCCACAACACCCCCGGCTGACGCCACCCCCACACCTCGCTATGCTCCCCCGTGGACTGCACGGAGGCGCCATCGATGCGTATGTTCGCGTTCGCCCTGTTGATGTTGCTCGCGGCCACGCCGGCCTTGGCGCGCGAGGTGGACGGCGTGCCGATGCCGGAGCAGGTCACCGCACGCGATGGCGAGGTGCTGGTGCTCAACGGTGCCGGCGTGCGCAGCAAGTTCATTTTCGACATCTACGTGGGCGCGCTGTACCTGCCGGAACGCGCCGGCGATGCGGGTGCGATCCTCGACGGCAGGGGCGCATGGCGGGTCGACATGCACTTCGTGTACTCGGAGGTGTCCGCTTCGCGCCTGGCCGACGCGTGGCGCGAGGGATTTGCGGACAACAATCCGCCCACGGCGGAGGAGGCGGTGCAAGATCGCCTCGGGCGTTTCGTTGCACTGCACCCGAAGGCGGTCGAGGGTGATGTCTTCTCCTACGAGTACGTGCCCGACACCGGCACGCGCGTGAGCGTGAACGGCCAGACCCGGGGCACGATCGAGGGCGCGGACTTCGCGCGGGCGCTGCTCGCGGTCTGGCTCGGCCCGGAACCGCCGGACACCGACCTCAAGGAAGGGATGCTCGGCGGCGCGCACTGATCCGGGTCGGGGCGGGGCGAATCGGCGTGATTCGTGCCGCGATTCGGGGGCCATCGGTGCGGGGGCGTGAAGCGGATGGCGGTACGATTCCGGACGGGGCGGGGCAACCGCGGGAGGACTCGACATGACCACGGGCATCATCGGTTCGGCGGCGCGCCTCTGGCGCTACCCCGTGAAATCCATGCGCGGCGAGCGCGTCGAGTACCTCGACGTCGGGCCCACCGGCGTGGCCGGTGATCGCTGGTACGCCCTGCGCGACGCCGAGGGCCGGCTCGGCAGCGGCAAGCGCACGACGCGGTTCGGCCGCATCGACGGGCTCCTCGAGTTCCAGGCACGCTACGACGGGCCGCTTCTGGAGATCGTGCTGCCCGACGGCAGTGTCGTCCGCGGCGACAGCCCGGGTATCGACGCCGCGTTGTCGCAGCTACTCGGTCAGGCCGTGGCGCTCGTGCACGAGGACAACGGCGGTCACGTGGACGACGCGCCCGTACACCTGCTCAGCACTGCCTCGCTCGCATGGCTGTCCGTGGCCCTCCCGGCGTCGCGCATCGACGAGCGTCGGTTCCGCCCGAACCTCGTGATCGACACCGGCGGCGATACGCCGGTCGAGCAGGACTGGATCGGCCGGACCCTGCGGATCGGAGAGGAACTCGCCGTTTCGGTGACCGGCCCGACCGAGCGTTGCGGCATGGTCGCGCTCGCGCAGGACGACCTGCCGCGCGACCCGGCCGTGCTGCGCGCGATCACGCAGCAGGCCGACCTCTGTTTCGGCGTCTACGCACGCGTGACCGCCGCGGGCCGCGTTCGCGGGAACGATCCGGTCGTCATCGCGGACGCCGACTGAGACGCGTCGCGCCGACTCAGCCGATCAGCATGCGCACGCCGACGACGAACGCGAAGGTCGCGAACAGGCGTCGGAGCAGCAGGGTGGGTAACGAATGCGCGAGCTTCGCGCCCAGCGGCGCGAACAGCACGCTCATCGGCACGATCGCGATGAATGCGGGCCAGTACACGTATCCGGTCGTCCACGCCGGCAGCCCCGGCGTGTTCCAGCCGGCCACGGCGAAGCTGGTCGCGCCCGCCACCGCGATCGGCAGGCCGCATGCCGAGGACGTCGCGACGGCCTCGCGCACCGCTACGTTGCACCAGGTCAGGAAGGGCACTGTCATGGCACCGCCGCCGATTCCGAGCAGCGACGACAGCGTGCCGATGCCGCCGCCGCAGCCGATGAGTCCCGGTGTACCGGGCAACTGGCGGTGCGCACCCGGCTGGCCGGCCAGCGCGAGCCGGATGGAGATCAGCACCAGGAACCCCCCGAAGACGATCGCCAGGGTTCGCGTCGGCAGGTAATCGGCAATGGCCGCCCCGAGCGCCGCGCCGAACACGATCCCGGGCGTCAGCCGTGCCACCACGGGCCAGCGGACGGCGCCGCGGCGGTGGTGTGCGCGGATCGAGGAGAGCGAGGTGGCCACGATCGTCGCCAGCGATGTCCCGACCGAGACCTGCATGAGCCGGTCCGCGGGGACCGCGTGGCCGGCCAGCAGGAACGCGAGGCCCGGCACGATGATGACGCCACCCCCGATGCCGAGCAGCCCGGCCATGGTACCCGCGACGGCGCCGAGCCCCGCGTACTCGACGATCTCCAGGCCCGTCACGCCTGGACCGCCATGCCGTGGAGCCGGCGCAGCGTGGCCACGTCGAGACAGATGGCCCCGCCGCTCTCGCCCGCCTTCACCGTCCAGGGGTGGTCGGGCTCGCCCAGCGAGTCCACGACGAGGAAGGCGCCGTCGAACGCGTGATCAGTCGTGTAGGCACTGGTCGTCACGATGGTCGGCAGTCCTGCGGCGACGGCGGCCCGGCAGCCGTTCTGGGAGTCCTCGAGGGCCATGCACGACTGCGCCGGCAGATCGAGGCGCTCGAGCACGCGTCGGTAGATCTCGGGATCCGGCTTCTTCGACGCGACGTCGTCCCCGGTGACGATGACCTCGAACCAGTTCGCGGAGGCGTGATCGAGCGCGCGCGCGAGCAGCGCGTGCACGTTTGCGCGCAGGCTCGACGAGGCGATCGCGAGGCGCAGCCCCGTGCAGCGGAGCTCGGCCAGCAGTCGGCGGATGCCGGGGCGTATCGGCACGACGCCGCGATCCAGCAGCGCGTGATAGTGGACGTTCTTGCGTTCGTGCGTCGTGCCCACGAACGCATCGTGGCCTTCCGCGGGCTCGAACTCGGGACGGTATTCGCGCAGGTAGTGGGCCAGGCGCTCCGGACCGCCCTCGACCTGCAGCAGTTCCCCGTAGAGCGATTCGGTCCACTGCCAGTCGTGGCCCAGTTCCTCGAACGCCCGGTTGTACGCGACCCGGTGCCCGTGGCGCTCGGTGTCGGCCAGCGTCCCGTCGACGTCGAAGATGACAGCCTGCAGTTCGGGACCGGGTTCGCTCATCGCCTCCGCGTGTCCTCAGGGCGCTTCGCGCTCGTCGGTGAGTGCGGTCGCCGGCCAACTGCGGCCGAAGGGCCAGGGGCGGGCATCGGCACCCCATGTGGCGTACTCGATGATCTGGCGCAACCATTCGCCGAGCCGCTGGCCGAGGTCGCGCAGGGCGGCATTGGGCTCGCCCGTGAACAGGGTCCAGAGGAACTGGATCACGACGGTCGCGCCGAGGACGACTTCCGCGATCTGGAAGCCGATCACGTAGAGCACGATGAACAGGAGTCGGATCCACTTCTCCTGCGCCGTCAGTTCCGCCTTGAGGCGTTCGTCCATTGCTCAGTGCTCCCGCGCCGCGGCAAAGGCATGCCGCGCCGCCTCGAGGGTTGCCTCGATGGCGTCGTCACCATGCGCCGCCGACATGAAGCCCGCCTCGAAGGCGGACGGCGCGAGGTAGACGCCGTGTTCGAGCATCGCCGTGAAGAATCGCGCGAAGCGCGCGGTGTCGCAGGCACGCACGTCGTCGAAGGTGCGCACGGCCTGTGCCTGCGTGAAGAACAGCCCGAACATGCCGCCCACGCGATTGGCGGCGAACGGGACGTCCGCGTCCGTCGCGATGCGCCGCAGGCCCTCCACCAGTTTCTCCGTGCTCGCCTCGAGCGCGTCGTGGAAGCCCGGCTGCGACACGAGCCCGAGGGTTGCCAGGCCCGCGGCCGTCGCCAGGGGGTTGCCCGACAGCGTGCCCGCCTGGTACACGGCCCCGAGCGGGGCCAGCTGCTCCATGATCTCGCGCCGACCACCGAACGCGCCGACCGGCAGGCCGCCGCCGATGACCTTGCCGAGGGCGGTGAGGTCCGGCGTGATGCCATAGCGTTCCTGCGCACCGCCGAGCGCGACGCGGAAACCGGTCATCACCTCGTCGAAGATCAGCACGGCGCCATGGTCGGAGCACAGCTCGCGCAGGCCCTCGAGGAATCCCGGTACGGGCGGCACGCAGTTCATGTTGCCGGCGACCGGCTCGACGATCACCGCGGCGATATCGTCGCCGTACTCCGTGAACGCGGTGAAGGCCTCCGACACGTCGTTGTAGGGCAGCGTGATCGTGTGCTCGACGACGCTCGCCGGCACGCCGGGCGAGCTCGGATGACCCAGCGTGAGCGCGCCCGAGCCCGCTTCCACCAGCAGCGCGTCGACGTGGCCGTGATAGCAGCCCTGGAACTTCACGATCCGGTTGCGGCCGGTGTAGCCGCGCGCCAGGCGGATGGCGCTCATGGTCGCCTCGGTGCCCGAGTTCACCATGCGGACCATGTCGAGCGAGGGCACCAGCTCGCACAGGCGTTCGGCCATCTCGCACTCGGCCTCGGTGGGCGCGCCGAACGAGAGGCCGCGGGTGGCCGCCCGGCGGACGGCCTCGACGACCTGTGGATGTGCGTGGCCGACGATGGCCGGACCGAACGAGCCGACGTAGTCGACGTAGCAGCGGCCGTCGCTGTCCCACACCCGGGGACCCTCGGCGTGCTCGAGGAACAGCGGCGTGCCGCCGACGCTCCTGAACGAGCGGGCCGGGGAATTCACGCCGCCGGGAATATGTGCGCTTGCGCGCTGGAAGAGCGATTCGCGAGTCGTCATCGATACGCAGGGATGGGGCCGGCCTTCGCTGGAACCGGTTCAGTGTATCAGTTTGCCAAGCATTCAGCGGGCCAGAAAGCAGCGCCGGTACCGGCGCGCGCGTGCCTCGATGTCCGCGTGGGCGAACAGGTCGCCGATCACGGCCAGCAGATCGGCGCCGGCGGCGATCACCTCGTGGGCCCGTTCAGCCGTGATGCCGCCGATCGCGCAGACGGGCAGTCGCAGCTCGTCGCGTGCCAGGCCCAGGAGTCCGAGCGGGGCGTGAACGGCATCGGGCTTGGTCGCCGAGGGGAATACGCTGCCGAACGCCAGGTAGCTCGCTCCGGTCGCGGCCGCCGCGCGGGCGCGCTCGAGGTCGTCGTAGCAGGAAACGCCGACCACGGCGCCGGGACCGAGCCGGGTCCGCACGGTGGCGGGGTCGAGGTCGTCGCGGCCGACGTGCACGCCGTCGGCGCCGACGGCGGCCGCGAGCGCGATGTCGTCGTTGACGATCGCCAGCGCCCCGTGCGCGCGGCAGAGAGTCACGACGCGCGCCGCCTCGCGCTGGCGCCGTGCGCGATCGCCCGACTTGTCACGATACTGCACCATTACCGCCCCGCCGGCGAGCGCGGCCGCGACGGCGGTGTCGAAGTCCGTCGCGCGCAGGGTCTGCGTGTCCGCGATCGCGTAGAGACCGCGCGGCAACGCCGAGGGGGGCGACTCCGGGGCGTTCATCGGGCGGACCGCGCGCCCGCACGGGCGCAGCGTCGGCGGCGCCGCGACGTGGCGGCGCCCGGCATGGCCGCGGATGCGCGCTCGGGGAGCCCGGTTCCACCGCGTGTCGGCGTATGCCAGAATCGCGCGCTTGTGCGCGCCCCGGCCGGCGTCCGCTGTTTTCGATCAGGGGGCTTCATGGAATACCGCAAGTATATGTGCATCGTGTGCGGCTTCATCTATGACGAGGCCGAGGGTGTGCCGGAAGAGGGCATCCCCGAAGGCACGAAATGGGAGGATATCCCGCCGACCTGGACCTGCCCGGACTGCGGCGCGGGCAAGGAAGATTTCGAGATGATGGAAATCTAGTGCCCTGTCCCGCAAGTTCCTTCGCATTCTCGCCGGGTCTTGCGGGCCCTGGCGGCGTTGCGCCTCCTCGCAATAGAGCGCGCTATTACTCGTCGGCGCGCCTTGCCAGGGTCCGCAATCCCT
>Ga0209918_1000436_pt1 | contig 27617 bp, 25 predicted proteins | sample SalPonD_shore_MG_FD_185712 | JGI IMG/M metagenome (GOLD analysis project Ga0209918, IMG submission 185712) | Salt pond soil microbial communities from South San Francisco under conditions of wetland restoration - Salt Pond MetaG... | ecosystem: Environmental > Aquatic > Marine > Intertidal zone... | reverse complement strand
CAGGAGGTAGTCGGACATGCCGTCGTCGTAGCGCCACTCGAGCCTTTCATCGGCGGCCTCGTCGGTCCAGGTCACGGTGAGACCGGGACAGAGCACGGCCTTGGCGCGCAGCAGTTGCTTCAGCCGGGCCGTGTTGAACTTCACGCTGTCGAAATACTTCCTGTCCGGCCAGAAGCGCAGGCGCGTGCCCGTGTTGCGCTGGCCGACCTTGCCGATGACCTCGAGGCCGGTCTTCGGATTGCCGCCGGCGAACTCCATGCGGTATTCCCTGCCGCCGCGTTTCACCGCGACCTCGAGCTTCTTCGACAGGCCGTTCACCACGGACACGCCCACGCCGTGCAGACCACCGGAAAAACGGTAGTGCCCCTCGGAGAACTTGCCGCCGGAATGGAGCGTGGTGAGGATCACTTCGACACCCGGCTTCTTCAGCTTGGGGTGCTTGTCCACCGGCATGCCGCGGCCGTCGTCGATCACCTCGAGCGAGCCATCCGCATAGAGCGTGACCGCGATCTTCGTCGCATGGCCGGCCAGCGCCTCGTCGACGCCGTTGTCGACGACCTCCTGTGCCAGGTGATTCGGGCGCTGCGTATCCGTGTACATGCCCGGGCGCTTGCGCACCGGGTCGAGCCCGGACAGGACCTCGATCGCGGAAGAATTGTAGGCGCCACTCGTCATGCAGGACGGCTCCGGGACTCCATATAGAGTGGGTCAGGGCCCGTCGACCCCAAGATATTGTAACCCGGACGGGGTGAGCGACTCGCGACTCGAGCGCGTGCCCGGAACGGCGGGCGGCCGCCTACTGGGCGTCGACGCGGTCCGGATCCTCGCTCACGGGGCGCAGGCCCAGCATCGCGACGAGCTGCTTCTCCGGCCGGTAACCGGAGAACACGGGACCGTCGTCGTCGAGCAGCAGGTATGGCGTTCCGTTGACGCCGATCTGGTGTGCGACCTGCCAGTGGCGGCGGATCGGGGTCTTGCAGGACGGATCGCGCTCCGGCACGGACTTGCCTTCCATCGCACGCGTGAGCGCCTGTTGCGGATCGTCGGCGCACCAGACGTTGCGCAGCTGGTCGGCGGCCGGAGAATCCAGGCCGGCGCGCGGGAACATCAGGTAGCGAACCTTGATGGGATAGCGATCGAGCATGCCCGGGAGATCCTGGTGCAACCGTCGGCAGTACGGGCACGTCGTGTCGGTGAACACGGTGATCGTGTGCTGCGCCGGCCCGTTCTTCGGCTTGAACACGACCATGCTGTCGTCGCCCAGGGCATCCACGGCCTCGTGCACCAGCCGGGCATGAACGGTGGCCGTCAGGTTCTCCTTCTTCTGCAGGTCGATCAGCGAGCCGCGCAGCAGGTAGCGGCCATCGCCGGTCATGTACATCACGTCCGCGCCGGATACGACCTCGTAGACGCCGTCGATCGGCGTCGGGCGGATCGTGTCGACCTTGAAGTTCGGATGGGCCTCGGCGAGACGTGCACGCAGTTGCGCGACCGCCGGCATTTCGGACGTGGTGTCATCGGCGGCGAGCGCGGGCGAGGCGGCGAGGGCCAGCGCGGCGCCCAGCGCCGCGACCCGGAGAATCCTGTGAATCGGCATGGATCGAGTACTCGATTTCCGAAAAATGATAAACGATGGACCGCGCGCAGCGGAATTCATTCCCCCGGATTCAACCCCGGGGATGGTGTCGTGCGTGCACCTCCTGCAGTCGGGCCCGGGCCACGTGCGTGTAGATCTGCGTGGTCGACAGGTCGCTGTGCCCCAGGAGCATCTGCACCGCGCGCAGGTCCGCCCCGTGATTGAGCAGGTGCGTCGCGAACGCGTGCCGCAGCGTGTGCGGCGACAGCGGACGCTTGATGCCCACGGCACGGGCATGACGCTTGACGATATACCAGAATGCCTGGCGCGTCATCGCCCCGCCCCGCTCGGTGACGAACAGCGCATCGGTACCGGCGCGTCGGCGCAGCAGTTCCGGGCGTGCCGTCTCGAGGTAGCGGCGCACCCACTCGAGGGCCTCATCACCGACCGGCACCAGCCGCTCCTTGCCGCCCTTGCCCGTCAATCGCACGACCCCGTGGGTGCGGTTGAGCGCGCCGACGGAGAGCCCGACCAGCTCGCTCACGCGCAGGCCGCAGGCGTACAGCACTTCCAGCATCGCGCGATCCCGCAGCCCCCGCGGCGTCTCGATGTCCGCAACCTCGAACAGGGACTCCACCTCCGCCTCGGACAGCGTGTGCGGCAGTGGACGCCCGATCTTCGGCGCGTCGATGCGGGCGGTCGGATCGTCACCACGCGCGCCGCTGCGCACCTGGTGACGGTAGAAGCGCTTGAGCGTGGTCAGCAGGCGCCGGATGCTACGCGGGCGGACGCGCTGCGCATAACGCTCCGCGATGTAGGTCTGGACCTCGTCGCGGCGGGCATGCAGCAGGTCCGTGTCGCGGGCGGCGAGCCAGCGCGAAAGACCGCGCAAGTCGGTCGCGTAGGAAGAGAGGGTGTTGGGGCGCAGGCCACGCTCCATCCAGAGCGCATCGGTGAAGGCATCGATGAGCCGCTGGTCCGCGTCGGGGACGCCGATCCGGGCCGCAGTATCTTCGGCGCGCGCTTGCACGTCGCCCAGTCTACCGCAATCACCGCGCAGCGGCCGCGCATGGAGGCCCGGGGGCCACGCAAAGAAAAGGGGGACGGCCTCGCGGCCGTCCCCCGACTGCAGAACCACGTCGGACGTGGTCAGCTAGGTGCTGGATGCAGTCTTCTTGCGGGCGCCGCGCTTCTTGCTCGCACCCTTCTTCTTCGAGCGCCGCTTCTTGGTGGCACCGAGCTTGTCGATACGCGAGAGCTCCTTCTTCTCCCACTTGGCACCAGCCTGCAACATGGCCTTTTCCTTCTTGTCGGCCAGGGTGCGCAGCGCCGATTCGCGCTTCTGCGTCGCCTTGAGCTCGTCAGTCGCTTCCCGCAGCTGGGATCTCAGCTCGGAAACCTGCTGACGCAGGCGGGCGGAAACGGATGCGGCGGTCTTCTTCTTGGATGCGGCCCGCTTCTTGCTGGACGACTTCTTCTTCGAACCCGTCTTCTTGCGGCGGCCGCCGGCCTTCTTCTTGGAGCCGGCCTTCTTGCGCCGACCCGAAGACTTCTTCCTGGACGATCGCTTCTTCGCCGTTACGCTTCGCGTCCCGGAGGACGACATGGCGGCGGCGACCGTCGTGTCCGTCGACGCGTCATCTTTCATGCGGGGCATACGTTAAGACTCCCGTGAGTGGCAATGCACTTCGCATTATAGAAGTGCAACACACGTTTGCAATTATTGTTTGACATCGAGTTTCCTCGCGCATCGCACATCGAATACGCTCGCATGCAACAATGCGCCCCGCGCGTGAGCATGCACGGGTTTCCCGAAGTCGCCATGCTCACCTTCGAAAATGCGCGTGCGCGCCCGGAGAATGCATGTCCTCGCCATACCCCTGCAGAGTGCTGCGACGGCTCTGTGCCGCGGCTTACGACGGGCTCGTCGTCATCGCGATCCTGTTTGCCGCAACCGTCCCCGTGGTGCTGCTCGGCGGCGGGGCGGTACCGGAATCACTGGTGTTCACCGCGTTCATGCCCTACCTGCTGCTGATCGCGTTCGCGTTCTATGGCGGCTTCTGGACACACGGCGGACAGACGGTAGGTTTGCGCGCGTGGCGCGTGCGGCTGGTCGCCGCAGATGATGCACCGGTGTCCTGGGCGCGCGCGGCGATCCGGTACGTCGCCGCCATCGCGCTCTGGTCCGGGCCGCTGTTCGTGCTCGCCGCCGCAATCGCCGTCGGCAAACCCATTCACACCGCGATCGCCGCGGTGCCCGTCGCGATCAACATGGTCCTGGCCCTGGCGGACCCCCGGCGACGCATGCTGCACGACATTCTCAGCGGCACGCGGCTGGTCCGCACGATGCAGGAGGCGGACTCAGACGATGCGACGGAGACTGAACGCACCCACGACGGCGAACAGCACGGCGGGCGCCAGGGCGGCGACGGGAGCGGCCAGTCCATAAACGATACCGATGTGCGCGAATAGCTCCGACACGAGGTAATAGCCCAGGCCAATCACGCTGCCGAAGAAGATTCGCTGCCCGGTACCGGCACTGCGCAGCGACCCGAATATGACCGGCAGCGCGAGCAGCAGCATGACCAGGGTCGAAAGCGGCGTCGCGATCTTGTGCCAGAACGCGAGCTCGAAGCGGGCCGAGTCCAGCCGGTTGCTTCGCAGGTATTCCACGTAATCGTACAGGCGCCAGATCGGAAGGCTCTCGGGGCTGACCGCGAGCAACTGGAACAGCTCGGGGCGCACGAGGCGCTGCCACACGGCCGAATCCTCGTGCACGGTGCGCAGCTTGCCGTCCTCACCGCTCGTGCCGCCGTTGTCGAATACGGTGCTGTCGATGTCGCTGAGCCGCCACTCGCCGTGCTGGTACACGGCCCGGTCCGCCCTCACCGCGCGTTCGAGCCGGCGGTCGTGGAACTCGTACACCCGGACGTTGCGCAGTACATACCCGGGCAGAACGGTGCCCACGTTGATGAACCTCTGACCGTCGCGAACCCACAGGCCGTGTTCGCCCTGGACGCTGCCCTGGCCTGCCAGCGCGGCGCCGCGCATGCGCTCCGCGGCCTGCTGCGCTTCGGGTGCCACGCCCTCGCCCACGAGCACGATCGCGAGCATCAGCACGAGCCCGCCCTGCATCACCATGCCGATGATGCGGCGAATGGAGATGCCCGCGGCGCGCATGACGATCAGCTCGGAATTGGCCGCGAGCGTGCCGAGGCCGAGCACGCCGCCGATGGCGATCGCGGTCGGGAACAGGTCGTACACGCGCGCGGGGAGCCGCAGCAGCACGTAGACGATTGCGGCCGTGAGGTCATAGTCGCCGTGGCCGATGTGGTCCATCTCGCCGAACAGCGTGAACACGGTATCGAGCGCGAGGAGTACGGCGAGCACGAGCAGTGCGCCCTGGATCACCGCACGCATCACATAGCGCGACAGGCGCCCGGTCACGAAGGCAGCCCCGTGCGGCGCAGGACGACCAATCGCGTCCAGCGCCAGCCGATCCGGTGCGCCAGCAGGGCCAGGATCAGCACCAGCGTGACCCCGTGCGCCCACCACATGCCGATGCCGGCCGGCACACTGCCGCTGGCGACGGCGTCGCGCGCCGCCATCAGCGCATTCACGTAGAAGAGATAGAGGAGCAGCGCACCGGCGATGCGCCCGTAACGACCCCGGCGCGGCGTGGTGTGCGCAAGCGGGACCGCGACCAGGGCGAGCATGAAGCAGGCGAGCGGCAGCGACAGGCGCCACTGGATCCACGCCATGTCGGCCGGCTTTCCCGAATGCCACAGGCTGCGCAGCGTCTCGGCCTCGCGATCGAGGCCCTCCTCGTGGACCTGCCGCGCCGGCAACCGGATGCCGTGCCGGTCGAACCGGATTACGCGGAACTCGGGCGAACCGGGGTTGCCCGTGTAGCGATAGCCGTCGTGAAACTCCAGGTAACGCCAGCCGGTATCGGGATCGGTGCGCTCGACCGCCTCGCCCGCACGCACGATATGCGTCTGGCCATCCTTGTCGCGGGCCTCGACGAACACGCCCGTGAGCCGGCCGTCGTCGCCCCGCCGCTCGGCGAACAGGACGACCTTGCCGTCCGCCGCGCGGTTGAACCGCCCCGCGGATATGCCGGCCAGTTGTGAACGTGCCTCCATGCGGGCCTTGATGTCCTGCTCCACGCGCTTGGCCCAGGGTGAGACCCAGATGGTGAGCACGGCGGTGACCACGGCCGCGATGACGGCCACGATCATCACCGGGCGGTAGAGACGCGCGAAGCCGATGCCGCAGGCGCCGAACGCGGCCATCTCGCTCTCGGCATACAGGCGGCCGAGCGAGAGCAGGAGGCCCAGGTAGAGGCCCAGCGGCACGAGCGTGACGAAGTAACCGGTCGTCGTGGTCAGCAGCAGGGGCATGACGGCATCGCCGGCAATCTGGCCTTCGACCACGTTGCCGAGGATGTACGCGAGCGAGTTCGCGATCATGATGAGCAACAGCACCGCCGTGACCGCGGTCCAGGTCTGCAGGACCTCGCGCAGGACGTAACGATCGACGACGGTAAGCATCATGACAGGGCCGGTGCGGCGCCAATGCGGCTGCAACCGTCCGCGATTTTGCCTAAAATCCGACGCCAATCCTACGCAACGGCCGATTCTCGCCCGTTCGTCCCCATTCCGCCGACCGCCAGGGAGCCTTGATGGACTTCACGGTAACCACCGCCGATCCCGCCACGCGGAAGACCGATGCCCTCGTCGTGGCCGTATTCGACCGCCGCCGGCTGTCCGACGCAGCCGCGGCGATCGACGAGGCCAGTAACGGACATATCAAGTCCGTGCTGGCGGACGGCGACCTCGACGGCAAGCCCGAGACCTCGCTCACGCTGTACGGCGTGCCCGGGGTGAAGGCGAAGCGCGTGGTGCTGGTCGGCTGTGGAAAGTCCGGCGAGCTGGACCTGCGCACCTACCGTCGCGCGACGACGTTCGCGACCCGGCTGCTCGAGCGCAGCGGCGCCGCGACGGCGGTGAGCTGTCTCCCGGACCTGCGCGTGCGCGGTGCCGATGCGCACGCGGTCGCGCGCGCGACGGTCGAGGCCACGGAAGCCGCGCGCTACCGCTTCGACGAGTTCAAGAGCAAGCCGGAGACGCCGACCCATCCACTCAAGGGCCTCGTGCTGGCCGTCGAAGCCGACGCGCGCAAGGCATCCGAGGCGGGCATTGCCGAGGCCCGCGCGATCGCCGCCGGCGTTTCATTCTGCAAGGATCTCGCGAACCGGCCGGCCAACGTGTGCACGCCGACGCATCTCGCGGAGCAGGCCGGGGCGCTCGCGCGCGAGTTCGACACGATCACCACGACGGTGCTCGAAGAGAGCGACATGGCCGAGCTCGGCATGGGCGCACTGCTCGCCGTGAGCCGGGGCAGCCGCCAGCCGGCCAAGCTGATCACCATGGAATACCGCGGCGCCCGGACGGACACGAAGCCGGTCGTGCTCGTCGGCAAGGGCGTGACCTTCGACTCCGGTGGCATCTCGATCAAGCCCGCCGCGGCCATGGACGAAATGAAGTACGACATGGGCGGTGCGGCGAGCGTGTTCGGCGCCATGCGCGCCTGTGCGGAGATGGGCATCCGCGCAAACGTGGTCGGCGTCGTGCCGAGCACGGAGAACATGCCCGACGGCAATGCGACCCGTCCCGGCGACATCCTCCATACGATGTCCGGGCAGACAGTCGAGGTACTCAATACCGACGCCGAGGGCCGGCTCATCCTGTGCGATGCGCTCACCTACGCGAAACGCTTCGAGCCCGACGCCGTGCTCGACATGGCGACGCTCACGGGCGCGTGCATCATCGCGCTCGGCGCACATGCGTCGGCCCTGCTGACGCGCAATGACGGCATGGCGAAGCACCTGCAGGCCGCCGGCGAGAAGAGCGGTGACCGGTGCTGGCGCCTGCCACTGTGGGACGAATACCAGGAGCAGTTGAAGAGTCCGTTCGCCGATTTCGCGAACGTGGGGGGGCGCCCGGCCGGCACCATCACGGCGGCCTGCTTCCTCGCGCGCTTCACGCGCGACTACGACCGGTGGGCCCACCTGGACATCGCGGGCACCGCCTGGACGAGCGGCGCCGACAAGGGGGCAACGGGTCGGCCCGTGCCGCTGCTGATGCAGTACATCCTCGATCACCACGTGCAGGCCTGACACGATGACGCGGGTGGATTTCTACATCCTGCCCGACGATGACGAGGCGCGGCGCCAGGCCTACCTCTGCCGGCTGGTGGACAAGGCCTACCGGCTGGGTCATCGCGTATGGGTGCACGTGCCCGACGCCGGCCGCGCCGCCGCCCTGGACGACCGCATGTGGACGTTCCGCCAGGACAGCTTCCTGCCGCACGAGCGCGTGGCGGATGGCAACGCCGACCCTGCCTGCCCCGTGATCGTCGCCGGGGACGGCGAGCCGGACGATGGCCGCGAGATGCTCGTGAACGAGCACGCGGAGGTCCCTGCGTTCTTTTCGCGCTTCGAGCGGGTCGCGGAGATCATCAATCACGATGCCGAGAGCCGGCGCCTCGGCCGCGAGCGATACGCGTTCTACCGCGATCGCGGCTACGAGCTGCACCACCACGAGGTGGACTGACATGGCCGGCGACAACGACGACGACATCCCGATGCTCGAAGACATCGTCCGCCCCGGAAACGGCAATTCGCGCGACCCGGGCGCGACCGACGGGGCCTCGCGGCAGCCGCGCCTCTCCGAGGCCGAGATCGAGGCAATCTCGCGCCGCGTGGTCGAGCGCTACGTCGCCCAGATCGAGCGCGCCATTGCCCGCGCCATCCGTTCCGCGCTGCAGGTAAAGGCACGCCAGCAGCGCCGGCATCCCGGCGAATCCGACAGCGAGACCTGAATCGTCGGCGACGATCGCGATGTCACGCCCGCGCGACGGCGTGGATGTGCGCCGCGAGCCGGTCGAGGCCGTCGGTGAGCGCGGCGGGCCCGGGCTGCAGGATATCCGCCGACTTGATCTCGTGCAGATTCCCGCCGAGCACGGCGGGAATCGCGTGCCAGCCGGGGCGCGCCGCGACCCGCTCCGGGCGGAAGCGCTTGCCGCACCACGAACCGAACACGATCTCCGGGGCGCGCGCGATCACCTCGTCGGCATCCGCGAGGATACGGCCCTTCGCGTCCGGGCTGCGCGCGCGCTCGGCGAACACATCCTCGCCGCCCGCGATGGCGATCAGCTCGCTCACCCAGCGGATACCGCAGATGGGCGGATCGTCCCACTCCTCGAAATAGACCCGGGGTCGTCGCGGCAGGACGTCGCCGCGGCGGCGTACCGCATCGACGTGCGCAGTCAGCTCGTCCGCGAGCGCGTCCGCGCGCGCCGCCGCACCGACCAGCGCGCCAAGGCGGCGAACCATGGAGAGGATCCCGTCCACCGTGCGGTGATTGAACACATACACCTCGATGCCGGCGCGGATCAGCGCGGCGGCGATATCCGCCTGCAGGTCGGAAAACCCCAGCACGAGATCGGGCTCGAGCTCGAGAATGCGCTCGTGCTTCGCGCTGGTGAATGCCGCCACCTTCGGCTTCTCGCGCCGCGCCTCGGGCGGGCGCACGGTGAAGCCCGAAATACCCACGATGCGATGCTGCTCGCCGAGGCGGTAGAGCGTCTCGGTCGTTTCCTCCGTCAGGCAGACGATGCGGTGCGGGTACGTGTCCATGGATCGGCCTTCGCGGGATGTCGAAGCACATGGTAAACGCGCGGGTTTCACCCACCCTGCCGAATCCGGCGACAAACGCGATCGGGACGATACGGTCGCGAGACGATTGCGCGGATGGGCGGTCAGGCTGAAGCCTGACCCACAGAGGCCCGGCTCATCCCTTGTGGGTCAGGCTTCAGCCTGACGGGGACCGCCGTCATTGCAGGCAGCGCAGCGCCCGCGGCAATCCAGACAACGGGTACGGTGTTCACGCAGGTACGCCCCCCACGCGACGCGGGAACCATGGCGCGCGCGACCCGGGCACCCGAGGTGCGCACACATGTATCATGGCGCCGCGCGCGGGCGGGGAGCGACATGCACGACGGACTCGACGGACCATGCCGGGCACGATGATGCGGAGCGTCGAGCGCATCCCTCCCTGGCTGCGGCGCTCGGCCGGGGTCGGCCTCGTACTCGTCGTCGTCGCGCTCGTGCAGGGCTTCGTCGGCTGGGGCCGCATCGCCGCGGCCTGGCTGGCGGCGGGACCCGGCCCGATCGCACTGTGTTTCGCGCTCATGGTCTGCAGCTACGCCGCGCGCGCCGTGCGGATCGGGCTCGCGCTCGAGCCGCGCCCGACGTTCTTCACACTGCTGCGCGTCACCACGGTCCACCTCGCGGCCATCAACACACTGCCGGCACGCTCGGGCGAATTCGCGCTGCCGTGGCTGCTCCGCCGCGAGACGGGCCACGGCTTCGGTGCCGGACTCGCACTGCTGTTCTGGATCCGCCTGCTCGACGTGCAGGTGCTCGGCATGCTCGCGGCCGCGACCGTGCTCGCGCCCGCCGGCCAGGCGCCCGCGGCCCTCGGGGCGCTGGCCGCGCTGCTGGGGCCGCTGGTGGTCTGGGCCGTGCTGCGCCGGCCCGGGTGGCAGCGCATCGGTCACGACGGCCGCCTCCGGCGCCTGTTCCACGCGGTGCGCGATCACGCGCCACCCGGCGTGGGGGCGTACCTGCATCTCGGCGGCTGGACACTCGCGGCCTGGGTACTCAAGTTCGCCGCACTCGGCACGTGGCTGACGGCGGCGACACAGCTCGACCCCGGCTCCGCGCTGCTCGCGGTCGTGGCCGCCGAGGTGGCGGCGCTGATCCCCGTGCAGGGTCCCGCGGCCGCGGGGACCTACGAGGCCGCCGTGACCGCGGCGCTCGCCGCCACCGGTGTACCCGCCACCGCCGCGCTGGCCGCCGCCGTTCAACTGCATCTGTTCGTGCTCGGCAGTTCGCTGCTCTGCGGCGCGGTGTCCTGGGTCTCCCTGTCGCGTCGCGCGGCCCGCGCCAATGACGGGTGAGCACGAACCATGCGGCACCATGGCGCGGCCCGCCGGTTGCCTCGGCGGGTCGTCCACACTCATACTCTCGCGCTTGCCCCGGGACATGCCAGGAACCTGCCGTTGAGCGCCGAGCCGGACAGCCTGTCCGTCGTCGTCCCCCTCTACCAGGAGCGCGACAATGCCGCGCCACTCGTGGAGGCGGTCGAGCGTGCGCTCGCGGAGTATCCCGGGCGCTGGGAGCTGATCTGCGTCGATGACGGCAGTACCGACGGCACCGTCGAGGCGCTGCGCGCCGAGGCCGTGCGTCGCGATGGCCATTTGCGCGTGATCGAGTTGCGCCGCAACTTCGGCCAGACGGCGGCAATGCAGGCCGGTATCGATGCCGCGCGGGGCACGCTCGTGGCCACGCTCGACGGCGACCTGCAGAACGACCCCGCCGACATTCCGCGCATGATCGAAGAGCTGTACCAGCGCGACCTCGATCTGCTGTGCGGCTGGCGCCGCAAGCGCCAAGACAACGCGCTGCGGCGCATCCCCTCGCGGCTGGCGAACCGGCTGATCGGGCGCGCGACCGGGGTGCGCATTCACGATTACGGCTGCAGCCTGAAGGTGTATCGCACCGAGGTGCTGCGCCGCATCCGCCTGTTCGGCGAGATGCACCGATTCATTCCCGTGTGGTTCGCGAGCGCGACCTCGCCGGCGCGCATCGGCGAGACAGTCGTCAACCACCGGTCGCGCGAGCGCGGCGTGTCGAAGTACGGCATCGGCCGCACGATGCGCGTGCTGCTCGACCTCCTGACGGCCTTCTTCTTCCTGCACTACCGCACGCGCCCCGGCCACTTCTTCGGCGCCATCGGCGTGTTCGTCGGCGCGCTCGGCAGCGCGATCATGGCCTGGCTGCTCGTCGTGAAGTTCGGCTACGGCCAGGACATCGGCGGACGACCGCTGTTCTTCGTCGGCATCCTGTTCCTCGTGGCCTCGCTGCAGCTGCTCACGACCGGCGTCCTGGCCGAGCTCGTCGCGCGCACGTTCTTCGGCTCGTCGCGCCTGCACCCGTACACGATCGGTCGCGAGACGCCGGCGGACGCCTCGACCTGGCAGGAACCGGCCGCACGCGACACCCCCTCGACCGCGCGCAGCGACGATGACGGCCGCGACCAGCGCTAGGCACGCCATCGCCGACCCGCGCGGGCAGCGAATCCTCGTGCTCGCCGCCCTGCTGCTCGCCTTTTTCGTCAACCTGGGCGGCTATGCCCTGTTCGATCTCGACGAGGGCGCGTTTTCCGAGGCCACGCGCGAGATGGTCGCGAACGGCCAGTACGGATCGACCACGGTCGACGGCGAGCCGCGCTACGACAAGCCCATCCTGACGTACTGGGCACAGGCCGTGTTCGTGCACCTGCTCGGACCCGACGAACTCGCCTTCCGGCTGCCCTCGGCCCTGGCCGCGCTCGCGTGGGGACTGGCGCTGTGGGGCTTCGTGCGAGAACGCGACGACACCGAGGGTGCCACGTCCGCGGCCATGGTCGTCGCGTTCGGCCTGGGCTCCGGCGTGATCGGTCGGGTCGCCACGGCCGACGGCCTGCTCAACCTGTGGCTGGCGCTCGCCTTCATGGACATGGTGCGCTGGTACGAGGCACCGCGCCGTCCCGTGCTGTGGCGCACCTGGCTCTGGCTCGCACTCGGCTTTCTCACCAAGGGCCCGGTCGCGGTCGGCATCCCCGCCGTCGCGAGTCTCCTGTTCTTCTCGTCGAGCGGCCGCTGGCGTGACTGGCTGCGCGCGATCGGTACGCCCGTCGGGTGGCTGATCTTCCTCGCGGTGAACGTCCCCTGGTACGTCGTGGTGTACCTCGAGCAGGGCGCGGGCTTCTTCCGTGCGTTCTTCCTCGAGCACAACCTCGGTCGCTTCACCGGCACGATGGAAAGCCACGGCGGCTCCCTCGGGTACTACTTCGTCGTGCTGCCCATCGTGCTGCTGCCCTTCACCGGCTGGTTCCTCGCAACCCTCCCGCGCCTGCGCCGATTCCGCGATCTGCCGGACGACGAGCGCTTCGGCTGGACCTGGTTCGCCCTCGTGTTCGTGCTCGTGTCGCTGTCGGCGACGCAACTGCCGCATTACATCCTCTACGGGCTCACTCCGCTCGCCCTGGTGATGGCCCGCCACCGCGATGCGCTGCGCAGCCGGATACTGGCGTTCCTGCCGCCGCTGCTGCTCGCCGCCGGGCTGCTGGCCCTGCCCTCGCTCGCGGCGTACGGCTACGCGCACATCGATGCGCCGGACGTGCACGCGCTCCTGGCACGCGGCCCCGCCGCGTTCGGGACAGGGTACTACGTTGCCGTCGGCGCCGCCGTGACGGCGGGACTCGCGGTGGCCTTCCTGCCCTGGCCGCCCGTGCGCCGCCTGCTCGCGATCGGCGCGATCCAGTCGCTGTGCCTCGTTGCCGTGGTGACGCCGGCACTGGCCAACCTCCAGCAGACGCCCGTGCGCGAGGCCGCGCTGCTCGCGCGCGAGAGCTCCGGCCCGGTCATCGCCTGGGGCGTCGACAAGCCCAGCTTCAGCGTGTACCGCCGGGCGTCCACGCCGCACCGGGCGCCGCGACCGGGTGATACCGTGTTCACGCGCGCCCACCGCGTCGACGACCTCGAGGCACGCTTCCCCGGGCGCGCGCTCGACACCCTCTACCGCGCGGGCGGTATCGCGCTGATCCGGGTGCCGGCGGACTCATGACACGAGGCACGGCAACGGCGCTGCGACACGCGCTGCTCGACCCGCTCGCGACCCGACTCGAGGCCGCGCGCACGGCGCCCGCCTGGCACGCACCGGGCGGCGATCGCTGGCTGGCCGCGATCGCGGCGGTGTCGCTGGCACTGGCCGCGCTGCTGCTCGCGAGCCTGGGCCCGCACGGCCTGTTCACCCCGATCAACCGCATCGGTCCGTTGCTGCCGAACGCGGCCTGGGCCTCGCTGACCTCGATGGGCGGCACGCTGACCGCACTCGTCCCCGTGCTGATCTTCGCGCGACGCTATCCCGCGTTGCTCTGGGCCGCGCTGATCGCGCTGCTGATCGGCGGTGCCCTGAGCCAGGGGCTCAAGGAACTGCTGGACACCGCGCGGCCACCGGCCGTGCTGCCGCCGGGCACCTTTCACCTGGTCGGCCCCGCCTACTTCTCTCACTCGACGCCGTCGGGACACACCATCACGGCGTTCACCCTGGCCGGCATCGCCATCCGCCTTGCGCGCAGCGCCGGCTGGCGCGGTGCCTGGGTCCTCGCCGCGACCCTCGTCGGCATCAGCCGCGTGATCGTCGGCGCGCACTGGCCGCTGGACGTGCTGCTCGGCGCGGCCACGGGCGCGTGCGCCGCCTGGCTCACGCTCCGGGTGGTCGACGCCTGGCCGATCGGCCTGCGCCCCGTGCCCCACGTGCTGCTGGTCGCGCTCTGGTGCCTGTTCGCGATCGCGCGCCTGGTCCACCCGGGCGCCTACGCCGACGCCGGCGCGCGCCCGCTCGCCGTCGTGCTGGCCGTGCTGGCCCTGGTAGCGGCGCTGTACGGTTACGTGATCCGCCCGATCCGGGCCACCGATGCGGGAGGCCCCGGGCGATGACCGATCCGGCCCCCGCGCGTACGGCGCGTCGGGTGCTGCTGCGCCCGGACGTCCTGGGCTTCCTCGCCTGCGCGGCCGTGTTCAGCGCCTGGCCGGGCATCGACCTGGCGGTGGCCCGCCTGTTCTATGTGCCCGGGCACGGATTCCCGCTCGACGACACGATCCCGATCCGGGTGCTCTACCGCGTGTTCCAGTACATCGGCTGGGTCGTGATCCTGGCCGCGATCGGCGGCTGGATCGCTGCACGAACGGGGCGAGTCCGCCGGCCGGCGGTGACGCAGCGCGCCTGCATCTACCTGCTGCTGGTCGCGTTCATCGGCCCGATGCTGCTGGTCAACGGCATCCTGAAGGAGCACTGGGGCCGGGCGCGTCCTCACGAGGTCGCCCAGTTCGCCGGCGAACACACGTTCACGCCCGCGCTCGAGCCCGCGAACCAGTGCGATACCAACTGTTCGTTCGTGAGCGGACACGCCGCCGCCGGGTTCTACTTCATGGCCATCGCCTGGGCGTTCCGTCGCCGCCGGTGGCTGTACGGCGGCATCGCGCTCGGCGCGCTGGCCGGGTTCGTGCGCATCGCCCAGGGGGGGCATTTCCTCAGTGACGTCGTGTTCAGCGGCTGGTGCGTCTATGCATCGTGCCTGCTGGTGGCGTGGCTGCTGTACCGGGACACGCGCATCGAGCGCCCCGACCCACCGGTGACACACGATACGTCCTGAGCCACCGGGGGCACGCCCGTGCCGGCCCGCGGAATCGGCGGCCGGGTCGGAGCGAGGCGTGCCGCTGTGCTATCTTTCCGGCTTTGCTCCAACCCTCCCGTGCCGACATTCGACAGCCAATGACGACACTCGACAAGACCTACGACCCGCACGCGATCGAGAGCCGCTGGTACGAGCTCTGGGAACGTAACGGGCATTTCCAGCCACGCGGCGACGGCCCGCCGTTCTGCATCATGATCCCGCCACCGAACGTGACCGGCACCCTGCACATGGGCCACGCGTTCCAGGACACGATCATGGATGCGCTGATCCGCTATCACCGCATGTCCGGCGATCGCACGCTGTGGCAGCCCGGTTCGGACCACGCCGGCATCGCCACGCAGATGGTCGTCGAGCGCCAGCTGGCGCAGGAAGGCACCGGGCGCCATGACCTCGGGCGCGAGGCCTTCATCCAGCGCGTGTGGCAGTGGAAGGAACAGTCCGGCAACCAGATCTCGGTGCAGCTGCGACGCATGGGCGCTTCACCGGACTGGAGCCGCGAGCGTTTCACGATGGACGAAGGGCTCTCGAAGGCCGTCGTCGAGACCTTCGTCCAGCTCTACGACGAGGACCTGATCTACCGCGGCGAGCGCCTCGTGAACTGGGACCCGGTGCTGCACACCGCCGTGTCCGACCTCGAGGTGGTGTCCGAAGAGGAGCAGGGCCATATCTGGCGCCTGCGCTACCCGCTCGTCGATGGCAGTGGACACGTCGTGGTCGGCACGACGCGACCGGAGACCATGCTGGGCGACACGGCGGTCGCCGTGCACCCCGACGACGAGCGCTACCGCCACCTCGTCGGCAAGACCGTGACGCTGCCGCTGACCGGGCGCGAGATCCCGATCGTCGCCGATGACTACGTCGACCCCGCGTTCGGCACCGGCTGCCTCAAGATCACGCCGGCGCATGATTTCAACGACTATGCCGTCGGCGAGCGGCATGACCTGCCGCGCATCAACGTCTTCAATCCCGATGCGACCATCAACGACAACGCCCCCGAGGCGTACCGCGGGCTCGACCGCTTCGATGCGCGCGAGCGCGTGATCGCCGACCTGGACGCCGCCGGCCTGCTCGAGTCGGTCGAGAAGCACCGCATGATGATCCCGCGCGGCGACCGCACCGGCGCGGTGATCGAGCCCTACCTGACGAACCAGTGGTTCGTACGCGCGAAGCCGCTGGCCGAGCCGGCCGTGGAGGCCGTGCGCGACGGGCGCATCCGCTTCGTGCCCGGCAACTGGGCGAAGACCTACTTCAACTGGATGGAAGAGATCCAGGACTGGTGCATCTCGCGCCAGATCTGGTGGGGCCATCGCATCCCGGCATGGTACGACGCCGACGGCAACATCTACGTCGCGCACACCGAGGCCGACGCGCGCACGCGCTACGGGCTCGCCGACGACCTGGCGCTCGAGCGCGATAGCGACGTGCTCGACACCTGGTACTCGTCCGCGCTGTGGCCGTTCTCGACGCTCGGCTGGCCCGAGGACACGGAGGCCCTGCGCACCTTCTACCCGACCTCCGTACTGGTCACGGGCTTCGACATCATCTTCTTCTGGGTCGCCCGCATGATCATGTTCGGGCTGAAGTTCATGGGCGACGTGCCGTTCGGCGAGGTCTACATCCACGGCCTGGTGCGGGACTCCGAGGGCCAGAAGATGTCGAAATCGAAGGGCAACGTGCTCGACCCGATCGACCTCATCGACGGCATCGATGCCGAGTCCCTCGTGGAGAAGCGCACGCGCGGACTCATGCAGCCGCAGATGCGCGAGTCGATCGCGCGCATGACGCGCGATCACTTCCCTGGCGGCATCCCGGCCTTCGGCACGGACGCCCTGCGCTTCACGTTCGCCGCGCTCGCATCCACCGGCCGCGACATCCGCTTCGACCTCGGCCGGGTCGAGGGCTATCGCAATTTCTGCAACAAGCTGTGGAACGCAACCCGTTACGTGCTCATGAACACCGAGGGGCAGGACACGGGTCTCGACGGCAGCGAGGTCGAGCTGACCATGGCCGACCGCTGGATCGTCTCGCGCCTGCAGGAAACCGAGCGCGCCGTGCAGCAGCACTTCGCCGGCTACCGCTTCGACCTGGCGTCCCAGGCCATCTACGAGTTCACCTGGGACGAGTATTGCGATTGGTACCTCGAGCTGGCCAAGACCGTGCTCACGGACGACGACGCGTCCACCGCGCGCCAGCGCGGCACGCGGCGAACGCTCGTGCGCGTGCTCGAGGCGCTGTTGCGGCTGCTGCACCCGGTGATGCCATACATCACCGAGGAACTGTGGCAGAAGGTCGCCCCGCTGGCGGGCAGGGACGGCAAGACGATCATGCTCGCGCCCTACCCGCGCGCGCAGGACGAGCTGCTCGATCCCGAGGCGGTCGCGGAGATCCACTGGCTGCAGCGCGTGGTGCTCGAGGTGCGGCGCATCCGCTCCGAGATGAACCTGGCCCCCGGCCAGCGCGTGGCACTGCGCCTCGCGGGCGGAGACGCCGGCGACCGCGAGACCGTGGAGCGCCAGCGCGCCGCGCTGACGGCCCTGGCGCGCCTGGAGTCGATCGAGTGGATCACGGACGAGGAGCAGGCCCCGCAGGCCGCCACCGCGCTCGTCGGCGATCTCAAGTTGCTCATTCCGCTGGCGGGCCTGATCGACAAGGAGGCCGAGCTCGCCCGCCTGGACAAGCAGACGGGCAAGCTGGAGCAGGAAATCGAACGCGTCGATCGCAAGCTCGGCAACACGAGCTTCGTGGAGAAGGCACCGCGCGAGGTCGTGGACAGGGAGCGCAGCAAGCGCGACGAGATGGCGCACAACCTCGACGAGCTGCGCGCGCACCGCGACCGCATCGCGGCGCTGTAGTGTCCGTTTGTCCGGCAATCCCGGCGGCGGCGCGCTGCGCGCGGGCGGGGCGATCGGCTGAATCGGGATCGGGCTGCCGGTGACGGCCTTGCGGACCCGCACGCCGCGTGCGATCCCTCGCCCCCTCAGCCGACGCCCGCGGAGGCGAGGATGACCTGCACGACGCCGTACAGGAACACGACCAGGGCGACCGTCGCCAGCGCCCCGACGACGACGTAATGTACGGGGTTGCCCCGAGTGAAATCGCGGCGCCGGTTGGCGTCGCTCTGGACACCGAAGAACGCGGCCCCCACGCTTTTCGCCACATCCCGCAGTCTCGGGGTACGATCTTGCCCATGCCTGCTCATGGAACGCGATTGTACGGCCCCACCATGTCCCGCGCGAGGCGCGCCGGGCCTTGAACTTTCTCGCGCATCTCTGCCTTGCCGACGGCTCACCCGACTCGATCGTGGGCAACTTCCTCGGCGACTTCGTGAAGGGCACGCCCGAGGGCCGCTTTCCCGTCGCGGTCGTGCGCGGCATCCGTCTGCATCGATCCCTCGACGTGTACACCGACGCTCACCCGGAGGTCGCGCGGGCCGTGCATGCCATGCCGCGGGCGCGGCGCCGCTTCGCCGGGATCGCGATCGACATGGCCTTTGATCATTTCCTTGCGCGCCGCTGGCAGGCGCACGACGCCGACGGCTTCGCCGCCTTCCGCCGGCACGTGTACGCGGTGCTGAACGCGCGCGAGGCCCGGATGCCGGACACGGTGCAACCCATGCTGTCGTCGTTCACGGGCAATGACTGGCTCGGCTCGTACGTGGAATTCGACGGCATCGTGCACGCGCTGGCGCGCATGGGGCGGCGCCTGTCCCGGCCGAACCGGCTCGCGGAGACCGGGCGCGATCTCGGCGATGCCTACCCGCACGTCGAGCGCGCCTTCGACCGCTTCTGGCCGGACGTGCGCGCATTCGCGGTCCGCGAGGGCCGGCGGCTCGCGCGGCGCCTGCCCGAATAGCCGTCCCCGGTCCGTGGAACGCGCATGATCACCGACTTCGCCCGTGGTTTCGGATACGCCCTGCGCGGCTTCTCGCTCGTGCGCGCGCCCGGCGTGTTCCGTTACGCGCTCGTGCCGCTGCTGGTCAACGCGATCCTCTTCGCCGGCGCCCTGTGGTTCGGTGCGAGCGAATTCTCGACGTTCATCGACTGGCTGCTGCCGCAATGGCTCGACTGGGCGCTGGTGCGCGTGGTGCTCTGGCTCGTGTTCGCGCTCGGCGCGGCGCTGGTGCTGTTCTATGCCTTCACGCTGGTCGCGAACCTCGTGGCCGCGCCCTTCAACGGACTGCTGGCCGAGCGCGTCGAGCGCCATCTGCGTGGCGCGCGCGGAGCGGAGGGCACCGAGCGCGGCCTCGTGGCCGAGGCAGGCGCGAGCTTCGGCGCAGAGGTGCGCAAGATGATCTATCTCGCGCTGTGGTCCATACCGCTGCTGGCGCTGTTCTTCGTCCCGCTCGTGAACCTGCTCGCGCCGGCGCTCTGGTTCGCCTTCGGCGCATGGATGATGGCCCTCGAGTACGCCGACTGCCCGCTCGGCAACCACGGTGTCGTGTTCGGCGAGGGTCGCCGCCTGGTCGGCCGCCGGCGCGCGCTGGCGCTCGGCTTCGGGTCTGCCGTGATGATCATCACCGCCATCCCGATTCTCAATCTCATGGCCATGCCGGTCGCCGTGGCGGGCGCAACCGCCCTGTACGTCGAGCACTTGGCAAACCTGGTCTCCGCGCGCGATGATCGCGCCAGGGAGTGATCCGGCACGATCGGCCGGTTCCTGCATGGAGGTAGCCCAATGATCCGCATCCCCGCGCTCGCGGGCCTGGTGCTGGTGCTGGCACCGCCCCTCGCCCCGGCCGACGATTTCCACGTCACCAGCCCAGACCTCCAGTCCGGCGGCACGATCAGCCGTGAATTCGTCTATGCCCGGTCCGGCTGTACGGGGGCGAATCGCTCGCCGGCCCTCGAATGGAGCGGCAGCCCGGAGGGGACGCAGAGCTTCGCCATCACGGTGCACGACCCGGACGCGCCTCGCGTCGGCGGCTGGTGGCACTGGGTGGTGCATGACATCCCGGCCGACGTGCAGTCCCTGCCGACCGGCGCGAGCGGCCACGACATGCCGGCCGGCGCGGTCCAGACGAAGACCAGCTTCGGCGCGCGCGGCTACGGCGGTCCGTGTCCCCCGCCCGGCGACCGCCCGCATCGCTACGTCTTCACCGTGTACGCCCTCGGCACACGCACGCTCGACGTCCCCGCCGGCGCCGACCCCGCGGCCGTGGCGGACGTCATCGCACACCACGCGATCGGCAGCGCCGCAATCACCGCGCGGTACGGGCGCTAATGTCCTGTCTCACAAGTTCATGAGAAGACAATGGAGGCTTTCACGAAGGCTCCAGCATGGCACGAGGACGTCCCCGAGCGGCGCTGGACCTAACGGCGGTCGAGCGCGAGCAACTGAACGATTTGGCACGCTCACGCAGCGATCCGTTCAGTATCGTTCAGCGCGCCCGCATTGTTTTGGCCTGTGCCGACGGCGAGACCGGCAAGGCAGTCGCCGAGCGCTTCGATGTGACGGGGATGACCGTCGGCAAGTGGCGGCGTCGTTTCACCGAGCAAGGCATCGGGGGTCTGCATGATGCGACGCGTCCGGGGCGCCCGCGCGAGATCGGCGATGAGCAGGTCATGGCGCTGATCAACTGCACGCTGCAGCAGGCGCCTGACGGCGCGACGCGTTGGCGCACGCGACGCATGGCCGACAGAACGGGGGGCTAGAAAGCCACCATCCAGCGCGTGTGGTCGGCGTTCGGGATCCAGCCGCACCGCCAGCGCCATTTCAAGCTCTCCAGCGATCCGTACCTTGCCGAGAAGGTCCGCGAGTTCCGTCGGCCTCTACCTCAACCCGCCGGACAAGGCCCTGGTGCTGTGCGTCGACGAGAAAGGCCGGATCCAGGCACTCGATCGCACGCAGCCGATGCTGCCCATGGGGCTGGGCTACGTCGAAGGCGTCACCCATGACTACGTGCACCACCGCACCACTACACTGTTCGCCGCCTCGATGTCGCCACCGGCGAAGTCATGGCCAAGTGTCAGCATCGTCACCGCCATCAGGAGTTCCTGCGCTTTCTGCGCCACATCGACGTCTTCGCCGAACAGCACAACACCAAGTGCGCTCCGTTCACCTGGTACGTCACCGCCGATTCGATCCTCGAAAAGATCGAGCGTCTATGCAACGAATTGCTGAGACAGAACACTAGCCGGAGCGATCTCGCGGACACGGACAGCGAGGCCGAGGTATTGCCAGTGAGAACAAGGCACGCGGCGACTCGGGCTCGCCGGCCTATGTATGGAAGCGATAGCCGACGCCGGGCTCGGTCGTGACGTAGCGCGGGTCAGTCGGATCGTCGCCCAGCTTGCGCCTCAGGCGCCCGACGATGATCCGCAGGTAGTGCGTGTCCTCGGCGTGCGTCGGGCCCCACACCTCGCGCAACAGCGCGCCCTGCGTCACCACCCGGTCGCGGTGCGCCAGCAGCGCGCGCAGCACGCCGAACTCCTTGCGCGTGAGGCGGACCGCGGTGCCGGCCACTGTGACCTGGCGTTGCACGAGGTCCACCTGCAGGTGGCCATCGTCGAACGTGGCGACCGCTTCGTCGCCGGCCGCCGACTGGCGCAGCAGGTTCCGCACGCGCGCCAGCAGTTCCTGCACGCCGAACGGCTTGGTGACGTAGTCGTTCGCGCCGCCGTCGAGTGCCGCAACCTTCTCGGCCTCGGCGCCGCGCACCGACAGGATCATGATCGGCACGTTCGACCAGCCGCGGATCTCGGCCAGCACCTCGCGCCCGTCGGCGTCGGGCAACCCCAGGTCGAGGATGACGAGGTCCGGCGTCTGCGTCGCCGTGTACTCGATGCCCTCGCGCGCGGTAGCAGCCTCCAGCACCTCGTAGCCCTCGCTGCCGAGGCTGATCCGCAGGAAACGACGGATCTGCGTCTCGTCGTCGACGACCAGGATCCGCTGGCCGGGCCCGTTCGTCATTCCTCGACCGCCTGGTCCGGGGGCGTGCGCGTCAGCGGCAAGCGGATTACGATGCGCGTGCCGCGCCCGTCCGGCCCAGCCCTGGCCTCGATGGTGCCGCCGTGTGCGCTGACCATGCCGTGGCAGATCGCCAGGCCGAGCCCCGTGCCCTGGCGCCCGCGGTCGCCACCGGTGAAGAACATGTCGAACACCTGCGCCCGCTTCTCGGCGGGGATGCCGGGCCCCTGGTCGGTAACGCTGACGGTGAGCCAGTCGGCATCGGCGCAGGCCGCGATCGCGATCTCGCCCTCCGGAGGCGAATAGCGGGCAGCGTTCTCCAGCACGTTCACCAGCACCTGCTCGATGAGCGCCGGGTGCACGTAAAGCAGAGGCAAATCGTCGGGCAGTGCGCGCTGCACCGTGACGTTCGCCGTCAGCTCGCGGGTGCGACGCAGCGCGGCGCCCACGATGTCCTCGAGGGCGACCCAGTCGCGCTGCACCTGCAGCGTGCCGTCGCCGAGGCGCGTCATGTCGAGCAGGTTGCCGATGTACCGGTCCAGCCGATGCCCTTCCTCCAGCAGCGTGTCGAGCAGCTCGCGCCGGTCGTCGTCGCTCAGGCGCTCGCGCAGGTCCCGCAGGCTCTCGGCCGCCCCGATCATGGACGCCAGCGGCGTGCGCAGGTCGTGTGACACGGACGACAGCAGGGCCGCCCGCAGCCGTTCCGTCTCCTCCGCGACGCGGGCGTGCTCGAGGCTCGCCACCAGGCGGCTGCGCGCCAGCGTCAGCGTTACCTGGTTCGCGAGCGCGTCGGTGAGCAGGAGCTGCTCGGCGCCTGGCGCCACCGGGAGATCGCCGAGGCGCAGGCCGAGGATGCCGTGCCGGGCCTCGTCCAGCACGAGCGGAATGAAGCGCCACGCGCTGCTCGCCAGCGTGCCCGTGCCGCATCCGCTCACCTGTCCTCGCTCATGGGTCCAGCGCGCCGCCGCCCGGTCCTTCTCGTCGAGCTGGATATCGCCGGGGTACGCGCTGAAGCCCTGCAGCTGGCCGGTATCCGGGTCGCACACGCGGATGCAGGCGGGCACGTGCATGAACTCCGCGATCGCGCGCACAGTGATTTGCTCGATCGTGTCCGTATCGGCCGCGCGTGCGAGGCGCTTGCCCAGGTCGATCAGGATCTGGCTCTGTTCGTTGGTCGCGCGCAGCGCGGCTAGCTGGCGTCGCAGCCGACTCGCGAGGTGACTGCCGATCAGCGCCACGACGAGGAAGAAGAACACGGTCGCGATCTCGTCCGTACGCGCCATCGAGAACGAGAATCGGGGATCCGTGAAGAAGAAGTTGAACGTCAGGAAGCTCAGGCCGGCACTCACGATGGCCGGCGCCAGCGCCGTGCGTGCGGCCACGAGCAGCACGCCGATCAGGAACACCAGCGACAGGTTGGGCAGCGTAAGCGGCAGCACGTGCTCGAGCACGGCCGAGACCGCGCCCGCGGCCGTCACGGTGGCGACCGCGAATGCATAGTCGCGGAAACCCGCGGCCTCGAATGCGGCACGCAGCCGGTCGCGCCGGCGGCGCGTCGGCCGCGCCCCGGGATCGGCGCCGATGAACACGATGTCGAACTCGGTGTTGCGGCGCAGCAGCTGCTGGCTGAGCGTCATGCCGAACAGGCCCGCCAGGCGCCGCCGACGGGTCCGGCCGAGAACGATGCTGCTGGCGTTGCGCTCGCGTGCATAGCGCAGCACCTCGTCGGCCACGCCCGATCCCCGCAGGCGCACGGTCTCGGCGCCGAGACGCTCGGCAAGCGCCAGCACGCGGGCGAGGCGGGTTTCCGCGGCGACCGTGCGCGCACCGCCGCGGTCCACTGTAACCACGCTCCACGGCACCTTGCGACGCTGCGCCAGCCGGCGTCCGGCGCGCACCGCCTGCTCCGCGTTGCCGAAGCCGTCCGTGATGACCACGATGCGCTCGCGCGCGGGCCACGGCCCCTGCTTCCCGTGTCTGCGCATGGTGCGCTGCAGGTCGGCGTCGACGCGCTGCGCGGCTGCCTGGAACGCGAGCTCGCGCAGGGCGGTGAGGTTCGAGGCGCTGAAGAAGCCGTCGAGCGCGGCCCGCGCCTGCTCGGGCACGTAAACCTTGCCGGCGCTCAGGCGCTCGATGAGCTCGCCCGGCGTCAGGTCGATGACGACGATATCGCGCGCCTTCTCGAGCAGCGAGTCGGGCACGGTCTCGCGCATGTGCACGCCGGTAATGCGCGCCACGGTGTCGTTGAGGCTCTCGAGATGCTGGACGTTCAGTGTGGTCCAGACGCCGATGCCGCGCTCGAGCAGCTCCTGGATGTCCTGGTAGCGGCGCTCGTGGCGCGTGCCGGGGATGTTGCGGTGTGCCAGCTCGTCGACGAGTACGAACTCCGGGCTTCGCGCCAGCACCGCATCGAGATCGAATTCCTCGAACGGGCGTTCGCGGTACGTCAGCGCCCGCAGGGGCACGACCTCGAAGCCTTCGAGCAGCGCCTCGGTCTCGGCGCGGCCATGCGACTCGATTATGCCGACCACCACATCGCGACCCTGGGTGCGGAGCTCGCGCGCGGCCAGCAGCATGCCGTAGGTCTTGCCGACGCCGGGCGCAGCGCCGAGAAAGATCCGCAGCCCACCGCCGCGCTCGCTGTCAAGATCGGCGAGCAGGAGCTCCGGATCCGGTCGTTGCGGGGCGTCGGCTGTCATCGATGATCGGGATCCGCGTGCCCGCTGGCCAAACGGCCGGCGGGCACGTGGTCGGGGTGGATGAATCTTCGGCTTCGTCCGCGCATCGTATCGAAACGGTGGCGTGGCGACACGCGGCGCACGGCGCCGCGTCAGTTTCCGCGGCCGGACTGCCCCCGGTCGAGCCCGAGGTTGAGCCGCAGCACGTTGACGCGCGGCTCGCCGAGCACGCCCAGCGTCCGCGGCGCCGTGTACCGCGCCACCAGCCGCTCCACCGCGGCGCGCGGGAGGTCGCGTGCCCGGGCCACGCGCGCGATCTGCACGGCGGCGGCGGCAGGGCTGATATCCGGATCGATGCCCGAGCCGGATGTGGCGACCAGGTCCACCGGAATCGCCGTGCGCGCGATCCCCTCGCGGCGCGCGATCGCATCCGCCTCCCGGCGCACCCGCGCGCGCAGGGCCGGGTTGCTAGGGGCCAGGTCGGACCCGGCGACGGCCATCGGCCGATAGCCGACGGCGGACGGGCGGCCGTGGAAGTATCGGTCGCCTGCGAACGGCTGGCCGACAAGCACGGAACCCTCCACCACCCCGTTGCGCTCGACGAGGCTGCCCGTCGCCTGCCAGGGAAACAGCGCACCGGCGATCGCGGTCGTCAGCGCCGGGTACATGCCTCCGCAGAGCACGAACAGCAGCACCGCCAGCACGCCCGTCGTGCGCAGATCGGCGGCCAGTCGCCGCATGCGGTCGTCTCCCGTGGTCGCCATCGGCCCCGCTCCTCAGATCACCAGGCCGACCGCCATGTCGATCAGCTTCAGTGCCACGAACGGCAACAGCACGCCGCCCAGGCCGTAGATCAGGATGTTGCGTCGCAGCAGCGCCGTGCTCGACTCCGCCTGGAAGCGCACGCCGCGCAGGGCAAACGGCACGAGCGCCGGGATCACCAGCGCGTTGAAGATCACCGCCGCCAGCACCGCCGACAGCGGGCTGCCCATGTGCAGGACGTCCAGCGCGCGCAGCGCAGGGATGGTCGAGGCGAAGATCGCCGGCAGGATCACGAAGTACTTGGCCACGTCGTTGGCCAGCGAGAACGTCGTCAGCGCGCCACGCGTGATGAGCAGCTGCTTGCCGATCCCGACCACCTCGATCAGCTTTCCGGGATCGGAGTCGAGGTCGACCATGTTGCCGGCCTCGCGCGCAGCCTGCGTGCCCGAGTTCATGGCCAGTCCGAGATCGGCCTGGGCCAGCGCGGGCGCGTCGTTCGTGCCGTCGCCCATCATCGCGACGAGCCGGCCGCGCGCCTGCTCGTCGCGGATGAGCTGCAGCTTCTGCTCCGGAGTCACTTCCGCGAGGTAGTCGTCGACGCCGGCCTCGGCGGCGATCGCGCCGGCGGTGACCGGGTTGTCGCCAGTGATCATGACCGTGCGCACACCCAGCTCGGACAGTGCCCGCAGCTTCTCCTGGATGCCGGTCTTGATGACGTCCGACAGGGCGATCACGCCAAGCACGTCACCGTCCTCGGCGACGACCAGCGGAGTGGCGCCGTTGCGCGCGACCCGGTCGATCACCGCGTCGGTCTGCTCGGGGTAGCAGCCGCCCACGGCCTCCACGAAGGCGCGGATCGAGTCGGACGCGCCCTTGCGCACGCGGTGTCCGTCCGCGAGATCCACGCCCGACAACCGGGTCTGGGCGCTGAACGCGATGAACGACGCGTGCTCCGAGTCGACCGGCTCGCGGCCGCCGCGCGCCCGCGCGAGCTCCACCGTCGACCGGCCCTCCGGCGTCGGGTCCGCGAGCGACGCCACCAGTGCGGCGTCGCGCAGGCGGTCACTGGTGACTTCGCCGACCGGGTGAAACCCGGTCGCCTGGCGATCGCCGATCGTGATCGTGCCGGTCTTGTCGAGCAGCAGCGTATCGATGTTGCCCGCCACCTCGACCGCCTTGCCTGATTTGGCGACGATGTTCGCACGCATGGCGCGGTCCATCCCCGCGATCCCGATCGCCGGCAGGAGTCCTCCGATCGTGGTCGGGATCAGGCACACGAGCAGCGCCACGAGCACCGGCACGGAAATCTCGGTGCCGAGGAAGCCCGCGATCGGCACGAGCGCGGCAACGACGATCAGGAACACCAGCGTCATGGCCGCCAGAAGGACCGTGAGCGCAATCTCGTTCGGCGTCTTCTGGCGCGTGGCGCTCTCGACCAGCGCGATCATGCGGTCGAGCAGGCTGTTGCCGGGCTCGACCGTCACCTCGATCACGATCTCGTCGGAGAGCACGCGCGTGCCGGCGCTCACGCCGCTGTGGTCCGTGCCGGCCTCGCGCAGCACCGGTGCCGACTCGCCCGTGATCGCCGACTCGTTGATTGTGGCCGCGCCTTCGACGATCTCGCCGTCGCACGGGATGGTCTCGTCGGCCGCCACGCGCACGCGGTCGCCCTTGCGCAGACCGCCGGCGGCGACGACGGTGTCGCCGCCCGCATCGACGCGGCGCGCCGCCAGATGATCCCGCGTCGAGCGCAGGCTCGACGCGTGCGCCTTGCCGCGGGCCTCGGCCAGCGCCTCGGCTGCGTTCGCGAACAGCACTGTGACGAACAGGATCGCAGTGATCGCGAGATCGGCCGCGAACGGACGGCGGGCAAGCGCGCCCGTGACGGTGAACCACGCGCTGACCAGCGTACCCACGCCGACGACACACATCACCGGGTTGCGCATCATGGAGCGTGGGTCGAGCCGCAGGAATGCCTCGACGAATAGGCCCCGCAGGCGCGACATGCTCGCGGTGGCGCGGTCGCTGCCGGTCGCGCGCTCACGCGCCGGTTGCCTGGATCTCATGGCGACAGCGCCTCGGCAATCGGCCCCAGCACCAGCACCGGCAGGAACGACAGCAGCGCGAACATCACGATAACGCAGAGCGCGAGGACCCCGAACGTGGGCGTCTGCACGTCCAGGCTCCCGCGTCCTCTGGGCGCGGTGCGCTTCGACGCCAGGTGCGCCGCGATCGCGAGTGGCGCCAGGATGGGGATGAAGCGCCCCAGGATGAGGTTCACGGTGCAACTCAGGTTCCACCAGGTCGTCGCGTCGCCCAGGCCTT
>Ga0209918_1000435_pt1 | contig 27618 bp, 26 predicted proteins | sample SalPonD_shore_MG_FD_185712 | JGI IMG/M metagenome (GOLD analysis project Ga0209918, IMG submission 185712) | Salt pond soil microbial communities from South San Francisco under conditions of wetland restoration - Salt Pond MetaG... | ecosystem: Environmental > Aquatic > Marine > Intertidal zone... | reverse complement strand
TTTTTAACATTATAATCTAATTATCCTAAGAAACATTATTTTACCTTACAAAAAAAAAAAAAATGAAACCAATCAAAAATGAATAGCTTAAAGATACTGTTGAATTAAAAATAAAAATTTGAAATTTAATTTTCTTCTACGATCCGAAAATAATCTTCGTGGGATTCTCTTTCTCTGTGAGAAATTGATTCTTTACTCAATAACAGGAGGTTCAATCTCTTCTTTAGGATTTAATCTTGTCACGTTTTTATATTCTCCCTCCTGATTTTTAACGAGTTTGTAATTCTTATCGCAGACTCTACAATATAAATGATCATCTTTTGGAACTAACAAGTTGTTGCATACTGGACAATAATTCAAAATTTTCACCTAATTATGGATCTCTTTTAAAATTTGTTTTGACCCAATTAATGAAAGGATAGATTAACTTAAAAATCTTAGATTAAAGAAGAATAATCCGAAATTTCAGATTCTGTTAATATTTGAAACTTTATCAAGATTTTACTTTATATTAGCATAATTTCTTTTTAAGAACTATATTATAGACTATAACAATCCGCTGATTAATTATTAATATATATACTTACGATAAATTAATGATTTTTACACCGTACATTTAAATTTTTTCCAATTTCTTTTACTTTAGAATGATTAAGTCAAAAAAAAAGATCTATCTACAAGAAATCGGCAAAATCAATAATAAAACATTAAAAAATTTGGAAAAAGGGTTAAAAAAAAGATTTGAGAAACTTAACTTATCTATCATTCTTGCTGAAGAACATTTACCATTGATAGAATCTGAATATAATGAAATAAGAAGACAATACGATGGTTCTAAAATTTTAACTCGCCTATTTAATCATTCAAAAAAGGAACAATATTTTAAAACCTTGGGTGTGTTAGATGTTGATATTTATTCAAGCGGATTAAATTTTGTTTTTGGAATTGCCACTCCGCCAAACTCTAAAGCAACCAGAAATTTTGGAGTTTCAATTATATCTGTGAGTCGATTAAAGGAAGAATTTTATAACAAAAAAAAAGATGAGGATTTATTTAGGGAAAGAACTCTTAAGGAAGCAGTGCACGAACTTGGTCATACTTTCGGCTTAAACCATTGTGATAATTATTGTATTATGCGGTTCTCTAATTATTTAGCTCAGACTGATGAAAAACCCATAGAATTTTGCAAATCTTGCTCAGCAAAAATTTCTAGATTCTTACGAGATATGAATAATAAAAAATAGTCTATCTATCTCATGAGTTGAGCCAAATTCACAACTTTTTATAGAATTTGATATTATCATCCTTAAATTAAAATTTTGAAAATATAATAATCATAGCTTAAAATGAAATGTAAAGTCTTAGAAGTTGAAAGAGGAAAAAAGGCTGAAGAAAATATTAATCAATGGTTAAAAAATATGCCTGAAATTGATATCAAATTTATTACCCAAGCAATTAAGGGCTCTCTGCTAATAACCACTATATTCTATGAGGATTCTTCAAAATAATAAAATTTTTATTTGTAAAGAAAAAGGAAAAGATTTAATAATAAAATGCAGTCAACCGTAGATAATAAAGAAAAAAATAGATTTGTAGCCTACATACTGCTACTAATTACAGCATTAATTTGGGGTGGCACATGGCCACTGGGACGATGGATGGTCTCCGAAGAGGTGGGTGGTGAAACCATTCCACCTTTAATGATAGTAGTGATTCGATATTTTTTGGCAATCGTTTGCTTTTTAATTCTCTTAAAATATAAAGAAGGTTCTTTGAAGATAAAATTTGCGTTAAGAAATTGGAAATATTTACTATTTATGGGATTAACCTCTGTAACTATATATCAAATTGGATATCTTATTGGGGAAATTTTTACATCTGCAAGTGACGCCAGTATTCTTATCGTTACGAATGCAGTCTGGGTTGTTATTCTTTCTGGAATTTTCCTAGAGACAGAAAAAATTACACTAAAAAAACTTATCGGTACTTTTTTAGCTTTTATAGCGGTTATCTTGGTTGTTGGTTTTTCTCCTAATATTGATGTATTAAATAGAATACTTGGGGATATCTTAATATTAGTGGGAGCATTCGCTTATGCTACTTATACCGTGACCTCTCGATTCTTTATGAATAAAACTAAGAAAGAGAGTAATTCATACCAACCAAGTTCTTTATGGTTGATTACATGGATTTCTGTGTTTGGTTTCATTATTACAACACCCATCGCTTTAATAATTAGCCCAGAATATATCAATCCGATTCAATTTTTCATGATTCCAAATCGGCTATGGCTTGGTATTCTCTATTTAGCTTTTATCTCAACCGTAGGTGGATATACATTCTATTTAGAAGGTGTAAAACGATTAGATGCAAGTAGAGCTGCAATTTTTCAAACATTAGTTCCATTAATCGGAGTCCTATTCTCTGCGATTTTTTTAGGTGAACAATTTGGCATTTTTATTTATCCATTTGCCCTATTATGTGTGTGCGTAGGAATTATACTGGTTAATTATAAATCGACTCAAGATGAAATTAATAGCCCAAACAATATAAAAAATACAAAACCAGGAAGAAATTAGATAGTGGAGATTTTTTTAACCTTTATTTACAGATTTATTTCTAAATTTAGGAATAAGTGCCCCTTTTGTCTTTTGATATTCTCTATACTCATTTCCAAATCGTCTAATTAAATCTTTCTCTTCATAATGAATCATAATAGGCACGTAAATAACTACAAATAGCGTTAAGATAATTACCATCGTCCAAGAATTTACTATAAATCCAATTGCGATGAACATTGGAAATTCCCCAAGAGATTGTGGGTGCCGTATATATTTATAAATTCCTCCATACATATCTGTTTCTTTTGATGGTTTTGCAGTTTCAGAACCTGCATCAAATATTCCTTTAGTCATAATGATACTACCAATAATTAAAATTGTTAAACCTGTGCCAATTCCAATCCAGTAGTTTGGATGAACCTGATAGTTTATAGCTGGGATAGGGAACCAAATCCATAATATAATATTGAGGATTATTACGAATTCAAAAATGCCTGCGATAGCTCTGAAAATTTTGCATTCTTTCCACGCTTTTTCCCCCCGATTTTGGCTTCTTTTTTTTGGTTCAAGGCTTAAGGTATATAAAAAACAGAAGAGAAAAATGCTTACAAGTAAAGAAATAAAATTGATCCATTCAATCATATTTCCTTGAATTAATATTTCTAAATTAATCCCTCTAATGTTAATAATAAAAAGAGAAGATATTTATAAAATAAGGTTGAATTGAATAGTATTATGGATGATATAATTAATCCTGATTGGGCTCAGACATTTGAAACTTTAGAAGATATTATGTGGTTTCTTATAATCTACTTGATTTTTCTAGTAGTTATGACAATATTTTTAGCAATTGCTCTGAGTTTCTTCAGTAAGGCCAGACATGATCGATTTGGAGAAGTATTTTTGACCTCCTTTATCATAACAATAATCTTTGCGATAACATTCATCTTTCTAACCGGTATAGTAGCATGGATCATCGTTTTAATATTGACTTGGCTATTAATCAGTGCGAGGCATCATACAGGATTCCTGGGGGCAATTGCTGTCTCAGTGGTTGCATTCTTGTTGTATATCATTGTTGCCTTAATCATAGAAGCATTGGTTGGCATCGCAGTATTTGTATGGCCTTTCTAAAACTTATAAATTTTTATTATTTTTTTTACAAAAATTAATATGAGAATAATTTATTAACTCTTAAGGGTAGAGTGTATTTATTATCTCTTTGATATCTGAAACTGTTTTAAAATAAAATAGATTCTCGTCTTCCATGAAAAAAGGTGTGAGCAGACTACCCCTGCTAAGCATAAGGGTCATTGGAGCATCTTTTAACACCAATATATTTGTTTTTTCTAAAAACTCCTTTGTGGTAATTATAATTCCCAATTCGATCATATGACCTCCCTTATCATGTTCGATGACCATGAAAATCTCGTTAGATATTCTTGCCAATAAATCAAATTTAAAAATGAAATTCTCATTATGGGTTTTTTTAAAGCTCAGTTCGAGAAAAGCTAAATATTTTTCCGATTCTTTATTGATTTCTTCCCTTATTTTTTTCAATGTGGTTAAATTCTCTTTGGAATAGGATCCACATATGAAAATTTTTTGCTTTCTTAAGCCCTCAATCGAGAATATTTCGATAAATTCATCCAAAAATATTTCCCACGTATCATCATCATGAGAAATTTCCATAATATACATTATGTATGAAAAATATAATAAAAACCCAATAGCTTATTATAATTTATAATGTTTCAAATTGCATTGACTCAATGAGATTTGAGTTAGATTTAAATAGATAATTTACTTTCATATCATGTCAAGAAACGATAAAAATAAATTAAAAAGGTGAGCATATGAATATCCCACAAAATTACAAAGATTTAAGAAAAGAATTAGAGCTCATATCTGAAAAGACACGATATAAGATTTTGCTTACTCTCTTTGCAAGTGAAAAACCCCTATCCTTTAGTCAATTAAAATCCTTTTTACCATCTATTCAAGACAATTCTCTTCATTATCATCTCAGTATACTAAAAGAAAATAATTTAATTAGAAACATAAAAAAGAATGATTATAAACGCTCCGAAGATAGATCTTTTTATAAACTTAACCAGAAATCACTAAAATTATTAGACCAACTAGGTTTATCTAAAGCTAAAAAAGAATTTCAAGTGCTTTTTGAAAAGCTTAAATAAATTTTTTTTTCTTATAAACTGATTTTTAGATTATCCATTTTGCAAGATCAAAAAAATGGGCGAAAGAAACCGTGTCTTAAATTGAAAGATGAATATATTGTCATTAGTTTGACTATTAATTGGATTTCATAAAGTAGGAAGCTTCATAAATTGATGATTTGGATGCACCTCTAGCTTTATGAGGATCTTTTACAGAATTCTTTAGATCTGAAATTAACCTATAAAAATTTCTATAATCTATATAGTTTAAATTTAAAAGGTTTGAATCACATTTTAATAATAAGTAAATCCGTGTAATTTTTTGATACGGATTTTTTGGTTTTTGTAGTGTTTTAACCGTGAATTGAGTAATTCGGACCAGAGCAAGTCTGGTAGGAATACTATTTTATTTTCACTACATGTTTCTCATTTTTAACAACTATTACATCACTTAAATTTAAATGCGATAAATTTCACGATTATTATAACAGAAATCTGTACCTTTTGGTATAGATTTGGGTTTAGGGTAGTGAGTTGTTTTGAATTGGGTTTCTCAGATCAGAATAAGTCTGGTAAGAAAACTACCTTCTCACTACTTCGTCATTTCTTCTAAATTTTTAATCTTCTGCTTCCATGAATAATAGAGATGATTTCTATATGCTTTGTTTTTATTAAATAAACAATTCGATAATTTTTATATATAATTTCCCTTAGATTGGGATTATTATATTCTGGCACTTTTCTCCCAAATTTAGGAAATTCTTTTAGATGATTCACCATCTCAAAAACTTGGTTTACTAAAATTTGCGCGTATTTTGGGGAATCCTTTGAAATATATAATGCTATATAATCGAGTTCTTTCAAAGCATTTGCAGTCCATTTTATTTCAACCATTTTTCTAAACGCTCTTTTGCCTCTTCATGAGTATAGAGTCTTCCTTCTTCGGAATCTTTCAATCCTTTCTCAATTTTTTGTCTGACATATATCGCTTCAATGATATCCTCCATAGTCACATCATCAGGGAGAGTTTTTATCATTTCGATGATACTTTCTTTTTCAGTTGCCATTATATTAACCTTATTTGGTATATATAAAATCTAGTAGATATATAATATGCGAGTCTTTAAATTTTTCCTTTTTTATATAATAAAATTATGTCAATATAATAAATAAGGGAAAGAGATAATGTACTTGAAATTCTTAGAACCATTATTAAACTAATATTACTAAGGAATAACAATCACCAAGTCGACCGAACCTAGACTCGTTAATCGCTACTCTATTCTATTTTATTAATTAGAAAATCCAGAATTCTCTCTAATTTTTGCCCTCTAATACCTATTTTTATGTTAATTTACTGGAAACAAAATCATCTTCTCACTATGTATTCACTACTTCCAAATAATTAACCAAATGTTTCCTATGAATAACGCAAAAAAATATATATACAAAAAATAGAATAATAATTAATTTCGATTAATTTTTTCAAAATTCAAATATAAATTTGAATTGAATCTTGAATAAAGCTATGTGAAATCCATGTCACTGAGATTAGAAGATAAATTAAAAGAGGCAAAACATAAAGAGCTAAATTTTAAGTTCGAGGGAGCAACTGAATTATATAAAGAAGCGCTGAAATTTTTTAAACAGCAAGATGATCTTGAAAATACAGCAAAAACATATGAAAGAATAGGAAATCTCAACCTTATGGCAGTTTTGGCAGTAGAAACAAAAGATCAACATGCAGAAATAATCCAAAATTCCATAAACATATTTGAAAAAGCAATTGAAATTTATAGAGATTTGGGCAATGAAGTAAAAGAATTAGAGTGTAGAGCTGGTCAATTCGAACTTGAAGCGGATAAAGGGATATCTCCTGATTATTGTAAAAAGATGTATATAAACTCATATAAAAAATATTCAGAAGCAAGTGAAATTTATTTTGAGAGGACCGACAAAGAGAATTTGTTAAGAATGTTGAGTCAAGAAGCGACCATTTTAAGCTATTTATTACAATTTTGTGATAATCAATCTGAGTTTGATAAATATTGTCAAGAAAGTGAAGAATTAATAGAAAAAGGCTGGAATTTATCAGATGAAATCAAAAATAACGAATATTTACAAGAATTCTTATTTTTGAATAATGTTATTATAGGGATTAAAATTTGGATAAAATTCTCTCGAAAGGATAATTCTGATAAGGAGATTCCAACTAAATACATTGCTCGATGTAATGAAGCAATAAATATTATTGAAAAAGGAGATAATAATTTAGCAAAAGCCAAAATGTATTTTATCACCGGTAACTTGAATGGAATACTAGCCGTTCAATATGTTCACGAGGAAGAGAAATCCAAATATTTAGGAGATAAATGTATAATTGATTTAGAAAGAGCCCTAACTATCTTAAAAAAATTAAATCATAAGCCACTTTTAATACATTCAATTTATTGGTTAGATTATTATGCCTCTCTTATGGGGAGATACAAATATTTGCAAAAGAGAATCTTGGGTGATATAAAAGATATTAAAAAATATGGAAAAATTTATGAAAACTCAAGTTCCTTTTGGGGTTTTTTAACTTACTTTTTATCTGCAAACTATTATAATGATTTTGCACGAAGAAGTATTTTAGGACCAGCACAAAGAAAAACGTTTGCGAAAAAAGGTATTGAAGAATTAGAGCAAGGATTAGAAATCCTTCCATTTGGCCCATTTTACTCATTCTCCTACCAATTATTGACCAATTTGTATTCTCAATTAGCACTTCTTGAAACTAATAAAGAAGAAAAAAAAAATCTCATTGGAAAGATGTTTAAATATGCCCATGCTGCTGAGAAAGCTGCAAATGAATATAGAGGAGGAATGGTTAGATCTGCTGGATACACTTCTCTGTATCGTGCTTATAGAACCTTATTTCATCTCTCTAGAAACAAAAAAGAAAAGATTAAAAATTTATCAGCAGCAATAGATGCTGCCAAGAAAAATATCCCGTTTTCAATTGAATCTTTCAGAAACTATCTTGCCAGCAAGATGCATCTTGGATTGCTTTACGAGGATTTAGCTGTATTGACAAAGCAAAGAGATCCATTAATTAAAGCAAGAGATTTTTTTCTAAATCTAGTGAATGAAATTGAAAAATTGGATTTTCAGTACTTTCTTGCAGCAGCTCATGAATATTTAGCTAGGATTGAAGAGAGATTAGGCAATCACATAGCTTCTGCTCAACAATATGAGTTAGCAGTAAAAGCTCATGAAAAATCATTAAAGAAAGTTCAATTTAAACCTTTAAGAAATAGAATAATAGAAAAGATTGAATACAATAAGGCATGGAAGTTAATTGAGGAAGCAAAATTTAACCATAAAAAAGAAGATCATTTGAAGGCAAAAGAAAATTACGATCAGGCATGTGAAATCTTAGAAGCTTTATCCGATTACGAATATGAAGCAATTTATTATTCTTCATGGGCATTATTAGAGATATCGGAGGATGCCAGTAAAAACGAGAACCACATAGAAGCGATCAAAAATTATAAAAACACTATGATTTATTTTGAAAAAGCAAAAAATAAATTGAAAGATGTTCTTGAACACTCTTCTCATAAATTAGAGAGTGTAAGAATTTCAAAACTTATAAAAGTTGCTAATGTACGGATTAATTACTGTTCCGCTCGAATTAATCTTGAACAAGCTAGAATTTTTCAGAAGGAAAGTGATCATCTATCTGCTGCGGAAAATTTTGCTTTAGCTGCTTCTCAATTTAGAGATGTTTGTATACTTTACAAGATTGAACGAGAGAGAAGAGAATTGGAAGCTATATATCACCTTTGTAGAGCCTGGGAAGGCATGGAACTTGCTGAAAACTATCAAGAACCAGAGAGATTTCAGGAAGCTTCAAAATTGTTTTTAAAAGCGAGTGATTTATTTATTGAAAGCAAATTAAAATTATTAGCTTCGGGAAACTCTTCAGTCTGTTTAGCATTAGAAAACGGCTCTAAGTTTGATGAATCAACAAGTTTCAATAAAAAAGCACAATATTACAAGAATATCAAATCCATGTTGAGGAATGCATCTAGTTCTTATGAAAAAGGTGGCTTTGTTGGCGGTGCTGACTGGGCATTGGCTACTTCTACATATTTTGACGCATTGTGGAATTTAATCCAAGCAGATGAGGAATTAGATCTTAAAAAGAAAAATAATCAAATTGTGATCGGTATTGAGTATTTAAAATCTGCTGCTGAATTATTTGAGAGGACAGGTTATACGGAAAGAAAAGAAGAAATTTATGACAAAATTGATAGAATAAAAAAAGAGGAGAGAATTTTATATTCTGCATTAAACACGATTAGTACACCTGTAATTTCAAGAAGTACCACAGGAATCGTTGCTCCAGCCTGTCCTATAGAGTCTAGTTTATCTCCAAAACTAAGTGAAATCAATCAATTGAATTTAGAAGTCCAGAGATCGTCACCTGCAAGTGGATCAAGTAGCAAATATGAGATAATACATAAAAATTTATTGGAAGAGATCCCTAAAAACCAAAGAACACAGTTTCGAATTGGTATTGCTCAGATTGGTCTTTCAAAATCAGGAGATATTGTTGATGAATTTTTCGAAAAGAAGCCTTCTGGGCTATTAAGAGTTAAACAAGACGCTATTGATTCCATTAAATCAAGTTATATCAAAATGATTAATGAAGCTAAAAAAAATGATGTAGATCTTCTAATATTTCCAGAAATGACAATTGACTTAAACTATAGAGAGATTTTTAAAGATCTATCTAATCTTGCTATAAATACTGGAATATATATTATCCCAGGATCTTATCATGATGAAAAGACGAATAAAAATATAAGTATCGTTTTAAGTCCTGATGGTGTTCTTTGGCAGCAAGAGAAGCATATACCCGCTCTGATTCATTTTAAAGGAGAAAAATTTAAAGAGAAGATTGATACCAGTTCATATCCCCGAAAAACTTTTGTATGCGATACAGAGTTCGGAAGGATTGCTATTATTATATGCCGTGACTTTCTTGATATGGACTTAAGGGTGGAATTAAAGAATATCGAACCTCCAGTAGACATCATAATAAATCCTGCTTTTACACCTGTCACAGATGATTTTAAAGCTGCCCACTTCGATGCGCGTAGATCGATCTATGCGTATTGTTTCTTTGTTAATGTGGCTGAATTTGGTGAATCTACCATCTATACCCCAGAAAAAGACCGTACTCAAAGAATTATACCTTCAAAGCAAGAGGGATTGATTTATAAAGATATTGACTTGTTTAGATTGCGTTCTGAAAGAAAAAAATGGGAGAAACAACAAAAGAAAGAACTTCAATTTATACAGAGTACAAGGAAGTGATCAAGTCTCTATATTCTTTTAAATTTATAATTATTCAATAATAGAATCTTCATTCTCTGAAAAATAATAAAAAAAATTTTTGATTAAAATTGATACCTGAACTATTTTTCTATTAATTTACATTTTGAGATTAGGAAAATGATTTAATATCTTTTACTGGACTACCAAATTTATGATGACCTTCAATAGTATATTTTTCTCCCTTTTTGATAATAACTAATTCACCATGGTGACCGCCTGCATAAATATGATTATCGTCCACATAAACTGATTCAAGAGAACCTAATTGAACACCGAAAATTGGACTTGGATTTTTACTTAGGATATTCCATGCCATCAATTTCCCGTCCCAAGCACCCGAGTAACATAAATTATGATATAGGCTCATACCCTTTACTTTATTATGAGTATTTGCAAATTCAGCGTGTTTCTCCACCTTAAAGTTTTCATTATCATATGTATAACTAAAAATACGCCCCGTTAGAGCTATGCAAATAAAATTATCATTCATAGTCATATTCTGTATAGTATATTTTGCCCAGGGAAAAGCTTCTTCATAGATAATATTTCTTTCTTTTTTATCTACTACCTTAAAATTGGCTTCTCCTGCTCCAAAAAATATCATATGGTCATTCACTAAAAGCCCTCTAATAGGATTAGTATCAACTGAAAATTGATCTACTCTTTCAAAATCATTTTTTATATCCCAAAGCTCAATTAATCCCATTGGACCTCCAGTATAAAGATATTCATCATCAAGAGCGATAGAAGTAAGCTCCCATTTCTTGCGATATTCTTCTTTGTTTTTAAGTTCTAAAACCTTACATTTTTCGAGTTGTTCTCCGTTTGATTTCCAAATATTTACACTTCCATTATTAGAAGGAATGCAATAGAATTCAGGAGTTTTAATAATTTTTAATGCAGCCGTATTGATATTATTCGTTTTTGGTGTCAATTCCTGGATGTTCGGTTTAGATTCTTCGTTGGAAAGAATAAAATGAATAATTCGCCCATCTTCTATTCCCAATAATAGATCTATTAAATTTTCTGACATATCAATTTGATAAGTAATTTGATAAGTATACTTTCATCCAAACATATTTAATTATTTCTTTTTCTAAGAAGAAAAATGTTAAATTCTTTCAGAAATTTGCTTTAAATCACAAGCGTTTGAACAAGAATTAAGCAACCAGATAATGTCTCTATAGTAAAAATTAAAGCTATAAAATGAAAGTAAAATAATTTCGAAAAGGAATCTAATCATAGACTTCTTTTTGCTGAGATTTTGGTTTTATTAAGACTATATGAATTGAGACGAGACTTGCAATAATGATTAATAATATTTGAACCCAAAATATAGTGATAAATAAAATTGAAATGAAAATTGTTATCCATAACAATATAATCGTTATTACCTTAATTTTTATAGGCAACCCTCGTCCTTCTCTATAATCTCGGATAATTTTACCGAATAGTTTATTATGAATTAACCAATTATAGGCTTTTTCTGAACTTCGCACGTAACAAGCAGCGGATAATAAGAGAAAGGGTGTGGTCGGAAGAATGGGAAAAACAATGCCGATAATCCCTAAGGCTAGAAAAATAGTTCCTGCTATATAATATAAAACTCTTTTCACTTTACTCTTAGATATCTTTGATTCTTCAGAATCAACTTCTATTTTCTTCTTTTCTAAATTATATGTAAGCGTCATTATTTTTATAATAGATCTAATTAAAAATTAAAAAAAATTTTAAGATTAAATTATTGTGAGAGGTCGAACCGATCTAAACTCATAACTTTATTCCACGCTGCTACGAAATCGTGTACGAACTTTTCATGAGCGTCATCACTACCATAAACCTCTGCCAATGCCCGAAGTTGGGAGTTTGAACCGAACACTAAGTCAACGCGAGTAGCCTTCCACTTGAGATCACCCGTTTCGATATCATACCCCTCAAATCTGTCTTCATCTTCTGAGGTTGCTTTCCAAGTAGTACTCATGTCGAGCAGATTCACAAAGAAATCATTAGTAAGTGTCTCAGGTCGCTTGGTGAAGACCCCATATTCTGTTCCTCCGAAGTTAGTATTCAAGACGCGCATCCCTCCTACGAGAACGGTCATTTCGGGGGCAGTCAGATCTAAAAGTTGTGCTTTATCAATGAGCATTTCTTCAGCTGATACGGCATATTTAGTTTTCTGATAGTTTCGGAAGCCATCTGCTTTAGGTTCCAAATAGGTAAAAGATTCTATATCCGTTTGCTCTTGTGACGCATCCATCCGCCCAGGTGTAAAGGGAACATTGACCTCATAACCCGCATTCTTTGCAGCTTCTTCAACTCCAACGCACCCAGCTAGAACGATCAAATCAGCCAAAGATATTTTCTTGCCGTCAGTTTGCGCGTCATTGAATTCAGCTTGAATATTTTCCAAGGATTTAAGTACCTTTGCGAGTTGTTCAGGTTGATTAACCTCCCAATCTTTCTGTGGTGCTAGACGGATTCGCGCTCCGTTCGCACCCCCACGTTTATCTGAATTACGGAATGTAAAAGCCGAAGCCCAAGCAGTCGAAACTAGTTCTGACACAGAGAGATCTGAATCTAAAATCTTTTCCTTAAGCGTGGCTATATCACTTTCATCAACTAGTTTATGATCCACCTCAGGAATGGGATCTTGCCAGATGAGGTCTTCCTCAGGTACTTCTGGTCCCAGATACCGACTGCGCGGACCCATATCGCGGTGTGTAAGCTTAAACCATGCCTTAGCGAATGCTAATGCAAATTCATCAGGATTCTCTAAGAAATGCCGAGAAATCTTTTCGTATTTGGGATCAAACCGAAGAGACAAATCGGTGGTGAGCATAGACGGAGCATGATATTTTCCTGGAATATGCGCATCCGGTACAGTACCATCACCCGCATCTCCCTTTGGCACCCATTGATGTGCGCCAGCGGGACTCTTCGTCAATTCCCATTCATAATTAAACAAATTCTCAAGGAAATTTATACTCCATTTTGTGGGATCGGTAGTCCAGGTAACTTCTAGACCGCTACTGATTGTATGAGCACCCTTGCCCGAACCATAACTACTTTTCCACCCTAGTCCCATATTCTCGATGTCTGCCGCTTCTGGTTCTGGTCCTACATGTTCTGCGCTAGCAGCACCATGGCATTTACCGAAGGAATGACCTCCCGCGATTAATGCCACTGTTTCCTCATCATTCATCGCCATACGCTTGAATGATTCTCGAATATCCTTCGCTGCTAGAACCGGATCGGGATTACCGTTGGGTCCCTCTGGATTGACATAGATCAAACCCATCTGCACGGCAGCAAGCGGGTTTTCAAGAGTATCTCGACCACCAGAATAGCGTTCATCACCCAACCACTCTTCCTCTGAACCCCAGTACACATCCTTTTCAGGTTCCCAAATGTCCTCACGTCCACCAGCGAAACCGAAGGTTTTAAAACCCATCGATTCCAAGGCAACATTTCCTGCGAGTACTATCAAGTCGGCCCAAGAAATTTTTTGACCATATTTTTTCTTGATTGGCCAAAGCAAGCGGCGTGCCTTGTCGAGATTAACATTATCAGGCCAGCTGCTAAGAGGTGGGAAACGTTGACCTCCACTGCCCGCCCCTCCACGCCCATCACCGATACGATAAGTCCCGGCACTATGCCATGCCATACGGATGAATAATGGACCATAATGACCAAAATCTGCTGGCCACCAACTCTGTGAGTCTTTCATAAGATCTGCGAGATCCTTCTTTAAAGCATCCAAGTCGAGACTTTTAAATTCTTCAGCGTAATTGAAATCCTTGTCCATTGGATTAGACTTGGAGGAATGTTGATGGAGGATATCCATATTTAATAGATTCGGCCACCACTCTTGAATTGTTGTTCCACCACCAGCTGTAGGCTTCTTAGTTCTTTTTTTGCTATCTTCTTTCATAATTTTCCATCTTCTAAATTTGGTTTTTTTAAAAATAGTACTAAATAGAATTTTGATTATTGTTAAACTAGGTTAGTTTAATTTTTAACCATTGATTTTATAAAATATAATCAATAACCATTTCTATTAAAGACTAAATATTTATTGATAATAATTATTAAAAAAGATTATTCTTGTTTTTTAAAAGTCGTTTTATTATAAAGTGTACAAATGAGTTTATCCATTATAAAGGGTTTAAATTTGTGATGCTGCGTCACTTCAATATTATTGAAAATAATAAATATTTTTAACTCTCCCCGTTAAAATTAAATCATAGAATTTAATTATTGAAAATTATTTTACAATCCATTATTATGGGTTTTAAATCATAATTATAGGAGTATTTGGAATGAATGAAAAAGAAACTATTAAAATCATAAGAACAGCCTGTCCCGCACATTGTGGTATAGACTGCTGTGGAATTTTAGCCCATGTAAAGGATGGGAAAGTCATTAAGCTAGAACCCGCCGTTTTTCCATATGAGAAAGATAAACGAATTTGTCTTCGAGGGCTTTCTACTTTAGATATTACCTATCATCCAGATCGAATTAAATATCCGATGAAACGAACTGGAGAACGAGGTGAAGGCAAATTTGAAAGGATTTCTTGGGATGAAGCCTTTAATCTCATCGCTACCAAATTTAGAGAAATAGCGGATAAATATGGTTGGAGATCCATTGGATGGGTATTAGGCGGTCCAGGGGCCGGTACTACAAAGTTTGGAGCCTATTTGAGGCTTGCTAGTCTCACCCAATCAACACGAGTGAGCGCCTGGGGATATGGAGATGCGGGACTTCCATGCGGCAGTCGCGTCATTTTTGGGAGTCATTTACCGTACATTTATCTTTTTGGCAAGTTTTGGCAAAGAAAATGGCCAAATCTTATTATTGTATGGGGTACAAATCCGGGAGAGTCAGCACCATTACAATCTATGCGAAAAATTCTGGATGCAAAACAAGAGGGAACGAAACTGGTCGTTATAGATCCTCGTTTTACAGTCACTGCATCGAAAGCAGATGAGTTTCTTCCCATCAAGCCCGGAACCGATCCTGCTCTTGCTCTTGGTCTACTGAATATTATTTTTAAAAATAATCTCCATGATATAGATTTTATTAAGGAACATACAAATGGGTCTTATCTAGTAAGATTAGATAACAACAAATTTTTGCGAGGTAAAGATATTGGAGAGCGGAAAGCGAACGCCTATATCATATGGAATGAAAAGTCAAATCAAGCAAAAAAAGTGAGGAGATCGAATAAAGATGCAGCTATTACAGGTAATTACGATATTGATGGAATTGAATGTAAACCAGCATTCCAACTTTTAATGGAGGAGGCAGAAAAATATACACCTGAAAAAACTGCTCAACTTACTGGACTTTCTGAAGATAAAATAATCACTCTTGCGAAGAAGATAGGTACTGAGAAGAATGTAAACTTCTTTACGTATATGGGTTTTACAAGAACCTACCATGGAGACATTTCGTTACGTGGATTAGCAACCGTTGCAAGTGTGACTGGCAATGTCGCTACAAGTTTCCGTTCTGGTTATCTACCTGCTGTTCTGAATTGGGACCCATTTTTAAATGCTGATCCAGATACTCCAAGTTATCATAGATTAGGTATTTTAAATCTCTATGATGCGGTAATTAAAGAAAAACCATATCCTATTAAAGCGGTCTTTTTTGCGTTTATCAACTTCATAAATCAATGTGCTCATTCAACTAAAATTCGAGATGAGTTCTTCCCCCAATTAGAATTTATTGTTCAAACAGAATTATTTATGACACCAAATGCGAAATATGCAGATTTAGTTTTGCCTGTATGCAGTTTCTTAGAATTTTCTGATTTTCTTCCACATCCATATCCCTATGTCCAACTTCAACAAAAAGTTATCGAACCATTATATGAATCAAAGTCTGATGTGGATATTGCCACAGGTATCGCTCAGAAATTAGGTTATGGAGAATATTTTAAGGGTGGTGAAGAGGCTTTTATTGATTTAATGATGGATCATCCCTCTTTGAAAGATTATTCCAGAGACGCTCTAAAGGATAAAGCAATGTATTTACGAGAAATCCCAGAAGGGGGTGAATTTCCCCTTACGTTTGGAACTCCTTCTGGCAAAATTGAAATTTATGCTGAACAACTGGTAGAAGATGGACAAGCTCTCCCCGTGTATTTACCCCCAATAGAGGCTCCCCTTGAACCAGGAGATCATAAATTTCCCTATACCTTTATCCAAGGACATAGCAGATTCCGCACCCATTCCAGTTATGCAAACGTAGATTCTCTACTAAAAATAGAACCTGAACCAGTAGTTGAGATCAATCCCAACGATGCGAAACAACTAGGAATTTCCTCTGGAGATATGGTATCAGTGTTTAATGATCGAGCAAAAGCTATTCTAAAAGCGAAAGTTTCTGATGCTGTCCGTCCTAGAGTTATTAATATAATGGAAGGATGGTGGTTCGATCAATTTCGAGAAGGTAGTGTTAATCATTTAACGCATGATATTATTAATCCCGTACAAAATAAGATATATGAGCCAAATATGCATATGAATGATGTGGCTGTAAATATCCAAAAATTAGGGGAGGGAGAGAAATGACTAAGCGATATGGTTTGGTGATTGATCAAGAACGATGTATTGGATGTGATGCGTGTACCGTCGCATGTCGGATTGAACATAAGGCAGATGTAGGATTTATTACCGTAGATACAACCGATTCTGATTTGAAGGACGTTCCAAGCGGAGTCTTTCCCAATTTACGAATTTCATGGATTTCAAAGCTATGTAATCACTGTGAGAATCCTCCTTGCCTTAAAGCGTGCCCCGTAGACGCCATATATAAGCGAGAAGATGGTATTGTTATAATCGATGATGATCTATGTGATGGCTGTAGAACTTGTGTGGATGCGTGTCCATACGGTGTAATCTATTTTAATGAAAAGGAAAGTTTAGCAGAAAAATGCAATTTATGCGCCCATCGTATTGACCAAGGATTAGAACCCTTCTGTGTGATCTGTTGCGAAGGACAAGCAATATATTTCGGAGATTTTAATGATTCTAATAGTAAAGTGTCAAGAATTATATCGGAAAAAGAAGTATTTAGATTAAAAGAAGATTTAGGGACAAACCCAATAATATATTATGTCCCACCTATGGAAAAAAGAGAATTATGATTTTAACTGCAAAAAAACTATAAACTAGTACATCAAAATCATAGAAAATTGAAATTGAATATGTTACATAAAAAAATGTATCAAGAGAAAATAAAATGTCAACGCTTACCAGTAAAATTCTTCCTGAAAAAGCAGAAAATGATTATAAAGGCTATAAAGTAGCAGAAATCATTTTTTTAATTTTAACAATTGTTACTATCATTAGGAGTTTAATTCATTTTTTGGCCCCTGATGGTGGTGCTGGCTCAATTGCCACCATAGATTTGGGTGTTGAGGGTGCGGAAATCATTATTTCGATATTTGCTTTGTGGGGAAGCTCACAGCTTTTAATGGCGATTATATATCTTATCGTTTTCTTTCGTTATAAAAACTTAATACCTTTGATGTATATTTTAATTATTGCAGAGTATATAATGCGTATTATTGTTGGATTAATCAAACCATTTGAGACCACTGGAATCGCTCCAGTTGCTGTATGGAATTATATCGCAATTTCTTTAGCTCTTATGATGTTCCTATTATCAATTCTAGAACCTGATTCAAAGAACCAAATCTGATGAATTCTGCAAAATCCTAATAACTGAAATTCTACTATTTTCCACTTTTATTTTGTAAGGACAAGATTTATTATTTTAAATCGATATATTAAGACCGTAACTAGAATCCAAATTCACTATATAAGGAGAGATATTAAAAATGTCTGAAGAGTGGCAAACCAGTCGGGAAAAATTGTACGATCACTTAATTGATTCAGAAGGAGAGTATCATATAAAAGATATTATGAGAGACTTGAAATATACTGATATTAATTCATTGATCCAAGATTTTAATTTTATCTTAAGAAATTTGAAACGAAACGGAAAAAAAATATACGTAAAACCCTCTGTCTGTATGAATTGCGGGTATGAAGTTTCATTAAATAGCGGAGAAATACGAATACCTTCCAAGTGTCCAAACTGCCATGAAGAAAGATTATCTCTGCCAATGATTAAAATTGAGAACCAATAATTTAATTTTTTTCTTTTTCTTTAGATTTCTAATTTATTTCTAATAATATTTTTATATTCAAAAGAAATAAAGAGCGAAACAAGGTTCAAAAGAATTAAAACTTAATAGGAGAGAATTTCCAAAATTTACAGCCAGTGCATTGAAGAATTTCTCTTCGCTTTCCCTTATTGTCGATCATCACTGTTTTTATCATCTCATCATGACATTTATCACAGACACCAGCAATTTTTTTATTTGCTAATGATCCTTTTTCTTCTCTTCTTAACTTTTTCAGTTGTTCCTTTCTTTTTTGTGCTGAAACAAGATCTTTATATAACTCTACGTAGCTAACTTCAATGTTTCCCTTAAATCGTTTTGTATATATATCTTGCTTTTTAATATGCTCTTCTAAACGTGTTTCAGGATCTTTAGTCATATCGGTATAATATAAAAAATCGCCATTCTTTTCCTCTAAAGCCTTTTTATTTTTATAACATTTTAACATATACACACAAGAATCATAGTTATCAGCAAATTCAGAATTTATTGATACATTAGCTATTTTCTTCATAGTTTTAAAAAAATAAATTTCTATCCAAAAATCAGTGTAATATGAGAATCATATGTTGCAAGTTGGAACTTCGCAATTTATATTTTAAAACTTATAAAATTTAAATAAACCCATGATTCTCTACCTAAGAAAATGAAAGATAGTCATATAAACCTCTACAAAAAAAATCATATTGATAAAGATGATGAACGCGTAGGGTTATTCGAGCGGCTTAATGAGGAATATACGATTAAAAAGGTCCTATACCCTGGATCTTATGCCCATATTACTCCAATTTTCGTATTTCCATATGTAATATTTAATGATTTATATAAGAAGTTGGAATCATTTTACGATTCAGATGGCTTATTTGAATATATAAATAAAAGAAAGATATATTCTCAAGAACCATACTATACTTATATATTTGGAGATTATACCAAAAATCTTCCATTAGAAGAGAAAACTTTTGATTTGTTAATATCACAGTACGCAGGGTTCGTGTCCCGGGCTTGCAAACGGAACTTAAAAATTGGGGGTTTTTTAGTCGTGAATAATAGTCATGGAGATGCTAGTATGGCATCAATAATGCCTGACTATGAATTTATTGCTGTGATTCATAAGCGAAGTAATAAATACACTCTTTCTACTCGAAATTTAGATGCTTATTTTATTCCAAAGAAAAATATTGAAATAACCGAAAAGTATATGGAAGCCCATAATCACGGAGTAGGCTATACAAAAACGGCAACCGATTATGTATTCAAACGAATAAATTAAAAATAGTGAGAATAAGTGTATTAAAATTAAGATAGTTAAAAATCTCCTTTTGGTATCAAAAGGCTCTTTTTTCTGCTTCCCATGACTTATTCTTATTTGATGATATCAGTAATAAAGCAAGTTTCGATGATCTTGATCCCATCAATCTGAGAAATTTTCCCCTCAATTAATGGATTGAATTTTTCTATCGAAGGAATTTCAACGAGAATAAATAATCCACAATCACCTGATAATCTCCATATATCAGTTATCTCCTCAATTTCCTTTAGACTTTTCATAATGGTCTTGATTTTCTTATAATCTGGCTCAATCTTAACTGTTGCTCTTACTTTTGGCTTAGAATTGACTTCATAATCAATAGTAAATTTCTGAATGATATCCTTCTTCAACATCTTTTTTACTCTCCTTCTTACTGTAGCTTCCGTGCGACCAACAATATCCCCAATCTCACTATACGATTCTCGTCCGTCTTTTTCTAATTCTTCTAATATTTTTTTATCAATTACATCTATAATTTTTATCCCCTTACATCTTATATTTGACTTTGATCATTCTACTAATAAATAAGATCAATCATTAATTAATTTTTTCGATTATTACTAGAAAAAATAATATGCTGTTATAATCCTATAACATTTGTTAAGAAAACGCATAAAAAAAAGATCAATGAAAAGCTCTATACTGATTTATCAACCTAATGCTAAATGTTCATCCTAAAATTATTGAATTTCTCTGGTAGGTTTTTTCTCTGAGTTTTCCTTAATTTTTAAGAAGGGAAAGATTGGTTTAATTAGCTCCTCAGCTTCTTGGAATTTCCCTACTTCAGTAGATTCTCTTTTCAATTCATCCCTGAATTTATCTTCAAATCTTCTTATATACCTGTCCAATGCACGTGTTAAAATTGAGGTTGGTTGTTGGGTTAATATAATAACCAAAATCTTTTCACCGGAGCGTAATAGAATGGAAGCATCTTTACTGGATATTATCTCTATTGGTGAGATAGATTGGAGAATATTATCAAAAACAAATGTTAAACTAGAAATGAAGCCAGAAAAAAGATTCTCCTCGATTTGCACTTTCCGTTTAGTATCAAATTTTACGGTGTGAATAGCAACTCCGCTTTTATAGGTCACCATCAACATATAATGATCGTGTGGTAATCTATAAATATAATCTACATCCAAAATATAGGTTAGCAGAAAGATCAATAATCCAACTAGAGGAAAAATCTCTCCCAAAATACTAATCTCATTCAACCAGTTGGGAACTGTTCCAAAAAATCCGATATAATCTATTAAAGAACCAACAACATAACCACCACCTACTAAAATCAATCCAATGATAAAACCTAAGGCTTTTTTCTCTTTTGTATAATCATATAATCTATAATAGGTGGGGATGCCTATGATCCAAAACGCAAATATGGCTAGGTTGTTATATCCAATATCTGCAAATAACCAGAGATTATTGACTGCTGTCACGGAAAATGAAGAAAACCATACCATTAACCAGAGTGACATATTTTGGATAATTAAAAATGCGACCATAAGAATTAAACTCCATAATTGAGGGCGTATCCTCGAAATGTCCTGCACAAATAAAAAGAAGAAAAAAAACTGCAAGCCATAAAACGTCAATTCCAAAATTAAATATATTCTATCAAAAGTCGTAAAATTTGGGAGAAGATCAGCACTGTCTACAAGGGCTAAAATAGCTCCTAGAACCCCAAAAAAAATAGATGAGAGAAGATAAGGGGCGGAACGGTGCTTTCTGGTTGTTTGATAAGTAAAAAGCACAAATAGAATTGCAAAAAAGCTTCCGATTAAAATATTTACTATAGTGTTAATGTCTAGACTCATAATAAAAGGAATTCGGTAATTTAAGTATATTCAATTGTAATTATATTATTTAAAATGTATATTCACATACCTATTGAATATTTAAAAAAAATATTGGGTTAAAAATCTATTCTTTTATAGTAAAAATACCTTAATCTATAAATATTAATAAAAAGTATGGTGTAAACAAATTATTAGTTCATTATTCTCTCTAATTTTTATCCATTAATCTAATTTGTCTTTCCAAACCGTCTAAAAATTTCATTGATTAATTTCTTAAAAACATATTCTACCTTTTCATCGATTTTCGCTGAACATTCTACTTTATCAAAGAAATAATGTGAATCATAAATAGCATTAATATCCTCCTCTTTACACTCCCGATAATTCTCAAGATCTGATTTTCCCCCGACAAGTAAGACAGGGATCTTATTCCGTTCATCTGATAAGCCACTTTTAAACACGGAAACCCAGTCCTCATACTTTTTTAAAGTATTTTTCCGAGTGATATCATACATAAAAATTCCTCCGAAGGCTCCCACTGCATAGGAAGGTAAGAGAAACTGAAATTTATCTTCCCCCCCAAAATCCCAAATCTGAAGTATTAATTTAAATCTCTCCATCTCAAGATGTTTTATGTGGATTGCAGCTCCGAGGGTGGATTTAGTATCCTCATCAAACTTTTTTGTAATAAATCGTCTCACTAAAGAAGTCTTCCCTACTCCAGATTCTCCAAATATACAGATTTTATATGCTAATTCTACATTTGAATTAATCATCCTCACACCCCTAATATTCTCTTTAACTAAATTCATCAACTATTTCCTAATCTAAAGAACTCAAATTTAAATTATAAATTCCGTAATCTAGAGGAAATTTTATAATTTTTTCTATTCTTATATCCTATATACAGAATATAAAAAGGATAATCAGACTTATAAATCATTTGCTTCTAAAATTTAGAAATGTCTTCATTAAATGGCTCATTAATAGTTAAAGCGAATTAAAATGAAGTAATGAGCTTCTTACAACCTAAAAAGAGCTTTATTTTCTCCACCAAAAAGGGATTTCAATTGTTTCAAAATGGTCATAATCGAATAATAAGATCTCATTCTCCGTAAAAGTAAAGGCAAAACCACTAAGAAAAGTAGGTAAGTGTTCTCCTGTATATAATCCAAACCATCCCAACCTTAAACACATCAAAATAAAATCGTGAGTTACATGAATATCTATCCCGTTCTCAGGTGATTTATGAGATATGTCCCACACTACTTCTGCCGCTTTTCTTGCATATTCACTAAAGGGAATCACCATATCTTCTGGATAAAGTCCCGCACTCCACCGGTAGAGTAAATGATCAAGGGGATATTTTGTAGCCTCCCTATAGAAATCTTCTCGAGATATTCTAATATTATACAATACACTCAAGGGACCTACTAATTCGGAGTTGGTTCCATTATGATTATATCCTGTATAAATATTTTCTGCGGTTTCTTGGCATCTCTGTACTTCACTATGAAATAATCGGATAGGGCGATCGGAAGGAAGATGTTGACCAAATTCTTTTGCGATCTTATGTCCGAGAGGCGTTAGATTATCTTTTTCATGGTTGAGTAAATCATTTGAATCATATCGATGGGAATGCCGAATTACCATAATAATGTTTTTATCTTTTGGAAACTGTTTTATACCTTTTAGGAGCTGAAATGCTCTCTGCGTCCATTTCGAACTTTGCCAAATTTCATCTTTTATCATTTTGATTCGAGTTTTTTCTTGTTATTATCTAAAATTTCCATAATTTATTTGTTTAAGTCTCTCACTTACATAGTTTAACACACTATTCTATTAAAAACAAATTATTAGAATCTATATATTTTTTATTTTCATTATTTTAAAAAGAGTGGACTATGCTTGATAAGTAATTCATTCAAAATTTTATTTTTTAGAAAATTCTACTAAAATGGAAAAAAATAAGATTTCTTATACTTAGAAATATCAAAATTTTAAAACTTTAGTTGACGATCCTATATATGGGGTCAAGTATTACTTCTAACATTTTACGGGTTAATTTATCGAATGAAAAAATTTCTGTAGAAAAACCCGATCATATTTTTTATAGACGCTATTTTGGTGGACAAGGGTTTATCTCTTATTATTTATTAAAAGAACTGGAAAGAGGGATCGATCCTCTTAGTCCGAAAAATAAATTAATCTTTGCGGCAGGTCCAATTACTGGTATTCCTATTGCGGGAGCTGGAAGACACGCAATTGGGGCTAAATCCCCTCTAACAGGTGGTTATGGGCAGGGTGAAGTCGGAGGGTTCTGGGGTACGGAATTTAAGAAGGCAGGATTTGACTGTCTTATTATCGAAGGTAAAGCGAGGGATCCTCTTTATCTCTGGATAAAAGATGGAGAGGCGGAGTTAAGGGATGCCAGTCATCTATGGGGAAAGGTAACTGGAGAAGTACAAAATTATTTAAAAAATGACCATGATGAAAAACTGCTTCGAGTTGCTCAAATTGGACCCGGCGGTGAGAAACTCATCCCATATTCCTGTATTATTAATGATTTAAGAGATGCAGCAGGAAGAACTGGATTAGGAGCTGTGATGGGTTCTAAGAATTTAAAAGCAATTGCCGTTAGAGGTACTAAAAAGTTAGAAATAAATTCAAAAGAAAAGCTCGGTGAAGTTAGGAAGTTCTTTAATGAGAAATTGTTAAAGCCATTTTCCAATATCTTCGAATATGGAACTCCTATAAGTGGAACAATGCAAGATTTTGTAAACGTAGGGAATTTACCAATTAGAAATTTCAGAGATGGCGTGTTTGATGCGCAAGGTTTAGACCCTCGAAATGTTCATAACGAAGTTGAACTCAAAAAAGAGGGATGTTATGCATGCCCGCTACGATGTAAAAAACTCGTCACTATTGATGATAAATGGGATTATGATTCTATTTATGGTGGACCTGAGTATGAAACTCTGGGAGCTTTCGGCTCTAATTGTGGAATTAATGATTTCGAAGTGGTTACAAAGGCTCATGAGATTTGTAATAAAAATTCAATTGATACAATCTCTGCAGGGGTCACCATTGGTTTTGCAATGGAATGTTTTGAAAATGGAATTCTTACGGAAAAAGACACCGATGGAATAAAGTTAGAGTTTGGAAATGCCGATGCCTTGCTTGAGACTCTGGAAAAAATTAGTAAGCGGGAAGGTTTTGGAGATCTTCTTGCTGAGGGGTCCAAACGAGTTTCTGAATCGCTTGGAAATAATGCCGATCAATATGCTATGCAAGTTAAAGGACAAGAAATCCCAATGCATGAACCTCGTTTGAAGCAAGCATTGGGCGTAGGTTATGCAGTCTCTCCTACTGGCGCGGATCATATGCATAATCTCCATGATACAGCACTCAGTAATAAAGCAAACGTAAAAACTCTTCATCCTTTAGGAATATTAGAACCACTTCACTTAGATGATCTAGGTCCGTTAAAAATGAGAGCATTAATGTATCATGTAAGTAAGAGAATGATGGAAAACTGTCTTGTGAGTTGTTTCTTCGTTCCATGGGATCTTTATCATTTAAATGAGATTATGAGAGCGGGGACCGGGATAAATACTACTTCTTGGGAGTTAATGAAATTAGGAGAAAGAGTGACAACTATGGCAAGGATTTTCAATTTACGAGAAGGATTCAATAAAGAGGACGATATGCTACCAGATCGATTCTTTAAGCCGACCAATTCGGGTGTTCTTTCTGAGACTGCTATAAATAGGGAAAAGTTTAACAAAGCACGAGAGATCTATTATCACATGATGGGTTGGGATGAGAATGGTATCCCAACGGAAATCAAATTAGCAGAACTCGATATAAGTTGGACAGCTAAATACTTTGCTAAATTATAGTTTTTATAATTTATTGTTAATATACCGTTCTGAATTTTTTCTTTAAGAAAAGCACTGTAATGAGAAATTTCAATCTTTATTAGAGGCTGTAATCCTAAAAATATGTGCTAAATCAAATTTAATATAAGATTATTTTGAAATTATTTGATCATTCCTTTTACTAATTCACGAAAATCTTGTACTCTTATTGGTTTTGCTATATATTCATTTACCCCCGCTTCTAAAATACGTTCTTTATCCCCTTTCATTGCGAAAGAAGTAACTGCGATAATGGGAATTTTTTTGAATTTGTCAATCTTTCTTAATTCCTTCGTTATATCAATTCCATTAATCTGGGGTAGTTGGATATCTAAAATAATCAAATCGGGATCCCCTGATTTTATGAGTTCTAATCCTAAATCCCCTCGAGTTTCAGAAAAAACCTCAACATCAGGAATTAGTTTAAGAATTGCTTTAAAAAGTTTCATATTTTTCTCATTATCTTCGACTATATAAACTTTTTTAACCATTTTTAATTCCATTCAAATTGATTTTAGATTAATTAGTAAATTATATTTCTCCCTAAGATAATCATATTATAAATTCTTATATAATAGATCTATTTGAATACCTTTATATAGTAATTCTATTATTATTATTTATATTTATCTTAAAATCATTAACAATTTTATATAATGATCAAAGGACTTGTAATATTAGGATGGGATCAAAAAATTGGTTCAGTTTTAGAAGCAAAATATCCGAAATCTCTTGAAATTACTTCAAATTTGACCAATAAGATTTATATGACGCATGCTTATAATGAAGATTTTATAAATGAAGAACTAATTGAAATTAAGTATAAAGAAAAAACTATCCTAAGTTATTGTGACAAAAAAAGAGTTTCTGAATGCGGATATGAAATTGTTATTATAGTTTTAGAAGAAACAGAGAAAGATAATATTTATAAATTACGAAATCAGTTGATTTCATTTGGAAATTCTCTTTTCTCAAAATCTAAGGAAGAGAGAAAAAAATACTTTATGGAAAATGTTGGGAATTTTTTTAAAAAACAAAAAGCTAGAAAAGTTCTCCTCTTAGGCAGACCTGGGACGGGAAAAAGTAGTATAAAAAAGATAATCTTTGAAGGTATGGATCCAAAAAACCTTCTTTATGAACCTTTAGAACCCACAAGAGGGATAACTCCATCAGTGTATTCATGGTTAGATTTAAAACTAGGATTATTTGATACTTCGGGTCAAGAACTTCAACAATTATTGGGTAATGATATGAAAGATCAAACATTGGCATTTGAAAATTGCGATATCATAATCTATTTATTTGATTTTCCTTCTTGGATTTCTAGGGAAGAGGAAGTCCTTAAAGATATTGAAAAAATAAATGAATTAATGAAAAGACATGAAAAAAATGCTCAATTGGTTTGTTTCATCCACAAAATCGATCTTATAGAGAAAAATGAAAGAGATGAAATAGAAAAAAGAATTAAAACCATTTTCAAAGAAAAATATGGAATACCAATATTTTTTACAAGTATTCTTCCTAAAATAATCTATTCTTTATACAATGCGTTTTATGAAATTTTAAGCAGATATTCTGAGGATACCATTACTTTAAAATCCATTTTAGATAATATTATTAAAGAGTCCAAACAAACAATGGCATATATAACTAACCAGAATAATTCTATAATAGTTCAAACTATGACTAAGAATTTTAGTACAAAATTGATTAACCATACTCATAAACTAATCGCTCAATTAAATCAATCTTTTGAAAATATGACCGAAAACGATGATATAGAGCACATTATAATCTCGGGAGGAAAATTAATCAATATTATTATGAATAATTTAAATCTAAATAAATTTAATATAAAAAATCTTGTTCTGGTTTCACAAACATTATCTCCTAATAAATTAATCTCCTTAGTTGGGAAAACTCGTTTAAAATTGAATAATTATTATTTCTATCAAAAAGAGAAATAGTTAAAAATGAATAAAAAATTGATTTTTATTGGACCTCCTGGTTCTGGTAAAACCACGATCAGAAAGGTTTTTTTTGAGGGTGAGAATTCATCAGAGTTATTAAAATACGCACTTGAACCCACATTCGGACAAGAATCACTCATTTTTAAAATGTTTGATGAGGAAATCGGTCTATTTGATCTTGCTGGACAAGAAAATAAAAGATGGTTGGAATCCGAAGATAAGAAAATATTTTTTAATGCTAACATAATTATCATAGTAATTGAAGCACCAACAGATATTAAAGAAATT
>Ga0209918_1000433_pt1 | contig 27682 bp, 19 predicted proteins | sample SalPonD_shore_MG_FD_185712 | JGI IMG/M metagenome (GOLD analysis project Ga0209918, IMG submission 185712) | Salt pond soil microbial communities from South San Francisco under conditions of wetland restoration - Salt Pond MetaG... | ecosystem: Environmental > Aquatic > Marine > Intertidal zone... | reverse complement strand
CGGCAGCCGCAGTGTGAGCGAGTAGGGCCGACCCATCCAGGGCTCGCTGACGGCCTCGAGGCGCCCCAGGTTGCCGACGTTGGAGCCGCCGTAGTGTGCGGAATCGGAGTTGAGCGCCTCGGCATAGGGCCCGGCGACGGGCACCCCGATGCGGTAGCCCTCGCGCGGCACCGGCGTGAAGTTCAGAGCGACCACGACGAAGCGCGGACCGTCGCGGCGGATGTAGCTGATCACCGACTGGGCCGCGTCATGACAGTCGATCCACTCGAAGCCGGCGCCCTCGAAGTCGCGCCGGTGCAGCGCCCGCTCGCCCCGGTAGAGGGCGTTGAGATCGGCGACCAGGCGCAGCAGGCGGGCGCGTCCGGGGTCCCGCACGCGCGCCCAGTCGAGCGCCCGCTCGTGATCCCACTCGTTTTCCACGGCGAACTCGCTGCCCATGAACAGCAGCTTCTTGCCCGGATAGGTGAACATGTAGCTGTACAGCAGGCGCAGGTTGGCCAGCTTCTGCCACGCGTCCCCCGGCATCTTGCCCAGCATCGATCCCTTGCCGTGGACGACCTCGTCGTGGGAGAAGGGCAGCACGAAGTTCTCGGTGAACGCATACAGCAGACCGAAAGTCAGGATGTCGTGGTGGTAGTGGCGGTAGATCGGGTCGCGCGTCATGTACACCAGCGTGTCGTGCATCCAGCCCATGTTCCACTTCATGGAGAAGCCCAGGCCACCCAGCCACGTCGGGCGCGTGACCTGCGGCCACGCGGTGGACTCCTCGGCCACCATGACGCTGCCCGGGCAGCGGCCGTGGGTGACGCTGTTGAGCTCGCGCAGGAATTCGACCGCTTCCAGGTTCTCATTGCCGCCGTAGCGGTTCGGGATCCAGTCACCCGGCTGGCGCGAGTAGTCCAGGTACAGCATCGAGGCCACGGCGTCCACCCGCAACCCGTCCACGTGGAAGGACTCGAGCCAGAACAGCGCGCTGGAGATCAGGAAGCTGCGCACCTCGGTGCGGCCGTAGTTGAAGATCAGCGTGCCCCAGTCGCGCTGCTCGCCGAGCCGCGGGTCTTCGTGCTCGTAGGCGGCGCTGCCGTCGAAGCGGGCCAGGCCGTGGGCGTCCTTGGGGAAGTGCCCGGGCACCCAGTCCAGGTACACACCGATGCCGTTGCGGTGCAGGTGGTCGACGAAGTAGCGGAAGTCGTCCGGGCTGCCGTGCCGGCTGGTGGGGGCGAAGTAGCCGACGGTCTGGTAGCCCCAGGACGCATCCAGCGGGTGCTCGGTTACCGGCAGCAGCTCGACGTGGGTGAACCCGGTGTCGTGCAGATGGTCCACCAGTTGACGGGCCAGTTCGCGATAGTTCAGGAAACCGCCGCCGGCGTCCCGGCGCCAGGAACCGAGGTGCACCTCGTAAACGGAGACCGGTCCATCCAGCCAGTGGTCGCGGCCGGCCATCCAGTCGCCGTCGCCCCACTGGTGAGTGGACGGCGCCTGGACCACGGAGGCGGTGGCGGGCCGCAGCTCGAAGCGCCGGGCGTAGGGGTCGGACTTGACGTGAATGGTCCCCCGCGGGTTGTTGCGCAGCTCAAGCTTGTACAGGGTGCCGGCGCCCAGCCCCGGGATGAAAAGCTCCCAGACGCCGCTGCCGCCGCGGCAGCGCATCGGGTGGCGGCGGCCGTCCCAGGCGTTGAAGTCGCCGATCACGCTCACCCGCTCGGCGTTGGGCGCCCAGGTGGCGAACAGCGTGCCCGCGACACCGTCGATCTCCACCGGGCGCGCGCCCAGCAGTTCCTGGGCATGGTGGTTGCGTCCCTGGCTGAAGCGATCGATGGCCTCGGCCGGCAGCTGCGGCCCGAAACAGTACGGGTCCCATTCCTCGCGCGCGTGTCCGGCGGCGTTGGTCCAGGCCAGGCGATAGTGCCACTCGATTTCGCCGGGCTCGCCCTGCCAGACGAACAGGTCCGTTCCCGGTACGCGCTCCATCGCCCGGCCGGCCGGCTCGATCGATACGCGGCGTGCTCCCGGGATCAGGGCACGCACGATGCAGACGCCGTCCTCCTCGTGCCGGCCGAGAAGGGAGGATGGATCGTGGTGGCGCGCCTCGATCAGCCGCTGCAGCGCGCTCGAGGCGTGAACGTCCGGGGTACTGGGCATGCGCAGGGATCTCCGATCATCCTGTTCGCGAGGATCGCGTGCTCGGTGCCATGATACGGCAGGTGGAGCACGGGCGTGTAGACTCGGCTACCCGGGCGCCCCGCGCGTGCCGGCCCGTTGACGTCGGTCAAGCCCGTGCGGTGTCCGCCCGGGCCAGAATGTCGCAACATCGGGAATGCTCCGCGATCTCCGGGGGAAGGCTATGGAATTCAGGCCGTCGCAGCGCTTCGTCAGCGTCATCACCCGGGACACCCTGGCGCTCATCCTGGCGGGGGGCCGCGGCACTCGTCTCGGCGCACTGACCAGCCACCGGGTCAAGCCGGCCGTCCCCTTCGGCGGCAAGTTCCGCATCATCGATTTCGCCCTGTCGAACTGCATCAACTCGGGCATCCGGCGGGTCGGGGTGCTCACCCAGTACAAGGCCCATTCCCTGATCCGGCACCTGCACCAGGGCTGGGGGTTCCTGCGCGGAGAGTTCGGCGAATTCATCGAACTGCTTCCCGCCCAGCAGCGCACCGGCCCGTCCTGGTATAGCGGCACCGCCGACGCGATCTACCAGAACATCGACATCATCCGCTCCCACGAGCCCCAGTTCGTGCTGGTCCTCGGGGGCGACCACGTCTACAAGATGGATTACGGCACCATGCTGGGCTATCACGTGGACAACGGTGCGGACATCACGGTCGGCTGCGCGCAGGTCTCGCTGGAGCAGGCGCGGGGCTTCGGCGTGATGGCCGTGGACGACACCGGACGGGTGGTGCGCTTCGACGAGAAGCCCGAGCACCCCGAGCCGATGCCCGGATCGGCGGACCAGGCGCTGGGCTCGATGGGCATCTACGTGTTCAACACCGACTACCTGATCGACTGCCTTGAGCAGGACGCGCGCAATCCCAATTCCAGCCGCGATTTCGGCAGGGACGTGCTGCCGCGGGCGATTTACAGCGACGCGGTGTACGCCTTCCCGTTCCGGGACATGGAGACCGGCGGCCAGGCCTACTGGCGCGACGTGGGCAATCTCGACTCCTACTGGGCCGCGAACCTGGAGCTGATCGGGGTCACCCCGGAGCTCAACCTGTACAACCAGGACTGGCCGATCTGGACCTACCAGGAACAGGCGCCGCCGGCCAAGTTCGTGTTCGACGAGAAGGACCGCCGCGGCATGGCGGTGGACTCCATGGTGGCGGGCGGCTGCATCGTCTCCGGCGCCCTGGTGCGGCATTCGCTGCTGTTCTCCAATGTCGTGGTGGACCAGGGTGCCACCGTGGAGGAGTCCGTGGTGCTGCCCGACGTGCACGTCGGCGCGGGCTGCCGCATCCGCCGGGTGATCGTGGAAACCGGCTGCCGTGTTCCGCCGGGTACCGTGATCGGTCACGATCCGCAGGCGGACGCCAGCCGCTTCGAGATCAGCGCCGGCGGCGTCGCCCTGGTCACCCCGGAAATGCTCGGCCAGGACCTGCCCTACGTGCGTTAATGCCGGAAAAGCGCCACCCACCTAAAGGCTGAGCATGCAGCCGGTCTCGAACGGGTGCGACAGCAGCGGGTGGTTGGGGAACAGGCGGATCTCATAGCCCAGTAGGCCGTTGCGCGAGATGTGCAGGTCCAGCCCGAACACGGTGCGATCGGCATCGCTGTCGCCGGGGCGCAGGCGGTGGCACTCCAGTGGCCGTAGCTCCCGGCCGGGGCCGGCCGTGCCCAGCACGCATTCGACGCAGACGTCATCCGGGTCGAGCCCGTTCAGGTCCACCGCCACGCGCAGCGGCAGTGCCTCGCCGGTCGACAGCGTCGCGGGTGGCATTCCCGCCCATTCCGCCGCGACGCCCGGCCACAGCTCGCGCACGCGCGCCTTCCAGACCGCAAGCGCACGTGCGCCGGCGGCCCCGTCGTCGGCCAGCTGCTTGCCCCGGCGGATGGCCGGCAGGTATTGGTCACGCAGGTAGTCCTGCAGCATGCGCTGCGCGTTGAAGCGCGGCAGTACAGTCTGCATCGCGCGCTTGGAGCGTTCCACCCAGCCAGCGGAGTAGCCGGCATTGCCGCGATCGAAGTACAACGGGATGACCTCGTTCTCCAGGACGTCGAGCAGCTCCTCGGCCTCGGCGCGGTCGCGAGCTTCCGGGTCCGTGTCCGGGTCATGGGGCACGATGCCCCAGCCGTTGTGGCCATCCCAGGCCTCCGCCCACCAGCCGTCGAGGACGCTGAGATTGAGCACGCCGTTGATCGCGGCCTTCTGCCCCGAGGTGCCGCTTGCCTCGAGCGGGTACTGGGGCGTGTTGAGCCAGACGTCGACCCCGGTGACCAGCTTGCGGGCCAGCGCCATGTCGTGACCCTCGACGAAGAAAACCTTGCCCGCGAACTGCGGCTGAAGTGCGAAGTCGAACACCGCCCGGATCAGGTCCTGTCCCGGCCGGTCCTGGGGATGGGCCTTGCCGGCGAACAGGATCACCACCGGGCGCGCGCGATCGCCCAGGATGCGGGCGAGCCGTTCCGGGTCCCGGAACAGCAGCAGCGCGCGCTTGTAGGTGGCGAAGCGCCGCGCGAAGCCGAGCACCAGCACGTCGCTCTGGGTCGGCGACAGCGAGGCCGTGAGGCGGCCCAGGTGCGCTGCACCCATGCGATAGCGTTTGTACTGGTCCCGGATGCGCTGGCGCACGTCGGCCAGCATCTCGGCTTTCAGGGACTGGCGCAGGCTCCAGAACCGGTGCGCGGGCACGTCGTCGATGCAGCGTTGCCAGAAATCCGCGTCGCACATCCGGTCGCGCCAGCCCTGGTAGCGCATGTCGAACAGGTTGGTCCACTCCCGTGCCAGGAAGGTGGGCACGTGCACGCCGTTGGTGACGTGGCTCACCGGGTTCTCGTCCGGGGGAATGTCGGGCCAGATGTAGGCCTCCATGTGCGAGGCCACCCCGCCGTGGATGCGGCTGACGCCGTTGTGGTGGCGCGAGCCGCGCAGGGCCAGGCCGGTCATGTTGAAACGCGCCCCGTCCTGGGGCGACGTGCCGAGCGCCAGGAAGCGCTCCAGCGGGATGCCGAGCTCGGCGGCATAAGCCTCGAAGTGCCGGGTCATGAGCTCATGGCTGAACAGGTCGTGGCCGGCGGACACCGGCGTATGGGTGGTGAACACCGTGGCGGCCGCCACCAGCTCCAGAGCGCTGTCGAAGTCCAGGCCTGCCGCGACCGCCTCGCGACACCGCTCGAGCACCATGAAGGCAGCATGTCCCTCGTTCACGTGCCACGCGGTGGGTTCGAGCTCCAGCGCACCCAGTGCGCGCACGCCCCCGATGCCGAGCACCATTTCCTGGGCGATCCGGGTCTCGTCGCCGCCGCCGTAGAGCTGGTAGGTGATGGCCCGGTCCGGCTTGGCGTTCTCCGGCAGTTCGGTGTCGAGCAGCAGCAGTCGCACGTGGCCCACCCGGGCCTGCCAGACCTTCACCCACACGCTGCGCTCCGGGAACGGAACCTGCACGCGCACCTCGCCGCCTTCGGTGTCCAGCGCGGCGGCGATCGGCAGATCGCCCAGCCGCGCAGGTTGGTAGTGGGCCACCTGCTGGCCGGCGGCGTCGAGGGTCTGGGTGAAATAGCCCTGGCGGTACATCAGGCCCACTGCGACAAAGGGGATGCCGAGGTCACTGGCGGCCTTGCAGTGATCCCCGGCGAGGATACCCAGGCCGCCCGAGTAGAGCCGCAGGCTCTCGTGCAGGCCGAACTCGGCGCAGAAGTAGGCCACTAGGTCCCGGTCCGGCTCGAGCTGCTCCCGCAGCGCCGGCGCCAGCCCCGCGGTGACCTCGTGGTAACTGTCGTAGATCGCCAGGACGTGGTGATACTCCTCGAGGAAGGTGCGGTCACCCGCCAGCTGCGCCAGCCGCTCCTGGTCGATCCGGCGCAGGAACACCCGCGGATTGTGCCCGCAGGTCTCCCACAGCTCGGAATCCATGTGAAAGAACAGTCCGCGGACACGCCGGTCCCAGCTGTAGAGCAGGTTGCCGGCGAGCTCCGGCAGGCGTTCCAGCCGCTCTGGGATTTCCGGCTGGACCTCGACGGTATAGCGGGTCGTGGGCATGGTGCGCGGCCTGGTTCCCGGTTGGTTGACGCGCCGCGGCCGCGGCGCCCGCACAATATACGCGATGGCGCCGGGAGGCGGAACGCGCCCGGCTCGTCGCTTCGGGTCGCCATGACCCAGGTCAACGCCGTACGTCCCCCGGTGCGCTATAAAGTCAGCCATAGATCTTTCCGCGCCGCGCGGAAGCAGGGTCGGACCACCGGGCTGCAAAGGAGCGAACAGCGCAGCCCGGACGCTGGGCGGCACACGGAGGCGCCGCCCATGGTTCTTTGTCCCCGCGAGCCACGGACCGGAGCTCCATCTACAGGGAGTCGTCATGTTTCCCGCCCGTACCACTCACCTGGTCGGTACCCCGGCTGTCGCCCGGCGGCCCGATTGCGTGCACATGCGCGTGAACGGGTTGCGCGCGGGCTGCGCCGGGCTGCTGCGCCAGGGGCTGCTGGAGCTGGGGGGTGTCGTTCACGCGGTGGTCGATATCCGCCGGGGTCAGGTATCCGTCTACCAGCACGGACCGGATCTCCCCGCTTTGCGCCGGTTGGTCCGCCGAAGCGGGGGCATCCCCGGCGCGGCGACCGTGTACCTGTTTTGAATCCGATGGTGCGCCGGAGGCGAGTGCGCCGCGGGAGACGGCGTTGAAGCCGATTCGCACCTTCTATGTCAAGCCCAGGCTGCCCACCGGGCTCGAGCGGCTCTCCGATCTCGCCTACAACCTGCGCTGGGCCTGGGACCCGCAGGCGCGCTCCCTGTTCCGGCGCCTGGACGACGACCTGTGGGAGCGCAGCGGCCACAACCCGGTGTACATGCTGGGCGCCTTCGAGCAGACCCGGCTGGAGGAGGCGGCGCGCGACCCGGCATTCGTGGCGCATTACACGCGCTGCTGCCGGGACCTCGACGACTACATGCAGGAGCCGGCGACCTGGTTCCGGGCGACCGCGGAGGGCTCCGAGGGTCTGCAGGTGGCGTACTTCTCGGCGGAGTTCGGCATCACCGGGTGCTTGCCCGGGTATTCGGGCGGTCTCGGCGTGCTGGCCGGAGAGCATCTGAAATCCGCGAGCGACCTCGACCTGCCGATGGTCGGTGTCGGGCTGCTGTACCAGCGGGGCTACTTCCGCCAGTACCTCAATGCCGACGGCTGGCAGCAGGAGGGCTACGCCGAGTGCGACTTCCACACCATGCCCGTACGGCCGGTCGCCGATGCCGCCGGTGCGCCGCTGCGCATCGACGTGGAGATGGCGGGCCGGCAGGTGACGGCCCAGGTCTGGTATGCGCAGGTGGGTCGGATCCAGCTGTACCTGCTGGATACCAACATCCCCGGGAATCCGCCCTTCGACCGCGATATCACCGACGAGCTCTATGGCGGCGACGGGGAGATGCGCCTGCGCCAGGAGATGCTGCTCGGGATCGGCGGCATGCGCGCCCTGGGCGCCCTGGGTATCCGGCCCATGGTCTGCCACATGAACGAGGGTCACACGGCGTTCCTGGCCCTGGAGCGGGTCCGCAGCCTGATGCGGGAGGCCGGGATCGACTTCGGCCAGGCGCGGGAGGCGGTCGCGGTCGGCAACGTGTTTACCACCCACACGCCGGTGGCGGCGGGCAACGACTTTTTCGCTCCCGATCTGGTGGAGCGCTATTTCGGTACCTTCTACCGGGAGCTGGGACTGGATCGCGACAGCTTCCTGGGCCTGGGCAGGCAGGATCCGAAGGACCGCCGCGAGGAGTTCTGCATGACCACCCTGGCGCTGCGGCTTTCGCGCCACAACAATGCCGTCAGCCGGTTGCACGAGCGCGTCGCCCGGCGCATGTGGGCCTCCCTGTGGCCCGGCGCCCCGGTCGACGAGGTGCCGATAGGCCACGTGACCAACGGTGTGCACATCGAGTCGTGGATCTCGCATGACATGGGCGATTTGTTCGATGCCTACGTCGGGCCGCGCTGGCGTGATCAGCCCGGGGACCCGAGCGCCTGGACCCGGGTGCCGCGGATCCCGGCCGAGGAGATGTGGCGCATCCACGAGCGGCGCCGCGAACGGATGGTGCACTTCGTGCGCCGCCGGCTGCACCGGCAGCTCGAGAACCGCGGCGTCTCCAGCGCCGAGCGCGAGGTCGCCCGCGAGGTGCTCGACCCCGGCGCGCTCACCATCGGATGGGCCCGGCGGTTCGCGGCCTACAAGCGCGGGGACCTGCTGCTGCACGACCTCGACCGGCTGCAGCGCCTGATCCAGGATGCCGAGCGCCCCGTGCAGCTGATCTTCGCCGGCAAGGCGCACCCGAAGGACGAGCAGGGCAAGGAGGTGATCCGGACCCTGATCCACACTTGTCGCCGGCCGGCTTTCCGCCCGCACATCGTCTTCCTGGAGGACTACGACCTCGACATCGCCCGCTTCCTGGTACAGGGCTGCGACGTCTGGCTGAATACGCCGCGCCGGCCGCTGGAGGCGAGCGGCACCAGCGGCATGAAGGCCGCGGCCAACGGCGTGCTGCACGCGAGCGTGCTGGACGGCTGGTGGGAAGAGGCCTACCAGCCCGATCTCGGCTGGGCCATCGGGCGCGGCGAGGAGTACGGCGACAGCGAGTACGTGCTGCAGGACCAGATCGAGTCGCAAGCGCTGTACGACCTGCTGGAGAAGGAGATCGTCCCGCTGTTCTACGAGCGCGATGACAAGGGCGTGCCGCGTGGCTGGGTCGCGCGCATGGCTTCCGCGATGGAGGCGTTCAACGGGCACTTCGCGAGCCATCGCATGGTGCGCGAGTACGGGGAGCGCCTCTACATCCCGGCCGGTCGCCGCACGCGTGACATGGCCGACGAGGGATACCGCCGTGCGAAGGCGCTCGCCGCCTGGAAGACGCGGGTGCGCCAGGCCTGGCCCCGGGTGACGGTGGCCGGCGTGGAAATCGTTGACGGGCCACCGCCCGGGGGCTACGGCGCGGCTCCGCCGGAGGTGCTGGTGGGCGATCAGTTGCGGGTGCGTTCGCGGGTCCAGCTGGGTCAGCTTGCGCCCGATGACGTGCTGGTCGAGCTGTACATCGGCCGGGTGAATGCCGGCGGCGAGATCGTGGAAGCGGGCACGGTGGCCATGGAATCCGCCGGTGACGCGGACGGCGCGGTGCTGTTTGAGACTACGGCCGAGCCGTGCCGCCGCAGCGGCCTGCACGGATACACGGTGCGCGTCCGGCCGCGGCACGCGGATCTGGTCGACCAATGGGAAATGGGCCTGGTGTGCTGGGCCGACGGCGCCGTGCAGGTACGCGCGGCGGCCGCCGGATAATGAGGACGGGAGCAATGGCCGGCGAAGGTGACACGAAGGCCACCGAAGGCACGGAAGAGGTACAGGACCCCTACCGGGCCGCGGACAGCCGTCCCGAGGGGCTGAGCGCGCAGGAGGCTGCGCGGCGCCTGGAGCAGTACGGGCGCAACACCCTGCGCCAGGAGGAGGTCGGGCTGCTGCGGCGCCTGGCGGGCTATTTCTGGGGCCCGATCCCGTGGATGATCGAGGTGGCTGCCCTGCTGTCGCTGATCGTGCGCCACTGGGCGGACTTCATCATCATCATGGTGCTGCTCAGCTTCAACGCCCTGGTGGGCTTCTGGCAGGAGTACCAGGCGGGCAACGCGGTCGAGGCGCTCAAGGCCAAGCTGGCGCCGCAGAGCCGGGTCCGGCGCGAGGGCAAGTGGCAGGTGATCGACGCCACCGAGCTGGTGCCGGGGGACGTGGTGCGCCTGCGCCTGGGGGACATCGTGCCGGCGGACATCACCCTGGTCGAGGGCGAGTACCTGAGCATCGACGAGTCCGCCCTGACGGGCGAGTCGCTGCCGGTGAGCAGGAAACCCGGGGAGACGGCGTACTCGGGCTCGGTGGTCAAGCAGGGTGAGATGGTGGGGGTGGTCCGCACCACCGGCGAGCAGACCTACTTCGGCAAGACCGCGCAGCTGGTGGCCGAGGCCCGCACCACCTCGCACTTCCAGCGCGCCGTGCTGCACATCGGCGATTACCTGATCTACCTCAGCCTGGTGCTGGCCGGGGTGCTCGTGGCCGTCCAGCTCTACCGCGGAGCGAACCTCCTGGATCTGGCGCAGTTCGTCCTGATCCTGACCGTGGCGGCGATCCCGGTGGCGATGCCGGCGGTGCTGTCGGTGACCATGGCGATCGGCGCGCTGGTCCTGTCGCGCATGAAGGCGATTGTGGCGCGGCTGGAGTCCATCGAGGAGATGGCGGGGATCGACATCCTGTGCTCGGACAAGACCGGCACCCTGACCAGGAACCAGCTGCGCCTGGGGCAGGTGGTCAACCTCGGGGCGCAGGACGAGGCCGACCTGATCCTGGCGGCGGCGCTCGCCTGCCGGGAGGAGGACAACGATCCCATCGACCTGGCGGTGCTGGCGGGCCTGTCCGAGCGCAGCGTCCTGCAGGGCTGGGCGCAGACGGACTTCATCCCCTTCGACCCGGTGGCCAAGCGCACCGAGGCGAGCGTGCGCGGCCCGGGCGGGGAGAGTCTGAAGGTCTCCAAGGGCGCGCCGCAGGTGATCCTGGACCTGGCCGGGCCGTCCCCGGAGCTGCGCGAGCGGGCCGAGCAGGCGGTCAACGAGCTGGCCGGCAAGGGCTACCGCACGCTCGGCGTGGCACGTGCCGATGCCTCGGGCCAGTGGCGCTTTTTGGGCATCCTGCCGCTGTACGACCCGCCGCGGGACGACTCGGCCGAGACCATCCGGCAGGCAATCGCGCACGGGGTGAAGGTCACGATGATCACCGGCGACAACCTCGCCATCGCCCGCGAGATCTCCGGCGAGCTCGGCCTGGGACAGGACATCCGCCTGGCCGGCGAGGTGCTCAAGGGGGAGACCCCGGCGACCGACGAGGGCGAGCGGGTCGAGGCCATCGACGGCTTCGCCCAGGTCTATCCCGAGCACAAGTTCCGGATCGTCAAGGCGCTCCAGCATCGGGGCCACATCGTGGGCATGACCGGCGACGGGGTGAACGACGCCCCGGCGCTCAAGCAGGCCGACGTGGGCATCGCCGTCAGCGGCGCCACCGACGCCGCGCGCGCCGCCGCGGACCTGGTGCTGACCGCGCCCGGGCTGTCGGTGATCGTGCGCGCGATCGAGGAGGCCCGGCGGATCTTCGAGCGCATGAACTCGTACGCCATCTACCGCATCACCGAGACCATCCGGATCATGGTGTTCGTGGTGCTGGCGATGCTGGTGTACGACTTCTATCCGATCACCGCGATCATGATCATCCTGCTGGCGCTGCTCAATGACCTGCCGATCGTCACCATCGCCTACGACAACACCTGGCTCGACCCCAAGCCGGTCCGCTGGGAGATGCACCGCGTGCTGGTGGTTTCCACCGTGCTGGGGATCGTCGGCGTCGCCGAGACCTTCCTGCTGCTGATCATCGCGCAGAGCTGGCTCGGGCTCTCGGGTGCGGCCCTGCAGTCCCTGATCTTTCTCAAGCTGGCGGTCGCCGGCCATCTCACGCTGCTGGTCGCGCGCACGCGCAAACCGTTCCTGTCCCGGCCGTACCCGGCGCCCGTGCTGCTGGCGGCGATCCTGGGCACCAAGGCCGTGGCCACGGTGATCGTCGGATTCGGCCTGTACATGCACTCCGCGCCCTGGCCGGATATCGCTTTCGTATGGGCATACGCCATCGTGTGGACCTTCGTGGAGGACTGGGCGAAGCTCCGGGTCTACCATCACCTGGAGCGTACCGGGCCGGTTCACAAGAAGTTCCTCGAAACGATCCAGCAGCCACTGCATCCCCACGGTACCGGCGCGGCGCGAACGCCGGGCACGCATCGGCAGTGACCCGCCGCAGGCCACCGCTTGACCCACGTCACGGTGTTCCGGCGTCGGCCGCGCTGAAATGTGCGGACGACAGGGACATTGCTCCGGCGCGCCGGGAGACGCCGGAAGGAGGCTGACGTGAGCGCGCAATCCCCCCATCACCAGATCCGTTTTTTCGCGGAGATCGGGATCGACGACGTGCCCCTGGTGGGCGGTAAGAACGCCTCGCTCGGGGAGATGTACCGCGAGCTGACCGGCCAGGGGGTGCGGGTGCCGAACGGCTTCGCGATCACCGCCGACGGCTATCGCCAGGTGCTCGCGGAGGCCGGCGCCGGGCCGGAGCTGCGGCGGGTGTTCGAGGGCCTCGACGCGGATGACGTGGGCGCACTGGCACGCGCCGGCGAGCAGGCGCGGCGGATCGTGTACGAGGCCGGAATCCCGAAGGACCTGCGCGCCGGGATCCTGCAGGCGTATGCCCGCCTGCGGGAGCAGTACGGCAAGGAGCTGAGCCTGGCGGTGCGCAGCTCCGCCACAGCCGAAGACCTGCCGACGGCGAGCTTCGCCGGACAGCAGGAGACCTACCTGAACGTGCGCGGGGACGATGCCCTGATCGACGCCTGCCGGCGCTGCTTCGCCAGCCTTTTCACGGATCGGGCCATCCACTATCGGGAAAGCCGCGGGTTCGATCATTTCGACGTTGCGCTGTCCATCGGCGTGATGAAGATGGTGCGCTCCGATCTCGCCTCCAGCGGGGTGATGTTCTCGCTGGATACCGAGTCGGGCTTCCGCGACGTGGTCTTCATCACCGGCGCCTACGGGCTGGGCGAGAACGTGGTCCAGGGAGCGGTCGACCCGGACGAGTTCTACGTGTTCAAGCCGACGCTCGCGGCCGGGCACCGGGCTGTGCTGCGCCGGCGCCTCGGCGGCAAATCGCTGCGCATGGTGTACTCCGCCGGCAAGGGCCGCACCACCCGGAACGAGCAGACCCCGAAGGAGGCGCGCGCGCGGTTCTGCATCACCGACGAGGAGGTGCTGACGCTGGCCGACTACGCGGTCGCCGTGGAGCGCCACTACTCGGAAAAGGCGGGCGAGCCGCGCCCCATGGACATGGAGTGGGCCAAGGACGGCATCGACGGTCAGCTGTACATGGTGCAGGCGCGGCCCGAGACGGTGGCTTCACAGAAGAAGGCCTCGGTGATCGAGGAATACCAGTTGCGCGAGACCGGGCGCGTGCTGGCCACCGGCCGTGCGGTCGGCTCCCGGATCGGGACCGGTGCCGCCCGGGTCGTCCCCGATGCCGCCTCGCTCGGCCAGTTCCAGGAGGGTGAGGTGCTGGTCGCGGAGATGACCACGCCGGACTGGGAGCCGGTGATGAAACTGGCCTCGGCGATCGTAACCGACCGCGGCGGCCGCACCTGTCACGCGGCCATCGTGGCGCGGGAGCTGGGCATCCCGGCGGTGGTCGGGACCGGCAACGCCACCGAGGTGCTGCAGCCGGGGCGGGAGGTGACGGTCTCCTGCGCCGAGGGCGACGAGGGGAGGGTGTACGAGGGCAAGCTGGCCTTCGAGGTCCTCTCCAGCGACGTCACCGGCCTGGCACGGCCGCGTACCGCGATCATGGTGAACCTGGGCAATCCGGATCTCGCCTTTGGCACCGCACGGATCCCCAACGACGGCGTCGGGCTGGCGCGGCTGGAGTTCATCATCGGGGAGCAGATCAAGGCGCACCCCATCGCCCTGCTGCATCCCGAGCGCGTCGAGGACCCGGCAGAGCGGGAGGCAATCGCGCTGCTCACGGCCGCGTACCCCTCGCCTTCGGAGTTCTTCGTGCGGACGCTGTCCGAGGGTGTAGCCACGATCGCGGCGGCGTTCCATCCCAATCCCGTGATCGTGCGGATGTCTGACTTCAAGAGCAACGAGTACGCGAGCCTGCTCGGCGGCAGCTCCTTCGAGCCGCACGAGGCCAACCCGATGCTGGGTTTCCGCGGGGCCTCGCGCTATACCCACCCGGCCTACGCGGAGGGCTTCGCGCTGGAATGCGCCGCGATGCGGCGCGTGCGCGAGCAGATGGGGCTGAGCAACCTGCGCCTGATGGTGCCTTTCTGCCGGCGCGTGGAGGAGGCCGAGCGGGTGGTGGCGAAGATGGCGGAGCTGGGGCTGCGCCGGGGCGAGGATGGTCTCGAGATCTACGTGATGTGCGAGATCCCCAACAACGTGATTCAGATCGATGCCTTCTCGCGCCACTTCGATGGCTTCTCCATCGGCTCCAACGACCTGACCCAGCTGACCCTCGGCGTCGATCGGGACTCCGAGCTGGTGGCGTTCGATTACGACGAGCGCGATCCCGGGATGCTCGAGATGCTGCGCCTGGCGGTCGTGGGCTGCCGGCGCAACGGGCGGCACTCCGGGATCTGTGGCCAGGCGCCCTCGGACTATCCGGAGATCGCCGAGCACCTGGTGCGGCTTGGCATCGATTCGCTCAGTCTCAACCCGGACACGGTGCTGCGCACCACGATGCGGGTGCTGGAAATCGAGCGGGAGATGCAATCGGCCGGGCAGGCGGGAGCGGCCCGGTGAGCGCCTCTGGATCGCGCATCGACGTGCTGACGCTGAATCCCACCGTAGACGTCGGTTACGAGGTACCGCGGCTGCTGGAGGACCGCAAGGTGCCGGCCACCGACACCCGCTACGATCCCGGCGGCAACGGCGTGAACGTGGGCCGTGCGCTGGAAGTCCTCGGCATGCCGGCCTGCAATCATTGTCTGGTCGCCGGCGAGATCGGCGAGTTCCTGGAGCGGCTGCTGCAGCGCCACATCGGCAACGTGCGCTATTTCCGCCTGCGCGAGGGTAGCACCCGGATCTGCTGCACCATCCTGCAGGAGACCCCGGCGGCCCAGTTCGAGGTCAGCGCGGTCGGCCCCGAGGTCGACCCGGACACCCTGGCGCAGATCGAGCAGACCTTCGTCACGCGGGCGCGCGGCTACGCGGTGCTCACCGGCTCGCTTCCGCGGGGTGTGCCGGACGATATCTACGCCCGGCTGGCGCGGGTGCTTTCCGGGAACGGCGCCCGCGTGGTTCTGGATGCACATGGCCCGGTGCTGAGCCAGGGGGTGCACGAGCCGCTGTTCCTGGTCAAGCCCAACCGCTACGAGCTGGAAGAACTCTGCGGCAGGCAGCTGCCCAGCCTGCCGGCTGTGATTGAGGCGGCCCGCGACCTGCAGGCCCGGGATATCGAGTACGTCTGCGTCTCGCTCGGCGCGGAGGGTGCCGTCATGGTCGGGCCGGAAGGCGTGGCCTGGCGCGCCCACACCGTGGCCGTGAAGGCCCGCTCGACCGTCGGTGCCGGCGATTCGATGGTCGCCGGGCTGGTCGCCGCCTTCGCCGCCGGCGGGTCGCCCGTGGACGCACTGGCCCAGGGAGTCGCCTGCGGCAGCGGGACGGCGGCCAAACCGGGCACGATGCTCTTTACCCGGGAGGACATCGCGCGCACTCTTGAGTGCGTCTCCGTCCGCCGGATCGACGGCTGAGACCGGTCCCCGATCACCGTGCCCGGGAGGGAGCGCATGCCGCTGCGGCTGCCGCGACAGAAGACCCGCATCGTCTGCACGCTCGGACCGGCCTCGTCCTCGAAGCGGGTCATCGAGCGGCTCGTCCGCCAGGGGATGAGCGTGGCCCGCCTGAACCTTGCCCACGGGGAGCTGCAGGATCACGCGCGCCTGATCCGGCGCGTACGGGAGGTGGCCCGCGGCACCGGCCGGCGGGTGGCGATCCTGGCCGACCTGCCGGGGGCCAAGCTGCGCATCGGCCGGCTGGCGCAGGAGCCGCAGGTCCTGGAAAGGGACCAGCAGGTGCGGCTCGCGGCCCGTGAAAGCCGCAGGGGCGGCGTGCTTATACCGGTCGACCTGCCGCCGGTGCGCGGCTCGCTGAGCCCGGGCGCCACCGTGTTTCTCAACGACGGCTTCATCCAGCTACGGGTGGAGGCGGTTCACGAGCACGCCCTCGACTGTCGGGTGGTCACGGGAGGGGAGCTGTACTCGCGCCGCGGCCTGAGCCTGCCCGGGGTCGATCTGCCCGGCGGACCGCTCCCGGAGGGAGACCGGAAACGCCTTTCGTATGTCCTCGGGCAGGGTATCGACGCGGTGAGCGTCTCCTTCGTTAAGGGGCCCGAGGACGTCGAGTTCGTGCGCCGCTACTGCCGCGACGCAGGGTATGCGCCCTTCCTGGTGGCCAAGATCGAGCGTGCCGTTGCGGTGGCGCGGATCGACGGCATCCTGGCAGCCGCCGATGCCATCATGATCGCGCGCGGCGACCTGGGCATGGAGATCCCCATCGAGCGGATCGCCGTGACGCAGAAGGACCTGATCTTCCGCGCCAACGTCATGGGGCGGCCGGTGATCACGGCGACCCAGATGCTGGAATCGATGACCGAGCGCAGCCGTCCCACCCGCGCCGAGGTGACGGATGTCGCCAACGCCATCCTGGACGGAACGGACTGCGTGATGCTCTCGGAGGAGTCCGCGACCGGGCGCTACCCGGTAGAGGCGGCTCGCATGCTGGCCCGGATCGCGCGGGTCACCGAGGCCGCGCGCCCGGGCCACGCCGCGCGGGAGGCCCTCGTTCACCAGGCCCCGCGGCCGCGCTCGAAGGTGGAGGACGTGATCGCGCTGGACGTCTACACGACCGTCGAGCGGCTGCAGCCGCGGACCGTGTTCGTCCCAACCCAGAGCGGTGCCACGGCCCGCCGAATCGCGCGTTTTCGACTGCCACGGTGGCTGATCGCGTTCAGCCCGGAGGAGGCGACCTGCCAGCAGCTTTGCTTTTCCTGGGGCGTGTATGCCGAGCGGATAGCCCCGGGGCGGAGGGAGTGGGAGGACATCGCGCGGGACTGGTATCGGGAGCGGGGCCTGAGCCACGGCCTGGGGCTGCTGATTCAGGGGCCGTCGCGGGCGCATCCCGACGCCACCAGCCGCATCGCGGTGATCGATCTCGCACGCGGGCGGGAGGTGACCAGCGCCGCGACCGCGGCGGCGCGGCGCCGCTCCCGCCGGGCCGGGGGGTAGGACGGAGAGCGGTCAGCCCAGCCGCTCGTGCAGGGTCCTGCGCACGGCGCCCAGCGCGTTGTCCAGGCCCAGCTCCTGCTGCTCGTTGCACAGGTCCAGCAGCGGCAGGACCCGAGCGGCCAGATCCAGGCTGTAGGGGAACAGCTCGCTGTCGCGCCCGGAAGCGATCAGCTCCAGCGCGCGTTCCAGATCAGGCGCCTCGATGACCGACTCGTCCACGCCCATCTCCACCAGCTGGCGGCGCGTGTCCCGCCGGAGCTCGGCCAGGGCCAGGAGCTGGGGGAAGTCCTCAGCGCCGTCCTCGCCCAGTACCGCGTACCCGACCTTGGGCTTGAGCATGGCGGCGACCTGTGGATCCGGGTAGGGGTCGGTGGCGAGGGCGGAGTAGTAGCGTTCGGCCAGGATCATCGCTGCCTCGTAGGCGGTGCCGCGCGACAGCACCGCAAAGGCGCAGTTCTCCTGCTCGGCGATGATCTCGGCGTCGGTGGAACGGCGCGCCAGCTGGCCGGTCAGCCACTTGCGCAGCCGGGCGATGGTTTCCTCGCCGAATGCTTCCCGCAGCTCGGACAGGGGAGAGAGCTGCAGGGAAATCAGCGCGACGGGAGTTCCGTCGGCCTGGTGCTTCTTAACGGCCGCTTCGCCGCTCGCCAACAGCTCCGCGCGCGTGCCGACCGGCGTATCCCCGGAGCTGTCCTGCCGCTCCGCCAGCCGCCGCGCGAGATGCTGGCGCACGTCGGCGCTGAGGGTGTCGCGCCTGAGTGGCTTGGGAAGGAAGTTGTCGGCTCCGCAGGCAAAGGCGCGGATCCGGACCACTTCCTCCTCGAGCCCCGTGATCACGACGATCGGGATGCGGTGCAGCCTGCCGGCGAGATCGCTGTCGCGCACCCGGAGGATCAGCGTGTAGCCGTCCATCCGGGGCATGGAGATATCCGTGATGAGCACGTCGAAGGAGGGGTCCGCGCACAGCTTCTCCCATGCCTCCTGTCCATCGCGGGCGTCTTCCAGCTCGAACTCGTCCCCCAGAAAGCGTTTAACGGCTTCGCGCACCACCCTGGAATCGTCGGCTACGAGCACTTTTGGTTTTTCTGCGGCTTGTGCCATGTCTCTGTTCTGTGGCCCGGACGCCGGGTTCATATGTTACCCCGCAAATGCGCGTCGCGGTAATGTGGTGGTCTGCGGTCCCGTCGAGGCGGTGCCTCTGTCCGACGGACGGCACCAAACAGGGGATCGGCGGTAGCTGCTTGAGGGCCAGGCCGGCGATCCGGCTCGCGCCGGAGGGGGGCGACGGGCGGCGCTTGGTGTGGGGCGTCAGCCGGATAACGCCGACCCGCAACATACGTGCGATGCAGAGTCGCGGGCTGCTGCGCTCGCCGCGCATCGCCGTCGAACTCCCGCTGGCGGGAGAACGAGCGGGTGTTCACCTTGACCGCGCTGCGGGAGCTGATGGGTGACGTCAGCCCGGACCGAGGCGATCCCGAGCTGGTGGAGGAGCTCGGCGTGCTCGTGCGCGAGGGCCCGGAGCGGTATCGTGTCCGCTGGCACGCCGCCGCGCCACGGCGTTTGGCCATTCCGGTTGATCTGGATCAAGGCCTGCGTTGCGTCGGCACACTACATTGAGGGTCGTCCGGCAGGTTCTGCTGGATCCTCTGGCCGGACGCTCTTACTCCTCCTTCGCGGGGCAGGTCCATGACCTGCCCTTCTTTGTCTGACCCGAACAGGACCACCCACTTCCGCTTGACCCGCGTCAACACCCGGCAACCGGATCGATTTATGGTGTCTCAGGTACGGCCAGGCCCCGACAGAGCGGGTGGCCAACGGCCGGGCGAACGGGAGTGGCCGCGATTCCCGGCCGAAACGGAACCAGGACAGACACGGGGACGAGCATGGAAACCGTCTGGGTTGTCGCCGCCAGCGCGACCAGGGCACGGATATTTTCGGGCGAGGCGGGCCGGCTCTCCGCGGTCCTGCAGGAAGTCGAGGACCTCGTGCATCCGGAATCGCGCATGCACGATCGTGATCTCACCAGCGACCTGCCCGGGAGGACCTACGAAAGTTACGGTGCTGCGCGGCATGCGATAGAGGAGCCGACCACGCCCCGGCAGCACGAGGTGGAGCGCTTCGTCGGCCGCATCGGTGACGTGATCAACCGCGGTCGGCGCGAGGGACGCTTCGACAAGCTCTACCTCGTGGCCGCGCCGGACCTTCTGGGCCACTTGCGCAAGGTGCTCGACCCCGAAACGACGAAGCGGGTCGCGGACGAGATTCGCAAGAACGTGACCGGCGAAAGCGCGGACGGGATACGGGCGTACCTGCCTGACCGGCTATAGCGGACCGGGCTCCACCCCTAAGGCGACGCTGAAAAAGTCCGCCCATGGCCTTTTTCAGCATCGCAACTGCCAAACGCGGGTTCCCGGTTGCTCCATTTTGAAGCAGCTGCAGTGCATGAAAATGGAGCTACATCCCTGTCCCGCGCGGGGGCGGCCGAGCAACGGTGTTTCTCAGCGGCCCCACAAAGGACGACCCGCCGGAGCGGGTCGCAGTTGCCGTAAGGCCTTTCTTCTTGGTTGGACGCTCACCTGCAGTGATACGGCAGGTATTTCTTGTCGATGGTCCCGGGTGAGCAGCTCCACACGCCATTGTCATTGCGCTTCCACAGCACCGTCTTGCCGTGGATGCCCGAGGCGACCCCCGCGCTCCGGAATGTCACCGTGATCGTCCCGGCGCCGGATGTGTCGGTGCTTGCGGCGGCGAGCGTGGCAACGTACTTCCCGCTGGTGCGCGCGCCCAGCCCCGACAGGTCCGTCGGGAACGAGCCGTTGGCCGTAATGTAGGATTCCACGGCAGTCTTGACGCCGTCGACGAGGCTGGACGCTTCGGATACCTGGGTACGCGCCGTGTAATTCATGTATTCGGGAATGGCGATAGCCGCGAGTATGCCGATGATCGCTACCACGATCATCAGCTCGATCAGCGTGAAACCGCCATCGTTGCTGTTCATGGCGACTCCCTTGCCCGCCGCGTGTGGCCCCAAAGGGGAAGCATGGCGCTCTTGCTTGTCCCCCTCCCGCAGGCCAACCAAGCAAGACCCGTGCCGAAAACCGGAGCACGCTGCCCGGAAGATGCCAACTCGCGAAGTTACAAGAGATTTGTTCCGTTGAGGGCGGGTTATGGCTCGTGAGTCCGGCCGCTACCGCCGGTGACCACCACGTCAGAAAGTGACGCGCAGCGTCACTCGCGCGACCCCGGTCAAGGGACGGTCAGAGGTGGCCGGGCGGAGGGAGTGGCCGATAGCACCCTGGCGCGGCTCAAGCACGTGAGCGGCTGATCTGCCGGTGTTTCCGGCCCTGAAACGAGGGGGTGATCCTTATCGAAGGGGCGGCTCGAAAACACCGTTTTTCGGCCGCCCCCGCGCGCTACAGGAATGTAGCGTCATTTTCACCCACTGCGACGCTGGCAAAGGCCATCGACGGGGTTTTTCGGCAACGCCCTAAAGGCGGGAGAAATGGTCGGGGTGACTGGATTCGAACCAACGACCTCTGCCTCCCGAAGGCAGCGCTCTACCAAGCTGAGCTACACCCCGACAGCACGCAATCAATAGCTGCGCTCGACACAGAAGTCCGCCAGTCGGATCAGCGACTCGCGGAAGGCCGAATCGGGCAGCTCGCGAATCGCCTCGATGGCGCCGTCCGCTTCCGACCGCGCGAGGCGGGAAGTGTATTCGATCGCGCCGGTCGATTCAACGGCGCTCACGACCTCGTGCAGGTTGTCCAGGCCGCCGTGTTCGATGGCCGACCGGATCAGTTCCCGCTGGTCCCGATCGCCCTGTCCCAGCGCGCGGATCAGCGGCAGTGTGGCCTTGCCCTCGGCGAGATCGTCGCCGATATTCTTGCCGATCGCCTCGACCGAGCCACTGTAGTCCAGCAGGTCGTCCACGAGCTGGAACGCGTTGCCCAAGTGCAATCCATAGCGTCCCACGGCGTCCTTCAGCTCTTCCGGCATACCGCTCAGGGCCGCTCCCACGCGCGCGCCAGCCTGGAACAGCGTGGCGGTCTTGCGCTGGATCACCTCCAGGTAGGAGGCCTCGCTCGTATCCGGGTCATGCACGTGCATCAGCTGCATGACCTCGCCCGCGGCGATGGTGTTGGTCGCGTCGGCCATGATGCTCATGATCTCCAGGCTGCCGACCCCGACCATCATCTGGAATGCGCGCGAATACAGGAAGTCGCCGACCAGCACACTGGCCTCGTTGCCCCAGATGGCGTTGGCGGTGTTGAGCCCGCGTCGCATCTCGGAGCCGTCGACCACGTCGTCGTGGAGCAGGGTGGCGGTGTGGATGAACTCGATCACGGCCGCCATGTCAATGTGGTGCCCGCCCTGGTATCCACCGGCGCGGGCCGCCATCAGCACGACCACGGGACGCAGGCGCTTGCCGCCGCTGTTGATGATATAGTGGCTGAGCTGGCTGACGAGGGCGACGTCCGAGCTGAGGGATCCCCGGATGGCTTCGTCGACGCGGTGCATCTCGTCGGCGACCGGAGCAAGGATGGCGGTCAGGTCCATGGGAATCCGCTCGGGCGAAGAAACCCCGTGCATGCTAGGGAGGGCCCCGGACCCTGTCAAGGCGGTGACGGCGCGCGAAACGGGGCGTCGCGGTTTGACCTCGCACGGGGCTCTCTATAGAATTTCCCGCCTTTACTTCGGCAGGTAACCCAGCTCCCCGGAGAAACCTCAATGTACGCGGTAATTCAGACCGGCGGCAAGCAGTATCGGGTCCAGGAAGGTGACGTCCTCCGGATCGAGAAGCTTGCCGGCGAGGCCGGTAGCACGGTCGAGTTCGACAAGGTGCTGCTGATGGGCGAAGGCGAGCAGGTGGAAATCGGAGCCCCGTTCCTCGATGGCAGGAAGGTGACCGGCAAGGTCCGCAGCCAGGGGCGTGGGTCCAAGGTGGAGATCATCAAGCTGCGACGCCGCAAGCACTACCGCAAGACCCAGGGGCACCGCCAGGCGTACACCGAGGTCGAGATCACCGGTATCGGTGACGGCTCGGGGAAGAAGGCTGCTGAAGCACCCGGGGCGGGAGCATCCGGGAGCGAGAGCAAGGCGCCCGGCGAAAGCGCGCAGACCGCCCGCGGCGGTGGCCAGAGCAAGGCCGCGTCTTCCGACTCGTCGACGGGAAGCTCGGCCTCACAGCCGGCGGCGTCGGCCGGATCCGGTGCGAAGGAGGCCGGCGGTTCGTCCCGGTCCGCGGGCCCCGGCAGCGGAAGCGCCCGCAAAGCCGGCAAGGGGTCGAGCGCGGGCAGCGCCGCGAAGGCCAAGAGCAAGGATTCCTGAGGTAGACAGTCATGGCACACAAGAAAGCAGGTGGCAGCACCCGTAACGGGCGCGATTCGGAGTCAAAGCGCCTCGGGGTCAAGCGCTTCGGCGGTCAGCACGTGACGGCCGGGAGCATTATCGTGCGCCAGCGCGGCACCCACTTTCACCCAGGCGAGAACGTCGGCATCGGTCGCGATCACACGCTGTTCGCCAGGGCCGAGGGCAGGGTTGCGTTCCGCAGGCGGGGACCGGCCGGCCGCACATACGTGAGCATCGTGTCCGACTGAGCACACACGCGGAGCCGATCCGGGTTCATGCAGGGGCCCCGTGCTGCCGCGCGGGGCCCTTTTCGTTGGGGCCCGGCGCGCGACAGCTTGCGGAAGCAAAGCAATGAAGTTCGTCGACGAGGCGGAAATCCGGGTGCAGGCCGGGGACGGCGGGGACGGCTGTGTGAGTTTCCGGCGGGAGAAGTTCATCCCCCGCGGCGGTCCGGACGGTGGTGACGGGGGGGACGGTGGCAGCGTCTATCTCGTCGGTACTCCCAACCTGAACACGCTGGCCGATTTCAGGGTAAAGCGCAGTTTCCGGGCCGAGCGCGGCGGCAACGGCATGGGGCGCAACCGAACCGGGGCCAGCGGCGACGACCTGCACGTCCCGGTGCCGCTGGGCACTCTGGTCTACGATGCCGACACCGACGAGCTGATCGGCGACGTGGTCGACGATCGCCGGGCGCTGCTGGTGGCGCAGGGCGGGACCCACGGAGTCGGCAACTCGCGCTTCAAGAGCAGCACCAATCGCGCACCGCGCCGGTTTACTCCGGGCACGCCGGGCGAGGCGCGGCGCCTGAAGCTCGAACTCAAGCTGCTGGCGGACGTCGGGCTTTTGGGACTGCCCAACGCCGGCAAATCCACCCTGATCCGCGCGATCTCGGGAGCCCGCCCCCGGGTGGCGGATTATCCGTTCACCACCCTGTACCCGAATCTCGGCGTAGTCCGCGTGGGCGAGCACCGCAGTTTCGTGGTGGCCGACGTACCCGGGCTGATTGAGGGGGCCGCCGGCGGTGCCGGACTCGGCATTCGCTTTCTCAAGCACCTGCAGCGTACGCGGCTGCTGCTGCACCTGGTCGACGTGGCACCCACCGATCCGGCCGCGGAGCCGGTCGCCGCGGTCGACACCCTGGTCGGCGAACTGGAGCGCTTCAGCCCGGAGCTGGCCGCGGCGCCGCGCTGGCTGGTGCTGAACAAGGTCGATCTGTTGCCGCAGGCTGATCGCGAGCGCGTCTGCTCGGAGATCGTGCGGAATCTTGGCTGGACCGGCCCGGTCTACCGTGTATCCGCGTTGGACCGCACCGGCACAGGGCGCCTGTGCGAGGATGTGATGGCGGCGCTCGAGCGGGATGCGGCCCGGCGGGAAGAAACCGCGCGGGCGGGAGGGGCTTACGATCCACGGGACCGGGACGGGGCATGACGGAACGGGACGAAATGCGGGAGCGCGCGCGCTACGGCGCCTCCCGACGCTGGGTGATCAAGCTTGGTAGCTCGCTGCTCACCGACGACGGCAGCGGCCTGGATGACGAGCGCATCGGTACCTGGGTCAACCAGATCGCCGGATTGCGCGGCCAGGGCCGGGACGTGGTGCTGGTGTCCTCCGGGGCGGTCGCCGCCGGCATGGTCACGCTGGGCTGGAAGCAGCGCCCCCGGTCGTTGCAGGAGCAGCAGGCGGCGGCCGCGGTAGGCCAGATGCGCCTGGTCCAGACCTGGGAATCGCGCTTCGAGCAGCACGGCATGCACACCGCCCAGGTGTTGCTGACCTATGCCGACCTGACCGACCGTCGCCGCTACCTCAACGCCCGCAGCACGCTGCGGGCGCTGCTCCATCTGGGCGTGATCCCGGTAGTGAACGAAAACGACACGGTCAGCAACGAGGAGCTTCGGTTCGGCGACAACGACACCCTGGCCTCCCTGGTCGCCAATCTGGTGGAGGCCGAGCTGATGGTCATTCTCACCGATCAGCAGGGGCTCTATGATCGCGATCCCCGCCGGCACCCTGGCGCCGTGCTGGTTCCGTACGGACGCGCCGACGACCCCCAGCTCCAGGAGCTGGCCGCTCCCGCCGCCGGCACCTGGGGCCGTGGCGGAATGCTGTCCAAGGTTACGGCCGCCGCCCGCGCCTCCCGGTCAGGCGCGGCGACCGTCATCGCGGCCGGGCGGGAGGCCGAAGTGCTGCTGCGGATCGCCGCCGGCGAGGGCCTGGGCACGCTGCTGGTGCCGGGCCAGCAGCCGCTGGCTGCGCGCAAGCAGTGGATCAACAGCCACCTGCAGGTACACGGCCGGCTGCAGCTCGACGACGGCGCCGTCCACGTGCTGCGCGAGTCGGGGCGCAGCCTGCTGGCGGTGGGCGTTACCGGGGTGCAGGGACGCTTCGAGCGGGGCGACGTGGTCAGCTGCTGCGATGCCGCGGGGCGCGAGGTCGCGCGCGGGCTGGTCAACTACGGTGGCGACGAGTGCCGCCGCATCAAGGGCCAGCCGAGCAGCCGCATCGAGGAACTCCTGGGATACGTCGACGAGCCGGAGCTGATCCACCGGGACAACCTGGTGATCCGCCAGGGCCGTTGAGCCGGGAACGAAAAAGCCGGCCAGGGGCCGGCTTCCCGCATAGCGTGGAACGCGCGCCTACTGCTGCACTGCCCGCACCCGGCGGTTGAGGTGGCTCTTGTGACGCGCCGCCTTGTTCTTATGGATGATCCCCTTGGTAACCATGGTGTCAATCACGGGAACGGCCGCGCGGTAGGCCTCGCCGGCCTTTTCCGGGTCGTGGTCGTGGACCGCCCGCAACACCCGCTTGATGTGGGTGCGCAGGCGCGAGCGCTGGCTGGCGTTGTGGGTGCGGCGCTGCTCCTGCTGGCGCGCGCGCTTCTTCGCCTGGATCGTGTTCGCCAAAGTCGTCTCCGTTGGGGATCTTTAGCCGCCGGAAAAGGCGGAATAATGCGGATTTTCCGGGCGGTTGTCAACGCGGGCGGTCTGGTTCGGCCGGAGTGGTGATGAGGTGCGTGGGTGGGGAGGCGGTGCTCTGGGAGAGTTTTGGGTTTTACGCTTTAGGCTTTAGGAAGGAAGCGGCCGTTCTCGGTGCCTTGCCGGGAGCTGTCAGGCTCGGCGGGCCGCGCGAGAATCCCTTGCGCCTGCGCGCGAGCATTAGCCGGAGGTGGCCCGCCGGAGCCCCTCTTTCCTAAAGCGTAAAACCTAAAACCATCCTGCAACCCTGAAACCAAGCTCCGGGGGGGCGAATCGCCCGCCCTTCTCACGACAGCGGGCAAGAGCCAGTATGATGGGCCTTTTTCCGGCATGGGGTCGGCGTGGGCGGACAGACGGGCACCGACAGGGGGGCACTGCGCGAGGGCGGGCTGTTGCGGTCCACCGCCCTGGTGGGTGCCATGACCATGCTGTCGCGACTGCTGGGCTTCGTGCGGGACGTGGTCCTGGCCAAGTACTTCGGTGCCAACGCCGCGATGGACGCCTTCTTCGTGGCGTTCAAGATCCCCAATTTCATGCGTCGCCTGTTCGCCGAGGGCTCCTTCGCCCAGGCCTTCGTGCCGGTCTTCTCGGAGTACCGCACGCGGCGCGACGACCCCGAGGTGCGCGAGCTGGCCGACCGCGTGGCCGGGACGCTGGGCGGGGTGCTGCTGCTGGTGACGGTGGTCGGGGTGCTGGCCGCGCCGGTGCTGATCGCCCTGTTCGCGCCCGGGTTCATCCATCGCGGTGATCAGTACCATCTGGCGATCTCCCTGCTGCGGATCACCTTCCCCTATCTGCTGTTCATCTCGCTGACTGCCTTCGCCGGCGGCATACTCAACAGCTACGGGCGCTTCGGTGTGCCGGCCTTCACCCCGGTGCTGCTGAACGTTTCCATGATCTCCGCCGCCGTCTGGCTGGCGCCGCACTTCCAGGAGCCGGTGCACGCGCTCGCCTGGGGCGTGCTGATCGCCGGGGTCGCGCAGGTGACCTTCCAGCTGCCGTTCCTGGCGCGGCTGCGGCTGCTTCCACGGCCCCGCTGGGATTGGCACCACCCGGCGGTGAAACGGATCCTGCGCCTGATGGTGCCGACCCTGTTCGGTTCCTCGGTGGCGCAGGTGAACCTGCTGGTGGACACGCTGATCGCTTCGTTCCTGGCCGCCGGCAGCGTCAGCTGGCTGTACTACTCGGACCGCCTGATGGAGTTCCCCCTGGGCGTGTTCGGGGTCGCCATGGGCACGGTGATTCTGCCCAACCTGTCGCGCCGGCACGCGTCCAATGATCCGGAGCACTTCAGCGCCACCCTCGACTGGGCCCTGCGCCTGGTGCTGCTGCTCGGGGTGCCCGCGGCGCTGGGCCTGGTCCTGCTGGCGGGCCCGGTACTGACGACGCTGTTCTACTCGCCGGCGTTCAACCCCCACGACGTGTACATGTCCGACGCCAGCCTGGTGGCCTATTCCCTCGGGCTGGTGGGCTTCATCCTGGTCAAGGTGCTGCTGCCCGGCTATTACGCGCGCCAGGACACGCGCACCCCCGTGCGGATCGGGGTCATCTCCATGGTGACCAACATCGGGCTCAACGCGGCGGTCGTTGTGCCCCTGGCCGTTGCCGGCGTCCCGGCGCCACACGCCGGGCTGGCCGCGTCCACCAGCTTCGCCGCGTTCGTCAACGCCGGGCTGCTCTACCGTGGCCTGCGCCGCCGCGGCGTCTACCTGCCGCTACGCGGGTGGCCGCTGATGTACGGGCGGGTGCTGCTGGCAGCCGGTGCGATGGCGGCCCTGCTGGTCTGGGGCGTGCCCGCGACGGGGCAGTGGATGCAGTGGCCGACGCTGATCCGGGTGCGGGATCTCGCCGGCTGGATCGCCGCGGGCGGCGGCGTGTACCTCGCGCTGCTCTGGCTGACCGGGATCCGGCCCTGGCATCTGCGCGGACCGACCGGTCAGTGACGCGGGAACGCCGGGCCCCGTATAATCGGGGCCTTTCGGCGGCCCGCCTCTCGACGGAACATGGAACTCATACGGGGCCTGCACAACCTGCGCGCCCGCCACCGGGGCTGTGTTGCAACCATCGGCAACTACGACGGGCTGCACCTGGGGCACCAGCGGGTGCTGCGCAATCTGCGCGATCGGGCCCGGGACCGCGGCGTGCCGGCGGTCGTGGTGGTGTTCGAGCCGACGCCGCTGGAGTTCTTCCGCCCGGACCAGGCGCCGCCGCGGCTGATGCGGCTGCGGGAGAAGCTGCAGGCCCTGGCCGCGTGTGGCGTCGACCGCGTCCTGTGCCTGCGCTTCGATCGCGCCCTGGCGGACATGGAACCCGAGGACTTCATCGA
>Ga0209918_1000432_pt1 | contig 27705 bp, 11 predicted proteins | sample SalPonD_shore_MG_FD_185712 | JGI IMG/M metagenome (GOLD analysis project Ga0209918, IMG submission 185712) | Salt pond soil microbial communities from South San Francisco under conditions of wetland restoration - Salt Pond MetaG... | ecosystem: Environmental > Aquatic > Marine > Intertidal zone... | reverse complement strand
CAGCGGGTCCGCATCGAGCTCGACAAGGGCAGCGGCACGGTCGACAAGCGAAGCGACGAGCTCAAAAAGCGCGACGCCCGCCGCGAGCGCGAGCGGCGGGCGGGGCACTCGGGCTCGTCGGGCTCCTCCCACACCGCCCGGCACGGCTCGAGCGCCGGCTCGTCGGGCTCGACTTCGACCGCGACGGCCGACACGGCCAAGGCGGGCTCGGGCTCGGGCTCGGGCTCGGGCTCGGGTTCCGGCTCGGGCTCGGGTTCCGGTTCGGGCTCCGGTTCCTCCTCGGGCTCCGGCTCTTCCTCGGGCTCCTGCTCCGGCTCCTCCTCGGGCTCCGCTTCCCCGGCTTCGTCCTCCACGGCCGGAGCCCCGTGCTCGGGCTCGGGCTCGGCCGCGGGCTCCCCTTCAGCGGCGGCCTCGTCGACAGGCTCCGGTTCGGGCTCGGTCCGGTGGGACGGCTCGCTGCGGATCCGGTCCAGGATCGCGCCGCCGATGCGCGACAGGCTCCACCGCCCCCGCTCCTCCCGGGTCGGGGCCTCCGCCAGGGCGGTCACCTCGGGGGCCAGAAGCTCGAGCCGCGCCCACTGCTCCGGGTCCAGCGGGAACACGCGTCCGAGCGGGCTCAGCAGGATCTCGTGCCGCCGGAGCTCGGGGTCGCGGGCCACGTCGCTCTTCGGCACGAAGGGCACGGGCCCCGCCATGATGGCCACGCGGGGGGAGGGCAGCCCCTCCTCGCCCAGGTCGGGGGCCCTGTAGAAGCGGACCTCTTCGGGGGAGGGCGGTCCTTCCCCCAGCTCCTCGACCACCGTACCGGCCCCCACGACGCCCGCCTTGAGGCCCGAGCGCCAGATCGCGATCCGGTCCCCGACCCGGACTTCGTGGCGGTGCTCCGGCACGCGCCAGTGGAGGACGTCCGTCTCGCGCACGGCGGCGTCGATGTCGTAGCGGTCCGGATTGAACTGGAAGATCCAGTAGCTGGACATGGATGGATTCCCGATGCAGGGCGGGTCCGCGCGCTCGCGTTCGAATCATTGTAATGGGTCGTCGGCCTCTTGGGGATATCCGGAGGCCGGCCGCGCTGGACCGCGGAGGCCGCGCCGCCTAGGGTGGGGCGTCGGTCGCACCCCGGCCGGGTCCCGATCGTGCCCCCGGGGAGGGCGCGCTCCGCCCGCCCGCCCGCTACCACGGAGGACCGGTTGAGCCTGTTCGAGATCGTCGGAGCGCTGCTCGCTCTCACGGCCACGCTCGCCTACGTGAACGAGCGCCACCTCCACCTGCCGACCCCGATCGGGGTCACCCTGGGCGGGCTCGTCACCTCGCTGGTCCTCCTCCTGGTGGGCGGCCTGGCACCGGAGCGGCAGTGGCTCACGGGGCTCCTCGCGCACGTCGACTTCGAGCAGGTGCTCCTCGAGGGGCTGCTCGGGATCCTCCTGTTCGCCGGGGCGCTGAAGGTCGACCTGGAGACCCTGATGAGCGTCAGGCTCCCCGTCCTCGTCCTCGCGGTCGCGGGGACCGTCCTCTCGACCTTCGTGATCGGGACGGTGGGCTGGGAGCTCCTGCGGCTCGTCGGGGTCCCCATCCCGTACCTGTGGGCTCTCCTGTTCGGGGCCCTGATCTCGCCCACCGATCCGATCGCGGTCATGGGCCTCCTCTCGGACGCGGGGGCGCCGCACGAGCTCTCCACGCTCATCACCGGCGAGTCGCTGTTCAACGACGGCGTGGGGGTCGTCCTGTTCACGATCGTGCTCGGGCTGGTGACGGGCGGCCGCGGGGCCTCGGCCCCGGAGGCGGGACGGCTCTTCCTGGAGGAGGCGGTGGGCGGGGTGGCCTACGGGCTCGCCCTCGGGTGGATCGCCTACCACTTCCTGCGCCGGGTGGACGAGCCCACGACCGAGATCCTCATCACGGTGGCCGTCACCACGGCCGGCTACGCGCTCGCGGGCCGGATCGGGACCTCGGGCCCGCTCGCCATGGTCGTGGCGGGGCTCATGGTCGGGAACCGCGGGCGCCTGCTCGCCATGTCGGCGGGGACCCGGGAGCGGCTCGACAACTTCTGGGTCGTGGTCGACGAGATCCTCAACGCCCTGCTGTTCGTGCTCATCGGCCTCGAGGTGCTCCTCCTGCCGGTGCGAGGATCGTGGCTGGCGGCCGGTGTGCTGGCCGTTCCGCTCGTCCTGGGCGCGAGGCTCGTGTCCGTATGGCTCCCGATGCGCCTCCTGCCCATCCGGAAGGCGCTGGGGCCCTATGCGCTCCGGGTCCTCACATGGGGCGGGCTGCGGGGCGGGATCGCGATCGCCCTGGCGCTCTCCCTTCCCGCGGCGCCGGCGCGGGGGCTCCTCCTCCTGATCACCTACGTGGTCGTGGTGTTCTCGATCCTGGTGCAGGGGCTCACGATCCAGCGCGTGGCCCGCGGGGCGAGCCTCCTGCCGGGGCGGGTGCTGGAGCGGTAGGGCCCCCGGCGGGCACGGGCATGCTCCGCCCTCGAGGGCGGATCCGGGGGTTGCCCGCGGACGGGGCGGGGCCCTCAATTTCGAGAAAAGCGATGGCGGAGATCCGCCGGCCCGCGGGCCTCGCGGGCCGCCGCCTCCGTCCCTCGAGCTTCCTGGATGCGATGTCCTGGTCAGACGATGCCGGTCCCCTTTCGCGAGCGACGAGGCGTTCCGGTCGCTCCGCGGGGGACGCTGCGTCCCGCCCGGGCCCCCCGGCGGTCCTCTTCCTCGGCGTGCTCCTCGCGGCGCTCGTCGGGGGCGGCGGCTCCGGGGCGCCCGCGGCCGCCACCGCCTCCGGGCTCGCGGCGGCGTCCGCCACGGCCTCCCCGGCCGCGATGGCGTCCGTCGACCGGGCGCAGGGCGCTCCCCCCAACGACTCCGTGTCGGTGACCGGCGCGGTCGACTCGGCCGGCACGCTGGACATCAGGGTCCGGATGATCGTCCGGGGGGGCCGGGCGCGGGTCATGAAGCGGCTCGGTGGCCCGGACGGTCCCCGGACCTCCGACGCGGTCGCCTCCCTCGCACGGGGCCTCGCGCTCACGGGAGACGTGCAGGCCGTGGCCGTGCAGTCCGCGGGGGAGGCCGAAGGGGCCTACCGCATGGTGTTCACCGCGACGATCACGGACTACCTGGACCCCGGGCGCGACGAGCAGATGGTCTCCGCTCCGCTGCCGGGCTTCCCGCTCCCCGACCCGCCCGGCGAATCCGATGAGCGCCTGCTGTCGCTGGGCCTCCCGCACGAGGTCGTCCACAGGAGCAGCATCCGGCTCCCGCCGGGTCTCCTCGTCCTCCCGACGGCCGCGGTGGCGGACAGTGTCTCGTTCGCCCGCTTTTCGGCGGCCCCGCTACAGGCGGGCGGCGAGCTGGACGAAGTCCAGACGCTGCACGTCCTCCGGGGCATCGTCCCGAGGGACGCGTACGACGTCTACCGGGCCTTCTCCGCCGGAGTCACCGCGGCGGCCCGGCGGCCCCTGACCGTAGTCCGAGAGCACCTCTCGGAGATGCCGGCCGTCGTGCGCACGGGGCCCGGCGGCTTCCGTCTGGTCCGCGTGCACGAGGGAGGGGCGTCCTCCGGCGCCGCGGGCGACGCGGGGGGGGACTCCACGCGCGCGGCCCGGGATTCCTCCGCGACGGAGGCGGCGTCGGACCGCGCCGGTGACCGGGACCCGGCCCTCGAGCATCCCGTCACCGTGCGGAGCCTCCTGGACCAGGCGTATCCCCCGCTCCTCCGGAAGCTCGGGATCGGGGGGACGGCGCGTCTGAGGCTGCGGGTGGACGAGACGGGAAGGGTGGACGAGGCTCGCGTCGAGACCTCCAGCGGCTACAACGCCCTCGACTTCGCGGCGGCCAGGGTCGCGCTCCTCGCCCGCTTCCGCCCGGCCCTGCGCCACGGCCAGCCGGCGGGCGTCTGGGTCGTGCAGCCGTTCACGTTCGGGGTGAGCGGGTAGGGGTCGGACGGCGGCTCGTGCTCCGCCGGGGACGTCCCGCCCCCGGGGTGGGCCCGTCGGGTGGCGGCTCGCCCCCCGGTGCCGGCCGTCCGGCTCAGTCCCTCTCCCAGTAGCGCGCCTTTCCCGGGATCACGTTGCGGATCCCGCCGCTCGGGTCGACGACGTCGCCCCGGTGGCGAGGGATCACGTGGATGTGGGCGTGGGCGACCGTCTGGCCGGCGGCCTCGCCGTCGTTGACGCCGATCGTGAACCCGTCGGGCTCGAGCTCGGCATCGAGGTCGGCCCTCACCGCCCGGACAAGCTCCCAGACCTCGGCCTGCTCGTCCGGCGGCAGGTCGAAGAGGCTCCGGACGTGGGCGCGCGGGACCACCAGCGCGTGTCCCTCGGCGATCGGGAACAGGTCGGTGAGCGCGCGCGCGTGCGGCGAGGTCCGGAGGACCCGCTCGGGCTCGGGGGCGCAGAAGGGGCAGTCGGAGGCCATGCTGCAAGGTGGATGGCCGGCCGGCAGGCGGGCAAGCGACGCTCCCCGCGGCCGCCCTCTCGAATTCGATGGGAGAGGGCGCTCCGGGGGGAGCCCGGACCGGCTCCCTCCGCTCTCCTCAGAGCTGCAGCGACCAGCCGATTCGCACCCCGCGGGCCTCGCTCCGGTCGCCCGATCGGAGACCGGTGGGGGCCCGCGACTCCAGGCTCGCGGGGGCGCGTCAAGAAGGGGTCAGGAGGTCACGGGCTGAAGGAGAGCGACACGCTCCCGCGCCAGCTGGTGTCGAACGGGGCCGGGATGATGTAGCCGTCGCCCGTGCCGCCGTCCCGGGGCTGGGCGATCGAGCCGTAGTCCGGGCCGACGAACACCCAGGCGTAGTGGGCCTGTCCGGTCAGGTTGTCGGCGCCGCCGGACAGGTCGAGCTTCCAGTGCTCGTCCAGCTGCCGGCGGAAGCCCGCCTTCAGCCCGACCAGGGAGTAGCCCCGCACGTAGGTCGAGTTGTCGAGCGTCACGGGGACGCGGCCCACGTGGCGGAAGGTACCGTTCAGGTAGACGCCCGTGCGGCTGGTCAGGTCGAGGCCGGCGCTCACCACGTTCCGCGGGACGCGCGGGACGTCGTTGCCCGAGTAGTCCACGCCGCCGTTCGCCTGGCTCCGGAAGGCGGCGAAGGTGGCGTCCGTGAGCGACCACGACGCCCACGGGCGGACCCGGGAGAGCGCCCGCGTCGAGTCGGCGACGACCAGGTAGCTGAGCGAGGCCTCGATCCCCCGGTTCCGCTGCTTCCCGGCGTTCGTCGTGAACGTGACGGAGTTCGCCGTCTCGGTGACGAGCTTGTTCGTGTTCTCGACGTCGTACAGGGCGACCCGGCCCGACAGCCGCTCGTCCAGGAAGTTCCCCTGCGCGCCCACCTCGTACTGGACGGCGCGCTCGGGATCGAGCGCCGCGTTCACCGTGCCGTCGCTGGCCACCACGCTCGCGAGGAGGGGCGGGGTGTAGCCCGAGCTCACGCTCGCGTATACCGAGCCGGCGCCGCCCAGCTCCTTCGTGACCGCCACTCGGGGCGTGAGCACGAAGTCGAAGCGCTTCGTCACGAGGTCGGCGGTGTCGTTGATGACGCCGTTCCGGAGGAGGTCTCGCACCGCGAACTCGTTCTTCTGGAGCCCGAGGCCGGCCGTGATCCTGAAGTCGTGCGGGAGGGTGAGCGTCCAGTCCGTGAAGATCGACAGGTCGATCGCGTAGTCCTCGTGGCTGTTCGGGAACTGGATCGAGGGGTCGGGCGGGAGGATGAACACGCCGTTCGTCTTCAGGTCGGTACGCTGGATCATCCCGCCCAGGTGCCCGCTCAGGCCCAGGCTCTCCCCCAGGGGTCCCGACCATCCGAACACCGAGCGCGCGCCCAGGCTGATCGAGTTCGCGTCGTTGAAGCCGTGGGCGAAGGGCTGCTGCGTGACGAGCCCGGTCCCGAACACGGTGGACTGGTTGGTGAAGTCGCTCCCGATCCGGATGCGGTCGGTCACCCCGCCGATGAAGCTCGTGGCCCTCGTGTGCGCGTCGTTGGCCAGGTAGGCGGCGTTGCTCTCGGGGAGCTGGGCGTAGTAGGACGCGCTGTCGACCTCGCCGGCCAGGCCCTCGTAGGAGTGCGCGTAGCCGAAGAAGGTGGAGAGCGTGTGGCGGTCGGCGACCTGGAAGTGGCCGCTCGCCCGGACGAAGCTTTTCCTCGAGCTCGAGTGCGGACGGAACGAATCGTACTCCTGGTAGCCGTAGTTCACCGTGAGGTCGGACTCGTCGGTGGCCGTCTGGAACGTCGAGTTGCTGCGGAGGAGCCCGTAGCGTCCGCCCGTGACGGACTGGGTGAGCGTGGTCCGGTCCGCCGCCGGCTTCTGCGTGGTGAGGAGGACCGTGCCGCCGATGTAGCTGCCGTACTCGCTCGAGGCCGGACCCTTGATGACCTCGACCGTCCCGAGGGACGTGTAGTCGATGTCGTCCATGAGGGTCACCCCGGCGGCGTTCGTGATCGGGATGCCGTCGAGGAACACCCGGTAGCCGAGGCCGTTGAAGTTCGCGCTGTTCCCGACCGAGGGATAGTAGCCCCGGATCGTGATGTGGGCCCCGCCGAAGGGCGTCCGCGACTGCATGAACACGCCGGGGAGCGTGTTGATCGAGCTGGCCAGGTGGAGCTCGTCGGCGCGCTCGAGGTCGTGGCGGCTCAGCATGCTCACCGACGGCTTCGTGGCGCTGCCCACGACCTGGATGCCCGGGAGCTCGACCGCCGAGGGGGCGAGCTCGACGTGCAGGGTGCGGGCCGTCCCGGAGACCGGGACCGTCTTCGTGCCATACCCGACCAGCGACACCGTGAGGCTCTCCACGCGGCCCCGGACCGTGAGCGCGAAGGCGCCGGACTCGTCGGTGACCGTCGCGATCCCCGATCCCGTGGCCTCGACCCGCGCGCCCGAGAGCGCCTGGCCCGTCCGCTGGTCGGTCACCGTGCCGCGCACGGTGGTCTGGGCGTGGGCCGGGGCCGGGAGGCCGAGGGTGGCGAGCGCGCAGGCGGCCGCCGCCAGGGCGGGCCGGAAACGCTTCCTCATGCGGGCATCCTTTCTCTGGTCCGGTCGGTCGCGTCCTCGTGCGGCGTCGGGGCGGCATCGGGGGCCGTGCGCCGCGTTCATGAAAAATTCATGAACGGGAGGATAGAGGGGGCGAAGGGCGCGAGCAACCCGGGCCCGGGGGGCGGCCGCCGCCCCGCTCGGAGGGTGGACGCGGCTCAGGCGTCCGGGGCCGCCTCCCGCGGGAGGACGAGGCGGAACTCCGTGCGGCCCGGCCGCGAGGCGACCAGCTCCACGTCGCCGCCGTGGAGGGAGGCGATGCGGCGGCAGATCGAGAGGCCGAGGCCTGCTCCGCTCGTGAGCGTCCCCCCCTCCCGCGCCCTCGCCTGGTCGACGCGGAAGAAGCGCTCGAACACGTGCCCGGCGGCCTCGGGCGGGATGCCCGGGCCGGCGTCGACCACCCGGAGGTCCCAGGCGCCCTCTCCGGCGCGCATCGAGACCTCGACCGCGCTCCCGGCGGGCGAGTGGCGGATGGCGTTGTCCAGGAGGTTGAGGACGAGCCGTCCGAGGAGGTCCTCGTCCCCGGCGAGCCTCGCCTCGGGGAGGGGTCCGAGCTCCACCCGCACCCCGCGCTCCTCGGCCAGGGGGGTCGCGGTGCGCCCGGTCTCGCGCACGACTTCGTCCAGGCGGAGCGGGGCGCGCGCGAGGACCAGGTGCCCCGCGTCGGCGCGGGCCAGGAGGAAGAGGTCCTCCACGATCCGCCCGAGCCTCCGGGAGGCGTCCCGGATGATCTCGAGCGAGGCCCGGTACTCCTGCTCGGGCCGCCCCTCGCGCGAGAGGGTGACGTCCGCCTCGGTGCGCACGATGGCGGTCGGGGTACGGAGCTCGTGCGAGGCGTCCGTCATGAAGCGGCGCTGGGTCTCGAACGAGCGCTCCAGGCGGTCCAGGAGGTCGTTCAGCACGCGGGCCAGGTGCCCCAGCTCGTCGTCCGCGACGATCGGGAGGCGCTCGTCCAGGGTGTTCGCGCCGATCTCGGCCGCGCGTGCCGCCATGGCGGAGACGGGGGCGAAGCTCCGCCGGGCCAGGAAGAAGCCGCCTCCGGCAGCGAACACGATGATGAGCGGGATCGCGATCAGGAACAGGCGGCGGATGCGGCCCAGCATCGCCTCGACGTCGGCGAGCGGATGGATGCCCACCAGGCGGAACGAGCGGTCCTCCTCGGAGAGGGGACGGACGAGGACCCGATAGGCGCGGCCGGCGCGGCGGACGGTGGCCATGCGCGGCCCGCCCTCGCCGGCGCGCCCGGCAGCCTCCGCCAGGCGCGCGGCATCCGGGGGCGCGCTCGCCGCGCCGACCTCCGCGGCCGGCGCCAGGTGCGGGCTCGTCCCGACCAGGTCGCCCGTGGCGTCGAGGATGGCGATGTCGACCTCCCGGAAGCGGACTTCGCTCAGGGTCCGACGCATGGCCTCCTCGAGCGAGGGGCCCGCGCGCCGCTCGGCGCCCAGCTCGCGGGCGAACACGGTGAGGGCGTCGCTCACGAACGCGTCCGTGCGCTCCCGCACCGTGTGCGAGAAGGTGAGGTAGGAGGCGACCGCGAACGCGACGAGGGGCAGGGCGAGCGCCACGGTGTACCACAGGGTGAGCCGGGTGCGGACCGAGGTGGGGAGGAGCCGCACGGGCTCAGCCGCCGGGGTCGGAGGTGGTCGCCGCGCCCGCCTCCAGTGCGTAGCCCACGCCGTGGTGGGTCACCAGGAGCGGCGCGGCCTCGCCCTCGTCGAGCTTCCGCCTGAGGCGGCTGGCGTACACGTCGATCACGTTGGAGCGCGCCTCGCTGTCCTCCCACACCTCCGCCATGAGCTCGCCCCGCGTCACCACGCGGCCCGGGCTCCGTGCCAGGTGGACCAGGAAGGCGTACTCGCGCGCGGTGAGGTCGATCTCCCGCTCCCCGCGCCGCACGCTCCGCCGGCGCGTGTCGATGACCAGGTCAGCCACCCGGAGGACCGGCCCCCCCGCCGCCTCGCCGTGCCTCCGGGTCAGCGCCCGGACGCGGGCCACGAGCTCGCCGAAGTCGAACGGCTTGGGGAGGTAGTCGTCGGCGCCCGCCTCCAGGCCCTCGATCCGGTGCTCGACCGCGTCCAGCGCCGTGAGCATGAGGATGGGGACCCAGCTCCCGGCCGAGCGGAGCTCGCGGCACACCTCCAGGCCGTCCTTGCCGGGGAGGAGGATGTCGAGGACGACGCAGTCGTAGGCGCCGGCGCCGGCCATCGCGGCCGCGCGCTCCCCGTCCTCCGCCTGGTCCACCTCGTAGCCGGCCTCGCGGAGACCCCGGGCCACGGAGGTGCGGAGCTGGCGGTCGTCCTCGACCAGCAGGAGGCGCACGGCTCGGCCGGCGGGCGGGCGGGGCGCCTCAGCGCCTCGCGCCCCCGCCCTCGCTCCCGCCGCCGGCTCCCGCCGCCCCGCCCGGCATCGCCACCGTCTTCACGGGAGGGATGAGCTCCACGCCGGCCTCGCCCACGCGCGCCCGGAAGGGCGCGACCTGGCCCTCGAGCACCCGGTTGGTCCGGTCGATGGCCTTCGAGACGGCGTCGCGGCCGAGCTCGAGGCGCTTGCGCTCCTCGGGGTTGGGGCCGAACCAGGCCACGTCGCTCATGCGGAACGGGGCGATCCCGATCTTCCCCATGACGGTCTCGCCGCCGGCGATGCCCTGGTGCTCCTCGATCGGGCCGGACCACGCCTCCTCGACGGCCTTCAGGCTGTCGACGACGGTCTTTCCGGCGTCGCGCAGCGAGTCGGCCGCCGCGCCGGAGAGGCCCTCCTGGTCGGCGAGCGCGTCCAGCGCCCGGTTCACCCGGATCCGCGCTTTCCGTACGGCCTCGACCGCGTCGGCCGCCGCGCCCCGGAGCCGGGCCACCTCCACGAGCATCGCGCGCGTCGCCCGACGCTCGCTCATCGGCGTGTCGATGCGGGGGTCGCCCTCGACCCGGAGGGCGCCGCTCACCGTGTCGCCCGGGCTGATGACGCGCACCGTGTAGGTGCCCGGCAGAACGGCGGGGCCGCGGCCCTTCGGTGGAGCCGTCGTGTCGGGGGAGGAGAGCGCCTTCTCGAGCTCGTCCATCGAGCGCGGACGGCGGCCGGGACCGTCAGTGGAGAACGCCCACGTGTGACGGTTCAGCCCCTCCTCGAGCTTCAGGCTGTCCTCGCGGATCACCGAGTCGCCCTCGAGGACCTGGAAGACCGCGGCCTTCGTGGGGACCGGCGGGGTCGTGTCGGGGGCCGACTCGACCTCGGTGTAGGGGTACTTCGCGGTGTCGGCGGGCGCGGCCGCGTCTTCGCCGCCGGCCCCGCTCCCGCCGCCGCGGGCCCCGGCCCCGCCGCGGGAGGCCTTCCCGCCCCCGGCGCCCGCCCGCTTCGTCGCCAGGCTGTCGGGCACGTGCGCGGCGATCGTGATCGTGGCGCCGTACGGCTCGTTCTGGCCCTCGTACATCGTGCTCCCGGGCGAGTCGTAGGTGATGTTCCCGGTCTGCTGGTGCTCGATGGCCGTCCCCGGGTCGAACAGGTGGAGGTCGGCGTGGAGGAGGGAGGGATCCCCGGCCAGCGCGCGGAGGGGGCGGACGTCGTCGATGACGTAGGCCGCCCGGCCGAAGGTGCCGATCACGAGGTCGCTCTCGCGCTCCTGCGTGACCAGCGCGTCCACGGGGACGCCGTTCGGGAAGCCGTGCCGCCACTGGGTCCAGGTCCGGCCCCGGTCCAGGCTGTAGTAGAGGCCGAACTCGGTCCCGAGCCACAGGAGGTCCGGGTCGACAGGGTCCTCCTCGAGCGTGCGGGCCCAGCCGTCCACCGAGCCGGTGGGGAGCCGCGCCCAGTGGCGCCCGTAGTCGGTGGTGCGGTACACGTAGGTGGTCCAGTCGCCCCGCATGTAGTCGTGGAGGACGGCGTAGGCGGTCCCGGCGTCGTAGTGGGAGGCCTCGATGTGGCTCACCCAGGCGTTCCGGGGCTTGCCGGGCATGTTGCCCTGGACGTTGGTCCACGTCCGGCCGCCGTCCCGCGTCACCTGCACGTTCCCGTCATCGGTGCCGGCCCACAGCACGTCGGCGTCCCGCGGGCTCGGCGCCAGGGCGTAGATGGTCGTGTACATCTCCGCGCCGGTGACGTCCAGCGTGAGCCCGCCGCTCCTGTCCTGCTGCTGCCAGGCGGGGTCGTTCGTGGTGAGGTCGGGGCTGATCCGCTCCCAGCTCATGCCGTCGTCGGTCGAGCGGTAGACGAACTGCGCGCCCAGGTAGAGGGTGTTCGAGTCCTGGGGGCTCACAGCGACCGGGGCGTTCCAGTTGAACCGGAGCTTCGTGGAGTCGTCGGGCGGGGCCGGCTTGGTCCAGCGCAGGTAGCCGGTCTCCCGGTCGTAGCGCATGAGGTTTCCGCCCTGCCACTCCGACCAGCCGTAGCGCGGGTCGTTCGGGTCCTCCATCGTAGCGAAGCCGTCCCCGAAGCCGAGCGAGATCCACCGGTAGTTGCGGATCCCCCGCCCGCGCCAGCTCGTGCTCGGGCCTCGCCAGTTCCCGTTGTCCTGGAGCCCGCCGTAGACGTGGTACGGCACCTGGTCGTCCACGGCCACCTCGTAGAACTGGGCGAGCGGGAGGTTGGAGACGAACCGCCAGCTCTTCCCGCGGTCCTGCGAGATGTAGACGCCGCCGTCGTTGCTGTCGACCAGGTAGCTCGGGTCGTCCGGGTCGATCCACATGGCGTGGTGGTCCACGTGCACGCCCTTGCCGCGCGTGATGGAGTGGAAGCTGTGGCCCCCGTCATCGCTCACTCGAAGGTCGCCGGCTATGTGATAGACACGATTCGGGTTGGATGGATCGACCTCGAGTCGATTGTAGTAGAAGGGACGGTCGCCCATGTCCCGCGAGCGGTTCACCGTCTCCCAGGTACGGCCGCCGTCCTCGGAGCGCAGGAGCTGCGTCCGCCTGGCCTCGACCAGGGCGTAGACGATCTGTGGGTCCGAGGGGGCGATGGCCACGTTGATCTTGCCGAGGGGGCCCTTCGGCAGGCCGTCCTTCGAGGTGACGTGCTTCCAGGTGTCGCCGCCGTCGAAGGAGAGGTACAGGCCGCTCCCCGGGCCGCCCGACTTGAAGAAGTAGGGCCACCGCCGGCGCTGCCACAGCGTGGCGATGATCCTGTCGGGGTTGCTCGGGTCCATGGCCAGGTCGGCCCCGCCCGTCGTCTCGTTGGGGGGGGCGAGGACCAGGCTCCAGTGCCGGCCGCCGTCGGTGGTCCTGTAGATGCCGCGCTGGCCGCCGGCGCTCCACAGGGGGCCCGTGGCGGCCACCCAGGCCACGTTCGTGTCGTCGGGATCGAGGAGAATCCCCGCGATGTGCTCGCTCTTCTCGAGGCCGACGTGGGTCCACGTCTTCCCGCCGTCGATGCTCCGGAACATGCCGCGTCCCATGCCGACCGAGTTCCGGGGGTTGTCCTCGCCCGTGCCGACCCAGATCACGTCGTGGTTCCGCGGGTGGACCGCGATCTCGCCGATCGAGAGCGCGGGCTCGTCGTCGAAGATCGGCTCGAAGGTCGTGCCGCCGTCCGTGCTCTCCCACACGCCGCCGGTGGCCGCACCCACGAACAGGGTGTCGCGCGTGCCCGGGACGCCGACCACGTCCCCGATGCGCCCGCTCATGGTCGCCGGCCCGATCGAGCGGGCGTCCATCGCGGAGAGAGCCACCGTGTCCGGCTCCTTCGCCCGCGGTCTCCCGCCGAAGAACTGGGCGGAGGCCGGGGCGGGGAGGAGCGATGGGAGAAGGAGGAGGACGAGCGCGAGAGCGAGCGTGCGCGGCTTCATGTCGCGGCTCCGTTGGGTGGCGTTCTCGATGTGCGGCCGTGAGGCGGGAGGATGACCCGAGCGAGGCGGTCGGGGCAAGCGCGGTGGCGGCCGGCAGTTTTTGACGACATCGCACATCTTTGACGTCCGGAGACGCGCGCGCCGGCGTCCGCTTCCATCGTCCGCAGCGGTCGGCGCATCCCGCCCGGCGTCCCGGAGACACCCGGATTCGCGCGAATCTCCCGGGCTCTTCACGCGGGACGGCCGATCCGTGGCGGTCGTCCGTCCGTCCACGCTCCCTTTCGGCACGTCTCTTCCCCATGCCCCGCCCGTCGCCAGCCTTGACGGAGTCCGGCGTCTCGAGCTGGCTGTGACCGACGCGTCCATCCGCACCGGCGCGGCAGTCGAGGAGGGGCCCGGTCCCCTCCAGTGTGAGCGGTTTACTCCCGACCAGAGGGGTCGTGCATGGGTGGGTGGGTGTCACGCGGACGTGTGCCGCGGAGCTCGGGCTGGGTCTCACGCTGCGTCTTCCTCGTGGGCGCGTCTCTGGTGTTCCGGACTCCTCCGCTCAGGGCCCAGGGGGCGGTCACCGCGACGCTCGCGACTCCCGGCCCCACGGTGCAGATCACGGGGCTCCAGACGAGCCCCGCCTGGGCCATGCTCACGATCACCAACGTCGCCGGCGAGGACGTCGAGGGACAGGTCGAGGCCACCCTCTCGCGCAGCGGCGGGGACGTCCTGGTCGCGCGGCTGGGCCCGGCCGCCCTGCCGTTCGGGACCATCCCCGGAAACCCGGACGGAGCCGTCACCACGGTCGTCACCGCGCCCCGCATGGCGCCGTGGAGCCAGCTCGCCTACACGGGCGAAGCGGGGCGGCAGATCCGCGACACGGGCCGGCTCCCCGACGGCGACTGGACGCTGTGTGTGACCCTCACCGGGCTGACGGGGAGCTCGACCGGCCGGCCGCAGCCAGCCGTCACGTCCTGCTCGACCTTCATCATCCGGTATCCGGAGGCGCCGAGTCTCCTCCTTCCCATTGACCGGAGTGCGGTCAACCAGCCCCACCCGGTGTTCCAGTGGACGCCGGTGACCGGGGTGGCCAACGCCAGCTACCGGTTCCGTCTGGTCGAGATGATGAAGGGTCAGAGTCCGCGCGATGCCGTGGAGGCGGACCGGCCGATGCTCGAGACGCTCCTGGGCACGCAGACGACGCTCCTGTACCCGCCTGCCGCCTACCCCCTCCGGGCCGGGGCGTGCTATGCGTGGCAGGTGCAGTCTGTGACGTTCGCCGGGAGCGACCTCCAGCCGGTCCTCGAGCCGGTGGGCACGAACAAGGGCAGGAGCCAGGTCCACACCTTCTGCTACCGGCCGCCCCGCGTGGCCGTCATGCCGGACACCCTGCCGGCCGACACCACGGCGGGAGCGGGCGTGGCGCTGGGGCCGGGCGGGTGGGGAGCTCGGGCACCGTCCGGCGCGGCGGCGCTCGGCTCGACGGCGTACGGCGGCTCGGGCGATTATGGCGCCGACGCCGGCCAGGAGGCCTCGTCGACGGATCCGGTCACCGCCACGGGCAGCATCACCGCCTACGGCGAGCTGTACGACATGTCGGGAACGGGAGGCCAGGCCGCGCGCCCCGACCAGACCGGGAGGCTCGAGGTCGCCACCACGCTGTCGGCGGCGAACGGCCTCGTGAAGATCCCCCTCCAGGCGCTCATCTCCAGCGACCAGGTCAGCTTCCGCCAGGAGATCGACCAGGTCGGTCTCAGCCCCACCTGGCGCGATTACACGGTCCACGCCGGCTACTTCTCGCCCCGTTTCGGCGAGCTCACCCTCTCCGACGCCAGGCTCCTCGGGGGCGGGCTGGAGGGCCATCCCGGACACTTCCGCTTCCAGGGAGGCTACGGCCGGGCGCGGCGGGCGATCCTTCCGGAGCAGGGCCAGCTGGTGACCCCGACGTACACCCGGTGGATGGGCGCGGGCCAGTTCGGGTGGGAGGGGGACTCGGGCCTGCTGGCCGAGGTCAGCCTCCTCACGGCCAGGGACGACGCGGGATCGCTCGGTCTCTTCGGGGACAGCACCGGCACGGTCTCGCCCGAGGAGAACTTCGTCCTCGGCGTGCACGGCAAGCTCCCGATGGCCGGGAGCCGGCTGTGGATGGAGGTGACCGGTACGCACTCGAGCTACAGGGCGGACCGGCGGGCGACGGCCGACGCCGTGGGTGACGTCGCGGGCTCGGTCGCCCTCTCGTGGAGGGTCCCGACCTGGTCGCTGGGCGCGGAGGTCACCTACGTCGGTCCGGCCTACCGCACGCTCGGCAACTCGCAGCTGCAGGCCGACCAGGTCCGCTACGGCCTCACCGGGGAGCTCCACAGGGGAACCCTGGACCTGACGGCCGAGGGCGGCATCCAGCAGAACAACCTGGATCACACGCTGGAAAGCACGACCAAGATGCGGGGCGTCTACAACTTCACGATGAGCTGGCAGGCCTCGCGGCTCTTCGGGCTGAGCGGCAACGCCAGCAACGTCCTCACCGACATCCAGAGCACCGATCCCACTCTGGCGCTCCGGAACCTGGTCCAGTCCTATACGCTGACCCCGACGCTCACGTGGCAGACCGGTGGCGCGCAGAACATCCTGAGCGCCACCGGCACGTGGCAGAAGTCCGGCAACAGCTCGCCCGGCATGATCGACCTCCACGACCAGCGGACGAGCGTGGGCGTGCTCACGTACACGCTGGCGTTCGCCTCCGGTGTGGCGCTCACTACCACCGGCACGATGACCCAGACGAAGGTGGACTCGGTGGCGACGAACCTCGCGACCCTGTACCCGGCGCTGTCGTTCCCGCTCGCTCAGGGGCGCATGAACACGATGATCGGGTTCCAGTGGAGCGCGAGCGGCGTGTCCGGCCAGGACAGGGACCACGAGTTCTACCCGCAGCTCAACGCCTCCTTCGCGCTTACGCGCCGCCAGCAGGCCGTCCTCGAAGTCTCGAGGCGCCACTATGCCTACGGGGAGGCGATGCCCGGAAGCACCTTCAACGAGACCCAGGCCAGCCTGACCTGGAAGTACACGTTCTGATGGGACGATCGGCCGTGCTCGTCGCGGCGGCGCTGGCCCTGGCCGGGCCGGCCCGGCCGGCCGCCGCGCAGGGCTCGGGCGTCACCATGACCGTGACCGTGCCCTCCCCGAAGGCGGATTGGTCGGCGTGGAGCGTCGACCCGTCCATCGCCATGGTGATGCTGCAGTCGACGCGGACGGCCACGTCCGAGGCGAGCTCGACGGTGACGCTGAAGAAGGACGGTCGGACCGTGGGGCAGGTGCCGGGCAACATTCTTCAGGTCGCACCGGGGAGCCACGTCATCCGAACGCCGCAGCTCGCCCCGTGGAGCCGAATGAGCTGGAGCGGATCGGTGGGAGCGGCCGTGCAGGACGCAGGAGCACTGCCGCCGGGGAGCTACGAGCTGTGCGTGGACCTGGACGTGGCTCCCCCTCCGGGGATGACGGCGATGAGCGGTCCCCACGCCACGCTCCACGCCTGCGGGCGCTTCTCGATCCTGGCCCCGATTCAGCCCCGGCGACAGCGGGCGGAGCCCGGCCGGCAGGCCCGGCCGGTCCAGCCCGGCGTCACGATTCAGGTCCCGCCGCCCCACCTCATCTCGCCGGCGAGCCACCAGGAGCTCCGGGCCCCGTACCCCACGTTCCAGTGGACGCCCGTGGTCTCGACGCAGTTTCCGCGGCCGACGTATCTGCTCAGGATCGCCCGGGTCCGGGAGGGTCAGAGCCCGAGAGAGGCGCTGGAGACGGGCCAGCCGCTCGTCCAGCGCGAGGTCACCGGGATGACGACCTTCCCGTATCCGGCCTCGGCGCCTCCCCTGGAGGCGGGCGAGACCTATGCCTGGCAGGTGCAGGCCCTGACCATGCCGAGCGGGGAGGCGGGCGGCGAAGTCCGTCCGCTCGGCATGAACCAGGGCCGCAGCCAGGTCTATACCTTCACCCGCGCCTCCACGCGCGTGGTCGTCGAGAAGCAGGCGCCGACGGGGCCGGTGGGCCAGAAGGGCCCGCTGTTCGACCACGCGCTGGGCGGGCGGATGATGTACACGTTCGAGCGCGCCGGCGTACCCGAGCCGCAGAAGGCCTCCACCTACCTTGGGCCGCCTCCGGGCGCGCAGACCTTCGGGCTGGGCGTGCAGCAGGGTGGCGCGGGCTACGTGCAGACCGGACAGGAGGGGAAAGGGCAGGCCGGAGGTGGCGGGGCCGGGGGGGGGCAGGGCGGCGGCTTCCCGATCATGACCCGGGAGCCCCGCATCGAGCCGCTGGCCGGGACCACTCTTCGGCTGGTCGTCCACTACCGGACGGGGAAGCAGTGGATCCGGGGATCGAGCTTCTCGGCCGGGGGCAAGGTCTACTCGGACAACGGGAAGGTGATCGCCAGCGCGAGCACCGGCGACGACGGCCGGTTCACCTTCTTCTTCCACGACGACCTCCCGACAGGGCTGGTGGCGTTCCACCAGGACGTCTCGGCCGGTAGCGGCGAGTTCGGCTACCACGAGAGCGGCGCCAACGTGGTCCGCTTCTATATGGTCGACGTCGGCGATCCCCATTACGCCAGCCCTTCGGACGAGCTGGTGCCCGACTCCGCGTCGGGCGGCGACCTGGGGACGCTGGTCGCCCTGGTCAGGACGTACCAGCTCCGCGTGAAGGTGGTGCGGGCCGGCCACAACGCGAGCCTGACCGGCCTCCGGGTCCAGCTCCTCCGGGCGAAGCGGATCGAGGGAGTGCCCGCCACCGAGGGGCCGGCCCCGATGCCGCACCGGACGCTGCACGGCATCCTGGGTGAGGTCGAGGTCATCGGCGAAGACGTGACGGGCGGGGACGGGACCGTGACGTTCACGAACCTGGTGAAGAACGTCGGATCGGCGGACCTCTACCAGGTGCTGGTCTCCACGGAGCCGACCGCCAAGACCAAGGCGTACTACGGGGCTATGGCGACCGTGAGCCATCCCATGCCGCTCGACGACCCGATCGCCTGGGACGACGCTCACCTGAACGAGACGTACAGGACGAGCCGGCTCTACCACCTCACCGTCCCGGTGACGCCCCATCCCCCGGCCTTCGAGGGCGTCGTGCAGCGCTCCGACACCCACCAGGCGATCGGGAAGGCGCTGATGGTCCTCGTGCGGCACGGCGTCCAGGGTTCGATGGTCCTGCACGCGGTGAAGCCCGCCGACCAGGGCAAGTTCTACATCACCGGCATCGAGGGGAACCGGAGCTACGTGGTCTACGTCCACGCGCCGGGGTTCCGGCCCGACTCCGCGGTCGTCCAGCCCGACACGGGCGTGGTGACGCAGAAAGTCTTCGAGCTCTCGCCGCGGTCGACGGTCACCCTGTCCCTCGTCGACGAGGACGGAAACCCGGTGCCGGGCGACGTGACGGTGGGGAACCAGCCGAGCAAGGCGGCGCGGCCCGTCTACGGGAACGACCGGGGCCAGCGGATGGTGGCGTACGGGGGGGGCCTCTCCTGGACGAGCCAGGGCGGCGGCGGTGCGCAGGCCGGCGCAGGCGCCACGAAGCAGGGCGGCCGGCCTCCGGCGGGCGGACAGACGCGGGCCGGGCAGATGGCGTCGGGCCAGGGCGCGATGCTCGGACAGCAGTCCGCGACGGCCAGGGGAGCACCCGCGCATCTCCTCGCCTACAGCGTGACCGCCGGAGCCGTGCCCGGGAGGCGGACGATCCACGTGGACGCGGGCCCGGACTACTTCCGGACCGACACTACGGTCACTCTCCCCGACGGCCACACGGACCTCGGGAACGTCGCCGTGTACCTCCGGAAGCGGCGGCTTCGCGTACAGGTGGTCGGGCTGCAGCACGCGCCCGCGCCGACCGGCGGCGGCGGCGGCGGAGGCTTCCGCGTCATGCACATCACCAGCGGTCCGACGCCGCCCCCGATCCGGGGCGCGCGTGTGAGGCTCCCGAACGAGTCGGGCCAGCCCTCGGCGACGACCGACGCGAACGGGATCGCGGAGTTCGAGTGGAAGGGGACCTCCGACCGGGTGGACGTCGAGATCACGCCGCCCGCGGGCTCGGACTACATGGGCGCCACGCCGCAGGTGAACGTGCCGGAGAGCCCCACGTTCCGGAAGTCCGTGCTGGGCCTGGCGCCCGCCGCGAGCGTGACCGGGACCGTGTTCGCGGGTGAGGGGACCGAGCAGCCGGTTGCGGGGGCGCGGGTGTTCGTGCCCGGCGTGGGACCGGGCGGCGGCGACCTGGCCGACACGACGGACGCGCAGGGGCACTACACCCTGCACGCTGCTCCGACCGGCACCTTCTGGGTCCGCGCCGGGAAGGCCGCCTCCGAGTATACGGGCGACTCCGCGCGGGTGGAGGGCACCGCGGGAGAGGCCGCGACGCAGGACTTCCACCTCACGGCGGTGGACGGGCTTCCCACCGAGCTCCTGGGTCTCCCGATCGAGGTCCAGTCCTTCCGGAAGACGGCCGGCGGCGCCGTCCTAAGCGGTCGGTTCACCGGCATTCCGTCCAACGACGCGTTCGCGCCCGACCCCACCGACCTCACTCTCGCCTTCGACAGCGTGGCGGTCACGGGGACGGGGAAGGACGCGGTCCCCGAGGGCGGCGTCGTGCGCGTGGCGGAGAGCGACCTGCCGCTGGACCTGTTCGGCAAGTACCTGGTGCTCCAGCACGCGCATGGCGGGCTCGAGGTTCGGGACCGCGGCCAGGGCGAGGGCGCGGTCGTGGGCTCGGTGGCTCTCCTCCCGGGCTCCTTCCCGGTCAATTCGGCGGAGCTCGTGTTCGGCGATTCGCTCCACCTCCTCCAGCCCGGCGCGTCCGGCGCCGACCGGACCCGGCTCGCCACGCTGGTGGCCGGCGGCGCCTCCCCGGCCCCCTCGGCGGGCTACGACGTGGGAACGAGCGCCGGCGGGAACCCGAAGCTCACGGTGTACGGGTTCGACGCCGACGGGTCGGCGTCCTCCTCGCACCTGACGGCCGAGTCGCTGCGCCTGGACGCCACGCTGCACACGGCCATTCCCGGAGTGGGCGACCTGGCCATCGAGGTCCCCGAGCTCACCGTGAAGCCGGGCCAGGGGCCGGGCGCCGGTCTGCAGCCCGCCCGGGGCGACCAGGCGCTTTCGCTCGAGATGGACACGTGGACCCTCGAGTCCCCGAGCTGGTCGCTCCACAAGGGGCGGCTCGACCTCGTGCACGGCGCCATCCGGGTGCCCCTGACGGACCGCGCGGCGGGCGGGCACGTGGACTTCCCGTTCACCGGGATGGACGTGACGCCCACGAAGCTCGAGGGCGGGAGCTTCGGCGGCGGGCCGATCCTCCTGGGCGGGTTCGTCCCGCTCGACGTGACCGGGAGCATCAGCTTCGTCCGGGACTCGCCGACCGGACCCTGGAAGCTGTTCGGGGACGGCGGCCGGATCGACGCGCTCCCGGGGATGGCGGCCTCCGACCACGTCGACATCGACGGCTTCAGCTTCTACTCGTCCGGCGAGAAGATCTTCTCGATGGTGCCGGGGGCGAGCGTCAGGCTGTACGGGACGGGGGACCTGGCCGTCTCGACCCTCGGGTTCACCGAGTCCACGGTGAGCTTCGCCGGCCCGATGGACCTCCACGTGCCGGGCCTCGATCCCCAGTCGGTGGTGATCGACTATACGAGCGAGGGCCCCAACGGCACGCCGAAGCTCAAGTTCAACCCGATCGACATCGCCCCGTTCGACATCGGTGGTCCGAAGGCGTCGGTGAAGCAGGGCACCCTGGACGCCTCCGGGTTCCACGGGGACGGGTCGGTCTCGGTGCCGGGCAAGTTCTCGGTCGCCTCGACGTTCACGCGCACGCCGCTGGGTCCGAACGAGAAGATCCAGGCGCTACCGAAGCCGGGCGCGACCCTGGACGTGGGACAGGTCGCCATCGCGAAGCTGACCGGCGGGGCGAAGGCGTCGGGCGGGAAGTGGTCCACCGACTACGGGGGCCACATGGACGTGGGCGGCCAGGTCTCGGGCGACATCACGATCGGGGTCGAGGGCGCCGGCGTGACCGCGGGGACCGGCGGGCTGGCCGTCAAGAACATCCCGACCCCGTTCGGGAACATGGCCATCACCATGAACTTCCCCGAGCAGCGGCTCGAGGGGTCGGTCCAGACGGACAAGGACATCGCGGCCGGCGCCCACGTGAAGGGCGCGAGCGAGATGGTCATCAGCGGCAATCCCGCGAACCGCTACTGGTACTTCTTCACGGGCGCGGCGTTCACGCTGAAGACGCCTCACATGAGCGGCAAGGCCGCCCTTCTCCTCGGCTCGGCCACGCTGGGCGGCGAGCTCCTGTCGCGCTTCGAGAGCTACGGTCGGCGGCCGGTGCCCGGCCAGTTCCACGTGATCAACGGCTTCTACATGGAAGGGGAAGTGAAAATCCCCGTGCCGGTCTGCCCCAACGGGGCTTTCGACATCGGCATCGCGAGCGTGGAGGTGTGGTGCGACGTGTGGGGCGACGTTCGGCTGGGAGGCAACTTCCAGCAGGCCAACACCTACTACGTGGGCGTCGGCGCCGGTCTCGACGCGGGCGTGAAGGGCGGGGTCGGCATGGGGCTGTGCCTGCACGTCTCGGCGGAGGTGAAGGCGGCTCTCGACGGCGAAGGGGCCTACCGGAGCGACGGCGCCTGGTTCGCGCGGGGGAGGGCGGACTTCGACCTCCTGGGGAGCGCCTCCTACGGCGTCGGGCTCGACGACATCTGCCTGGACCATACGACGAGCGTCCACATCGGGCTCGGGGCCGAGGCCCAGCTGGGCTACGACTGGGCCAGCAACGTCGGGCCCCACACGCGGGTGTTCTTCAAGTGAGCGCGCCGGAGCGTCTCCGGCGGGTCGCCCGCGCCACGCCGCGCGCGCTGCTCCTCGGAGGGATCGGGGCCGCCCTGGCCGCCCTCCCGGTGGCGCTCGGCGCCCAGTCCGCCGACACCATCGCCTTCGCCAGCCCGCGCGGGACCTACGTGTGGATGAAGGGGACGGCGGTGTCACCGGCCCACCCCGTGGACGGCGTGGTGGCTCACCGGCTGGAGCGGTCGCGTCCGGGCGGCGACTGGGAGGAAGTGGCCGACGTGAGCGCGGTTCCGGACGCACGGAGCTTCTTCTCCCGGCTCGACTCGCTCACGCGGCGCGCGGTGGTGGGCGCGCTGCGGCAGAAGGACGAGGCGGCCGCGTGGGACTACATCGTCCGCTTCCCGAGCGCCGACTCGCTGGCCGCGATCCTGGGGAACGACGACGTGCGGCTGGCGCTGGGCATCTACGGCCTCGACCCCTCGCCGCGCGACGGCGAGACGTGGCGCTACCGGGTGAGCGACGTGGACGCCGACGGGAACGTCTCGAGCCCGGTGATCTCCAACCAGGTCGGCTACCCGCCCGAGGTCCGATTCGACACGTTGAGGTCCGCGCGCAGCCAGGGCGCCGACTCGGCCACGATCACCTGGTGGTACGTCGGCGACAGGAACACGCGCGCCAAGACGGTCGAGGTGTGGCGCCGCGAGGGGCGGACCGGCGAGTTCGCCATGGTGGACTCCGTGCCGGTGAGCGTGCTGGCCGGCGACTCGCTCCTGGCCAGGAGCGAGGACCGGGACGTCGTGCCGGGCGCCCTGTACCAGTACTACGCGGTTCCGCGGGACCTCTTCTTCAACCGCGGGAGCCCCAGCGACACGATCTCGGTCTACACCGTGCCGCTGGCCGGCGCGCTCCTGCCCGACTCGATCGTGGCACGGGGCGTCGACACGGTGGGGGTCGTCCTCACCTGGCGGCTCGAGACCCCCGAGAAGATCCGTACGATCCAGGTCTTCCGCGCGCCGACCCAGGACACCGGCTACGTGCAGGTGGCCGAGCTCCCTCCCACCGCCACGCGCTGGGTGGACGAGGAGGTCCGGCCGATGCGGACCTACTGGTACAGGCTGGGCATGACGGGGCTCAGGGGCGTCGTGGCCCCGCGGAGCGCGGCCGTGTTCGCCTACTATCGGCCGGCCCTGGCGCCGTCCCCGCCGCTGGCCGTGCGGGCGGACACCGTGAAGGGCGGCTTCCGGATCCGGTGGACGCCGGCGGGCGACGCCGACCTGTCCGGCTACCGAGTGTACCGGACCGATGCGCCGGTGGGCGTCGTCTCCGACTCGACCGGGGCTCGGCTCGTGAGCCCGCTTCTAGCGCCCACCGACACCGTCTTCGTAGACAGCGCCTCCGTCCTGGCTGCGGCCCGGCGCTACACGTGGGCCGTGAAGGCGGTGGGTCCTGGCGACCTCGAGAGCGACTTCTCGAACCCCGCCGCGGCGTCGCGGACCGTCGCGCCGCCGCTCCCGGTGCCGACCGGCCTGTCGGGCTACGTCGACCCGACGGGGGCCAGGCTGACCTGGGACGACATGACCGAGGCCGATCCGCTCGTGAACGGCTACCTGGTCCTGCGGCGGGACGTCGGGGGCGGGCCGGCCGGAGCCCGGCAGGCCGCCTCCGCCCCGGGGGCTCCGGAGACGGCCTGGGACACTCTGACGGCCGCTCCGCTCGGGCGCCTCGAGAACCGGTTCAGGGACACGACCGCCGTGCGCGGGGCGTGGACCTACGCGGTGGTCTCCGTGGGCGTCACCGGGGAGGGGAGCGGAGCCTCGGCGCCGCTCCGGCTGAGCCGGACCCTTCCGCCGCCGCCTCCCCCCGCCGGGTTCCGGGTGCAGGCCGGGAGCGACGGGATCCGCATCTCCTGGGACCCGGCCGCCGACAGCGCCGCCACGGTGCGCATCTACCGATACGAGCGCGGCGGCGAGGTCGCCCGGATCGGGGACGTGCCGGCCGGTGACCTGGGCTACCTGGACACCACGGCCCGTCCGGGCCGGCGCTACTACTACTTCCTCACGACGCTGGCCGACGGCGTGGAAGGCCCCCACAGCGTGGAGCGCAGCGCCCGCAGGTAGCCGGCGCGGGATCCGACCGCGTCGACGCCGGATCGGGAGCTCCGGGAGGATCTCCCGTCCGACCCCTCGCCCTCCCCGTCCTCCCTCGTTGCCGGGACGCCGGGACCTCCCCCATCTTGGGCGCTCCCAAGGCGTCCCCCATACTCGCACCCGGGCCGGCGAAAGGCGTGACCGAACCAGTCCCAGGCACGTCCTCCGCGCCGACTCCGGGCCCCCCGTCCCGGGGGCGCGGCCCGTACGATCGCTCGCTCGTGGAGGGGCCCCTCCTCCCGGCCGTCTGGAAGCTGGCGTGGCCCACGATCCTCCAGAACATGATCGGGGGCATGCAGGGCATCGTGGACCACATCATGGTGGGCCACTACGTGGGGTACACCGGGAACGCGGCCATCGGGGTCAGCTGGCAGATCTACCTGGTCGTGGTCGTGTTCATCTCCTCCCTGTTCATGGGCATGAGCGTGATGGTCGCCCGGTTCGCGGGGAGGGGCGACCACGAGAAAGTGGACCGCACGGTCTACCAGGCCTTCCTGCTCGCGAGCGGTCTGGCCGTCGGCGTGCTGGCCCCGCTCGGCTACTTCCTGGCGCCCAAGCTCCTGGTGCTCGTGAACGCGGCGCCCGAGGTCCAGGCCGAGGCGCTCCCGTACCTCCGCATCATGTTCGTGTTCAGCTTCGGGACGCTCATCTACTTCATGCTGGGCGGCGCGCTACGCTCGGCCGGGGACGCGAGGACGCCGCTCCGGCTCGGCGTCATCGTCACCGTCGTCAACATCATCCTGAACGTGATCCTCATCGCCGGCCTCGGTCCCGTCCCGGCGTTCGGGACCGCGGGCGCCGCCATGGGGACCGTCATCGCCTCGGGCGGGGTGGCCGCGTTCGCCCTGTGGCGACTCTCGCACGGAGGCTGGGTGGTCGGCTTCCCGGAAGGGGGCTGGGGCGGACCCGACCTGGACATCATCCGCGAGCTGTTCCGCTTCGGACTGCCCGCGGGGATCCAGGGCGTCGTCATGAACATCGCCGGCCTCATCCTGCTGGCGTTCATCGGGTCCCTGGCCGACAGCGCGGCGGCGCAGGCCGCCTACGCCGTGAGCTACACGCAGCTTTTCTCGCTCATCACGTGGCCCTCCATCGGGCTCCGTTCGGCGGCGGCGGCCGTGGCCGGGCAGAACCTCGGCGCCCGCCAGCCGGACCGCTCGGCGGCGGCCGTGCACGCGGCCGCCAGGATCGGCATCGGGGCGGCCGTGGTCGCCGGGGCGCTCTTCCTCTTCCTCCCGCGCGAGCTCCTGGGCGTGTTCGGCCTCCAGCAGCCCGACGTGGTCCGCCTGGGCGCCCAGCTCCTGCGCGTCCTCAGCATCTCGGGGATCTTCCTGGCCATCGCGCTCACCTACACGGGCGGCCTGCAGGGCACGGGAGACACCAAGAGCCCGCTCTACATCTCGATCGTCTCGCAGATGGTCGTCCCGGTGGGGATCTGCGTGGGCATGGAGCAGCTCGGCACCCTGACCGCCATGCACATCTGGTACGCCATCCTCCTGGGCCACTTCACGCGCTGCGTGCTCAGCGTGGGACGCTTCCGCCAGGAGAAGTGGCGGTCGATCAAGGTGAAAGTCGGAGGGGAGTAGGGGCCGGGCCGGCGGCGGGGGGGCGGCGCCGGCCGGGATGGACGACCGATGCGGGTCCCGCCAGGGATCGGTACATTCGTGTAGTACAGCGCCGCCGCTCCGGGCGACCCGCCCGCGTCGATCCGAGCGGCGCGTCGGGTCCCAGGACGCCCAGCCTTTCCGACGATCTCGACTCCGGAGAACCACGTGAGACGACCGCGCGCAGCACTCCCGACTCTCCTGCTGTCGTCCGCCGCGGTGCTCGCCGGAGCCGCCTGCGGCGGAGGGGACTCGGTCACGGGTGGGGGAGGGGGCGGCGGAGCCAGCTCGCCGGTGGCGTCGATCACGGTCGCTCCGGCGCTGGACACCGCGGCTTCGATCGATGAGGTGCTGACGTTCACGGCGACGGCCAGGGACTCGAGCGGCAACGCGGTTTCCGGCGTCACCTTCACGTGGAGCTCCTCCGACGAGGCGGTGGCGGCCGTCTCGAGCTCGGGGCAGGCGACCGCCCGGTCCGAGGGGACGGCGCGGATCGTGGCCTCCGCGTCCGGGGCCGCGGACACGGCCACCCTGGTCGTCGATCAGCGCCCGGCCGTGGTGCTGGTGAGCCCCGACAGCGTGCGGCTCGAGGCTCCGGGAGACACGGCCCGCTTCAGCGCCGTGGTGCAGGACGCCCTGGGCAACCCGGTGCCGGACGCCCCGCCGGCCGAATGGAGCGTGTCGGACACGGCGGTGGCGGTGGTGGACAGCGCCGGCCTGGTCACCGCCCGTCGGACCGGCCGGGTCGCCGTGAGCGCGACGGTGCCGGCCGGTGGGTCCTCCACGGCGAGCGGGACGGCGGCGCTCCGGGTCGCCTCCGGCGTACCGCCCACGATCACGTCGGTGAGCCCCTCGCCCCTCCGGGAGGGAGGCCAGGCCACGATCTCGGGCCAGGATTTCGACTCGGGGGCGGTGGGGGACACGGTGCTCGTCGACGGCGTGTCCGCGACGGTGACCTCGGCCTCGGAGACCTCCCTCCAGATCACGGTCCCGACGTACGACTGTCTGCCGGCGCGCTCGGTCGTCGTCCGGCTGGCCACGGACGGCGGGGTCGACCAGTCGTCCGCGACGCTGCAGCCGGACGAGTCGCCAATCTCCCTGGCCGTGGGCCGGCAGGCCCTGCTCACGGACCCGTCCGCCTACTGCCTGCAGTTCCCGGCGACGGCCGCTTCCGAGCGCTACGTCGTGGGGGTCCAGTCCCTGGCATCGACGGGTCTCGCGGCCGTGAAGGTCCAGGGCGAGGCCGCCAACACGCAGGGAGCGGCGAGCGTGGCGAGCCTGTCGACGGAGACGGCGCAGCTCCGTACGGTGAGAGGAGGCGACGTGACGCCCCGCATGCCCTCCTGGCTCCGGGGTCAGCGTAGCGCGGAGGCGAGGCTCCGGGACTGGGAGCGCTCCCATCTGGACCCGAGGGCGTCCATCCCGGCCGGCAGCGGCACCTCCGGGCCTCGGGCGCTGCGCCTCTCGGTGAGCGCCGGCGCCGCGGTGGGCGACACGGTGTCCCTGCGCGTCCCCGACATCAACGCGAGCAACGCGTGCACCGCCTTCACGTCCGTGACGGCGACCGTGCGGGCCGTCGGCCAGCGGGCGATCGTGGTGGCCGACACGGGGAATCCGGCCAACGGCTTCACCCAGGCCGACTACCAGAGCATCTCCGGCCAGCTCGACAACGGCATCTTCGACACGGACGTCGCCTACTTCGGCGACCCCGGGGACATCGACGCCAACGGCCACATCGTCGTCCTGTTCACGAAGGCCGTGAACGCCATGGCCAGCAGCGCGTCGCACTCCGTAGTCCTCGGCTTCGTGTTCGGGGGGGACTGGTTCCCGCGCCTCTCCTCGACGAGCCCCTCGTGCCCCTCGAGCGACGAGGGCGAGATCTACTACGGGCGCGTGCCGGACCCGAACGGGACCGTCACCGACAGCGCCGTCGCGTCGAACCGCAAGGACGAGCTCTCGCGCGCTCCCCAGGTGATGGCCCACGAGCTGACGCACCTCATCCAGTTCGGGCGGCGCTTCGACCTGGGCCTGGGCTTCATGGGCTCGGTGGTGGCCGAGGGCCAGGCCACCTTCGGGGAGGAGGTGGTCGGACACGCCGTGACCGGCAACCGGCCCTATCAGAACTACGGGGCGGACGTGATGTTCGCGACGACCGGAACGGACTCGGTGGCCTGGTACGCCAACAAGTTCACGGACCTGGAGGTCTACTTCGGGTTCGACGGCCGGACCACCCGGATCGGCGGCGCCCCCGAGCAGTGCGGCTGGTGGCAGGGGGATCCCTCGCCATGCGTCGGACGACCGCTGTGGTACGGGGTGAGCTGGAGCTTCCTGCGCTGGGCCTCGGACCGGTACG
>Ga0209918_1000431_pt1 | contig 27746 bp, 34 predicted proteins | sample SalPonD_shore_MG_FD_185712 | JGI IMG/M metagenome (GOLD analysis project Ga0209918, IMG submission 185712) | Salt pond soil microbial communities from South San Francisco under conditions of wetland restoration - Salt Pond MetaG... | ecosystem: Environmental > Aquatic > Marine > Intertidal zone... | reverse complement strand
CCAAGACCGCCGAGGCCAACGATGCCAGCAGTGACTTCCCGGCCGGGGCCCAGCTGTGCGCCAAGTGCAACACCAAGGCCATGATCAAGATGGATGGGTGTATGACGTGTCTCAACTGCGGCGAATCCAAGTGCGGTTAATAGCGGCGCGAGTGAATCCGCATGCGGCGTTGTAGCACCTTCCGCGTGTCCTCACGTACTACGTGTACGCTCCGGGACGCGGAAGGCACTACGCCTTGCCTGCGAATCCATCGCTTGCTCTTAACTTCGCCTCCAGTTCGCCACTCTTAATTCCCTCTCCCTTCGGGAGAGGGTTAGGGTGAGGGGATACAATCTTCGAACATCATGCCCCTGCAGGATAGGGTGAGGGGATCAATCGGGGACCGACCTAGCAGAGTTTCACCTTCCGGAGACTAGAAGAAGCAGACAATTACAATGGCGATGATGACGGAGATTGACGGTATCGGACATCAAGAGGCCAAGGACGGCTGCGTTCGCCACGAGGATATAGAAAAGGCAGCCGAGGGCTGCCTTTTTGATATGTGCCTCTCCTCAACATGAGAAGGTGACAAATTTGAATTTGTTTCGCGCTTAGTCTCGACTGCTTGCTATTGCCTGCACCTGTAGCCGCTTCGAACCGCCGCCCGATTCCCGCTACTGCACGGGACAAATGAGGAATATTCGCATTCGGATGCATAAAGACACTCCATGAGTAAGGGCATCTCGGCTCACATGGGCTTGATTGTATTGCTGTAACATATTGTTATATATTACTTTTTTGCGTTATGTGGGCCCATCCTAAATCATTTTCGGCAAGTGCCGATAGCATCAGGTAGATTGACTTACCATAATGGTAAATACTAGGATTATTAGCCGGTTTACGGGCCCGCCTGGTCCGCCTGGTGCACAGGACCCGGAGGCCAGTCGAGGCATTGGCTGTGGCCCACTCTACCCAGTGGAGGAGGTTTTGGCGTTGCTCCATGGTAGCGGAAGCCAGGCAATTTGCCCATGTACGAAGGATTGTATAGATGACCTACAAAAGTGGTCATTAGACACGAATGACGTATTCGCCTTGGTTATGCTGGCGTTACATGCGGGTCGGTACATCGGTTCGGAATGGTGTGTTCAAAAGCCAAACGGACCTTGGGCCGCCTGTGACGCATATTCCGTGAGACGTTCTGAGCCCCTCCCCGCAGCTCGCGGAGAAATCGAAGTCGAGTACTACTTAAAGTTTGCGATAAGCGGGACCGGGTTGAACCTCCTTCTCATTTCTTGCCATCCCTCAGAGGATAAAGGTCAATGACCGATACTGCTCGACCAATATGCCCGATTTGTGGCGAAGGCTATCTCGACACGTTGGTTGGAAAACAGACCGTCGAGTACAAAGGTAGCACTGGCGAGCTCGATACAAAATATTCCGTTTGTGATGCCTGCGGCACCGAGCAAGCTGATGCAACCCAAACCCGCGATAACAAGCGAGCCATGATCGCGTTTAAGAAAAAAGTGGACGGATTGCTCTCAGGCGCGGAGGTGCGGGAAATACGCGAGCGCTTAGGGCTTAGTCAAAGCAAAGCCGCCTCAATTTTTGGCGGTGGCCCCGTGGCATTCTCCAAGTATGAAAACGATGATGTAATGCAATCAGACGCCATGGATAACTTATTGCGTTTAATCTCTGCGAAGCCTGATGCACTGAAAATATTGAAGCACCGGCCCACAGAGAGTCCGCGCAACTCTGACCCGTGGACCACAGTAAAGAAAGTTGAACCGCAACGCGACCGTCCTAGCCTAAAGATCGTCCGTTCGACTACACCACAAAAGCAGAATGGCGAATGGAAGAAAGCAGTATGACCAGCGAAGCTTTGCAAAAGGCGATCGATTCTTTGCAGATCCACGACGTCTATGTTCGTGATCTGGTGGCCCATTGCCTAAATGATTTTGATCCAAAATATGATGCTGATTTCGACGCGCTTGTTATACAGACTAAACACTATGTAAAGCAATCCATGATCGTAGATGTTGATGAAAATCGTCTGCTAAGGGTTTTCGTGGATCTTGGTGCGCGTTGGATCGATGAAACCGAAAAAGACGAATCAGACTCTGTCAAAATACTTATCGAATCAGAATTCGTCGCTGAATATCACGTTAACGAAGAGCTAGAAGAAGAAAGTATCAAAGAGTTCTCACTGAAAAACGCAAGTTACCATATTTGGCCCTATTGGCGTGAGCTCCTGAATAATCAATGCATGCGGATGCATGTTCCATGTATTGTCTTGCCAACCGTCCAGTTCGCCGATAACCGTCTCGCCGGTTCATCACAACTGAAAAAGGGTGCCGCCAAAGGTAATTAACTCGAGCTGAGTTGGCTTAACCACTGTAACTCCAGCTATGTTCGGAGTTTATGATTCGGGAATATGTGAACAAAAACCGAATCAATGAGCAATTGTTCCTAATATTGGAGATTCTTCTTCTCCGTCCCGGATTTCCTTGGGTTGGTGCTATACGAATCAAGGTGAATCAAGGGGTCAGAGCACTTGAACCACTCAAAGCCCCTTGCGCCTTGTCAACCCGGCTCGGGCTGTGCGAAAAAAGCGTTTGGAGGCAGGCGCGAATGATGCGCAGAGACTGTAAGGATACGGGAGGCAAGATACCCGAACATTTTCCGTTGCGGACTTAATAACATCTAGAGAGAGCACGTCGGTGAGACCAAAAACAAACTAAGTGGGCGCTATTGTTACCGTTAACTGCCTGTCTCATCTAGAAGGGGTGCTGATACATATATTTCGTTGCGCTCATTTAAGTTCAGTAGCAGCTGATGATCACAGGAGAGCAACTGGTCATAGATGTCCCCTTCCTCAGTCGTCATGCGAGCGATATGATTGGCGACCAGCTTCGAGATTGCGGGCGGAACTGCATCGCCAATTTGGTTGTATTTCGCAGCCGTGGGCCCTTCGAAATAGTAATCGCTCGGAAAGCCTTGTAGTAGAGCCATTTCACGGACGCTTAGTAAACGGTCTTGTTCCGGATGGGTATATCGGCCATTCCCCACATGACCGCACTCTCTGGTTATTGTAATTGCGGGTCTATCCCACCAGAGTCGCCCATAGACGTCAGGAAATGAACCTGGACGGGCCCGAAACATCGCCGGTGTCAGAAGCGACCGCTTCTCCGCCTCCGACAAATTTGGTGCGTTCATCACGTCTGCCCATGAACCTCCGTCATGAGGAATAGCCTTTATGCGCGCAAGTACGGCCGGCGTATTGGATGGCGCCACATGCATTGGATCATCCTGATGGCATTCACCACCCCTTATTGCCGGAAGGTGGCCGATTGCTTCTCGTACAGTTCTTACACCGCATTTGGGAGTTGGCAAGCCAATGACGGGCCCATCGCGGCGCGCGATTAGTAGCGCTCGTCTGCGTCTTTGGGGCAGACCAAAATCAGCAAAATCATGGATCTCTGCCCAAACTTTGTACCCGAGTTCATTCTCCAATCGATCCCGCAGATTCTCAAAGTGGTGCCGCTGCGTACCGTTTAGCAACTCCTTAACATTCTCCATGACCAAGAACTCAGGCCTGAACTCGGCAACAAAGTCGGCTGTACGTTCTACCAATTGGTTCCGGGGGTCGTCAGTTGTGTGATTAGTCGCATTCTTTTGCGAAAAGCCGGTGCAGGGTGCGCAAGAAATCAATACCGATAGCTCCCCTGTACTTAGCCCGAGCTCCGCACGGTACTGGGCCGGTGATAAGGTCAATATATCTGCGCTTTTAGGGCGGAGCCCTATATTTCGCTCGTAAGTGGGATTGCAACCGGTCGACGACCCAGGGCTTTTTCCGCGGCCAGGTTTTCCCTTTTCGAAATCAATCGCTCCAACAATCTCGAAAATATCACTACGGCTTTTAAAGCCGTAGCTCATTCCACCAGCCCCGGAAAAGAGGTCCACCACCTTTAAGCGCGCCACGTCTTTGAATCCTCACGCTGAAATAACCCATCCAAACCGTAACACAATGTGAGACGGCGTACAAGCCTGGAACCCACTATCATTGTGTGACATTGCACCACATAGCACCACGAGCCGGACCGACTCCTATGGCTAAGACTGAGTTTCTCCAGATCCGCGTGTCCCCTGATGATATGAGGCGCATTCGGCAAGCCGCCGAAGCTGACCATCTAGATACCTCGACATGGGCGCGACGAGCGATCCTGCTTGCGGTCGAGCATGTTGAGCGGACTCGAATCTCCCCACGAGAAACAAAGGGAGGCTCTGGGTAACAGTAGGGCAGCCAGTTCGGTTCTGGTTGCCGATATAGGTAATGCAGATGTTTTCGCAGATAGGTAAATGTCAGACGTCTTAACACCGGAACAGCGTAGCCGTTGCATGGCCAGTGTACGGCGTAAGGATACCAAGCCTGAATTGCGCCTACGAAAAGCCCTTTGGGCAGCCGGATTCAGATATCGATTGTCGTATAGGTTACCAGGACATCCCGACCTGGTATTTCCCGGAAAACGCGTTGCGATCTTCGTTGATGGATGTTTTTGGCACGGCTGCCCACTACACGCCACATTTCCAAAAACCAACAGGCAATTTTGGAATGCTAAATTGCGCCAAAATAAAACACGGGATATTAGGGTTAACGAAGAACTCAAATCTCTTGGTTGGACGGTCATACGCATATGGGAGCACGAACTTAAGGGCGACTTATCGTCCACTGTTAGCCGCATCGCGCGTGAACTAAATCGTAGGCGGTAAATTCTCGAAGCCTCCAAGCATACCCAAATGCGATTCATTATTTACGGCCTAAGAGGACATTGATATTGAAAAAATATACGTTCCTCGTATCCGAAGCCGAAAAACGCCGGCTAGACGAGATTCTGCGTGCCCTTCGGACTCCATGCGAGGTTTATATGGCACCCAACTCCGCCTTCAATACCGTGCAGTTCGAGCCCGAATTCCGCACCCGCTTGCTTGCCCAACACTGTTTTGTTGGCACACCACTATTTCAGGACAGTTTTGACGCGGCTTTTACGGCGGCTTGCCTACAGTCGGGTCACGAAGTGATGCCGGCGCCCACCGGGCGCCGCTTCTGGGATGTCGCCGTTGACGGAAGAAAGATAAGCCTAAAATCGACAAAGGCAAGAAATTTGCGAAAGAACATTTTGCATATCAGCAAGCTGACTGAGGCCGCCTGGATCCAGGACTGCCGGACTGCCGCTCTGCGAAGAGATAGGACGTTAAGGCTCTTTGAGCAATACATAGGTGAGGTCGACGTAATACTCCAATTTCGGTATTTTTCCCAATCGCAGCTATATGAACTCGTCGAAATCCCAGTAGCACCCCTCTTTGAGCAGATAATGAGCGTGGATAAGAGTGAGTTCGCGGCTGATGGGCCGACAATAAATATACCGCACGACAAGAATCCTCCGGACTTTACCCTTAAGTTGGATCGTTCTGACTCAAAAATTACAATTTCAAATATCAATAAGGACGTTTGCTTTGTCCACGGTTCGTGGAGACTTGCCGACCAAACAATGCAAGAATGACCAAACCCGCGCGGGACTGGGTCAGGTCTTGCAATGCCACACGATGCAGATTTAATGGGGCACAGCTCTTATGGGTGCGCGGAAAAAACTGAGGCGAATTGATTTCTATAGGCATATTTAAAATCAAGGGGTCAGAGCACTTGAACGGGTTGTTGCCGGCGCTTCCAGAGGCAAGGAGCTTCGTTTGGTTGGAAGAAAAACCAAATTTGTATTGGTGGTGTTAGCGTTGGTCCTAAATGCACTCGCTTTGTTGTACCTCTTGGCCGAGACGTTCTCGTATTCGCCGCGATTTGGCACGGTAAAAGCGGGACAGATCTATTTTTCGTTGAAGCCGTAGTTAAAACTACCAGATCTTTTTGGCTCCTCGCGAGCCTCGCGCTGTTCAGCGCGGGCGCGCCGGCGGCGCCAACGGTCAGCTGGCAGGCACTGGACGCAGCGTGGAAGGCTTATGTCGCCGAACCAAGTGCGGCGAGCGCTGATGCCGTCACTGGGCTCTTGCCGCGCGCGGGCCATGTGCGCTCCACGGGCAACGCGAGCGAGAAAGCTACCGTAGACGGGATTTACAAGCACCTTCCGGTGCTGGAGCGGCAGGTGGCAGCGGCAAAGCCGGCGGCCGTGCGCTTGGCATTCGCGCTCTTTACCGTCGCGGACGGCGCATTCGCGGAGGACTTGGACGTAGACCTCGGTGGTCTGATCGAGAACGATCCGTCCCTGTTCCGCTCCGTCCTCAAGGCGCGGGGCGATGATGGACCGGCCCTGGAAGGGCTGCTAGGTAATCTCGGGGGAGAATATGTGGACCGGATGGCTGCGAGCTGCAGGGCACTACGGGCTAGGCTCCGTGCCTTGCAAGGAGTGGGCTCGGAACGCCTTGCGGCGATTCGTGACAAATGTATCGCCGTCCTCAAGGAAGAGGCCCGGCAGACATGCGAAATCGCACGGCAAATGCCGCGCCATGACACATGAGTAGGAGGAAGGCGTCAAGTCTTGCAGTACAACGCAACGCGGGGAAAGCGCTATAAGAAGACAAATGTCTGCCAATCCCCAAAAATCCGTTAGGTTCGTAGCGGCAGGCTATAGTCTGTTCGCGGCGTTCTATTTCGTGCTCGGCGGGGTGGTCTTAGCACTCATGCATGGGTAGGTTCGCTTCCCGGGTTCGAGTCCGCAAGACATATACGTCGTAAACGGCACTGAAACGGCAGTGTACATACTGAGTATTGGGTTGTTAAACGTGATCCTCGCGGTGGCCGCTTGGTGGTTGTTTTCGCTGCACAAGGTGCTGAGAATCAGTGTCCTGGTCATTGCTTCTGGAATTGCCGTTGCTCTGCTCGCATCCAACGCTATCGGGATAGTGTCCTGGTACTCGAGTGTAACGAGACCGGTCGCGTTTTGGTACGGGACAGGCGCCTCCTTCATGTTCACGGCGGGTTATGCATTATTGGCGTGGGCGCTGATACGGGCGGTACGCGCGCACCGTCCGGACGGAGGTTTCGACACATGAGATTCAGCGTATTTTAGACATGCCAAAACACGAAACAAAGAACTGCGCCCGCTGCGGCAAGGAGTTCGAGTGCAAGTCGGGCTCGATTATGCTGTGCCAGTGTCAGACTCTGTACCTGACACCGAACGAGCTGGATTACATCGCGTCGCAGTATGAGGACTGTCTCTGTGTGTCCTGTTTGAAGCGGTTGAAGGCCGACTATGAAATTCGGGCCTTGAATAACTGTCTTCGGAAAACTTGGTCCGCCTAGCCGATAGAAACATAGTCGGGCTCAGACATAAGAATTATGTATTCGGCCCTCGAGTGTTTGCCCTCATACTGGTACAGCCTTTTCCTGCGTTCAACGCATCTAGTCGTTTTTGGTTTCTGCGGGAAATATGGAGTGCCATCGCCTGACTGAGCCGCGACCAAAAAGGTCGCCCGCAAAAAACTCCGGCGGGAATGTGGGGGGCTCGCTCAGCGAAGCGCCGTAATGGGCTTTGACCCAGGAATGTTTATAGCCAGCCAATCCAAGCAGGGTCGGAAAGACCTGAAACTGGCTCGTCTTGTTGAGCCCGGTCGCCCGTGCCGCCTTGAATCTCTCCACGACTGCGGGATCGTTGGAGAAAACCATCATGGGCACAAGACCTTCGAAACGGTTTGCCCGCGGCCGGCAGTGTGTAGCCAGCGTTCCGTCGTCCACAATATTTTGGCCGTGATCGCTGGTAAAGATAATGACGTACCGCTTGAAGCTCCCGCTCTCGGACAGCAAGTGTTTGAACCAATCGTCAACGCTCCAGCGTAAGCCATTCATATAAGAATTAAGCGACTTCTCCCTGTCATTCATTGGCTCGCCTTGCGCAAGTGCGGGCCTGTAAAAATTGTACGCTTTCGGGTAGCTCCGGAAATATGGAAAATGAAGTCCGTACTTATTGAGCATGATGAAGGTCTTGCCGGGTCTTTTGAGATAACCCATTAACCTTTCGCGCGCCAGTCCGTCGCTTTTGTAGGCGGTCTTTTGGCGAAGCCTGATAATTTTGTCGACAAATGCCGCCTCATGCTCATTCATGAAGTTCTGGTAGTTGGCCCATTCCTCAGAACTCTGAGCATCCACATAGACATTATAAAACCCGGCCCTCCTGGTAAACTGCCAAATCGAAGGTTCCTTCAGGCTCACTTGCTTGCTGTCCGGGATCTGACCTTGTCTCAGGCCCGTCCTCAGAACGAGGTTGGTATAATCGCTGCAGTTCGTAGCGGACGCGGCCAGTCCGAAATTCACAATGCCGGATTTCAGAGAGCCAAGATACGGTGTCGTGTCTATTCTATATCCATTGATTCCCAGAATGTCCGCACGGACACTTTCATCCACAATCAGGATAATCTTATCAACCTGCGAATCTAAAGGACCCGAGTAGGAAACGGGGGTTCTTTGGCCGTCGTAAAGGTGACTTTGGCTGGCGAATACCAGCATTGCCGGAACTCTGAAAAAGGAAGGGTATCGATCGAAAAGGCCATTAGTGTACTGCAGACCCAAGATGACAAGAATGACTGCGCTGACTGGAACGAAATAGGCTTTTTCAGAGATGTTCAGCTTTAAACGGCCTGGCAAACGTTCGACCAGAATTATAATTGGTATAAGGAGTATGACCAGCGGGAGTGCGGCCAGGCCAAAATTCTCGACGACCTCCCAGAACCACCATTGGAAGTAAGTGACGATGAGGTCTGACTGTTGGAAGTCGATTGGCGAGTTGGAGATGTTGAAAGAGCCAATATTGAAAAGAAAGAAAAACAGAAAAAACGGCAAGGTTATCTTCCGCAGAAGACTGCGATCGCTGAAAAATAAAATAAATGTGCCGAGTAGGCTCCATAGAAATATAATCGACGACAGGGCGAGCTCGGCTATCTTGCCGTTAGCCCAAAGAAACCGAAATGGATAAAAGAAATCGTGGAACAGACTGAATTCCACTAGCAAAAGAATAGCGACCGAGCCCAGCGCGATGGTCATTTTCAAGTAAGACCTGGACATAATCGTTTCTCGCGAAACTGGCTTTATGAATTCGGTGCTAGTCCATCGGTTGGTTGGACATGTCTTTCCTACTCTTGCTGAACGAACTTATTCAGTATATTTACATATTCGGCGTCGGAGTGAAATCTTATGGATTCGGCCTTGGAGTAATATAAAGCGAGGGAGGGGCTAAAGGCCGCCCAACCGGAGGGACCGATCGGGCGCTCGACGAACAGGACGGGTTAACGCCAGGCATGCCGAAACACAAGACAAAGAACGGCGCCCGCTGCGGCTAGGAATTCGAGTGCAAGTCCGGTTCGAGCCTGCTGTGCCAATGCCGGATGTTCTACCTGACGCCGAACGAGCTGGAGTACACCGCCTCGCGGTACGGGGAGGGTCTGGGAATAAAAGGGGTCGGTGACAAATGAGAGTCGTTCAGCGTTGACTATGTCAAAACGCGAAACAGAGAAATGCGCCCGCTGGGAATCCGGGGACAGTATACCTATTTAGCTGATTGACCGGCTGACCAAAACTAACCATGCCAAAGCACGAATCAAAGAACTGCGCCCGCTGCGGCAAGGAATTCGAGTGTAAATCCGGCTCGATTGTGCTGTGCCAGTGCCAGACACTCTATCTGACGCCGAACGAGCTGGAGTATATCGCGTCGCAGTACGAGGACTGCCTGTGTGTGTCCTGTCTGAAGAGGCTGAAGGCGGACTTTCAAATTCGCGTTCTGAATGGTTGTCTGCGAAAAGATACAGGCAGTTAGGGCGGCGGCCGAATTCTAAAACGTGGCAAACCGTGGTCGGGCCGAATTGTCGGTGCTGACTCTCGGCGCGGTGCGCGCCCGAGTCGGACCGTCAGTCGAGGATCGTCAGTAGTTGGTCGACGACGGCGGTGGCACGGGCCGGTTTGGGTGCGGTCCCGGCGAAGACGCGCAATCCCCAGATATTGACCATGAGAAAGGCGGCCAGCGCGGCGGGGTCCTTGCCGCGCGCCAGCTCGCCGCTTGCGTGCGCCTCTTCGAGCGCACCGCGGATCAGCCCTTCGATATTTTCAAGGTGACGGTTGACCCGCTCTTGTATCGCATCGTTCTGGCGGGACAGCTCCAGCACGGTGTTGACCAGCAGGCAGCTGCGCCTTCCCCTCGGTCGGGCCGCATCGGCGGCCAGTTGACGAAAGTGGGCACGGATACCTTCGAGCGGCGATTCGGCCTCGGCGAGCATCCGGGCCAGCCGCGCGGCGGTGGCCTCCCCGTAGTGGTCGAGCGCGGCCAGGAACAGCCCTTCCTTGGACCCGAAGGCCGCGTAGAGGCTGCCCGGCCTGAGGTCCGTGACCTCGACCAGATCGGCCATGCTGGTGCCCAGATAGCCGTGATCCCAGAAGGCCTGCATCGCCCGTTCCAGGACCTCTTCGCGCTTGAATTCCGTCGGTCTCGCCATCGTGACCTCCTGATACCTGGCCCGAGCATAACAAATTATTGAACAATCGTTCAAAATAATTCTTGAACGTCTGCTCAATATCCGTTAGCGTTATGGAACGATCATTCAAGAATGAATGGAGGAGAGAGCCATGGGCACCCTGACGGAAGCAATCGCTGACTACAATGCGGAAAAGGCCAAGACGGTCCCGGCCGAGATCCTGACCACGATGGCGCAGTGCACAGCGGACCTGAAGGCCTCGGGTATCGAGGATCGCGCGCTGCGGGCGGGTGCCAGGATGCCGGACTTCGAGCTGCCGAACCAGCACGGTGAGCCGCGCCGTCTGTACCAATACCTCGCCGAATCGCCGGTGGTCTTGAACGTATACCGGGGCGGCTGGTGTCCGTACTGCAATATGGAGATGAAGGCCCTCCACGACGCACTGCCTGAGATCGAGTCGCGCGGTGCACGGCTGGTGGGCCTGTCGCCGGAACAGCCCGATCGGGCCCGGGAGACGGCCGGGCGTCACGCCGTCGCCATCGACATCCTCAGCGATGCCGGCAACAAGGTCTCCGAGCAGTTGGGCCTGGTCTTTACGCTGCCCGAGGCGCTGCGCGCGATCTACGAGAAGATCGGGGTCGATCTCCCGGCCTACAACGGCGACGACAGCTTCCGCCTGCCCGTGCCGGCCACTTATATCATCGCCCGGGACGGGACGATCCTGTACGACTTCGTTAACGCCGACTACACCCAGCGCCTCGAGCCCGGTGACATCGTGGCCCATCTCCCGGCAGGGCACGAAAAAGGTATTGAAACAGGATAGGGTAGCCAGGGACAGACGATGACTTTTGCAGGGCGGGTTCGAATCCGCTGTACCGACGCCAGACGCTCTACCCGATGCCGAACGAGCTGGAGTAGATCGCTTCGCGGCACGAGGACTGTCTGTGTCGTGTCTGAAGAGGCTGAAGGCCGATTACAACATACGGATGCGGAACGATTGCATCCATAAGGATGTTTCGGCATAGAGACGACGGGCGGGCCGCAGGGTCGTCCGCCCGATTGTTCGTCTACAGGGAGGGCTTTCCGTCGGTCAGCCGCTGGCGAGCTTTTGTTTGAGCTGGACGACCTGACTCTCGAGGGACTTGATCATCTGGTCTTTTTTGCTCACTGCGGTTTCCCAGGCGTATACGGCCTGGCGCAGCTCGGCGATGGTGGCGGTCTGTTCTTCCAGCAGCAGGGAGGTCTGCGGCCTTTTGGCGCGTTCGACCGCCGGGTCGGGGATCAGCCCGAGCTCGATCTTGATGCTTTGAACCTTGGCCTCCAGTGCGCGCATGGCGTCTTTGGCCAGTTCATCAATGCTCTTTTCTGTCGTCACGAATGATTACCTCTGAGGGGAGCCTCGTCTGTTACTGAGCTTCGCGTCCGGCGATGTCATGCCCGGGCGGGGCGCTACATTGCGTGAACTTAATGTACACAAACGTGACACGGTGCCGTCAAGACTATCGCTATCAAAGTATTTTGGGGCTACTGCGGGTCGAATCTATACAGCAAAAATTGGTGAAGAGGTTTTGCGACAACGGCCGAGCAGCTGTTGCAGCAAGAGGGCAGTGCAGGTCAGGGTAGGAAGTCGGGAGATGGTCTATAGAAAGAGCAGGCTCAAGGAACTGCGGACCTGGTATGCCATCCTGGCCGTATTCGGCGTTGGGGCCGTCGTATACACGATGTCTCCGTTCGATTACCAGAAGATAGTCGGTGTCGTGCTAATGTTCGCCGGCTCCTATTTCGTCTTCGATATGCTCCGCAACTGGGTCAAGCAGGTCCGGCTCCTGGACGACAGGCTGGAAGTCCAATACTACTTCCAAAAGAGATTCATTCCTTTTGCCGGCATCGTCGACGTGCGCCTCGTCAGGCGTTGGGACCCGACCGGTTCCTGGAGTTTCAGGGATCAATACATCGATACCATCGTCATCACGGCGCAGCCGCGCAGGGTCATCCGACTGGGCGGGAAGTTCGGAAGCCTTACCGAGGACGATACCCGCCAGCTTTACGACGATATTCGGCGCCGCGTCCAGCATAAGGGGGCTGGGACAAGAGAGGTCCATTTCGACGCCGGTTAGCACCGGCCGGTACGGTCCGTCAGTTCGCCATGGGGACCCAGCCCGGCAGTTGTTCGAACCGCTTCAGCCACGCCGATACTGCGGGATAGGGCTCCAGAGAGAAGTGTCCGTCGCCCGCGACGGATACATAGGGGTAGCATGCAACGTCGGCAATCGTCGCGTGGTCCGCCGCCAGCCAGCTGTGGTCGCCGAGGCGCTGCTCCATGGCGGTCAATCCCGGTTTGGCATCGCGATGACACGCCTCCAGATCGAACGGGCGTTTGAACAGGACGGCGGCGCGGGCGCGGGCAAGTCCGTAAAGCAACTCGTTCTCCGACACGGCGAGCCACTGCATCACCCGCCCCTCGCCCAGGGCATCGGCCGGCAGCCAACGCTCGTCTCCGTAACGGCGCGCGAGGTAGACCAGGATGGCCATGGAGTCCCAGATCACGGTCTCGCTATCTGCCAGCACCGGGATTTGACCGCGCGGGTTGAGCTGCCGGAACTCGGGCATCCCTGTCTCGCCGGCCGCGGTGTCGACCCGTACGGACTCGTACTCCAGTCCCAACATCGACATGAGCAGGCGCACCTTGTAGCAGTTGCCGGAGCGGTCGAGGTCGTAGAGTTTCAGGCTCGTCATGGTGATATTCCCTATTCTGGTCTGTTCCCGATCGTCAGACAGTTCGTATTGCGATTCCAGCACAGCCGTTTCGCCAGGGACGAGCCGGGATCAGACGGTATTGTCCACGAATTTGAACTCTGTTGCTCGATAGGGAGACGCCCTCGAACGCCCCGAAATTGTGTTAAGCAAAACAACAGGTTAACGGACGATTGAACCGTGTCCCCGGTCGGGCTAGGCTGATGTCCCGGACACAAGGCTCGGGACAAACGACAAGAATCAGACGCAAGGAAGCAGTGCCGCGAATTCCAAGATTTCTTCGGATCACTGTTCGCCTGGCATTGCCCGGCTCGGGCGCGCTCGTGCGATGAACGTCAACCGGCGAGCGCTCACGAAATAACCGGGTCGGATAAATGGGACGGGCATTACCTTTTCTGAGCAAGGGGGAGGAGCTGTATGGGTGCGCGGTGGAAGACGTTCAGCCCGGGGATAGCCGCGGAGCAGGTGGCTCGCGAGGAGGCGAATGCGGCAGTCGACCGATGGTGGCGTGCATTTGCTGATAAGAAAGACGATATCGCCGCCTTGTTTACCGAGGAGCAGGACTGGGATCTCCCCGCCTGGATTCATGAGCATCTCGGCGCTATCGATCCGAACCTGATGTGGGAGTTCGGCCCCGGCATTGATAATGGCCATCGGCTGGTGATCACACCGGAGAACCGCCATGACCTCAGGCCTCTGGTCGACCGGATGCTCGCCTCGGCGCCGGCCATAGACGGTTGGTCGTTCCTGGACCACCGCCCGCGGGAGCCCTTCTCGATGGTCGAAATGACCGTGGAAGGACGAACCGGTGCGCCGCTGGCGGCAACCGGATTCAAGTGCGAGAAGGGCCGTTTCAATTTCATCGACATTGCCGTCGAGTTCCCCAAATCACTTCTCCGGAACAATGAAGATTTCGCATTCTCGCAAGCCCTGGTACTGATCGAGTCTTTGCTTGGGGAGGAAGACCTCGACCGATGGGTCGGTAATATCGATGTGCGGGCGAAGGGCTGGCGCAGCAGCGGCATCGAGGGTCTGCCCGCCGCCTTTGACGAATGCCGGCAGAGCATCATTGCAGAATTGCCGGACGGTCCGTTTTGCCAATCCGTGGACGACAACGAGTGGACGCTCTTCGAGCTCAAGCCGGAGCAGGCCGACGATTATCCGGCCCAGAGCGATATGTACGTCGGCAAGTCGGCCAGCCGGGAACTGTGGGAGAACACGCACAGCGGTGTGCGGTTCGATTCGGTGCGATATTCAAGACGGGGCGAGGTCTTCTGCTACGTGAAGACGGACGGGTCGGAAGGGCTGGAAGGCGAGCGCTTTCAGGACAAGGGCGATATCGAGGACGCTCTGGACGAGAAGCTCCGGGCCGAGGGACTCGGGTGTTTCATAGGAGGCGGTACCGGCCGCCGTTACTCGTACGTTGACCTCGCCCTGACCGACCTTTCGAAAGGCGTGGAGGCGATCCGGCAAGTGCTCCAGGAAGGTCAGATCACGAAACGGTCCTGGATCCTGTTCTTCGATGCCGACTGGGCGACCGAATGGGTAGGCGTTTGGGACGACTCTCCGGCACCGCCCATGCCGGACCTCGACGATTAGCGGGAGAACGGATTGGCGGCGGTAATGCGCATCGTTTCGCTAATACTCATTGTGTTGACGACTAGCTCGGCTGTTCGGGCCGCTGCGCCCGAGGGCAGTCCACCCGTCCACGTTCTCTCGTCCAGCCCGAACGGCGTGTCGCGGGTATACGGGGACATCCGGTTGATGGGCACGTCCGCCGAAACTCTGTATATCTACAACGGCGTTACCGACACCAAGCAAGTGATGGTCAGGGCGCCGTTTCGCTACCGCCCCGAAATCACCTGGTACGGCAATACGTGTGTACGAGTGATGGTGGGGACCGGGTCGCCGGGCAGATATTCCGTATTTTACGACCTGCCGGCGAATGCCAAGTCGCCGCAGCTATGGTTTGTTATCGTCTATGACCCGAAACGGAAGATAGCACTGCTCGGGGGCGAGCGGCTGGAACTGGTCAGCGTCTTTTCGGGAAGGCGCGTGCTGGCTATAACGCCGGCGGACCTTCCGACTACGGCATTTACTTTTCTGGTGGTCGAGCACGCGGAATTCGACCGCGATGGAGATCTACGGATCGAATACCGCAACACCTCCGGCACGAAGAGCAAGCTTGTAGTAACATCCGACGACATTGCGGCGCGACTGAACAAGCAAAAAGACCGAGCATTGCGATAAAGTTTTCACCACTGTCGGGCAATGACCGTAACCCGCGTCCGCATGAAGGCTTGAACGTTGACTGGGGAAGAAACACAGGACTTACCGGTGAGCGCACCGGTATCGCAGCACCATACATTAAGATTGCTTCTGTGTTGACGATAATAAACAGGAACGTCGTTCCATATATAATTTGTTGATTAAAAGACCAATAGCAGATCCGTATGAGGGAGAAACCATGACCAATCACTATGCTCCGCCGCAGTCCGAGGTCGCCGATGTGAACCGGGGAGGTTCCGGCGGGATTCCAGCGACATGATCGATGCCCTGCGCGGCACCAAGCCCTGGGTCCTTTTGATTGGGAACGTGTTGTTCATCTCGTCGGCCTTCATGGTGTTGGGGGCCTTCGGCATGATGGCGGCGGGTACGATGGGCGGGACCCCGAACGGTCCGCCCCGGGGCGTGTTTACCGGTATGGGTGTGGGATACGTGATCGGCGGCATCATCTACATTGTGATGGGAGTTTACCTCGTCAAGTACAGCTCGGCGATCGGCAGGCTGGTGCAATCGGGCAGCGCCGGCGACATGGAGGATGCCCTGGTTTCGCAGCGCAAATTCTGGAAGTTCGCCGGTATCCTTACGTTGTTGATGATCGTCTTCGCGGTGATCGGCATGGCCGCCGCGATGGTTATCCCGTTCATGGCAATGGGGCATTAACAACGGACAGGTTGGCGGGACGTCCCGCCTAGGGGGCCACTCCCTCCACAGCCTGGGTTGAGGCCCGCGGCCGGTTCGACTGGCCGCGGGTTCGTGCTCGCGAGTGCGGCACGACCGATTCGACTGGAAGGCTTCTGGGCCGGTGGCCAGGGTGGTTCACCCCGATGCGTCACCGGCCCCTCTTGTCGTGGGAGACGGCGAGCCAGTCGAGGTACGATATTTCTGCGCCCCTCGGGCGGCAACAGCAGAGGGAGCGGAACACCGTTGACCACCAAAATCCTCGCCATTTCGGGCAGCCTGCGCCAATCGTCGTTGAATTCGATGTTGCTGCGCGCCGTCGCACGGCTGGCGCCGCCGGGGATAGAGGTCAGCCTGTTCCCGGGCCTTGGCGAGCTCCCGCTGTTCAATCCCGATATCGAATCACCGGAACCGCCACCGGTCAGGCGCCTGCGCGAGGCGATCCTGGCCACGGACGCGCTCGTCATCGCCAGCCCCGAATACGCCCACGGCGTGACCGGCGTGATGAAGAACGCCCTGGACTGGATGGTCGGCAACGAGACCTTCGTCGACCGCCCCGTTGCATTGCTGAATGCCTCCCCGCGTGCGACCCACGCCCAGGCGGCCCTGCGCGAGACGGTGGTGACCATGTCCGCCCGGGTGGTCGAGGAGGCCTGCATTACGGTGCCCGTTCTCGGCTCGGGTCTGGACGAAGAGGCCATCGTGGCCCATCGGGAGATAGGCCCGGCCTTGGCAGCCGCTCTGGAAACGTTGGCCGCCGACGTGCGACCAGCCGGCTCGCGCGCTGTCGATTAGTGAACACTCACCTTTCCGGCTAGCCATCTCCAATGGTTTGAGTTCGCCCCCGCATTGGCCGATAAGACCCCTGAGAGCACAGGTCGGAGGTGCCCCGGGAACGGTCCCGGTCGCCCCGGCACATGGTTTTTGCCCGACGCGCGTCGGGCGTTTTCGGAAGGGGGCTGTGGAAATGGCAGATGATTTGAAGAAGCACGCCACGGATATTGTGACTGCGCTGGGGGAGCTGGCGAACGGCGAGATCGATCCCGATGCCGCCGTCAAGATCGTGCAGGGTGCGGTGGGACACTTCGACGACCTCGGCGCGGACACCAGGGACGAGCTGGTTCAGAAGATCGGCAGCTTCGGCGGCGGGGCCAATGCCGACGAGTTTTTCCTGGAGTGCTCGGGTCTGCTGTCGCAGTCGGCCAAGTTCGGGAAGGCCACGCTCGAATAGCCTCGTCCACTGACCACGCTGCAGGCGGCTCTGGGCGTCTCCTTTCGGGGGGACGCCTGTTGTCTAATGTGGCCGTCAGGCCCGGAGGTGGATAATCAGATGAGACAACCGTCGATGCCCCAGGTCGTGGAGCGCCCACTGTCTGTCCCGGGGATTCGTTTAGCGCACGGCCGGAACGTGACCTTTCGAACGGCGCGCACGATTGTCCACGCGGACTATTCGATCAAATTGACGGTACGCGGGCGCGGGGCGCCTATCCATTACCGCGGTACGGACCAGCCACCGTGCGTACGCGGCGCAATCAATATATTCGAACCATTCGAGCCGGTGCATGCCCGGCGCAGCGGCGCCGCCACCAGTTTCATCAGCCTCCTGGTCGAGCCGTGCGTGGTGGGCGAGGCTGTCGAGCATCTGGGTGCAACACGCCGGCCGGACGGTATCATTTCCGGTCACGTTCAGGCGGCGCTGGCGGTGGAAATGACCGCGTTGTGCGCAGAGCTCGGTTCCGGGGTCGGGCGGGCGGAGCTGGAGGCGCGCGCCGTATCCGCACTGGAACGCTTGTTGGACTCCGGCGCCGATTCACGAATCGAATCCGGCGCTCCGCCGGCGGCGGTGGTGAGGACACGGGAGCTGATCCTGGACCGCCTGGCCGAGAATGTCCCGATGGACGCGCTGGAGCGGGCCTGCGGGCTCAGCCGCTTTCACCTGGTGCGTCTGTTCAGACAGTACTACCGGCTGCCGCCGCACGAATTTCGGATCCAGGCTCGCGTGGCCCTCGCGCGCAGACTGCTCGTCGGAGGAGTGTCGCCTGCGGCGGTGGCCTCGGAGGTGGGCTTCTTCGACCAGAGTCATCTTCACCGACATTTCCGTCGTATCGTCGGCATCGGTCCCGGGGCCTTTCAGACGGCTCATCGGTAGCCGGTTGGAGACCGCCCGCCCGAGGAGCAAGATCGTACAATCCTCCGCCGCTGCGAGACATTACCCTGGCCGCTGTTGAATCCAAGCGGACGCGGGGGAAGTCATGTCGGAACAAACAAAGGTCGCACTCGTGACAGGTGCCGGCCACGGGATTGGGCGGGCGATTGCACTGCAGCTGGCCGGCACCGGATTCGACATCGTGGTGCACTATTGCCGCAGCGCGGAGGAGGCGGCGGCGGTCGGCCGCGAGGTCGAAAGCCTTGGCAGGCAGGCGCTTGTGCGGCGCGCCGATATCGCACGTGTGGAGGAGATCGAGGGGCTATTCGAGGACCTCGACAGCCGATTCGGCCGGCTCGATGTGCTGGTCAACAACGCCGGCGTCGTGCGGGCGACGCCGTTGGCGAGCCTCAACGATACCGACTTCGACGATCTGTTTGCAGTCAACGTGCGGGGACCGGCCCTCATGGCGCGGGAGTCCGCGAAGCGAATGGGTGACGGCGGGCGTATAGTCAACATCTCGTCGAGCCGGGCACACTTTCCGGCCGCTGGGACCGGTGGTTATGCCGGCACCAAGGCTGCGCTGGAAATGCTCACCTGCGTTTGGGCCGCCGAGCTCGCCGGACAGGGCATTACCGTCAACGCTGTCGCACCGGGACCGACGAGCCCGGGTATGATCGACCGGGCGCCGTCGTTCCTGCAGGAGGCGGCCGTCAGGGCATCGCCGTTTGCAAGACTCGGATCGGCGGGTGAGGTCGCTCACGCCGCGGTGTTTCTCTGCAGCGAGGAGGCCAGCTGGGTAACCGGTCAGGTATTGCTGGTCAACGGCGGAGGGACCATCTGAGCGTCCCCAATTACAAAGGGCCCGCGGAGCGACGTCTCCCGCGGTTAACGGTTCGCTCACCAGGCGGTCTCGGGGGCGGTCGGTCGATGCGAAGGGGGAGTGATGATGGGTAGAGCGGTCCGGGTCTTGTCGATGGTACTGGTCTTGGCGACGCCGACGTTATGCGCGGCGGCGGGCCTGGTCCCGTGGGAGTTCGGGATGACGAAATCTCAGGTCAAAAGCTTCGCCCGCTATGGGCCGTACCGCAGCTTCTCGAACGGGGACCTGGAGACATACAACGGCACCTACGACGAACGAAAGGAAAACATCCAGTTCTTCTTCCGTCGTGATCGGCTTCGCCGGATCGGCGTCTATCTCTATGAGGGCACCGACGCCACGGCGGCCCGCAGGGCCTGGCAACATGCCTACCAGTCGTTGGCGCACCACTACGGGAAAATTGAGACGCCGGGACTGGCTGATGCCTCCGGGGGACAGGAGGTCGATGCCGAGCGGCTGTCGGTGGCAGCCGCTGCCAAGGTGCAGGCCGCGGGAAAGGTGCAGATGTCCCCGGCGGATCAGCCCGCCGGCATGCACGTGTTCGCGAGCTATCTCCGCCGCGACCTGCAGGGGGCCACGTACTATTGGGTCGTGATACTACTGGATTCGAGGCGTTGACAGCCGCGGGGGATGGACGAGCCCATCCCCCGTGGCGAGGGCCTCAATACCGGCCCGAGAAATGCCCGATGATCCGACCCATGGCCTTCTCCCAGCGGGCCTCTAGGGCCGGGGTGATCTGCGGATCGTGCTCGCGGACCGCGGCGAGCAGACTCTCCAGCCAATGCCCATACAGGTGGGGCGCGACCGGGGCCTTGCCGCGTTGGCTGTGGACTTCGGCCATGGCGTCGACTTCCTGCGCGACGATGGAGCTGCCGGCGGCGAACATGATGGAGTTGGTCAGCGTGCGCCGCAGCAGCCGGCGCTGTCGGTCGAAATCGGTGTTGGCGAAGGCGCTCGCGACGTCCGGGTGGCTCTTGAGGAAGATGTCGTAGAAGCGCTCGATGAAGGGCCCATTCTGCAGGCAGCGTCCGTAGCTCTGGTGCAAGTCATCGTAATTGTCATTTCCGGCGTTATCGTTGTTTCGCAGTGACATGAACGGCCGTTGCCTCCTACTGTTCGTGTGAAAACGGGGTTGTCGTTCGGTCGAAAGATCGCGTTCGCCGGACACAGCCGTACCGGCGGCGTCGTCAGGCGCACGCCTTGTCTCCACGGTCCGTGGAGATATGATTAGAGATCAGACGTCTGATACTGCTTCGGGGTTGGGCGAACCGCTGTGCGTCGAAACGCGGCGCGAATCATATCACCACATAAATTGTGTGGCAATTTCCGCACTTCGCCGGTAGGGTATTGTCAGTAAAGGCGGTGGTCTCAAACCGACCTGGCGGCGTGCGGGGGTATAGTACCGGCGGGAAAACGAACAAGGAGATGGGAATGGCACAGGGCAGTGAGTCCAAGGGCAGGAATCTGGTCGTCTGCTGCGACGGCACGAACAACGAATTCGGCGAGAACAACACCAACGTGGTGCGGCTGCTGTCGCTGGCGCTGAAGCGCGATGAGACTCAGGTGGTCTTCTACGAACCGGGTCTGGGGACCTTTCCGGCAGTCGGCGCGTGGACGCCGCTGCAGCAAGCGTTTACCAAGCTGCTGGGCTCGGCCTTCGGGTTCGGGTTGTCGCACAATATCGCCGTCTGTTACGACTTTCTGGTCGCGAACTACAAGCCCGGCGACCGTATCTACTTGTTCGGATTCAGCCGCGGGGCGTATACCGTACGGGTATTGGCGGCGCTCATCCACGTTTGCGGTCTGATGCGCACCAAGAACGCCAATCTGGCGCCTTATGTCTTCAATCTGTTTCGCAAGCAGGCGACGCGGGCCAAGAAGAAGAACGACAAGGCCGAGCGGCGCACCGGCGAGAAGCAACGCCTCAGGCTGCCCGTCTGCGACGAGTTCAAGCGGGTCTTCTGCGTCGAGCCCAAGATCCATTTCATCGGGGTATGGGACACGGTCTCGAGCGTGGGCTCGATCTTCGATCCCTTCAATCTGCCCTATACGCGGTGGAATCCGAGCGTGGAGACCGTTCGTCATGCCATTTCCATCGACGAGAAGCGCAAGTTCTTCCGGACCAATCTGTGGTCGCACTCCAACGAGTTCACCGACGTCGAGCAGCTCTGGTTCGCCGGCGTGCACGGCGACATCGGCGGCGGTTATCCGGAGCGCCAGAGCGGGCTGGCCAAGATTACCTTGAAATGGATGCTGGACGAGGCCGGTAAGGCTGGGGTTGCGATAGACGACGCGCAGCTGCCCACTGTGTTTCCCGAGCCCGGCGAAGAATCGCCGCTGGCGAAGCCGGATCCGGCCGCGCCCATGCACAACGAGCTCGATCGCTGGTATTGGAAGCTCATGCAGTGGGTGCCGCGTCGTTACTGGGTTCGTGATGAAAAGAGCGGACAGTTCGTACGTCGGTGGAATTTCTCACCCCGTGCGATGCCCCGTTTCATGCCGCCCGACTCCGAGGTTCACCCGACGGTCTGCGAGCGCAAGCAGCAGGTCCCCGGCTACGACCCGGTGAACCTGCCGCCGGGCAAGTGCGACTGACGTTGGCGGCGCTCAGGGCGCCGGGTTGGTGTACTGCAGGTGAATCTCCTCGATGCGCTCGAGCACCTCGGGTGACAGTGTGACCTCGCCGGCCGCGATGTTTTCGCGCAGCTGGTCCATCGCGGTCGCACCGATGATCGTGCTGGCCACGCACCAGCGGTTGTAGACGAAGGCCAGGGCGAGCTGGGTGGGGGTCAGGCCGTGTTCCCTGGCCAGCTCGACGTAGGCGGCGACCGCCTTGTCGACATTCGGTTTGGCATAACGGCCGGCGAAGCCTTCGAACAGGGTGGCCCGGCCCTCGGCCTTCGGGTCGTCGTGGTACTTGCCTGACAGGAAGCCGAAGCCCAGCGGCGAGTAGGCCAGCAGGCCGACGTTCTCGCGGTAACCGATCTCGGACATCCCGCCCTCCCAGGTGCGGTTCATCAGGTTGTACGCGTTCTGCACGGAGACCGGGCGCGGCACGCCGAGCTCGTCGGCCGTGCGCACGGCGCTCATCAGTCCCCAGGGCGTCTCGTTGGACATCCCCCAGTGCCGGATCTTGCCGGACTGGATCAATTCCCCGAGCGCCTCGACGGTTTTCGCCAGGGGCACGGTCTCGCGCTCATTGTCCGGATCGAAGTGGTAGCCGCCGAACACCGGGACATTGCGGTCCGGCCAGTGCAGCTGATACAGGTCGAGGTAGTCGGTCTGCAGGCGCTGCAGGGAACCTTCCAGTGCCCGCTGCAGGTTGTCGCGGGTGAAGTTGAGCTCGCCGCCGCGTATCCAGTCGAAGGGACGACCGGGCCCGGTCGCCTTACTGGCGAGGACGATAGAATCGCGGGCGCGGTTCTTCAGCCAGTTGCCGATGTACTGCTCCGTGCGGCTGGTCGTCTCGGCGCGCGGCGGCACGGGGTACATTTCGGCGGTGTCGATGAAGTTGATACCCTGGTCCAGGGCGTAGTCGAGCTGCGCATGTGCCTCGGCCTCGGTGTTCTGCTGGCCGAAGGTCATGGTGCCGAGACAGATATGGGTGACCTTCAGGTCGCTGTTCCCCAGGGAGATCGTTCTCATAGTGTTGTCGCTTTGCGTTCTTGGTTGTGTTGGATCACGGATGGGACCGGCGCGTCGGCATGACGGCCAGCTCCCGGGTATTGGCGTTCGCGGCGGCGTGCGTCCGCCGTCCCCCGGCCAGTGCCGCTGCGGGTGTTAGTCGCAACGGCGGCCGGGCGGGGGCTTTTCTACCAGGTCAGGACCTTGCCGGCCGCACCCAGCGTGGGCAGGGCTTGGCTGGGCGTGAGCAACGGCAAATCCTTCGCCAGCTCCGGCGACAGGTCGTCTTCCGACATGCCATTCAGATCCAGCGACTGGCGGCAGCCGATAATAGTGACACCGTTGTCCTGCGCGAGTTTCATGAAGTCGGCGATACTGTTGCCGCCTTCCATCGGCACGACTTTCTCGGCCGTGCCCGCCTTAAGCAGCTCGGTGGCCGGGCCGGTGAAATAGAGCGTGACCTGCTGCTCGGTGGCGGCCGCGGTGGCGGCCAGGAAGAAGGCCGAGGGCAGGCGTTTGGGATTTTCCGGGCCCGTGATGAGAATAATGACGAGATCGGGGGCGGTCTGTTCGTTCATGGGGAACCTCCTGAGTCCATGTCCTGACCGGGAAGCGATTGTCCAGACGCGGCCAATACGGAGACCGCACTGCGGGATTCGGCCGGCGTCCCAGGGACGCGCTGCGCGGTGAGGATAAGGCAAGTGCCGCGAAGCGAGAGCCGATTCGCGACGGCGTTGGATCCATCATGCGATCGAACGACCCTGCTTCGCAACCGCTTCACAGATTCTTTGGGTTCCCGCGGCTGGATGGCTACGCGACACGCGTTCATACTAAAAACACGTACCGCCGTACGCGATACCAATTAATTCAGGGGGAGCCATGGACGATACCAATTCGCCGTACGAGCCGCCCCGCAGCCGGATCGATGCCGATATCGCAGAGCGCCTGGAAGTGGTTCCGGCGCGGCGTTGGCTGCGGTTCGCCAATTTCGTTGTCGACTATATAGTCACGATGGCGCTGGGGGTGGTAATCGGGATCGCGGTCGCATTGGTTTGGGGGCCGGACGGCGTGCGCTTTATACAGGCCCTGCCGCGATACGTGTTCGGCGTGTCGCTGGTTCTCGTGTACTACATTATCCTCGAAAGTCTGACCGGGCGGACGGTGGGCAAGTGGGTTACTGGAACGACGGTGGTCAACGAGGAAGGAACGCGCGCATCCTTCGGGCAAATCGTCGGCCGTTCTTTTGCACGCTTCATCACTTTCGAAATGTTCTCGTTCCTGGGCGAGAGCGCGCGCGGCTGGCACGACAGCCTGCCCGAAACCTACGTGGTCAAGTACCGATAGACATTCAGTCTGCGGAGCTCGGCGGCGATGGCGGATCGCCGTGTTCCACGATGAATGTATAACTATTCTTTAACGTCACCTTAAGTCGAATGCCGGCGGATAGCAGCGTGCTTTGCTGCCGGCTTCTGCCGTTTTGCGGTATGGCGATATATCCCATTGGTGAGATATCGACGCGGGACAAGTGCGGATGTTATGATGCGCGAATAATATATGTATGCGACGAGCTGCGGCTCCGCTCTTCTTTTTTTGAAACGTATTTCATGGCTGACGATAACCAGTTAGACCTCCAGGCGCTGCATGCCGGGGGTGACGACCTGCTAGAGCTCGAGTTGTCCGACGAGGATATTCTCGATGCCATGCAGCATATTTCCGGCTTTCTCGATATCAGCACCGAGGACTTTCGCGAGATTTACCACTTGGCCCATCGCCATGCGGTCGAGCGGCTCCTCGGTCGGATCCGCGCCGGGCGCATGATGCGCGAGCGGGTCGAGCCGCTCCAGCCCGATGCAATGCTCGACGAGGCCGCGGCCGTTATGGCGAGGCAGGGTATGAAGTGTCTGCCTGTAGTCGATGCCGACAATCGCGTGATCGGTATGCTCACCGAGACCGACTTTCTGCGCCGCATGCATGCCGACACCTTTTTAGGGCTGCTCCTGCGCCTGGTCGAGGACGTCGATTCGTTCAGTCACGACTGCCACGAGACGCCGGTACGAGAGGCCATGTCGACACCGCCCGCAGTGGTCGACGAGCATGCCGGATTCTTCACCATCATCAAGGCTTTCCGCGCACACGCCGGACGCGCCATGCCCGTGGTCGACGCCCAAGGACGCCTGCGCGGGCTGCTCCTGCGCAAGGAGTTTGTCGATGCCTGCCACCTGGAGGATCTCCTGTGATCAGGGCGGCGTATTTCCGTAAGATGCTCGGTACCACGGCGGGTAGTCCGCCGCGGGTGGGACACAGCGAGATCTTCTGGTCGTGGGTAGGCGCGTTTTTCGGGATCGGTGCCTGCGGTCTGCTGACCCAGTACGTTCTCGCCGGCCACGACCTGACCTTGATGATCGGCTCGTTCGGCGCCTCGGCGGTGCTGGCCTACGGCGCCGTGCGCAGTCCCTTGGCCCAACCGCGCAACCTGGTGGGAGGCCACGTGGTCTCGGCCATCGTCGGCGTAACGGCCTGGCACCTCTTCCAGCACACCCCCTGGGTGGCCCAATCGGTCGCGGTGGCCACCGCCATCGCCGTGATGCACGCCACGCGCACCCTGCATCCGCCGGGCGGGGCCACTGCGCTTATCGCCGTGATCGGATCGTCCAAGATCCATGCCCTGGGGTACCTGTACGTGCTGATTCCCGCCACCGTCGGACCGCTCGTGCTGCTGCTCGTGGCGCTGGTGGTCAACAATATCCCCGCCACCCGCCGCTATCCCGAGATCTGGTTCTGAGGGGCCGCCGGCACGTCGGCAAGGCCTTGCGTGAGCGCGACGCGTAATATACCGTCGCACGCACGCCTTGCCGATTCACCGAGTATAGGAACGATCGTTCGAGCCCATGGAAAAGCCGTTGGTAAACATCAAGTCCCGTTACCTGCTGCTGATTGCGGCCGTGCCGGCCGCGCTGGCCATCGTGAGCGTCGTGAACGGCTCCACCAAGGGCCTGTTCAATATGCTCGGGGTCTCGCTGTTAATGGTCTCGGTGGCCGTCAAGCAGAGCGGCAATGAGCGCATCGCCCGCTGGGCCGGCCTGCTGGCCGCGGTGGCTTTGTTTATGGTGGCGTACAGCCTGACGCGCCTGCTCGGCGCCTGGGGCTAGCGCCTTCTGTACGCCTGCCCGTACCCGTTGCTCGCGGCTCGAGCGCTTCCACCGCCCTTACCCCCAGCCCACGTCGATCACCCATCTCCATTGGCTTGGCCCACGAGCGCGTAGGTGCCTTCCTACACGCCGTGGCACCCGTGGCTGACAGCGGATCGGGGTATCCGCCGGTAGAGGAAAAACGGGTCCATTCGCATACTTGTCTCCATCAACAACGCGGGGGAGACAGCCGTGACACACCGTGCCGCCGAAGCCGAGCTGATTGCGGAAATCGCCGAGCTCGAACGCCTGCTGGTCGACTGGTCCGATGCCGGCGATGCCGAGACCGACCTGGGCCGGCACCTGGTCCGGCGGGCCATCGATCGGCGCCGCATGGAGCTGTCTCACCTGCGCGAGACGACCATCGTGGAAGGAGGCTGACAACGTGAGCGGTGCAAACAAGCGGCGACAGGCCGACCGCTTCGAGTTCGTGGAGGGTGAGGGCTGGTATGTCCGTACCCGGGAGGGGCGGCGCGGGCCGTTCGAAACCCGCGCGCAAGCCGAAGCCAGCCTGGCCGATCTGCTGCGTACGCCCGCTCCCCGCCATGCTGCGTTCGGGCGCTCGATTGGCCCGGCCGAGGCTTGAGTCGCATTAGCGATCCCGCGCGGCGCACCCTGCGGGCCGGCGTGACACCGCCGGTCCGATTGTGCTATCACACCAGTATATCAACGCGGCGAGCGCCATCGCGCCATTTCGCACTCGCCGACGGACAATACCAACAACGACGATGCTGCGATGCAGCGCAGTTCCGGCTCACCGGGGGAGGCCATGCACTCGACCATCTCGCCGTACACGCCGCCCGGCAGCCCGACCGATCCTGGCGAGCCCGAGCCCCTGGCAGTTGTGCCGGCCAGCAAGTGGCTGCGTTTTTACAATGGGCTGACTGACGGACTACTTTCCCTGGGTCTGACCATTATCGTCTACGTGCTGCTGCGCCTGGCCGTGGGCATTGTCTTCGGCGCAAGGGGCACAGAGTACATCGCCACCGTCCCGATGCCTTACGTCGGACTGGCTGTGTACGTGGGCTATTACACGCTCCTGGAGTCGCTCACCGGGCAGACCGTCGGCAAGTGGATGACCGGCACGATCGTCGTCAACGGCCGAGGGACGAAAGCCTCGTTCTTGCAGGTCTTGGGCCGCACACTCGCCAGGCTGATTCCTTTCGAGTTCGTGACCTTTCTGGGCGAGGACGGCCGTGGACTACACGATCGCCTGGCGCAGACGTATGTAGTCCGCAGTCGCTAAGGCACGACTTTCTCCTGTCTAGCAGGTGACGTCGACGCCTCCAGGCAAGCACGCGGCGTTATATCGGCCGTCGCACGTCGCACCCGCCAATGAACAACGCGTACAATCGTAACCCTGCGCCGCCGTTCGCCTGCTAGAGGCTGCTTCACGGCGGCTGCCACATGCTCAAGGGGGAGAGATGACCGGCAGAGAAATCACCAGCCTTGCTATCAAGGTTTTCGCCATTTATGTATTGGTGCGTGCAGTCCTTACGATACCGGTGCTGGTACAGGTCCTCTACGGACTGGGCGGTCAGGCCTATCTGAGCCCCGAGTCGGCCTGGTCCTGGGGGCTGGGGGCCGTCGCCGTGCTCTCGCTGCTCGCGCTCTTTGCCGTCCTGTGGCGTCTGGCGAACAAATTCGTGCCGCCGGCGGACCAGCGCTCGAGCGATGATAATGTCGTGGCCGTCGACGGGGCCTTCGTGCTCTCGGTGCTCGGGTTTTATCTGACCTTCGAGGGCCTGAT
>Ga0209918_1000430_pt1 | contig 27816 bp, 14 predicted proteins | sample SalPonD_shore_MG_FD_185712 | JGI IMG/M metagenome (GOLD analysis project Ga0209918, IMG submission 185712) | Salt pond soil microbial communities from South San Francisco under conditions of wetland restoration - Salt Pond MetaG... | ecosystem: Environmental > Aquatic > Marine > Intertidal zone... | reverse complement strand
GATCCTTGGTGGAGCCGTGGGTTACCGTCCCCTGGCGGGTTTTGAGATTGTACACCAGCTGCCGGCCGGTCATGGGCTCCTTGCCGGCCTGATGGAAGGTGGGAATGTTCCGCTTGGCGGTCTTGGCGCCGGAGGTGTCGGGCAGCGGTGAGGCCGTCAGGAGGTTCTTATTCCAATCCACATCGATAAATGCCGCTTCCAACTCCATATCCTTGTACTTGGTATCCGCCTCATGCTGCAGGTGAGTCATTCGTTCGGGCACCTGAAAAGTGATATGGTCCGCCTCATAATAGATGGTGGTGTCGACGGACGTGTTGTACTGATGGGGTTGAAAATTGCCCCGGGTGCCCCCGATGACGTCGATCTGCCGGAGAGAATCCCCCTGTGCGGCGAATTGAAGCGAAATGGTATCGCCGCTGGTTTCGTTAATACCCTGGTAGATGGAATCCTCGAACACGTGGTAGGTGCTCTGTGCCATGCCGGTCACCCGGATCCGGCGAATCCGGTTTTGTTCCAGCCAGATGCGCAGCTGATTCCCCCGGAGGACATCCTCCTGGGACACCGGGGTGAGGGCATACGGAATGGGGGTTTCGCCGGAGGTGTCCCGAACCACCCGGTAGGAGGTGACCGAATCCGGTAAGGTGCTCAGGGGTTTCTTCAGGAATCCCCGTACGGTGGAGCGCACGTCCGCGTTGTCCGGAATCATTACTTCTCTGAGGGAGTCCTGCCGGAAAAACAGCTGAATGGTGTTCCCCCGGATGACGTTATCGGTATAGTAGATAACAGGCGATTGTTCCAGCAAGGCATAGTTTTGTTCCTCGAACAGGGTGGCCAGGTTGGTTTCCGCCCGGAGCGAATCCCGGGTGATGATGACGCTGTCCCGGGCGACGTAGCGTCCGCTGTCCGGATTCCCGCTCAGGGTGTTGCCGATAATGCGGAGGATTTCTTTCCCGGAGGAATCCTGTTTGGACAGGATGGGCCGAGATTGAGCCCGGAGTTCCTGGGTATTCAGATCCTGGGTCACCCGGGGGCCGCGGATTTGGATCTGCCGGTCCGGATCGTACACGGTGGCGTTGTGCCCGTCCTTTCCGAAAATCTCGGCTTGCTTGGTTTTGCTGTTATACCAGATGGAATCGGCGGTGGCGTACCGGCCGTTTTGCTCTTCCAGCCGGACATCCCCCAGTGCATACGCGGTTTCTTTATCTGAAAAATACCTGATATGCCGGGCGTTCAGTTTTCGCTGGCCGGATCGGAGTCTGGCATGTCCCCGTGCATCAAGAATATTCTGGGTGTCGTAGATAACCAGGGAATCGGCGAACAGGGAATCCTGGGTGCCCTCGATCCGGACATGGCCCCAGAACACGCCCACGTCCCGATTCTTGTAATCAATAGCGTGGTCGCTGTAAAGGCGGTATTCCCCCCGTTTAAACCGGACGTCCCCGGACAGGATCTTGACCGTTTCCCCGTGCTGCACCCGGTTGCGCAGGGAATCGGCCCGGAGCAGTTCCAGCTTGTTTTGCGCCCGTACCGGTCCCGGAGTCAACGCACCAAGGCATACTGCGGCGGCCAGGAAGATAAAAATGGTTCGGAAGAAAGGTCGCATCTATTCGGAGTCTTTTCCTTGATATCGGTCATTCCAGAGATGGCTTAACCGGTCGCGCAGAAATTTTTCCCGGCCCTGCCGGGTGGGGTGATAGAACGATGCGTCGTCCAGGTCCTCCGGGAGGTACGATTGGCGGACAAAATGGTCGGGAAAGTCATGGGGGTACTGATAGCCTTGTTGATATCCCTCCGATTTCATCAGTTCGGTGGGCGCATTGCGTAAATGCAGCGGGACGCTTTTACTTCCGTGCTGCCGCACGGAGGCGGTCGCGGTTTTCACGGCCAGATACGCCGCATTGCTTTTGGCGGCGCCGGCCAGGTAAGTCGTGGCCTGCGCCAGGATGATGGCGGCTTCCGGCATCCCGACATAATCGATGGCGGTGAACGCGGAGGTCGCCAGGGTGAGTCCGTAGGGATCTGCGTTTCCCACGTCTTCGGAGGCGCTGATGATCAGGCGCCGGGCCAAAAACTTGGGATCCTCTCCCCCTTCCAGCATCACCGCCAGCCAGTAAACGGCCGCGTCCGGATCACTCCCCCGGATGCTTTTAATGAAGGCGGAAATGGTGTCGTAATGATAATCCCCCTTTTTATCGTAGAGCTGGGTGCGGTGTTGCAGAGCTTCCAGCACCTGTTCTTTGGAGAGCCGGAGCGGACCGGAGCCATCGGCCCCCGGCGCGGATTCGGCCTGCTGCAGTGCGATCTCCAGCAGGTTCAGCAGCCGCCGGGCGTCTCCCCCGGCGCTCTCCAACAGGGAGGTTTCCGCCGCAGGGTCCAGCCGGATATCCATCTGGCTCAACACCAGGTCTTGGGTCAGGGCCCGGTGGAGCAGGGTTTGCAAGTGTTCCCGGGTGAGGGGCTGCAGCCGTAACACCCGGCACCGGGAGAGCAGCGGCGAGATTACTTCGAAACTGGGATTTTCCGTGGTCGCGCCGATCAGGATAATGGAACCCTGCTCCACCGCATGCAGCAGGGCGTCTTGCTGTGCCTTGTTGAACCGGTGGATTTCATCGATGAACAGAATGGTCCGGACGTCCTGGCTGAGCCGGTGTTCCGCCTGCTGAATCACCTGGCGCACGTCTTTTACCCCGGAGGACACGGCGCTGATCTGGTGAAATTTGGCATCGGTGGCGTGGGCACAAATGGTGGCGAGGGTGGTTTTGCCGCTGCCGGGCGGCCCCCATAAGATCAACGAGAACAACGTGCCCTGTCGCAAGGCGGTCCGGAGAATTTTCTGTTCGCCCACCAGATCCTCCTGGCCGACAAACTCGTCCAGAGAACGGGGCCGCATCCGCTCGGCAAGCGGTGGCAGCGATCTCTGGGAGGTTTGATCCGTATCAAATAGATTCAGCGACATACTCGTTCGGCCGGTTTATTCCCGTTTTCTCCCGGAATATATAAAAAACTTCCTCTGAATGACACCTGCAACACTTTGATCTCACGAACCTATCCCTCCAATCACCGGCATGGGAAATTGTTCCCCGGCCTTCCCGCCGGAGTCCCGATCCGCCGCGGCCCCGATGCCGGGCGAACGGACCACCGGGCCGTGAAACGGAAGACGGTGTCGCGGCGGGAAGCCGAAATTCCGGAGTTCGGCGGTCCGGAGATCACCCTTGTTTTATGCATCTATTCTTGCTATAATACGCCGAATTGCAATTCAAAGTTGTAAGTAGCCAGAGGACTGCATGGGACAACTCGTGGCAATTCACAGAGGCGCCACCGATCCGGAGGAGGAAGGGGAACCGCTGCAATTTGCCGAGCTGCAATACGGCCTGGGTATGCTGCAGGCAGAAACTGCGGGCGGCATCATCAACGTGGTGGAGAACGAAGTGTATTCCGAATGTCAGGATCGGGGGTTGGGGTACGAACCGGGAGATTTCGGCGAACACCTGACCGTGGAATGGGTCGCGCTCGACACCCTGCAGATGGGCGACGTCCTGTTCTTTGAGGACGAAGCCCAGGTGGAAGTCATCGGCCCCTATCATGTGCCGGACTGGGTCGGGCAACTGAATGAAGTACTCTCTGTAGTCGAGGAACCGATTGGTATACAGGGAAAAGTTATATCGGGCGGGACGATCACGGTGGATATGATGGTGCACGTGGAGTTACAGGCGTCCGAAGAAGATTACTGATCGGGGTTTTTCCGGTATCGTATTGAGGTTTTTTATGATTCAGACAATTGTGGTAGGTTCAGGGAATCAGGATAAGGCCGCCGAAATCAAGGAGATTTTCGGGAAACGCCGGGTGGCCATCAAAGATTTACGGGATTTCGATGAGATCCCGGAGGTTATAGAAGATCGGAACACCCTGGAGGGGAATGCATTAAAAAAGGCACAAGAATTATTCGAAATAATCCGGCTTCCGATAATATCTGATGATACCGGTTTAGAAGTGGACGCACTCCAGGGAGCTCCGGGTGTATTTTCCGCCCGTTACGCCGGGGAGAATGCAACGTATGAGGACAATGTGAACAAACTGTTGGATGCGCTCCGGGCGGTACCGGCCGGGCAGCGCACGGCCCGGTTCCGTACGGTGACCGTGTTCTACGACGGATCCCTAAAAATCGTCACCGAGGGGTCGGTGGAAGGTCTCATCACCGCAGAGCCCCGGGGCGCCAACGGCTTCGGATACGATCCGGTGTTTGAGGTCCTGGAGACGGGGCAAACATTTGCCGAGATGTCCGGGGAGGCGAAAAATGTGCTGTCACACCGGAGCCGGGCGTTACAGAAACTGTTTCTGGAATTGCAACAACAAAAAGTACTTCCATAGATTTAACCCGTTTTCACAAGAACACAGGAGTATTGCTGGACGAAGATTGTTATCGGATAGAGACGAATTAGTTTAACAGAACGGTTACGATTATCAAGAAGCAGACGATAACAATTTTTAGTCGAGTGGTATCGCTGTGTTTCGTCGTTGCGCTGGTTCTGCCGGGCATCGGGAACGCCAGGCAGGCGAGCGCCGGTGATTCGGTCTACACCCATCCCGTCGCCACCCCGGAACTGCCGCTCCGGAGACCGGCCCTGTTTCCGGAAGATCGGGTCTCCCTGCATCCGGCGGCGTCCGATTCCCTGTTACCCTTTCAACTGCCCAGGGTCCCGTATGGTATCCGGGGCTTCCGGCGGGCCGAAGAGGCGGATTCCACCGGACAATACCTGGTGATTTCACCCCGGTATCACGACACCGAGGTCGGGATCCCGGTCCGCATCTCATTTAAGCAGTATACCGACCTCCGGCTGGCCCGGGAGCAGCAGCGACTGCTGCGGGAAACGGTCACCAAGCCGCCCCAGACGCAGGAGACGCCCGGCGCCGGACAGGCGAACACGGGATACGAGTTACTGGGCGCCGACATCGGAGGGCAGCGGGTGGCTTTGCGGGTGGCCGGCAACGTCAACATTAACGCCCGGGCCTCCCGGGAAGATCAAAACCTGATCGCCACCAATTTCGAATCCCAGCCCCAAACCAACATCATTTTTAATCAAAAGCAGAATTTCAATATCCAGGGGAGCATCGGGGACCGGATCAATGTCCTGGTGGACTACAACTCCGAGCGGGATTTCCAGTTCGAGAATGACGTCAAGCTCAATTATACCGGGAGTGACGACGACATTGTCCAGCGCATCGACGCCGGCAATATCAGCCTCTCGCTCCCGGGCACCCAGCTGGTGACCTTCAGCCCGAACAGCAACGGATTGTTCGGGATCCGCACGGATATGAAAATCGGCCCCATCGACGTGGTGACGGTGGCCAGTATCGAACAGGGGAAAAAACAAAAGATGACCTTTACGGGCGGCGCCTCGGAGCAAGCCCACGAGATCTTCGATTACAATTATTTAAAGAATAAGTACTTTTTCCTGGATACCTATTACCGGAGTAATTTTTATCCCCTGGATAAAGCCACCAACCGGCACTATACCCTGCCCAGAGAAAAGATCATCGACGATATCGAGGTCTTCAAGAGCATCATCGGGGTCAACTACGAGACCGGTACCCAGATCCAGGGGAAAGCCTGGGTGGATCCCACGGATACCACGGTCATGCGCAGCGATGCGCGGGATGCGGAATTTCAAATTCTCCAGGAGGGAGCCGATTACACGGTGGATCGGGACCTGGGCTACATCCGGATGAATATCAATTTGCAGGATAATGAAATCCTGGCCGTGGCCTATTCCACCGTAGGGGGAGATACGGTCGGCCAGCTGCAGTTCGATCCCCTGGATTCCTCCCGGGTGAATATGAAACTGCTGCGGATCGATAATCCCAGCCCCACCAAGCCGACCTGGGATCTGATGTTTAAGAATGTGTATTCCCTGGGGACCATCAACCTGGATCGGGACGGGTTCGATCTCGATATCCTGGACACGTACACCAATAATAATGACAATATCAGTGATAGCGGCAAACCCTGGCTGCAGGTGTTCGGCCTGGACCGGTTCAACTCAGACGGCCAGGAGGTGCCGGACCAGCAGGTGGATATCGAAGGGGTGGTCGATCTGAACCATGGCGAGGTGTTTCTGCCCTATCTGGAACCGTTCCGGGCGGAACAGGAAGCCAAGGCCTCAGGGATCAAAAACATTCAGCCCGGTGTCTACAACCCGGATCTGGCCGGCGATCTGTCCCAGACCGAAATGTACCAGGGCAGTTACCGCCAGACCAAAGCTATGCTCTCGGAGTCCCGGTTCAAGCTGGTGGCCAAATATTCCAACCAGAGCGCCAACATTAACCTGCCCGGGTTTAATATTATCGAGGGGAGCGAAGAGGTCAAGGCCAACGGGTCGCCCCTCCAGCGCGGCACCGACTACAATATCGATTACTTTTCCGGGCAGGTGAACGTGCTCAACGAGGAAGCGCTGAAGCCCGGCGCCAATCTGGAGATCTCTTACGAGACCAACGAGGTGTTTCAGCTGGATAAAAAGGTGGTCATGGGCGGCCGGGCGGAATACCAGTTCGGCGAGAATTCGTTTCTGGCGGCCACCGGGATGTACTACAGCAAAACCTCGGTGGATGATAAGGTCCGGGTGGGCCAGGAGCCGTATCAGAACTTCGTGTGGGACCTCAACGGCCGCTATGAGAAGAACCTGGATTTTGTCACCCGGGCCCTGGATTACATGCCGTTGATTCACACCGAAGCGCCGTCCCAGCTCCAGGTGGAGGGCGAACTGGCCCAGGTGATGCCCAACCCGAATCTCCAGAATTCTCCCCTGGAAAAAGACGGGGTGGCGTATATCGATGACTTCGAGGGCAGCAAGCGGACCACCACCCTTTCCATTTCCAAGAACAGCTGGATCCCGGCCTCTGTGCCCAAAGGCCCTGGTGGAACAAGCCTGGGATACGATGTGCACAATAAAGGGACTCTCTATTGGTACAACCCCTTCGCCGGCGTGCTGACCAATTCCATCTGGCCCAACAAGCAGACCAACCTGCGGCTGGAAACCACCACCACCCAGATCCTGAACGTGGTGCTGGATCCGCGCACGGTCATCGGGGATCGCCAGCCCCTCCCCTCCGATACCGTCTGGGGCGGATTTATGCGGCCCCTCTCCTCGTCCTACCGGGATCAATCGGAGAGCAAGTACATCGAGCTCTGGATGAAGGGAAATTCCGGCAAGGTGCACATCGACCTGGGACTCATTTCCGAAGATATCAACGGGAATAACCGGCTGGACCAGGAAGATCAACGCCGGGGCGGGATCCTCAACGGGCTGTTGGACGAGGGGGAGGACATCGGGCTGGACGGACTGGCGGATGCCGATGAAATCGGTGTATACGGCCCCAACGGGCAGGACACCCTCACCATCAACAGTCCGCCGCAACTGTTCGAGAAATACGGCTTGCTGAATGGCGATCCGGCAGGGGATAATTATAAATATAATTATAAGGAACGGGATTACCGTCATGCCAACGGGATGGAAGGCAACGGCCAGGAGTTGGGATCCAATATCCCCGACACCGAAGATCTCAACCGGAACAACATCCTGGACCGGACGGAAAGCTATTTCAGTTATACGGTGCCGCTGGATACCGCTGAAAACAAATATTTTGTCAGCGAAACCATCACCCAGACCGGCCAGCCCACCGGTTGGAAGCTCTACCGGATCCCGCTCACGGATTTTGATCCCCAGCGCAGCGATCCCAATGCGTCCATCGAAGATGTGCAGTATGCCCGGCTGTGGTTTTCGGATTTTAAATTCCGGGATGCCAACGAAGACACCCTCAGTATCGCGAAGATCGAGATCGTGGGGAATGAATGGCTGGAGTCCGGGGTGGAAAACGTGGTGGCGGCCAACGATTCCAGCGGGATGGACAGCAGTTTTGCGGTGACGGTGATCAATAACGAGGATAACAACGATATTTACCGGCCGCCGGAAGGGGTGCGGGGGGCCCAGGACCGGGTGTACGGGATTACCTCCAAGGAGCAGGCCCTGGTGCTCAAACTGTCCAATCTGCAACAGTGGACCCAGGGGCGCGCCGTGCGGGTGTTCAGCCAGAGCCAGGAAGCCTCGCTGGTGAATTATAAGTACATCAAGATGTTCATGCACGGGGATCAGAACGTCGACGACCTGAACGGGCAGCACCTGGAGTTCTTTTTCCGGATGGGCCGGGATGATGAGAATTACTACGAATACCGGAGCCGGTTACAGCCCGGATGGCAGCAAATGGTGCTGGACATGGACTTTCTGGCCCAGCTGAAGGCCGTGGACAGCCTGTCCGTACCCTCGGGGAGCGCCTTTCCGGCCCGGGATCCCACCGGCCGGATCTATTTCGAGGAGAATACCGTCATTTTCGCGGACACCACCACCGACACCCACACGGAGCTGGTGGTCCACGGACGGCCTTCCCTGGGGAAGATCCGGCAGATGGAAGTCGGGGCCAGGAATTTTACCGGCGAAGATTACCGCGCCTGGAAACACTTCGGCTCGGTGGGTACCTGGCCCGTGTATAACGGGCAGATCTGGCTCAACGAACTCCGGGTGACCGGCGTGAGCCGGAGTGGCGGCATGGCGTACCGGGCCCAGGCCTCCCTGGATCTGGCCGACGTTATGAGCGTCCGGATGAGCACCAACCAGGTGAACGCGGATTTCCACCGGGTGGATAATCAGTGGGGCGACAACATGAATACCGACGGGATGGATATCAACGTCTCCCTGAACGCCCACAAGTTTATCCCGGAATCCTGGGGGATCCGGATCCCGGTCCATGCCAGGTACAGCCAGAATCACCAGGTACCCAAGTATCTGCCGGGGAGCGATGTGCTGACGTCTAGCCTGAGCCAGGCCCTGCCGGACCAGGCCGCGGTGCAGGACACCATCTCCAAGATCGAGGCGTTTTCCATGCAGCGGTCCTATGGCACCTCGTTTTCCAAGAACAGCCGGTCCAAGTTCTGGCTGGGGAAATATACCCTGGATGCCGTCCGGTTGAGCTACGATGTCACCGAGGCGTACCTGCGAAACGAGACCCAGAAGTATTCCGTCAATTCCAAGAATATTCTCCAAGGCAGTTATAATCTGAATTTCGCCCAGGGAAACGGGATCGGCATTTTTAAATTCCTGAAATTCCTGCCGGTCTACGGTGAAGCGCTGAGTGAAAGTAAATTTCAGTACAAGCCGACCCGCCTGAGTATCAGCGGATTGTTGACGGAAAACAACACCGCCCGGGCCTACCGGCAGGGCGCCCGGGATCCCAATCTCTCCTATTCGCAGGTGCTGCAGCGCCAGTTCAGTCTGGGGTACAGCCCGTTCCGGACCATGACATTCAGTTTTAACAAGCGCATGGATTCCAACGTGTCGGAATTCCGGGGGGCCAGGCGTTTGGATATGTTTCGGTATCTCAAACCCGGGATCGTCACCGGCGTGAATGAAAATTACAGCGGTTCCTTCACCCCCGGGCTGGCGTCCTGGCTCAAACCGACCCTGCAATACCAGTCGAGTTACCAGTACCAGAACAGTGTGAACGAGGAACGGCACGGGGTGGATGTGGGCTACTCCCAGCAAGCCTCCATCAGCACGGTCTTGGATCTGAAGCGCATCAAGGAAGGGATGGCCGGGGGCAACCGGCCCGGCGCCTCCACCCGTCCCGGGAGCCGCCCGGGCAGTCAGCAGGGCGGCCGGCCCGGACAAACCACCCGCCCCGGTGCACCAGCCGATTCTACCGAAAAAGCCGGCGCCGGACTGCCGGGTTTCGGGGAGATCTTCAACGGTTTCCTGAATAATATTCAGCCCATTAATATTACCTACAGCAACAGCCGGAACGGGCAGCATAACAATCTGGTGGGGGCGCCGGGCGTACAATACCGGCTGGGCTGGATGGTGGATCCGGACGTGCCGGTGGATTCGCTTTATCTGGGGAATGCCGGGAATAAAGATGTGAGTGTCTCAAAAGATCTGGCCTTGCGCTCCGGATATAATTTCACCCGGAATCTGACGGCGACCTTTAACTATAGCTACGGCGACGCCCAGGCCTTCAGCGAAATCCAGACCACCCGGAATGTGAACAAGGATTTCTTCCTGATGCAGTTCAACCCCAAGGATTACCGGCTGAAAAAAGGCGAGGTCAAAGGCATTCCGCTTCCGGGATGGAGTATCCGCTGGAGCGGATTGGAAGACCTGCCCCTGTTTCAGAATTTTACCAGGAGCGTGTCACTCAACAACAGCTACCAGGGCCGGTACTCGGCGAATTTCCGAAACGGGGAGCAGCGCACGGCCTCCTATACCCAGAATCTGCAACCGTTGCTTGGCCTGCGGATGACCATGAAAAACGATGTCTCCGTCCAGAGTAGCTACGGGATAACCAAGCGGGTGACGGCCGATTTCCGGTCCGGCGGCGCCGGTTCGCTGGATATTTCCAACCGCAGTAATCTGTCGTTCTCGGTGAGTTACCAGCGGCAGGGCGGAATCAGAATCCCTCTTCCGTTTTTGCGAAATCTGAACATGAACAACAATATCAACTTTTCGCTCACCTTCGATTACAGCAACTCCGAACAGCTGCGCAGCCTCTCCGGGGGGCCGCCGGAATCCCAGGGAAAAGAATACAGCTGGCAATTCCAGCCGAAAATTGATTACTCGTTTACCAACCGGGTCAGCGGCGGGATTTATTACAAATACGGGCAGCGATTTAATAAACGGGTCAATTCGGAAGGCAAGCCGACCACCTTCAGCGACTTCGGTCTCACCGTGAATATCCAGATCCGGGGCTGACAGCCCCCCGGGCGGCCCGCACGCACCGGCCGCGGCTCCCGGGCACAATAAGTATTTAAAGTTCACGGATTAATCAGTATTTTAAGCCCGATAACGCGAGCGTATCCCGGATGAAAAAATGAGACATCGAGATGAAAGAGAGCTGGTGTTTTTCTTTGTGGGGATCCAGCTGGTCCTGCTGGGAGTCATCTGCTGGAATCTCCGGTATCAGGCCAGTACGTCGGAGGCGGTGATTACCAGGGCGAAGCAGACCTTTCTTCGGGAAACCCCCCGGTTGTTGAACCGGGCGGGGTTGCCGGTACGATTTGAAAGCATCGAACCCGGAGTGGACGGCCTGGCCGATGTGGTGTTCGCCGCGACCGGCGTCCCGGCACGGGACGAGCTTTCGAAACCGATTGGCCATTTACTCCGGCTCCGGTACTCTGTAACCGATGACCTTCGCACAGGAAATCTCCTGATATACGGGGTGGGTTTTCACGGCGCCCCTGTCGGCCGGGTGATCGTCCGGAGGCCGGAAAGTCAGCCGGCAGCCACAGTCGGTCTCATTATCGATGACTTCGGCTATGACCGGGGCAACGTGGTGAACGGCTTTCTGCAGCTGCCCCCGAACATCACCCTGTCCGTGATTCCCGGGCACCGGTATTCCCGGGAAATTGCCCGGGTCGCCCACGCCCGGGGATTCGAGGTGATGATTCATATGCCCATGGAGCCGGAACAGTACGAGGGCGGGGAAGAAGATTTTATCCTGATGTCCAATATGCCCTCCAAGGAGATCATCGCCCGCCTCAACAAAGCCTTCGAGGAATTGCCTGATGCAGCGGGACTGAATAACCATGAAGGATCCCGTGCCACTCAGAACCCGAATGTGATGCAGACCGTGCTGGAAATCCTGCGGGACCGGGACATGTACTTTGTCGATAGTTACACTTCACCGGAGAGTATCGGGTATCTTCTGGCGCAAAAGATGCATATTCCCAGTGGAAAGCGGTCCGTCTTTCTGGACAACCAGCAGGATACCACGGCCATTCGCACCCAGTTAAACACCTTGATACATCAGGCAAGATCCCACGGAACTGCCATCGGAATCGGACATGCCAAAGCACAGACCCTGGCGGTCCTGCAGGAATATATTCCCTATTACCAGGCCAGGGGTGTCCGGTTCGTGCCGATATCCGAACTGATTCAGCACCCCATGCTGGCCGAACAGGCCGTCAGCGCAGAGGCGAATCAATGAAGGAGAACGTATGCCATTAGTGGAATTTAATCTGGACGGGGTTTCGGCGTTACAGAAAGCCCTGGACCTCCCGGGTTTCAACCCGGTGGTCGCGGCGGGTATTGCCGAACTAGCAGGCGTGGATGCGCTGGGGACCACCTCGGATACCGGGGAGGTCGGGCTGGCCAGATTCTTTCAGGAGAACAGCACCCTTCCGTTGAACTGGCGCCTCCCCATCAAGGAAAAAAGCATCGAGTCGCTCATGGCCTATCCGCCGGCCCGGGTGACGTTTATCGATCCGTATCAGGATAATTTCTGCATGGATTTCCGATCCTCCCCGGATATGAAAAGCATTTTTTCCCAGGTAAAGCGGGGACACCCCATGACCATCGGTGTGCGGATTGCGAATGACCTCAAACAATTAAAAAACGCCTACAAACTGGGGGTTGACCAGGTGGAAATCCATGCGGCTCTCCCCGGCCAGGCCGGCAGTCCCGGAAACCGGCAGGAAGCACTGGAATCCCTGGCCGAAGTCACCCATATGGCGTACAAATACGAGCTGGGGGTGTCCATTGCCGGCGGAGTGAATTACCGCCACTTCCAGGAGATCCTGGGGATTGAAGTGATTGATACAGTGGTGGTGGACAAGGAGATCCTGGGAAAAGCCCTGTTTATCGGCCTGGAAAACGCCCTGCGCGACCTGGTGTTTCTGCTCAGGTAATGACCTCCGTGATCAGGGTCTTGCACCGGAAAAGATCGGCCTGGCCCAGGGTGAACCCTCCAGTGAACCCCCACCGCCGGTCAGGGCGCGGCTGTCCGGATCGAGTCGGCTCTCGTGTGTGTAACGTCCGTATTTATAAGTGTTTCCATCCGGTCACAAGTAGCGGCGTGGCATAGTCGTCCATGCTGCGGTTTACCATAGTATTCCTTATTTTAAATTTTAATTACTATTTAGAATTAGAAGAAGGCAGCGTATGAAATTGGTAGCCAGAATGATGCGGGGAGGCCGGGTGGAGAGCGTCCACCGGGCGGAAGCAGTGGTCGTGGATGCAGAGGGGGTGGTGTTCCGGACAGAAGTTCCTGATTACGAGACGTACGCCCGGTCCACCGTCAAGCCGTTCCAGGCCTATCCCCTGGTGGATTCCGGGGCTGCCGAAGCGGCCGGGATCACCCGGAAGGAACTGGCGGTGATCTGTGCCTCGCATAACGGGGAGCCGGTGCATATCGAAACGGTGCAGCAGCTGCAGGCACGGACCGGAATATCCGGAGAACAGTTACTGTGTGGGGCGCACAAGCCCATGGACGAGGCAGCCGCGGAGGCTCTGTTCCGGAAAGGGGTTCCGGTGCGTCCGATCCACAACAACTGCTCCGGCAAACATACCGGGATGTTGCTGGCGGCCCGGCACCAGGGCCTGCCGCTCACGGATTACGTCAATCCCAACCACCCGCTGCAGCGACAAATCACCGCGCTGATTGCGGATATAATCGGGCGACGGGATATCCACCTGGGGATCGACGGCTGTTCCGCGCCCACCTTTTATCTGACCGTCCGGGAGATCGCCGTGCTATTCCAAAATCTTTCTGATAAAACAAATAAGACACTGAGTACGATCTTCAGGGCCATGGCCGGAGAGCCCTATCTGGTGGCGGGCCGGGGGCGGTTCGATACCGCCCTGATGCAGGTGCTGGACGGCGCGGCGGTGTCCAAGGTGGGTGCGGCGGGCGTCCGGGGCCTGGCCCTCCGCAGGGACGGGAAAGCCTGCGGCATCGGATTGAAGGTCCGGGACGGCTCCATGGAGGTGAGTCCGCCCCTGCTGCTTGCCCTCCTGGAATATCTGGGCTGGCTGTCCCCCGGCGATTATCCGGCACTGGAGCCGTTCTACCGGCCGGATCTCCGGAATTACCGAGGACTCCCAGTGGGACGCATCGAGGCGGAGGTGACGGAATAAGCCGGCGGCGCCGGGAAACCGAACCACTCCGCCCCGCCTTTGACCGAGGACGATAGATGACAGACGACGGGGCCGGCGGTGCACTCCTTTCTCTTTTTTTGTGAGTGGTGTTGAAGGGCTTTGCGTGCTTGCTGTGATTCTCTCTGCGGTCTTTGCGTGGTTTGCGTGGCGTTGTGGTTTTCATCTGTGTCTATCCGTGTCCGTCTGCGGCAGATATTTTTTTGAGTTCTTTAGGTCCGTATTGCAGCTGATTTTCCCAGGTACACAAGCGGTCTTCCGGCGATGTGGAGTGATCATATCGGGATGTGGAGTGATTATGTTGAAGACATGAGTGATCATCTCGAAGATGCGGGTGATCATCTCGGAGATGCGAGTGATCATATTGGAAAGTCGAGTGATCATCTCGGAGATGCGAGTGATCGTGCCGGGAAGTCGAGTGATCATATCGGAAGTTCTAGTGATCATGTTGAACATGTAAGTGATCATGTCGAAGATGCGAGTGATCATTTCGGGAAGTCGAGTGATCATGTCGGAAGTTCGAGTGATCATGTCGGAAGTTCGAGTGATCATGTTGAACATGTAAGTGATCATGTCGAAGATGCGAGTGATTATGTCGGAAGGTCGGGTGATCGTGCCGGGAGTGTGGGCGGTCTCCTCTCGTTGACAGGTAGCGGTTTCCGGATATCGGCCTCTTCTGAATGATGTTGGTTCATACATATTTTTTATTACAATTCTGCTATATTTATTAAAATAACACCGTCTCCGCCGGATTCTCCCGGTCCTCCCGCTGCCAGCGCTGGTGGCGAGGGGCCGGGGGCGCGCTGGCAGCGGTGAGAGGCAAAAACGCCCGCCTGCAGTATGCTTGGGGGTTTTGTCTGTTGCCGACTGTTCAGTGTGTTGTATGGACCCACTTGCCGTTCCCGTGCTTTCGCTGTTCTTTTGTCTGGCCGCTTGTGCGGAATACCTGGACGCTAAAAGGACCAAAACCCCCCGGCGCGACCCAACAACTCTATCCCTCCTGACCTCCCTTTCTCTTGTTAGAGAAAGGGAGGAACTCGTCGCACAATTCTTTGAAGTCAACGAGCATTGTAGCGCGAAGTGTAACCCGGTTTGAAATGGTCGAAATCTCTGATTTCGTCAAAGTTTCATTATCGGGGGTTCGCCGGCCACTGACCGAAATGGGCTTCGAGGCCGGAAATAAAAAAGCATACCTTCGACGTTTTTGTGTCTTTTCATCTGCGGTCATCTTGTCGTTTCTGCGTCATCCCCGATAACGCAAATTCATCCAAATCGAAGATTTGGGAATTTGCAGATCGGGGCAGGCTGTGTGCTATCACTCATATTTGTATCCGTGTCAATCCACTTTTTCCGTGTTTATCCGTGTGCTCTCGGGGTGGGGCGGCTCGGCGGTGAATCAGGTATCTTTTTTATAGGTGATGTTGGGGGCTTTGCGTTCTTGGTGTTTTTCTCTTTGCGTTCTTTGCGTGGAGCAGTTATATCCATCGGTGACCTGGGTTGTTTTTGTGTTCTTTGTGCTTTTTGTGGCTAATGGTTTTTCGGGGCGGGGCGGCTCAGTGTGCTCGGTGCCTCGGTGGTGCCATCAGTCGTATTCAGACTATTGCAATAAATCAATTATTATTGAAATAGTAATCAGCTGGAAAATAGACGGAGTTATTGCCGTGGCGCCTGTTTCTATATTGAATTATTTCATAAATTTATGAAATAAGCTCGGGTGAGCGCACGTTCAATGGATATCGCCCCGCCATTCGTCGTCCTCGTCCGGCATGTATTCGTAGTCCCAGTCGGTGCCGGAGTCGGTGCGGTCTTCCTCCTCCTGCCATGCTTGCATCTTTTTCCGGTTGCGCCACCGGAGGAGCAGGTACCCCACGATGACCAGCAGGGTAAAGAAAATCCAGAGTGTTGTGTCGGAACCCATCATGGTAATCCACCGATATTTTGAAGTGAGATGTTCTTGCCAGTGATATTCGAAGTAGGTCATGGGGAGGCCGGTCTCTTCCTCGAAGACCCGGGCGAAGGAGTTGTCCGACCGGTTCATCCGGGCAAAAATCGCCTGGAGGGTGCCGGGCGGGAATTGGGACTGCAGGAAGCGGACGGCCGAGACGCACTCCGCATAGGCCAGGGTGGCTTTCGGCCGGTCGAACTGCAAGATCCTCTCCAGCTCTCCCAGGGAGATCAGGTCATCCCGAACCACCGCCTGGCTTAACGTGTACACCTGGTGCAGCGATTGCTGTCCCCCGGCAATCATGGCCAACCCCTCGTTCAGCCACCGGGGGATCCGGGTGGGATCCACATTTTGTCCCAGCACGATGTGCATGACTTCGTGCCGGAGGGTCTGATCATAATCCCAGATGCTGGTCCGGCCCAGCCGGGGACTTTTCAGGATCACCCGGTTGCGGCTGAGGTCGGTGGCCCCGGCGGACCAGTCCGGCAGATGCCCGCTGTAGGTAGTATACGCCTCTTTGGAAGAGGCAATCACCACCGTAAAAGGGCCGCGGGACGCCAGCTGCATCTCCTGATCGATATGTTTTAGAGTACCGGAGACTTTCCTGGCGGTGGATCGGGCCAGGGCTTCTTCCCTGGGGACGAAAAACACGGTCCCCCACTCCACCCGGAGGGAATCCATGGCGGCCGGCTGTGCCCGCCCGGTCCCCGGCGCCAGGCCGAGGAGCAGACACAGTCCCGTGATCACAATGTAGCGAAGTCGAAGAATGCCCATACCTCCCCTCCGGGATTTCTACTCTAACTCGCCTCCCCGGCCGGAGTTTCAACGGCCCGCCGCTGCACCCTTCTCTGGGAGAAATTGCCACCGGTTTTGTCCGGGAAGCAGGTCGAGGATCTCCGGGGTGCCGGCTCAAAGCATGTCGCCGGGATCCATGTCCACGATGATGCGATAATTGCCGGAGGCGGGGAATTCTGACATCCGGAAGACGGTTTGCCGCAACAGTGTTCGCAGCCGGGCGCCGTTGGGATCGTTTGCCTTGGCGGATTTCAGGGTGATGCGCCAGTGGTAGTTGCCGCGGATGCGTTCCAGCGGGGCGGGGGTCGGGCCCAGCACCTCCTGTTTGCCCTTGTGCTTGTACAGGCGGGCGGTGATGTTGACGGCGATCTGTTCCACCTTGTCCCGGCGGGGCCCGCGAATAGTAATGTTGGCCAGGTGGCTGAAGGGCGGATAATTCAGTTCGTTCCGCTCCGCCAGCATCTGGTTGTAGAACGCCTGGAATTCGTTTTGGGTGGAGTGCTTGATGCTGGGGTCGTCCCCGGCGGAGGTTTGGATCACCACCTCCCCGGGCTTTTCCGCCCGGCCGCTGCGGCCGCTCACCTGGGCGAGCAGCTGGAAGGTGCGCTCCCGGGAGCGGAAGTCCGGGAAGAAGAGCCCGGTATCGGCGTTGATGACCCCCACCAGGGTGACGTTGGGGAAATCCAGGCCCTTGGCGATCATCTGGGTGCCCAGCAGGATGTCGTACTGGTGGTGTTCGAAGGCGTCCAGCAGCTTCCGGTGGGAGCCGGCCCGGGTGGTGGAATCGGCGTCCATGCGGAGGATCCGGGCGTCGCCGAAGGTCTCCTGCAGCAACTCCTCCGCCCGCTGGGTGCCCAGGCCGATATGCTCTAACTTTCGTCCTTTGCAGTCCGGACATTCCAGCGGCGGCTGCATTTCGGCATCGCAATAGTGGCACAGCAGCCGCCCGGTGGTTTTGTGAAAGGTCATGGTGACGTCGCACCGGGGACATTCCGCGTGCCAGCCGCAGTCCATGCACTGCAAAACCGGGGCGAATCCCCGCCGGTTCTGGAGCAGGATGCACTGCTCCTGCTTCTCCAGCCGCTCCCGGATGGCTTCCACCAGGCCCCGGCTCAGAAAATGCGGATAGAGCCGGGTTTCCTCCCGCTCTTTTTTCATGTCGATGACCCGGATGTCCGGCGGGGTGGCTTTGTAGGGCCGTTCCGGCAGTTCCAGCAGGGCGTATTTGCCCTGGACGGCGTTGTAATAGGATTCCAGACTGGGGGTGGCGGTGCCCAGGATCACCACGGTGTCGTTGTTCCGGGCCCGGACCATGGCCACGTCTCTGGCATGATACCGGGGATCGGGGTCGGACTGTTTATAGCTGTTTTCCTGCTCCTCATCGATGATGATCAAGCCCAGGTCCTTCACCGGGAGCAGGATGGCGCTGCGGGCGCCGATGATGACGTCGTAATCGCCGGCGGCGATTTTGCGCCAGGTATAGGCCCGTTCGCCGGCGCTCATATTGCTGTGCCAGAGGGTGACCCGTTCGCCGAAATGTCCCCGAAAGCGCCGGGCCATTTGCGGGGTCAGCGCGATTTCGGGCACCAGCATGATCACCCGCTGGCCCTGGGCTAGTACCCGCTCCACGCTCCGGATATAGATCTCGGTTTTCCCGCTGCCGGTCACGCCATACAGGAGAAACGGATGGAATTTTCCCGCCTCGATGGCTGTCAGCACCTCGCCCAGCACCTCCTGCTGGGTGGCGGTGAGTTCCACCTCCTTCCGGACCGGTTCGCCGTACACCTGGAGGGGATCCTGCACCAGCGGTTTCTCCTCCACCGTGACCAGGGATTTTTCCTCCAGGCTCCGGAGGGTGGAGTACGAGGTGTCCGCCAGCTGGACCGCCTGGGCGGCGGGGATCCAGTCGGTATGTCCCTGTAATTCCAGGAGCAGCCGCTTCTGGGCCACCGCCCGGTCGTTCAACTCCTCCAGGAAGGAATCGAAATGATCCCGCACGGTCCGGGAGAGTTTCACCAGCTGCACCTTCCGCCCGGCCGGGGGCTGATACCTGACCGAGCGGGAGATCCATGCTTTGTCGAGCAGCCGCCGTACCTGGTCGGCATTCAGTTCGGCCCGTTCCAGGAACCGGGTCTCCCGGACCGGCTCATCCCGGGGAATCCGGAGCAGGGCCGCCCACTCGCCGGCGGCCCGGACATCTTCGTCCGGCACGAGCCGGGTGTACGTGATGGTTTTCTTTACCTGGATTTCCGACGGCAGGGCCGTGTGCAGCACCTTCCCGAACGGGGTGAGATAATAGGTGCTGATCCACTTCAGCAAGGTCACCAGTTCCCCGGAAAACAACGGTTCGTCGTCGATAATCTGGTGAATGGGCTTCAGCTTGGCTTCCAGAGAAGGATTCACGTCGGGGTCTATCTCCACGATGTAGCCCTGGGATTTCCGGCGTCCCAGCGGGGCGACCACCCGGGCGCCGATTCGGATGTCTCCGGTGAGTTCCTCCGGGACCGTATAGGTGAAACTTTGATGGGTACCTATCGGAAAGGCGACGTTGATTGTGCGGAGCGTCCTGGTCATCAAATCAAGTTAGCCGACAAACCGGCGCAATACAAGGGGGAAGAAATACGGGGACATGGGGAAACAGGTTCAGAGGAGCAGAGCAAACCGTACGCCGGAGCACGGGACATCGGGCCGGCATGTAGAGCGAGATGGCATCTCGCTTGGGGGAGGGGGGGGAACAGTTGGCAGTGGGCAATTGGCAGTCGGCAACCCCTTCCCCGCTCCCCGCCAGGGCAAACGGCAGAGGGCAAACGGCAGAGGGCAAACGGCAAACGCACGGGTTTGGAAGTCAATGGAAGACGGCATCGAAATTGGCGGACTCTGTAAGAAAGGCAGAGCCTGAAGCGGCCGGAAAACGGAACACGGAAAACGGAACACGGAGCACGGAGAACGGGCCTGCCCCCCCCGAGAGCACACGGAAACGATTGTCATCCTGAACGAAGTCCGGCGGTTGCCGGACGAAGTGAAGGATCTCCTTCTTGAAGCACCTGCCCAGGAAAACCTGTACGGAGGCTGCCGCGAATGAAACGACCGGATTAGAGAGTGCGATGCCTGGATTATCCTGTTCAATCCTGTCAATCCCGTCAGAAAAATGGTGAGCGGTGGACAGAGAACCGAGGAGCAGAGCAAAGAGTTGAGAAGGCAATGAGCGTGAAAAGTGAGCAGTGAAACGTGATAACGGCGGTGTCCTGTGTTTTTTTAAACACAAAGCGTACGCCGGAAAACGGAGCCCGGAACACGGAGAACGGGCCTGGCCCCCCCCCGAGAGCACACGGAAACGATTGTCATCCTGAACGAAGTCCGGCGGTTGCCGGACGAAGTGAAGGATCTCCTTCCTGAAGCACCTGCCCAGGAAAACCTGTACGGAGGCCGCCGCGAATGAAACGACCGGATTAGAGAGTGCGATGTCTGGATTATCCTGTTCAATCCTGTATATCCTGTCTGAAGAGGGCACGCAGCGGCCGCTGCAACGACAGATTATGCTGCCGGAGAGGCCGATCGGGTGCGCCCGCGGCCCCAAAAATAAACCATCTTGTCAATCCTGTCAATCCTGTCTGAAGAGAGCACACAGCGGCCGCTGCAACGACAGATTATGCTGCCGGGTAGGCCGATCGAGGGCACCCGCGACCCCAGAAATAAGCCATCTTGTCAATCCTGTCAATCCTGTCAGAGGAGAGCACGCAGCGGCCGCTGCAACGGCGGATTATGCTGCCGGGTAGGCCGATCGGGTGCGCCCGCGACCCCAGAAATAAATCATCTTGTCAATCCTGTCAATCCTGTCAATCCTGTCTGAAGAACAGGGCAACGGTATTTACCGGTCTTTTTTGGAGAAGATGCGGACTTTCCGGAACCGGTTTTCTTCCCCCCGCAGGAGCCGCTTGATATTGGATCGGTGGGTAAAGAAGATCAGCACCACGATGGGAATGGAAAAATAGAATAAGAGCGGATGAACGGGATGCCAGCCGGTGGAATCCATGATCCAGAGGACAATAGGCAGGGTGAGGGCCGCGGAGAGAGAGCCGGCCGATACGTATCCGGTGAGGACCAGCACGATACCGAACACCGCGATGCAGATGAGAATTGCGACGGGGTACAGGGAGAGGAGCATCCCGGCGGCGGTGCCCACGCCTTTCCCGCCTTTGAAGCCGCCGAAGACGGTCCAGATGTGACCGATCACGGCGGAGCTGCCGGCGATGAGCTGTACGGCCTGGTACGCGAAGCCGGGCGGCGCCGGCAGCCGGGAGATGAACAGGGTGGCAATCACGCCCTTCCCCACGTCGAACAGCATGACGAAGATCCCGGCCTTCCAGCCGAATACCCGCCAGGTGTTGGTGCCGCCGGCATTGCCGGATCCGAAATTCCGGATATCTTTGCCGTACACCAGCCTGCCCACCACGATGCTGGTGGGAAAGGAGCCGATGAGGTAACTCAGGAGGATAATGATGAGAATCTGGATCATAGGTGCATTCGGTGCCTGTGTCCCGGGGTTATTATCGGTTTGTTAACGGCACTAGATTCGGTCATTTATTCTCTGCGCCGGGTCGTGGTTACGGTGAGGCCATTTCCGTGTCTTTTTCATGCGTGACCCCATGGGAACCCCGCTTTCAAACAATAGACAGAATGTACGGACGGTCGTACCGGGATATCAAGGGATCAGATAGGCGACGGCCACGGCGCCGAAGCCGGCGTGGGCCGCCAGGACCGGCGAGGCGTCCTGGGTGAAGATCTTATGATCCGGGGTGAAGGACCGGTTCAGCCGGTCCGCGAACCACCGGGCCTGCTCCGGGGCGTCCACGTGGGCGATGGCGAAATCGACGGGTTGGTTCGTATCCAGCCGGTCCTCGAGCATGCGGAGGATCTTCTTTTTGGAACCTTCCATACCGAAGGCGGTGCTGGCTTTGACCGCTTTCCCCGTTTCGTCCAGCGCGATGATAGGTTTTAAATTCAACAGCCGGCCCAGTGCGCCCTGCATCCGTCCCACCCGTCCGCCCCGGATCAGCGCGTCCAGGCTGGGGACGGCGACCAGCAGACCGGTCCGGGGAACGAGGTGCTCCGCCAGCGCCTGCGCCTCTTCCGCGGAACAGCCGTCGGCCAGGGCTTCGGCCACCCGCCGGACCACCAGGCCGATCCCCACCGAGACCTGCCGGGTGTCGATCACGGAGATCTGTTTTTCACCGGCCGTATTCCGGGCGGCCGACCGGGCCGATTCCGTGGTCCCGCTAAGCGCCCCGGCCAGGGTGAACGCCAGAATGGACCGGTAGTGCGCCCCCAAAAATTCGAATTTGTTCAGAAAGTCCGCCGGCGTGGGTTGGGAGGTGGTGGGCTGAATGTCGGGATGATCCCGTAACAGGTTATAAAAATCTTCCGGGGATAACGAGAGTTTATCCACGTAGGTTTTATTTCCGAACAGCACCCGGAGGGGCACCATGTGAATCCGGTGCGCTTTCACGAGGTCGGGCGGCAGGTCGCAGGCCGTATCGGTCACGATGGCCACGTCGCCGTGCTCGGCATGGGCCGAATGGAACTGGTTGCGCATGTCATCGGCCTTTTCGTCGATCACGGTGCCGTATTCGCCGGCGATCCGGAAGACTTCTCTGGGTTCGTTGGTGTGAATGTGGATCTTGGTCTTGGAGGAAGATCCCGCCACGATGAGGGAGTCGCCGAAGTCGACCAGTGCGCTTCTGAGGGAGGAGTGGTCGATGCCGGAGTCTTCGATAAGACACTCGGTGCAGAACTGAAACGGGATGTCTTCCATCTCGGCGGTAATGGTGGGCTCTGCGTCGGCGATTTCTTCCGTGTAGATTTCCAGTTCTTTCAGCTTGCCGTGCTGAATAAAGTGGAACATCCCTTCCAGCATTTCGATAAACCCCATGGCCCCGGCGTCCACCACGCCGGCTTTCTTCAGGACGGGCAGCTGTTCCGGCGTTTCGGCCAGCGCTTTTTTCGCCGAGGAGAGCGAGGCTTTCAGCACCTCGACAAAATCTTCCGTATGCCCGGCTTTCTCATGGATGGCTGCCGCCCATCGTTTGATGACCGTCAGGATGGTGCCTTCTCTGGGATTGGAGATGGCGTTATAGGCGTAATCCACCGCCCGGTAGGCCGCTTGTCCGAACGACACGGTGGTGACGGTGATTTTATTGGACAGTTCGTTGGCAAGACCGTGAAGGTATTGGGCCAGGATCGCCCCGCTGTTCCCCCGGGCGCCCAGCAGGGCGGAGTCGGCGGCGGTGCGGATGATCCCGTGGACCGTGTTGTCCATGCAGGTGTGCAGCGCGCCGGAGATGCTCTGAAGCGTGCCGGCCATGTTGGTGCCGGTGTCACCGTCGGCCACCGGGAAGACGTTAATCTTGTTCAGCCGTTCCCGGTTTCGGATGACCGTGTTGGAGCCGGCAATGATCGCCCGCTTCAGCCTGATACCGTTGAGATAGCGTATTTTCATGGACACCATAACACTCTTTTGCAGCCACAGGATACAGATGGGTGTCAGTAATGTCAAGCAAATTCAAAATCCCGGAAACCGGCCCGGGGCACAGGATTGCGTCCCTCTTTTAGTGGAAGCGATTGTCCGGATACCAAGCCCTTTCCCAGGGAAAAAGACGTGTCTCCGGCCGGATCTTCGGGGCCGTTTCATCCCAAGGCTGACCGACGATACCAGCCATGTATTCGGGAAGCCTCTCTCCCCGGCTCTGCTAAATCTCCGACAAGCGGTGGTTCCGGGCTGCGGAGGTGCGTACCGGGAAGCACTCCGCTCCGGATTGTTCAGCGGGCGCAAACCCGCGCGATTATCGTGAAAAAGCCGGGATATCCTGCGGCTGCGACATGTAATGGCGGATGGTGTTGGCGTAATACTCGAGGTAGGACCGTTTTTCGGGCACCAGGCGAATGGTGGATTTGTTCAGGCGAATACACTTCCGCCGGATCAGGAGCTCCACCCCCAGCTGCAGGGTTTTTTCCACCTCGTCCCCCTTGAGCAGGTCTTCCTCGAATTCCACCAGCTCCTTGTGCCGGAACCAGCGTTCCGAGTCCAGCCGGGACCGCAGGCGGAGATAGCTTTCGTATTCGCTGCCCATCATGAGTTCGGCGCCGTGGGCTTCCAGGGTCTCCAGGATCTCCCGCATTCGGGTTAAACACTGCTTCTTAGAAACGGTGGGAGCCTCCACCGAGAGCAAGGTGAGTGACAGCAGGGACACCGGCGTGACCGGGATTACCCGGGCGATGTGTCCCAGTAATTTGTCCCCGATCCTCTTGAGATCCCGGCGTCGCTGGGAATAGTCTTCTTTGCGGAGCAGATCGCGGGGATCCGCGAGCTGCGACAGCGGCACCGGCTCCCCGAACTTGATGCTCACGTATCCGTGTTCCTTCATCCGGCCCGTGAGGAGACGCAGCCCGTTGACGATGAGCAAATACGGGGATTTGAGCAGAATGGTAAAGAGGGAGGTGAGGTGATCCCCCATGGTCATGGTGTGTTTCCCCTCCTTCCATTCCCGGATCAGGGTGGCATCCTCCAGGATCCAGTCGTAGTTAATCCCGACCGGGACGAACATGATCTCCTGGTACTCCTCCTCGCCCACGCCGGCGGACCCGGTGAGGATATAATCCAGCAGGCCGGTCTTGGGTGGCCGGAAACTCCCATCCCTGGAGAGTCCGCCTTCCAGAAAGATCCCCTGGGTGACCTTGTTCTGGCTGATGAGCTGCACATAGCTCTTCAGAATGGCATGGTACAACGGCTCCCGGTAACTGCGTCGGATGAAATAAGCGCCGAAGGATTTAAAAATGAGATCCAGCGGGAACACCCGGGCCCATTCCCCCACCGCGTAACTCACGGAAATATTTTCCATCAGCATGTACGCCACGACCATGTAATCAAAATTGCTCCGGTGGTTCATCACGTAGACCACCAAAGTGTCTTCCGGAATATCCTTGATTTGGGCTTTTCCTTCTTCGTCGATCACGACCTCGTATAAAAACCGCAACAGCAGCCGGGCGATGGTATACCCGAATTTATAATAGGAGAGCAGATTGAAGGTGGGGACGATTTCATCGATGTAGGCCTCCGCCTGCTCCCGGGCCTCCTCGTAGGGGATGTCCTCCTTCCGGGATTTCTCCAGAATTTGCTGGGAGACTTCCCGGTCGTGCAGCAGTTGATCTTTGATGATGATCTTGTTGGTGAGTTTGTATTGATCGAACCGCACCGCGTGTTTGCGGAGAAAGGCGGTGACCGATCGCATGAAGCGCCGTTTAACGAACGAGACCACGCCCCAGCGGAGCAGTTCATAGCACAAAATGATGAACAGCACCAGGGCGATCCACTGGATCAGGGAAAATGTGAGCGAAAAAACCTTTCCCATAGATATCTTTCTGCAAGGGTTCCGGATTGCTTATGGAAAGTAATGTATCAAATAAAAGAAGTAAAACCGTAATAAAAGTGAAAAGTGAAAAGCAGGGGGTAAGAAAGCAGAGCGCTTTGCGTGGGCACTTTTAATCTGGGTTTGTCTGTGTGACTCTGTGGCGAAGTGTTTTTTAGGGGCGGGTACAGAAGGAACCGCCCGGGATTCCTTCCGGCCCGCCGGACTCCATCCCGGGCTACGCGAGAGACCGTCCATCCGGCTGCGCCGGATTCTCCCGGACCTCCCGCTGCCAGCGCTGGTGGCGGGGTGGCGGGGGCGCGCTGGCAGCGGTGAGACGCACCGAATTGCCCGTTTGTAGTGAACCCTTTAGGGTTCATGGGGGAGGGGGGAGATGTATCCGACGCCCTTTCACCGACTGCTCGGCGGGTTACATCAACACTCTTATTTTCCCATCTTTTCCCTGTTCTTTTGTCTGGCCGCTTGTGCGGAACACCTGGACGCTAAAAGAACCAAAAGCCCCCGGCCCAACACAACAACTCTATCCCTCCTGTCCTCCCTTTCTCTCATCAGAGAAAGGGAGGAACCTGTCGCATCATTCTTTGAAATCAACGAGCATTGTAGCGCGAATTGTACCCCGGTTTGAAACGGTCGAAATCGGCTTCGATGCCGTGTGACACACTCCATCCGGGGCTACTCGAAACAGCGTCCATCCGGCTGCGCCGGATTCTCCCTGACCTCCCGCTGCCAGCGCTGGTGGCGGGGTGGCGGGGGCGCGCTGGCAGCGGTGAGACGCACCAAATTGCCCGTTTGTAGTGAACCCTTTAGGGTTCATGGGGGAGGGGGGAGATGTATCCGACGCCCTTTCACCGACTGCTCGGCGGGTTACATCAACACTCTTATTTTCCCATCTTTTCCCTGTTCTTTTGTCTGGCCGCTTGTGCGGAACACCTGGACGCTAAAAGAACCAAAAGCCCCCGGCCCCGATAACGCAAATTCATCCAAATCAAAGATGTGGGAATTTGCAGATCGGGGCAGGCTGTGAACGGGGTCTTAAGCCAGGCTACACTTCGTTCCGGGCCGCATCCCAAACTCAGTCAGCCTGCCTTCAGCCCGGAGCCAGGCTTCCCTCACACAGTGGGATGCGGCTGGTCCTCCACTCAGCAGGCGGGCTAAAAACCCCGTTCAAGGCCGGACTAAAAAACAGACCCCTTCTTCTGGGGCCTAACTTCCCTCCGGCTGCGCCGGATTCTCCCGGACCTCCCGCTGCCAGCGCTGGTGGCGAGGGGGCGGGGGCGCGCTGGCAGCGGTGAGACGCACCAAATTGCCCGTTTGTAGTGAACCCTTTAGGGTTCATGGGGGAGGGGGGAGCTGCATCCGACGCCCTTTCACCGACTGCTCGGCGGGTTACATCAACACTCTTATTTTCCCATCTTTTCCCTGTCCTTTTGTCTGGCCGCTTGTGCGGAACACCTGGATGCTAAAAGGACCAAAAGCCCCCGGCCCAATCCAACAACTCTATCCCTCCTGAGCACATGTGTCTTTTGGGCTTTGCCTTCTCCGATTGTCTGGTGTGTTGTAGACCTGTTTCCTTTCCCGTTCTTTCCTTGTCCTTTTGACGGGGCAAAAGGACCAAAACCCTCCGGCTGTGAGAATCCTTTCGGCAGCGGCAGCCATTCACTGCGCTAAATTTCCGGAAACTCGTCCGGCTTTCGCCAGACTCAGACATCCGGAAATTTGGCCGCTTCGTTCATGGGCCGCTGGCACGAAATGCTTCTCAAGGCCGGTTTAAAAAAACATGCATTAGCCGGTTGTTGTACCTTTTTATCTGCGATCATCGTGTCGTTTCTGCGTTATCCCCGATAGACAATATTCAACCGAATCAAAGATTCGGGAATCTTGTCATTCCCGGCTGACCGGGACAGGCGGGGCAGGCCGCGTGCTATCACTCATATTTTCATCCGTGTTGATCCGTCCCATCCGTGTCATCCGTGTGCTCTCGGGGCGGTGGAATCAGTTATCGTTGCTGTGGGGGGAGGCCGGGCTTTGCGTTCTTGGGGTTTATTTTGCGCTCTTTGCGTGGAGCGGTTGTATCCCCATCGGAGGGCGGTTGTTTTTGTGATTTTTGTGCCTTTTGCGGCTAATGGTTTTTCGGGGCGGGGCGGCTCGGCGGTCTCTGCGCCTCGGCGGTGCAATCAATTCTCTTTTCTTGTGGGGGTGGGATTGAAGGGCTTTGCGTTCTTGGGGTGCTTTTCTTTGCGGCCTTTGCGTGAATGGGTCGATGCGTAGATACGTGAATGCGTTCCCTGCCTCACCCGGCCCCTCTACAGCCAAACCCTCTTTTCTTTTTCCATAATTCGTGTACTACTTTTTGTGATTTTTGTGCCTTTTGCGGCTAATGGTTTTTCGGGGCGGGGAGGCTCGGCGTGCTCTGCGCCTCGGCGGTGCAATCTGTTCTTTTCTAGCTGGAGAGAAATGGAAACAGCCGATAATACCAGCAAGAGCCCTGGGCGGCGCGGAAAAAGCAAAAAAATTCCGGGAACTTTCATTTCTGCTTGATCTGTTATAAGAGAAATTTTATTGTGCGCTCGAATTATGAACCAGCGATCCTCCGCCGACATCCATCGTTCCTTTAAGTTCTCCTTCCTGGAAGGGATCTTCGGGGCGCCCATCGCCACCATCAGTTCCGGAGCGCTGTTGA
>Ga0209918_1000429_pt1 | contig 27864 bp, 26 predicted proteins | sample SalPonD_shore_MG_FD_185712 | JGI IMG/M metagenome (GOLD analysis project Ga0209918, IMG submission 185712) | Salt pond soil microbial communities from South San Francisco under conditions of wetland restoration - Salt Pond MetaG... | ecosystem: Environmental > Aquatic > Marine > Intertidal zone... | reverse complement strand
CAAGGCAAAACTGACCTCCAGAAAATCCTTCGGTTTTCGGACCTTTCATGGCGCTGAAATCGCTTTGTATCATGCGCTTGGCGCTCTACCAGAGCCACAGTTCACCCACAGATTCTGCTGACGAGCCTTGTTTGTTACCCCTTGTTCAATGCTTCGTAATTTCAACCATTCCCAAATGACCAATAAAAGCGTAATGCCGAGAGTGGGTATGGCAAGAATGGCCCAGATAATCATCGGGATTTTCGAAAACCAGTGAAGCTTGAACACTTCCTTAACTTCCTCACCATTTGATAAGGAATCGTTGATATACCCCATTTCTATCTCCTTTTTTGAGTTCTAACGCTGCGATAACCGGCGCTTGACGGCGGCGTGCCTGAGCGGTAGCGAAGGTGCGGCGCGGTCAAGCGTCCGTGTTGATCGCTTCGTTATGTGTCATCTGAATGCCAACGCAATGCTGACAATACCTAGTGCCACGCTAATGACCCCCAGCCAAGTGGCAAGGCGCACTACCACTTGGGGGTGTCCAGTACTCGCGCGGAATTTTCCCCACCAGCCGTTCGCCGCCGAAATCTCCAGCGCATAGTTGTTTTTCGTTTCTATCCCACCCAGCCGATTTCTATACCAGCCGTTCATTATGATCGTCTTTTCGTCTCGGCTAATGCCAACTCGGGGAGGCTGGTTATATTCTTCTATGAAGTTATCGTCGATTTCCAAGGCCTCGCAATACACGACCGCTCTATTGGATCTATTCTTGATCCTGACAATTGATCGCGGAACAAAATCGTGCTCGCTGAGCCACACCCAGCCTTCATTCATGTCCGTCCGGGTTGCGGCTAGGACCTTGTACACGATGTACCTCTTAGAAACATAACGATTAGGTTAAATGGCGCTGCGCATTCTTACGGGGCTGATTTTTGAACGCTTGTTATGTATTTGTGGTTTCTTCAACCCCTAACGGCTCACCTAGGTTTTCTGTTACCCATTCAATAGCCTTTTTATAAACTTCATCATGTGAAGTTTCCAAAAAATGCTTGGTATGCCAGTCAGTCTTGAGCGTGTTTTCAGTCCATTCTCCCGACTTCTCATACCATATTACAGTACCTACATAGTAGCCTTGCGGTTGTTTGCTAATTGCTAGCACAAACAAACCATTCTTTTCTTTTAGAAGATATTTTCTAGCACTCATTTAATATTCCTTTAGGACACATAACGTTGAAGCTGTGCGGCGCAAACGGAGTGCTGTGATGTTCCCCCGAACGAGCGCCTTGTTATGTGCGGACTGAAATTCAAATAATAGTTTTATTAGATATTCCTATGGATAGAATTGCCGGTGGAAATTTAATCAGCCCAGCACGCTCTATCAATATTATGAATTCTTATAATTTTCGTATATTTCATAAAACTCTCTTTCTGACTTATCAAAAAACTCGTCTTTACGTGCAACTAATTCTTGAAGTTTTTTGTGAACGCTTCGATATATGATTCGGTGAGCTTCATTCTTAAGTGTCTCTGAATCATAATCGTCCATTTCCACTTCCTGCGTTAGCGCAAGCTCGACCAGTTTGAGCAAACTGTCCTTGTCGAGCTTGTCAATAGATACAAACTCTTCACCATTAGCGCAAAAGTGCCCATTGCCGCCTTCAATTTTTAATATTCTCATAGAATTCGCTCCTGGCTTTGTAAGCATCTACTCCGGCTTCTAGAGCGTTTATAGTTGATGAATAGTTTTCAATATTGGATCCATCGAGGGACGTTAAATAGGTGTCTGTCGGATAGCCCGAATAGATTTTGTAAATGGCTTTACCGTCTTTGTATTCTTTCGAGGTATGGAGTAAGTAATCAGCTCCGACTGAAGCCCCTATGGTGCTATTGTGCGTGACAATTACCACAGGCACTGTCTTTGAAAGATCCTTTATGATCTGATTTACATTTGTTTTTAAAAAGATATTGTCAAACCCAGATTCCGGCTCATCTATCAAAAGTATGTCATGAACCGTGGCGCGTTTTATTTTTTGGAGCAGCCTAAACTCAGAACGCTCGCCACCAGAAACTTCTGCGCCATCATTGTTGAGGATTTTATAGTCAATTTTTGCAAAATATTTGTAAATCTCCGTATTTGGGAGTGCCGAAATGCACTTTAATTCTTGAAGGTATTGATAGGGGTTTTCATAGACTCTGTAAGCCGGCGTGAAAGATGCTTGCCGAGCTAACTTGTCATGCAATTCTTGGGCACCTCTAAAAGGGCCTCTCTTTGCTACAACCCTAAAGTCTTGAATTGTTTCATCGTATATATCTTTCTCGCATTTTAAAAGATTGACTATCTCAGTAAATCTTTCTATGCGTATCTTATCCAGAGTAATGCGGTATAGGTCAACTGGGCTAATAGGTGCAACTGCGGATTTCATGTCTAAAGCTTGCTTAATTTCGCCAATTAGCGAATTGACTACAGCTTTCTGTCTTATTTCATCTTCCTGACGCCATCGCTCTTCAATCAATTCACAGGCGAGTTTTCTCAGTTGTGATCTATCGATGTGCTTCTCGATGATTTTTCTATATTCCACGTTTTCAACGAGCTGCTGAGTCGATCGTATCAATGCCTTCAACGTGTCGTCGGAAGAGACTGGAAAAGTGGTTTCATCGAAAATCGCGGTATTCGAGAAGGCGTCTCTCAGCGCGCTTTCAGATGCTGATTTCATCAATGAGTCAACATAATCAGAAACCTCTTTTTCATTTTCAGCTAAATCAATACTCAATACCCTGTCTACCACGTCCTTAAAAGGCAGCAAGTGATTTTCTTCTACATGAGATTTATCGCGCGTTACGGCCTCCTCAAACAGCCGCTTATCTAACTCCTCCTCTTTTTGGACTAGATCAAATTGCTCAATATGTAGGGGATCGTACATCTGCTCGGCAATATTTTTTAACGTTACAGTCTTTCCGGTTGATCGACCTCCCAAAATAACGTTGAGCCCAGTTGATATCATCTGACCATTCGGAAGAGCTTCGAAAAGTTTGTTCCCATCAAGGGGTGAAAGAAACACCTTCGTTTTGTCCCTAAGGCACGCTTTTATTTTCTTTACGGCCAGTTCACCGCAGTCGATGTACGTAGACCTACTGGAAAACTTGGTTAGGTTTTCCTTGATCCTCATGTCACTGAAAAGTACTGGTGTGGTTTGATTGGTATCGTTCCACATTCTGACAAATTTCTTCGGAGAATCTACTTCAGCTGCCGATATATAGGGCAGTATCAAATTAAGTTCATCTCCCGATATGGCGGGCTTTTTTTGATAATGCGGTATAATCAAGTACTCTCCCAAATCACCATAGATTTCGGTTAGTTTTTCAAATGTGACGTGGTCTTCTACCGTCTTGATGATCGCTCGAATCTTGTCTGCCTTCTCCTGAAAATCGTCAAGACGATCTGGGTTATCAATAACTAAAAGATGTCCTGATTGCATATTTATCTCAATCCCTGGCAATACAGGCACGTCGATTTGTTTATCAATTTGAATAAATTGTGAAAGATCAAAAAGATCATGATTCGTAATTGCAATTGCATCTAAACTTCGTTCATGAACATACCTTGTAAGCGTGTCCATGCTAAATACGAAATCCGCGTCCCGTACTGACGGAATTGTATGAATGTGAAAATCAACCTTTTTCATTCTCTGCGTACCAGTAGATAGCTAAGAAACTTTAATCACGAGATAATTTTCGCGTATGCATTGCCTACGATTGCTAACCTGATGACTCGAGACACATAACAGTGTATTAGGCTGCGACTGCATTATTAGTAATAGTGCCGCCGCGGCCTAGTGTGCGATCTAGCGATTCCGCCTATCGTTTCTCAACAGCGGTCGGATTGCGTCGATTTTTTCCGAAAATACCGGCGTATACGCCCGTCACCTCACCCGAGTTCTTGTTCGGATAAACAGAAGTGTGGCAAAGGATTCCCCTACTGTCTGTCAGATTTTCCCTACAACGCGACACCAGGTTCACCAAACCCTGTCACCCCATGATGGATCTTGTACTCCGCCGCCTTAACGAATGTCCAGTGACTGGCCAGAAATGGCGGTCTCTGGCTGAAGAAGGCTGATTGGGGGTACACCCGCGTCGAACGCCGCGTCACTCGGATTCAAGCAGTCTGTAGCGCCTTCTGGTCCTCCGGTAACCCCTGGGCGGTGCGGCGGGCAGGGCCGGCGGCACACCGGCGCTTATAGCCAAGCGGTGATTTAGCCGGGTCGTTGGAGTGAGTGCACGCGCCCGACCGGGGCGAGTCACGGTATCGACGTGTGGTTATGCGGGGCCTTCGCGGCGCCTTGTGTTGGTCGTGGACGCATTGTGGGGTCAGTTGAGGGGTACCGCCGGAGGTCGGCTGTAAGTGGCTGACTATAAAGAGGATGAGGCGGTAAGGGTGGCCGCTCCCGGCCGTCCGTGGCCTCCGCGGCAGAGCCCACCCCGCGAGCGCGGCGAGTGATTTGGGTGCTTGTACATCCTGTACATCGAGATTACTCGGCCGCTAAAGCGGCCTCGCCCTCCGGGCCGCCGCCTACGGCGGCGTTCCGGCGCACTGCGTGCGCCGGTCGACCGTTTCGCCGGGAGCGAAACGGGACGCACTTTAGTGCGCCCGTAGGGCCGCGGCCAGGGAAGGCCGCGGTCAACCGGCCGATTGATGGGTCCGTGGGTTCCAATCCAACGCACCATGAAAATAGAAAAGGGGCCTAACAGGCCCCTTTTCTATTTTGGCGGAGAGGGTGGGATTGTCTCGGGGCCATCCATGGCCCCTCGCCCTTCGGGCGCGCTTCGCGCGACCAAATCGGCTGGTCGCTCCGGGCTTCCTACCCTCCCGCGACACTCGTCCATCCATGGACATCGTCCTGCCGATTTGTCGAACCACTGGGTACTCATCATGGCCACCCACGTCCACAAAATAGGAAGGGGGTCCCGCTGGGACCCCCTTCCTATTTTTGGCGGAGAGGGTGGGATTACTCGGCCGCTAAAGCGGCCTCGCCCTCCGGGCCGCCGCCTACGGCGGCGTTCCGGCGCACTGGGTGCGCCGGTCGAACCGGCCGATTGATGGGTCCGTGGGTTCCAATCCAACGCACCATGAAAATAGAAAAGGGGCCTAACAGGCCCCTTTTCTATTTTGGCGGAGAGGGTGGGATTCGAACCCACGGACCCCAGAGGGGTCACTTGATTTCGAGTCAAGCCCTTTCGGCCACTCAGGCACCTCTCCACGAAACCGCATAGGATACGGATTCGGGGGGGATACAACAATAGGTCGTGATATAATTATTTAATAGCTCACCGCGTCCACCGCCCCGCCTTCCCGGGTCCCGTCGCGGTACGGCGGGCTTGGCGTTCCGCCCTTCAGTTTCGGTGGCCACTGCCGATAAAAAGCCCGAATTCTCACGGTTTAGCTGATTATGACCCTGGAGGTCGAGGTTGCGCATTATTGCCGGCATTGCGCTGGGCGCCCTGTTGGCCGGGCTCGCCCTCAACGCCTGCTCGCCGCACCGCGACCGGCTGGAGCGGATCAAGGCCGCGGGGGTCATCCACGTCCTCACCCGCGAGTCGGCCACGACCTATTACGAGGGGCCGCTCGGCCCCACGGGGCTGGAGTACGACCTGGCCAAGCGCTTTGCCAAGTACCTCGGGGTCAAGCTCAAGCTCGAGACGCCGAATACCTTCGAAGACATTCTCAAACGAATCAGAAACGGCGATGCGGACATGGCCGCGGCGGGGCTGACGGTGACCAAGGCCCGGCAGAAGAAGGTGCGCTTCGGCCCGCCCTATCAGTACATCACCCAGCAACTGGTCTTCCGGCTCGGGACCCCCGCGCCGCGGGACCTCGACCACCTGACCGGACCGGTCGAGGTCGTGGCCGGCAGCAGCCACGCCGAGCGGCTGCGCCAATTGAAGCAGAAGCATCCCAAGCTGGAGTGGGTCGCCAATCGGAAGGCCTCCACCGAGGAGCTCCTGACCCTGGTCTGGCAGCAGGTGGTCGACTACACCGTCGCCGATTCCAACGAGGTCGCGATCAATCGCCGCTATTACCCTTCACTTCGCGTGGGTTTTGACCTGAGCAAACCCCAGGCGCTCGCCTGGGCCTTTCCCCGGGACGGCGACGAGAGCCTGTACAAGGCCGCGGTGAAGTTCTTCGACCAGCTCAAGTCCAGCGGCGAGCTCGACGCCCTGCTCGACCGCTACTACGGCCACGTCGAGGACTACGACTACGCGGGGACGAAGACCTACATGCGCCATGTCCGTATGCGCCTGCCCGACTATCGCCCCGAGTTCCAGGACGCCGCCCGCGAGTATCACCTGGACTGGCGCCTGCTGGCCGCCATGGCCTATCAGGAGTCGCACTGGGACCCCGATGCGGTCTCACCGACGGGTGTGCGCGGGATCATGATGCTGACCATCGCCACGGCCCGTCACCTGGGCGTGGACAAGCGGACCGACCCGATTCAGAGCATCCAGGGCGGGGCACAGTACCTGCGCAGGCTGCTCGACGAGCTGCCCGATTCCATCAAGGAGCCGGACCGAACCTGGTTCGCCCTGGCCGCCTACAACGTCGGGCTGGGGCATGTCGAGGATGCGCGGGCCATCACCCGCAAGCGCGGCGGCGACCCGAACCTGTGGGCCGACGTCAAGGAAAGCCTGCCCCTGCTGCGCCGGCGCAAGTGGTACCGGCACACGCGCCACGGCTACGCACGCGGCAACGAACCGGTCCGGTACGTGGAAAACATCCGCAGCTACTACGACATCCTGACCTGGATGCTCGACCGCGACGAGCCCGAGCCGGGCCCCGAACGCGCGCTGGCCGTCGACTCGCCCGTCCTGTGAACCGCCCGACCGCCCAGTCCGGCGCCCGTCCGCTCCCGTGGCCGTCTACCCCATGATACCGATCCCCCGCTTGAGATCGCTGCGCACCCGTCTGGTACTGGGCACCGGCGCCATGCTGCTGCCGCTGCTGACCCTGGCCGTCGTCGGCTACCTGCTGTTCCAGAGCGTGACCGTCGGCATGGACCAGGTGGTCAACCGCGTATTCAACCAGCTCGTGCCCGTAGCCGAACTCAACGCGGCCGTGCAGCGCAATCGCTACCTCGTCGGGGACGCGGTGATCCGCCACAAGCCGGCCGCCGTCGAGGAATACGGAGCCCTGACAGAGAAGATCGACAACGCCTTCGGGCGCCTCGACGGCAAAGAGACCGGGCTGCGCACCGATCTGGTCCGCGACCTCGAACATGCCCGCGCCACGTGGCACCACATCGCGCGCGCCGGTAGCGAGCACCTGGCACAGTCGTCCACGCCGCCTGGAGCGGCGGACTCGATACGCTCGAGCTATGGGACTCTGGCGCAGGAGCTGCGCCATATCCACACGGACATCCTCCAGGAGATCGCCTTTCAGCGCACGCAGGCACGGCGCGCCCAGCGTCACGTCATCGTGCTCATCGGGGCCATGGCGCTGGTGGGCCTGCTCGTCGCCATCGCGGCCGCCGTCGTCCTGGCGCGCACAATCCTCACGCCTCTGGCCGATCTCAACCGCGCCGCCGAGCGTTTCGGCGCCGGGGACCTGCAGTTCCGCGTCGAGCGCCTGCCGCGCCACGAGCTCGGGCGCGTCGCCCGTACTTTCAACGACATGGCCGACACCATCGAGCGCCACCAGCTCAGCCTGCAGCACATGGCCATCCGCGACGCCCTGACGGGGCTGTACAACCGGCGCGAGTTCAAGGCGCGCCTCGGCGTCGAGCTGGAGCGCGCGCGGCGCTACTCACACCCTTTCGCCGTGCTGCTCATCGACATCGACCACTTCAAGGCGGTGAACGACACCTACGGCCACCCGGCCGGCGACCAGGTCCTGATCGCGGTCGCCGGCGCGCTGCACGGCGGCATGCGTCCGGTGGACACGGCGGCGCGCTACGGCGGGGAAGAGTTCGCGGTGATCCTGCCCGAGATCCGCGCCGAGGCCGCCGTGGCGATGGCCGAGCGCCTGCGCGAGCAGGTGGCCGCCCTTCCCGTGGGCCTGGGAGCGGACGAGGTGCGCGTCACCATCAGCATCGGCGTCGCCGCCTTCCCGCAGCACGGGGGCCGCACCGACACACTGATGCAGCAGGCCGACCAGGCGCTGTACGCGGCCAAGGGGTCCGGACGCGACCGGGTCGTGCTGGCCGACCCGGACGCCGATTCACCCCTCGCCGCCGGCTGACTCGTCCTGGCGGCGCGCGCGGAAGAAATCGCGCAGCAGCGCCGCGCACTCATCGTCCAGCAATCCACCCTCGACCGCGACCCGGTGGTTGAGGCGATCGGTGCCGAGCACGTCGAAGACGCTGCCCGCCGCGCCGCCCTTGGGATCGGCGGCCCCGAACACCACTCGCGACACCCGGGCATGGATAATGGCGCCGGCGCACATCACGCACGGCTCGAGCGTCACATACAGGGTCGTGCCGGGCAGGCGGTAGTTGCCCATGCGCCCCGCGGCGTCGCGCAGGGCGCGGATCTCGGCATGCGCCGTGGGATCGTGCTCGTGGATGGGCCGGTTCCAGCCCTCGCCGATGATCATGTGCTCGGTGGCGAGCACCGCCCCGACCGGCACCTCGCCCTCGGCCTCGGCCCGGCGCGCCAGCGCCAGGGCGCGGTGCATGCGGCGGATATCGAGCTCGGCGGTCTCGCCGGACATACGGGACTCGCTCATTTGGTTATGGTCAGGCTATTCACATGGACCAGGACGGGGTACGCACTCGTATGCGACCAAACCGCAGGCCCTCGCGGTATTGAACGCCTAATCGAATCGCAAGCCAGTACTCACGTACTGCAAGGCGAGCCTTTCCTGTGCAATAAGCCGCTTAGGATATCACGAAATTGATATAACACTGAGCCGCCTGCCCTGCTTCACTGTATTCCAGCGCCGTTGTGCCACTCATCACAGCGTGTGCTCTTTGGCCAGAATGCTTGCGCGAAGAAAGCCACAGACATAGCTGGCCGGCCCACCTCAAGCGCACGCCAGCCATGTCACAAACAACCCCAGGAGCACCATCAGCACCAGCGCGGCCGGCCAACGAGTCAGCTTCTGCTCCCATCGCCCGATTCGCAGTCGTGCTGCCCCGGACGACAGGCCCTGCGTGAGCGATCTCACTGTGTCCGGCCAACGCCCCAAGTCCATCTCCATCAGCCGCCGACTTCCCTGCCGCAACGCCGCCACTGCGTACCCGATGCATACCACCACATCCCCCGGTGGAAGCGACGGCAAGCGCGCGACGAGAAGGCGCGCGTTCAGTGCGCCCAAGAGCAAGAATATCAGCGCAATTAACGCTTCGACCACCGTGCCGGATAGCGGGGCCCCGGACAGTTGGTATGCCAGAGCCAGTACCGCGGCACCGCTCAGACCGGCCGCCGCCCTCGGCCCAGACGGGCTCCATGCGCCCGCACCTTCGGTTTCGCCGAGAGCGACCCTGGCGCTTGACGCCACGTTGGGGCCGTCATCCCGGTGCATAAGACTCCCAGCGGCGAGAAAAGCGATGACCGCCATGGCGAATTCGATCGGCAGCACCGCCGCGCCACCAGCGATCACACCGGCGATCCCTATCGGTGCAGTTGCCAAAAGCACTGCAGCCAGCCAGCGCAACCCCAAAACAAAATAGCTGTGCCGGTGCGGTGGCTCGCCGGTCCCCCCCGCAGTCATCAGCAATAACGCGGCCAGAGCGAAGCCTGACTGCACAAGCATAATGGCCAGCGGCTTGGCCGCTGCCTCCCATAAACCCGGGCTTTGCAGGAGCATGCTCAACACCGCCAGCCAAAGCCCTCCCGTGGCCATGGCGGCATAGGCGAGTATCGACCCGCGCTGAGACTGCAGCGTGCCGACCAGCCACGCATAAACCAACGTAGCCCAGGTCAACCACAGCAAGATATCACCAACATCTGGCGCTTTCAGATCGCCGACGGGGAGCAACCTCAGGCCGCCCAGCAGGCCGGCGCCCAGGATGTACGCGATCAGCGCCGGCCGCAGGGGTGCCGGTGCGGTCGAGAAAACGGGGGCCAGCCAGAAGTGAACGCCCACGATCCCGATTTTGACGCCGAACCCGGCGACCAGCAGGCCGAGAATCAGTGCGCGGCTCTCGGCGGTCAAGAAGGCTTGGCGAAACGCGGTGAAGTCTGTCCCCGCCGCCGAGTGCGCCAGCATCAGCAGCACTTCGAACACCAGCAGATCGCTCGCCACCAGCAGGACCACGAACACCCGGCCCGCCTGCCGCGACGTCCCATCGCCCGCCTGCATCAACACGCCGTACAGCGCATAGCCGGCCAGTGTGCTCGCGGCATAGAACCACAGCACGTCACCCACCAGCGCCATACCCAGTCCACCCGCCATCGCGAGCAGCAATAACACCGCAAAACGACCGGAATCGCTCGCCCCCAGGCTCTGGCGCGCGACCAAACCGGCCGCAAGCCAGAGGACGGACATCGACAGCAGAAACACCCGTCCGATGGCGTCCAGCGCCAACGCGCCCCCCAGCATGACACCGCTCAGATGCAGTTCAGTATTCGGGATGGCAACCGCCGCCAGTGCCGGCAATGCAGCCCAAGGTGTGAGTCTCAAGGCCAAGGGTCGCGTCGCGCGAAAGCTTGCGGCGGCCGCCAATAGCAAAGGCCAGACCAAGACCAGTAGCAATAGGAAGGTCAGCGGCGCGTCGGTCATGGCCCGTAGAACTCCCGCTGTACCACAAGCCGGGCCCACTCCAAAGGGCTGAAGGGCACTGACGCCATCAGGCCCGCGCCCACCGCCAGAAACGCGGTCACCACCGGCGGAAGCAGCAAGGCCCAGGCCGTCTCTTTACGGCCGAAGTCATGTTCCAGCGGCCAACGGTCCGGGGGCGGCCGGAACCAGGCGCGATGCAATATGGGTAGGAAATAGGCGGCGTTGAGCAGACTGCTGCCGGCGAGCACCAGGATCACCCATCCCTTTCCCGCCTCCAACGCGCCCAGACCAAGGTACCACTTGCTGATAAACCCGGCGACCGGTGGAGCCCCGATCATGCCAAAGGCGCCGACCGTGAACGCCGCCATGGTCCAGGGCATACGCCGACCCGCACCATTCATCTCAGTGATCTTGTGCACACCCAATGTTTCCGCCAGATTGCCAGCACAGAAAAACAGCGTGATCTTCATCAACCCCTGATGCACGAGATGGACCACGCCTCCCACGGTGGCGATAGGTCCGACGATAGCCACCCCCAGGGTGATGTAGGACACCTGGCTGACGGTCGAAAATGCCAGCCGGCGCTTGAGATCGTCCTGAAACAGCGCGCGGATCGAACCGTAGATGATAGTAACGGCCGCGAGCCAGGCCAGCGGGCGCATCACACCCAATCCTGCGGCAAACTCGACGCCGAAGACATCGTAGACCACACGCACAATGCCGAAGGCACCGGCCTTGACTACCGCCACGGCATGCAGCAACGCACTCACCGGCGCCGGGGCCACCATGGCGCGGGGCAACCAACCATGCAGGGGCACCAGCGCCGCCTTGACCCCAAAGCCGGCGATCAACATTGCAAAGATCATCATCAGCGCAGGGGCATGTTCCGACCCCAGGCCGCGGACGAATCCGCGCGCAGTAAAGTCCAGGTTACCCGTTAGGGTGTAGAGCCACACGGTGCCCAGCAACAGCAAGGCCCCACCAAACACCGTGTAGATCAGGTAGGTTTGGCCGGCACGTCGGGCGACTTCCGTTCCCCGGTGGACGACCAGCGGGTAGGTCGACAGGGTCAGCAACTCGTAGAAGATTACGAAGGTAATCAGGTTGCCGGCCAGGGCGACACCCACGGTGGCACTCACGCAGAGGCTGAAAAAGCCGAAAAACCGGCTGCGATGCGGCGAACCTTCCAGGTAGCCTATCGCATAGATGGTAGTCAACAACCACAACACCGCCGACAGGGTGACGAACAGCAGTGCCAGCGGGCCGGCGCGCAATACCAGATCCAAGCCAGGCAGCAACCCAAAGCGGGCTTCATAGTGGTGTCCATGGAAAACACCCCACAACATCAGTGCGACCAGCGCCAGCTTTAGCGTTGCTCCGAGCAAATTGAGCGCTGTCCGCAGGCGCACCCGCTGCTCGGCCAGAGCGAAGATGATCAGTCCGGGCAGCAATGAGCTCGCGACCACCAGCAACGGAACCCAGGCATCCCAACTCATGACCCGAGCCCGCCCGCGGCAATGGGGTTGCCCACGGCCAGCACCGCCAGAAAGGGAGGTGCCAGAAACCCCAGCAAAATGGCACCGCATGCCAGGATCATTGCCGCCCATTCCATACGTGCCGGAACGGATGACGGCTCGTGCGGTACATTCGCCTGCGTGAACGTATGGCCCAACACCTTGAAGATGTAACCAGCCGCCATCAGGCCACCGACCACCATGACACCGGCAATATCCCAGCGGCCCTGAGCCACCGCGGCCTGCAGCAACAACCACTTGCCATTGAACCCACCGCTGGGCGGTAAGCCCATAATGCTGACGCCCGCCAGCGCGAAGGCCCCGGCGGTGAGCGGCAGGCGCTGTACGACCCGGTCAAGATCGACGACCCGGTCATGACCACCAAAGTGCACCAGGTTGCCAGCGGCCAGAAACATCGCCGCCTTCGCCAAGGCGTGGGAAAACGCCAGGTAGACCACCGCGCTCCAGGCGGTCAGCCCCATGCCAGCGGCAAGCGGAAACGCCAGAAACAAGTAGCCGATCTGCGCCACGGTCGAGTATGCGACCAGCAGCTTTACCCGCACCTGTCGCAGCGCCTGCAAAGAACCCCAAAGCACCGCTGCGCCGCCGAGTAGTCCGAGTAATCCGGCGACGCCCCCCGCCATCGGCGAGAAGATCTCCAGCCAAAGCCGCAGCAGGATATAGAACGAGGCCTTGACGACCAGGGCGGACAACAGGGCGCTCACCGGCGCCGGTGCGCTGGCATGCGCCGGGGGTAGCCAGAAATGCAGCGGAAATAACGCGGTCTTCAGGACCAGGCCGGCGCTCATCAGGCCGAGCGCCGCCCAGGCTACGGGTGACGGCGTCACGCGCGCGGCCAGCAGCCCCAGGTCGACGGTGCCATAGCCGTGGTAGAGCAACGCCACGCCCATCAGATAGGCAAGCGAACCCAGCAGCGTTGCCAGCAGATAACGCATGGCCCCGACCAGGGCGTCGCGGCCGCCCTGCAAGGCCGTCATGGCCACGGCCGCCAGCCCAATCATTTCCAGGGTGACGTAGAGATTGAACAGATCGCCCGAGAGAAACAGCGCATTCAGCGCGGCGAGCAGAAACAGCCACAGCGGCCAGAACCGGTCGGACTGCCCAGCCTTGAAATAGCCGGTCGCATACAGGGTGACCCCGAACCCCACGAATGCGGTCATGGCCAGCATCAACAGACTCAGACCATCGGCCTGCAGGTCGATACCCAGCGGCGCTCCCCAACCACCCACTGCATGATGGTAGACGCCGTGGGCCAGCAATCGCCAAGCCAGCCCCGCGACAGCCAGCGGCACGAGCGTCACCGTCACCAGCCCCACTGTCTTCGCGGTGGACGGGAATACAAAGCAAGTCGTGCCTGCCGCCAAGGGCAACAGGATCAGCACGGGGCCCCAGGGGATCGCGGAAACGACCGCGTCCATTCGCGCTAGTCCCCTCTCTCCTCACCCAGTTCCGCCCGCCCCGTGGCGGCCGCCACTCTCAGCATCAAACTCAGCGCGAGCGCCGTTGCCGAGACAGCCACTACAATGCCGGTAATCACCATGGCGTGCGGCACCGGATCCGGCGCTGAATTGCCACCCCGCCCGGCCAGTGAGATCAAAACCAGGAAGACACCACTGCCCATTACGTTTATCGCCAGGATCTTGCGAAGCAGGTGGTCGTACACGATCACCGCATGCAAGCCAAGAGAAAACAGGCCCACGCCCACCAACGCGTACAAGCTCGCGATACTCATCGCTCATTCCCCTCAGCAGGGTCACCGCCGAGAAAGAGCGCGGCCAGGGTGACACCAATAGAAACGGTTGCGGCAGTCTCAATGAGCAAGATCAGGACACCGGCTTGGCCCGGCGGATATGCCAGCAGTTCTCGTCCGCTTTGCAGCGTCAGCACGGCAACCGCCATGAACGCGACCATCCCCGCCACCAGTGCCACTCGCAGCGCGCGCCGGCCGAGGCCGTTTCGAACTCGCCCCCCTGTCAAGGTCAACAGTACACCGGCCGCCCCCAACAAGGCCCCCGCCTGAAACGCCCCGCCAGGCGCGTGGGCGCCGGCCCACAGCAGATAGCCCGCCACCACGACCAGCACGGGTACCAAGAGCCGTGTCAAGGTATCCAGCACCGGTCCGGGAGTCGACTGCTCGCACGCCGCCGGCGACGCTCCGAGTGACCAGACCCCCAACAAAGCAAGCAACAGGACGACCATTTCCAGCAGGGTGTCGTAACCGCGAAAGTTGAGCAACACGGCGGTAACCGGATTGGTTACGCCGCTCTTTTCGAGCTGACCGGCCACGGCGCTCTGGAGACCTGGCGCCTGGTCCGGCAACGACAGCACGGCGTAGCCAAGGCCGGTGGCCAGTACCAGCAGCAGGGGCAACAGCAGCCAGCGTATCCATTTCATTTCAACTCTCCGGCGGCAGGCTTGTCTGTCGCTCCATCGAGCGCGCTCGCCCCGGCTCTTCGGGCTCGAAGCATGAAGGCCCGCTTGAGGTACATGAGCCTGGTTCTAATCATCGCTGGCATGCTTGGCAACGATACCCGTCTCGCGCAGACGCGCCAGGGCCGCCATCAACAAGGCACCCGTGAGCCCGGCGCCAATCGCCGCTTCGGCCAGTGCGACATCGGGCGCAGCCAATCTGACCCAGATTAACGCCATGAAAAGACCAAACGTAATGAACAGGACGATGGCCTTGAACAGATCGGGACAGGCCAGGGTCCGCCAAGCCACCCACAACACCCCAAGACCGAGCAGCCCGTCGAAGACCCAGGTCAGCAGGGTCATCGCCTCCATATGCGGACCCCCTTGCTCAACGCACGGCTGGCCACCAGGTGAGCCACGCTCGCCCCGGCGAGCAGGACCAGCAACCAAATCAAGAGCAGCTTCACCGCGATGGTCCAGGACGCCGCCTGGAGCGCGAGACCCGCGACGATCAGGCCCAGGCCCACGTTGTCGGCCTTGGTCAGGGCGTGCAGCCGGGTATAGACATCGGGAAAGCGCAGCAGGCCGAGGGTACCGGCCAGAAAGAACAGGCTCCCAGCGGCCAGCAGCACGGCGGACAAGTACTCACTCGCTGTCATTGTGCTCCTCCCGATCGGGCCATGCGCAGCGCACGAACGCCACCGCCGTCACCGCCGCCAGTAGCGCGAACACCAGGGCGACATCGCGCAGGGCCGCTGCGCCCGATGCCTCGGCCAACAGCAACAATATCGCCACCGCGGTCGTGCCAAAGAGCTGGGCCGCCAGCATGCGATCGGCAGACGTCGGCCCACGCAAGACCCGCCACATGCCGGCGCCAAGGTTCAGCAAGAGAAACGCCGCCAAGCCGAGGGAGAGAATCTCCACGGGCGCTCAGTCTTCCAGCGCAACCGGCGTCACGAAACCGGCTGGTTTGATTGCCAGCACTGAACAACGGATCTGCTCGAGAATCGTCTCCGCGGTGTTTCCCATGAAAAAGCCCCGCACGCCAGTCCGCGCAACCGTGCCCATCACAATGCAATCGACTTCCAGGCGCTCGGCCACCGCCGGAATCTCCTTACGGGCCGAGCCCTTCAACAAGTGCACCTGGGGTTTGAGATAATTCATGGCATCGGTCCCGAGGTGCGCGCCTGCTTTGACCATCAGTTCATCCAGACGTTGAGCATGGTGCCGCCGTACCTGCTCCACATAGGCATCGACCTCGTCCTCTGGCTGACTCAGAAATGCACCTCGGCGCATGGCCCCCTCGCCTGTCGCCTCCCATGCATGCACGACATGCAGCTCGGCAAATTCCGAGACGGCCAAGGCACTGGCAATCTCCAAAATCAGGTTATTGAGCGCTCGGCGCGTGTCCAACTCTGCTGGGGGGTAACTATCGTCCACATCGACAGCCGCCAGGATGCGCTTAAAGGATTCCTTTGCTTCCGGCTTTACCATCCAGACGGGACAGGGACACTTGCGCAGCAGGTGCATATCCTCCCCGGAGAGAAGACGGTCCAGCCAGTCCGGCGATTCCGGAGATTTGATCACCAGATCATGACCGCCGCGCAGCACTTCCCGGATGATCTCGAGAAAGGAAGTGCCCAGCAATACCTTTCGCTGGATATCGAGTCGCGCACGATGGGGTGCGACGAGAGAGGCAAGGCGCTCTTCGTGCTCGCTCAGCATTGCCGCCTGGATGTCGCGAAGGTCCCGACCGCCGACTGGCATCCCGGCTCGGCCACCCACGGGCGGGATCACGTCGACGACCATCAGGGCCGCCTGATTGTTCTCCGCCAACGCCACGGCCCGTTCCAACGCCCGCTGGCTGGCTTCCCCGTGCTCCAGAACACATAGAATGCTCTTGAATCGCCGCATCTCATTCATCTCCTCCAGGGCTCGCCAACGGCACGCCGGATATCCGCGCCACGCGCCTTTCCAGTGTCCGCAGCTCGGGCATGACGTCGCTCAGACTATCGAGCACATGAACCCTCAAAATTCGCCCGTCGAGCTCGGCGCTCAAAGTGCCCGGTAACAGGTTGACGATATTGAGCAGCATTACACGGGACAGGCCCGGTGGCAGCCGAAGCGGGTAATCGATGAGGTCCGGGGCGATCGGCACGCGCGGATGAAATGCCCGCCGTGCGACATCTGCTGCGCCCAACAAGGAGCGCCGAAGAAAGAAGGGAGCGAATTTGACCAGCTCGCGCCAGATCAGGGGTACCGGTGGCAATAGCATCACGCTCGCGATCACCGCTAATGAGACGGCCGGTATACCGATCCACCAGGACGCCCCACTGCCATCGCTGAGCACCCACCATACCAGTGCATACAGCAGGGCCCGGGAAGCGATCGTTGACCAGCCAACTCTTTGATCCATATGGACTATGGCGCCCTCTCGCAAAACGGCGTCATCGGCCCGGGGCCGGCTGCCGCTCCAAGGCCGGCCCGGGAAGCCGCCGACCGCCCGACAGGCGGTGTCCCGCACCAGCGTCAGGCCCCTGTCTGGGCATCCGTGACTCCCATGGGGACTCGTCAAAACTCCATTTATAACACCTACAATAGGTCCGGTGGACGGGCCTTTCAAGCTTTCATTGTAGACGGTCTATTGTCGGTATCAGAGTTCAGAGGAAACGCTGCGCCGCCTCAGGGCTGGGCGCTGGAGCGCAGCAGGCAGGGCGATGTAGTCGAGATTTCGACGCGGCGCGTGGCCAGCCAGCCTCGGCGCAGCGCGCCAACTCCAGGGCGGGGTGTGTGCGGCGGACATCGGGCTCGGTGCCTTCATCATCCATAAGCGGTCCATTCATGGTAGGGCACACGCGCGGACAGGAGATCGAGTTGGCAGTGGTCAGTTGGCAGTCGGCAGTCGGCAGTCGGCAGAAAGAAAAGAGCGGTCGAAGCTTTGCTGCCAACTGCCAACTTCAGTCATTCCCGTTCAATCGTTGAGCGCCCTATTTATCCTTTTTATACACGGAAGAAGCCGTCTTGACGTCAGAGCGCATCCGAATTAATTCCAGGACCTGATCGTCGTCCTTCTGCTCGTCTGTGGGTGCAAATAGAGCCTTACCTCTGTCGTCCGCCTGCTCCGCCGGCTCGCACAGATAGTAGACGGCGAGGCTTTTACGGAACTCATCCGGCGGGCACGTCAGCCGCTTCGGCAAGCCGTGCCAACTGTTCATCGTCGTATCGAATATTACCGCTCGATTGAACCTGGGCTCGATTTCCTTTTCCAAGCGCCCTGGTTCGGTCGAGCTTTCATTGCCCCAAAGGCCGAGCGCGCCACCCCATTCGGGCTGCCAATTAGAATTAAGATAGATGATGATATTCAGCTTGCGCTGCAGGCCCAGCTTCGGGTGCAGCGAATAATCTAGATGGGTATTGAGCTTGCCGCCCTGTGAATGAATGTGCCAGCCGCCTCCGTTCAAACCGCTGTCGGCGTACAGTGGCATCCCATCGAACAATATCCGCGACAAATTTGAGACAAAATCGACGGAATTGAGGTAGTGAAAGACCTTGTAGGTCGTGACCGGAAATACATTCCAATTGTTGCAGACCTTCTTCACTTCGATGGCATTCTTGTACGCGTGCCATACTTCGCTCTCGAAGGCTGGAAACTCCCGCTCCAACGCATCCGCAATATCTTTCGAGAAAAAATCATCGATGACCAGATGCGGAAAAGGCGATCTGGAACGCCAGTCCTGCGCCGTTTTTTTTATCGTTTCCAAATCGAGCATAATCTCACTGGCCTCCTGCTACCGGTATTCCGACTATTCTAACGCTGCCCCAAAACCGTACAACGTGCAAACGGGAGCATCCATCCCGGCGACCTCGTCAGACATAGGCAGTATGCTCACGGGCAACGACCTCGCATGGTGAAGAGGTCGAGTTGGCAGCGGTCAGTTCGCAGTCGGCAGAAAGAAAAGAGCGGTCGAACCTTTGCTGCCAACTGCAAACTGACCGCTGCCAACTTCAGTCATTCCCATTCAATCGTCGCCGGCGGCTTGCTGGAGATGTCGTAGGTCACGCGGGAGATGCCCGCGATCTCGTTGATGATCCGGTTGGAGACGCGCTCGAGAAAATCATAGGGCAGGTGCGCCCAGCGCGCGGTCATGAAGTCGATGGTCTCCACCGCGCGCAGGGCGACGACGTAGTCGTAGCGCCGCCCGTCGCCCATGACGCCCACGGAGCGCACGGGCAGGAATACGGCGAAGGCCTGGCTGACGTTGTCGTAGAACTCGGCCCGGCGCAGCTCTTCGATGAAGATGGCATCGGCGCGGCGCAGCAGGTCGGCGTATTCCTTTTTGACCTCGCCCAGGATGCGCACGCCCAGGCCGGGCCCGGGGAAGGGATGGCGGTAGACCATGTCGAAGGGCAGGCCGAGCTCCACGCCGAGCTTGCGTACCTCGTCCTTGAACAGCTCGCGCAGGGGCTCGACCAGCTTGAGCTTCATGTGCTCGGGCAGGCCGCCGACGTTGTGGTGCGACTTGATGACGTGGGCCTTGCCCGACTTGGCCCCGGCCGACTCGATGACGTCGGGGTAGATCGTCCCCTGGGCCAGGAAGTCGGCGTTCTTGAGCTTGGCCGCCTCTTCCTCGAACACCTCGATGAACAGGTTGCCGATGATCTTGCGCTTGCGCTCGGGGTCGGCCACGCCGTCGAGCGCCTTGAGGAAGCGCTCCTCGGCACCGACCCGGATGACGCGCACGCCCATGTGCTCGGCGAAGGTGGCCATCACCTGCTCGCCCTCGTCCAGGCGCAGCAGGCCGTTGTCGACGAATACGCAGGTGAGCTGATCGCCGATGGCCTTGTGCAGCAGGGCGGCGACCACCGAGGAGTCGACGCCGCCGGACAGGCCCAGCAGCACCTCGCCCTCGCCGACGCGCTCGCGGATCTGCGTGATGTGGTCGTCGATGATGTTGCCGGGTGTCCACAGTCCGGCGCAGTCGCAGATCTCGCGCACGAATCGGCGCAGGATGCGCTCGCCCTGGTGCGTGTGGGTAACCTCGGGATGGAACTGCAGGCCGTAGAAGCCGCGCGCCTCGTCGGCCATGCCCGCCAGCGGCGCGCTGTCGGTGCTGGCGATGACCTTGAAGCCCGCGGGCAACTTGGCGACGCGGTCGCCGTGGCTCATCCACACGTCGAGCAGGCCGTAGCCCTCGGCCGTGGTGTGGTCCTCGATATCGCGCAGCAGCGCCGAGTGACCGCGCGCACGCACCTGGGCGTAGCCGAACTCGCGGTGCTCCCAGGTCTCGACCTGACCGCCGAGCTGCGCCGCCATGGTCTGCATGCCGTAGCAGATACCGAGCACCGGCACGCCGAGCTCGAACACCACCTGCGCGGCGCGCGGCGTGCTCTCCATCGTGACCGACTCGGGCCCGCCGGAGAGAATGACGCCGCGTGGGGCGAACTCGCGCACCGCGGCCTCCTCCATGTCGAAGGGGTGGATTTCGCAGTAGACGCCGGCCTCGCGCACGCGGCGCGCGATGAGCTGGGTGTACTGAGAACCGAAGTCCAGGATCAGGATCCGGTCGGCGTGGATATCGCGGTGAGTCTCGGCGCTCAAGTTATCGGTTCCAGATGACGCCGGGTACCCGGCGTTCAATCACGGGCTATCGTCGGGTCACAGGCGATAGTTCGGTGCTTCCTTGGTGATGCTCACGTCGTGCACGTGGCTCTCGCGCATACCGGCGTTGGTCACGCGCACGAACTCGGGCTTGGTGCGCATCTCCTCGACGGTGTGACAGCCCGTATAGCCCATGGAGCTGCGCAGTCCGCCGAGCAGCTGGTGCACCACGGGCTGCAGCGGCCCCTTGAACGGCACGCGGCCCTCGATACCCTCGGGCACGAGCTTGTGGGCCTCGCTGCCCTCCTGGAAGTAACGGTCGCTGGAGCCCTGCTGGCCGGTCATCGCGCCGAGCGAGCCCATGCCGCGGTAGGATTTGTAGGAGCGGCCCTGATAGAGCTCGACCTCGCCGGGGGCCTCCTCGGTGCCGGCGAACATGGAGCCGACCATGACCGAATAGGCGCCCGCCGCGATGGCCTTGGCGAAATCGCCCGAATAGCGGATACCGCCGTCGGCGATGAGCGGCACCCCGGTGCCCTCCAGCGCCTCGGCCACATTGGCCACCGCGGTGACCTGCGGCACGCCGATGCCGGCCACGATGCGGGTCGTGCAGATGGAGCCGGGCCCGATGCCCACCTTCACGGCGTCGGCGCCGGCCTCGACCAGCGCACGGGCCGCGGCGGCGGTGGCGATGTTGCCGCCGATGACCTGGACCTCCGGGTACTGGCTCTTGACCCAGCGCACCCGGTCGAGCACGCCCTGGGAGTGGCCGTGCGCGGTGTCGACCACGACAACGTCCACACCCGCGCCGACCAGGGCCTCGACGCGGGCCTCGGTGCCCTCGCCCACGCCCACGGCCGCGCCCACGCGCAGGCGGCCCTGGCTGTCCTTGCAGGCGTTCGGGAATTCGGTCGCCTTCTGGATGTCCTTGACGGTGATGAGTCCGCGCAGCTGGAACTGGTCGTTGACCACCAGCACCTTCTCGATGCGGTGCTCGTGCAGGAGCTTGAGCACCTCGTCGGCCTCCGCGCCCTCCTTGACCGTCACCAGGCGCTCCTTGGGCGTCATGATCCGGGAGACCGGGCTGTCGTAGCGCGTCTCGAAGCGCAGGTCGCGGCTGGTGACGATGCCGACCAAATCCTCGCCCTGGACCACGGGCACGCCGGAGATGTTCTGCGCCCGCGTCAGGCCCAGGACCTCCCGGATGCTGGTCTCGGGGCCGACCGAGATGGGGTCCTTGATGACGCCGCTCTCGAACTTCTTGACCAGGCGGACCTGGCCGGCCTGCTGCTCGGGGGTCATGTTCTTGTGGATGATCCCGATCCCGCCTTCCTGGGCCATGGCAATGGCCAGACGGGCCTCGGTGACCGTGTCCATCGCCGCGGAGACCAGGGGGATATTCAGCGTGATATCGCGCGAGAGCTGGGTCTGGAGCTGGACCTGCTTGGGCAGCACGTCCGAGCGCGCCGGGAGCAGTAGGACGTCGTCGAACGTGAGGGCTTCCTGGACGATGCGCAGCATAGGAGGGCAATCCCGAATCGTGAATATAAAGAGCGAAATTATATAGGCCAGCCCGACCCTGGACAATGGGCCGCGCGCCGGCCGGGGCGCTCAATCTCGCCGCGACGCCCGTTAGGGCCCGCTCCCGGCGGGGGCATTGCCATCGCCGCCGGCCGGTCCCATAATGGAACCCAGCCCAGGCGGGCCGACAGCAGCCCGCCGGCACTATCGCTCCCCGGTTCCGGGCTCCGGGGGCGACAACAATAATTCATAGCAAATTCAACAGCGCCCTGGGGTCGCGCGGCCACCGCGCCGATCAACCAACAACAGATTATTACCACCAGTAAAGACCGGGAGGAACCTCCATGAAGAAGCTGCTTTGTATCGCCGCCCTGCTGACCGTCTCCGCCTGCGCCTCGGCGCCGAGCGCCACCCAGGCCGACGCCTCCGCCGCCATTCAGGCCGCTCAGAAGTCGTACCAGCACGCCCAGAGCGTGGATTTTGCCTGGCGCGATACCGGCAAGATGATCAAGAAGGCCAAGTCCATGGAAGGCAAGGGCGAGTATGCGGCCGCCGTCAAGCTGGCCAACAAGGCCAAGCGCCAGGGCCAGCTGGCCTATCAGCAGTACCTGGCCCAGCAGGGCGCCAGCGGCCCCCGCATGAACTGAGGCGCCCGCCGCCCCGTTCACCCAAGGCCGGGCTCTGCCCGGCCTTTTTTTGTGCCCGCCGGCCGCCCGGCGCGGGCCCGGTCGCCGCAGGCGGCGCCGACTCTGCGACAAGCGGTCAACTGCGATATCATGGCGCCATGGTCGAATATCCGCAGCCGAGCCCAGCGGGGTCCGGGCCAACGCCCAGCGAGAGCTCGCCGCTTCGCAGCGTCTGGTCCGTCTCCCAGCTCAACCGGGAGGTCCGCGCCCTGCTCGAGGGAAACTTCCCCCTGGTGTGGGTCGAGGGCGAGTTGTCCAACCTGGCCCGGCCGGCCTCCGGCCACCTCTATTTTTCCCTCAAGGACGAACAGGCCCAGGTGCGCTGCGCCATGTTCCGCATGCGCAACATGCATCTGGACTTCGCCCCGGAGAACGGCATGCAGGTCCTGGTCCGCGCCCGCATCGGCCTGTATGAGCCACGCGGCGAGTTCCAGCTGCGCGTCGAACACATGGAGCCGGCCGGCGACGGCGCCCTGCGCCGCGCCTTCGACGCCCTCAAGGCACGCCTGGAACGCGAGGGCCTGTTCGAGGCGGCCGCCAAGCGCCCGCTGCCCGCCCACCCGCGGGCCATCGGCGTGGTCACCTCGCCCAGCGGCGCCGCCATCCGCGATATCCTGACCACCCTGCGCCGGCGCTTCCCGGCCCTGCCCGTCATTGTCTACCCGGTGCCGGTCCAGGGCGCCGGCGCGGCCGATAAGATCGCCGCCATGATCGCGCGGGCCGGCCGGCGCGGCGAGTGCGACGTCCTGCTGCTGGCCCGCGGCGGCGGCTCGCTGGAGGACCTGTGGTCGTTCAACGAAGAGGTGGTCGCCCGGGCCATCCGGGCCTGTCCGCTGCCCGTGGTCTCGGGCATCGGCCACGAGGTGGACTTCACCATCGCCGATTTCGCGGCCGACCGGCGCGCCCCGACGCCGACCGCGGCGGCCGAGCTGGTCAGTCCCGATCAGGGCGAGTGGCTCACCGCCCTGGCGCGCCATGGGGCCCGGCTGCGCTGGCTGATGGAAACGCGCCTGGCCCGGGCCGAGGAGCGCCTGGGCTGGCTGGGCAAGCGCCTGCGCCACCCCGGCCGGCGCCTGCAGGACATCGCCCAGCGCCTGGACGAGCTGGACGGGCGCCTGCGCCGGGCCCAGCAGGGCCTGCTGCGCGAGGCCCGGGCCCGTCTGGACACCCTCAACGCCCACTTGAGCCACCAGAGCCCCGGCCGGCGCCTCGGCCTGCTCGAGGGCCGGCGCCAGGAGCTGACCCGCCGCCTGCGCTCGGCCTGGCGCCAGGGGCTCGTCGCCCGCCAGCAGCGCCTGGGCACGGCCGCCCGTGCCCTGGAGGCCGTCAGTCCGCTGGCCACCCTGGCCCGCGGCTACGCCATCGTCCAGACACTGCCCGAGCGGCGGGTGGTCCACGGCGCCGGCGAGGTCCAGGCCGGCGAGCGCGTCGAGGCCCGCCTGGGCTCCGGCCGTCTGATCTGCAACATCGAAGAGGTCCACGATGAGTGAATACCCCCGCCCCCCGTCCGCCCCCATCCGGGCCTCGCACCGGCGCATGCCCCGCGGCCTGACGACGGTCCTGGCCCTGACGGCGTTGGTCCTGAGCGCACCCGCGGCGGTGCGCGCCGCCCCCGTGCCCGAGGCCCATCCCGTGCCGGGCGGCATCGCGGTGATCACGCTGGCGGGCACCGACGAGATCCGCCGGCCGCCGGTGGTCCACTACCGCGGCGACCGGGTCATGGTCCTGCCGGACGGCGCCAAGTGGCGCGCGGTGGTCGGCATCCCGCTCGGCGTCAAGCCCGCACGCCAGAGCATCACGGTCAAGCCGCCCGGCGGCCAATCGCACAAGGTCCATTTCCAGGTCAAGCCGACCAAATACGAGACCCAGCGCATCCACATCAAGAACCGCCACCTGGTCAATCCGACCAAGGCCGATCTCAAGCGCATACGACGCGAGCACCGCGAGATCCACGCGGCCCTGGCCGCCTGGCACTTCGCCCCGGAGATCGAGGTCCATTTCCGCCTGCCCGTTCGCGGCGTGCTGACCAGCAGCTTCGGCCTGCGGCGCATCTTCAACGGCCAGCCGCGCAGGCCCCACAGCGGCCTGGACATCGCCGCCCCCAAGGGCACACCCATCCACGCCCCGGCCAAGGGCACGGTGGTCGACACCGGCCATTATTTCTTCGACGGCAACACCGTCTTCCTCGACCACGGCCAGGGCCTGATCACCATGTATTGCCACATGAGTCGCATCGACGTGAAACCGGGCGAGCACGTACGCCAGGGCCAGGTCATCGGTGCCGTCGGCCAGACCGGGCGGGCCACGGGCCCGCACCTGCACTGGGGCGTGAGCCTCAACGACGCCCGGGTCGACCCGGGGCTGTTCCTCGCCGCCGGTCAATACGCCGAACTCAAATCCGGCGCCTTCGCCAAGCAGGCCTTCGGAAAGAAGAAGGACAAGGGCTCGCCCTGACCGGCCGCGGAACACACGGCCTGCTAAGCTGGCGTTAAGCCTCACGAGGCTATAGTGGTCTTTTGTTGTCGGCGGAGGGGCCTATGCGCGTGTTGCTGGTCGAAGACGACCCCATCCTCGGCCAAGGCCTGACGGCCGGCCTGGGCCAGGCCGGTTATACCGTCGACTGGCTGGAAGACGGCGCCAGCGCCGACGCCGCGCTGCAGGACGAGACCTTCGACCTCGTGGTCCTCGACCTGGGGCTGCCGCGCCTGCCCGGCCTGGAGGTGCTCGCCAACCTGCGCCGGCGGGGCAATGAAGTGCCGGTCCTCATCCTCACCGCCCGCGATGCGGTCGACGACCGCGTCGCGGGCCTGGATGGCGGCGCCGACGACTACCTGGTCAAACCCTTCGATCTCGACGAACTGACCGCCCGGCTGCGGGCCCTGCAACGCCGCCACGCCGGGCGCCCCGAACCGCTGCTCGAGCACGGCGACATCGTGCTCGACCCGGCGGCGCGCCAGGTCCGCCTGGGCGGCGAGCCGGTCAGCCTGTCGCAAAGCGAGTTCGCCGTGCTGCAAATACTGCTGGAAAACGCGGGCCGGGTGATGTCCCGCGGCCGCCTGGAGGAGACGCTGTACGGCTGGGGCGGGGAGGCCGAGAGCAACTCCCTGGAAGTGTTCATCCACCACCTGCGCAAGAAACTCGGTGCGGATCTCATCCGCACCGTGCGCGGCGTGGGCTACGTCGTCGAGCGGGCCGAGCAATGACCCCGCCCATCGACTGAAGAGGCGACCCGGGCCGCATGCGCTCCATACGTCAACGCCTGCTCATCATGCTGCTGTCGATCATCGCCCTGGTCGGCAGCATCACGCTCGTGCGCAGCTATCTCGACGGCCGCCATGAGGTCCAGGAGCTGTTCGACGCCCAGCTCGCCCAGTCCTCGCGCGTACTCCAGTCGCTGATCCTGCACGAGGTGGCCAATGGGGAGCTCGGCGCGGGCGCGGACGAGCACCTGGAACGGCCCCGCCGGCGGCACCTGCGCGGGCGCCTGGAGCACGAGGAATCGCGCCTCTACGAGCACCACGGCCACGACTACGAACTCAAGGTGGCCTTCCAGGTCTGGAGCGCCAAGGGCCGTCTGCTCATGCACTCGATCAGCACGCCCGAGCAGCCCCTGGCCCCGGGGATAATCGACCGCCCCGATTTCCAGAGCGGCTTCAGCGACGCCACCATCGATGGGCGCCATTGGCGGGTGTTCAGCCTGTGGGATCCCGACCGCCGTTTCCTGGTGCAGGTCGGCGAGCGCCATGACGTGCGCGACGAGCTCACCACCAAGATCAGCCGCCGCCTGGTCACGCCGTCGCTGATCTCGCTGCCCATCCTCGGCCTGCTCATCTGGTTCGGGATCGGCCACGGCCTGGCGCCGCTGCGCCGGGTCGCCGCCGAGGTCACCCGGCGGGAACCGGCCTACCTGGAGCCAATGGACGTCGGGCCGGTGCCGCGCGAGATACGCCCGCTGGTCGACAATCTGAACGACCTCTTCGCCCGCCTGGCCCAGGCCTTCGAGCGCGAACGGCGCTTCACGGCCGATGCGGCCCACGAGCTTCGCACGCCCCTGTCGGCGCTCAAGACCCAGGCGCAGGTCGCGATGCGCGCCAGCGACGACGGCGAACGCCAGGCCGCCCTGGAGCAGCTGCTGGCCGGCGTCGATCGCGCCTCTCACCTCATCGAACAACTGCTGACGCTGGCACGCCTGGAGCCGGGCACCCACGCCATCCAGCGCCAGAGCCTGCAGCTGCGCCCGATCGCCATCGACGTCATCGCCCAACTCGGCGGCCAGGCGGTGGCCAAGGGCCTGAACATCGAGCTCCTCGAAGGGCCCGACCCAGTGATCGCCGGCGAGCCGGTGAGCCTGTCGATGCTGCTTCGTAACCTGGTCGACAACGCAATCCGCTACACCCCGAGCGGCGGGGCGATCTCGGTGGCCATCGAGGAAGATGCCACCGCGGGCACGGTGGCGTTCAGCGTGACCGATACCGGCCCGGGCATCGATGCGCAACTGCGCGAGCGCGTCTTCGACCCCTTCTACCGCGCCCTGGGCTCGGGCACGCCGGGCTGCGGGTTGGGCCTGGCGATCGTGCACCAGATCGCCGAGCTGCACGAGGCCCGGGTCGAGCTGGAGGACAACCCTGCCGGTACCGGCCTGCGGGTACGGGTCATTTTCCCGCTCCCACTCAAAGAGTAGCGAGTAGCAAGTGGCGAGGAACGAGGTGTGAGGTGTGAGGTGTGAGGTGTGAGGTGTGAGGTGTGAGGTGTGAGGTGTGAGGTGTGAGGCGGCTCACAGCTGAAGTGTCGGGTTACGCTGCGCTAACCCGTACCTACGGGTACTAAAGGAAGTTCGCAGTTTGCAGTCATCAGTTGGCAGACTGATCGCGTGAGGTGTGAGGCGGCTCACAGCTGAAGTGTCGGGTTACGCTGCGCTAACCCGACCTACGGGCACTCACGAATCGATGTGCTTTTCTCCGCGCCCTCCGCGTCTCTGCGTCCTCTGCGTTCCGTTCCAGAGCGTATGGAAGTTGAAGTATCGGGTTACGCTGCGCTCACCCGACCTACGGCCACTCACGAATCGATGTGCTTTTCTCTGCGCCCTCCGCGTCTCTGCGTCCTCTGCGTTCCGTTCCAGAGCGTATGGAAGTTGAAGTGTCGGGTTACGCTGCGCTCACCCGATCTACGGGTACTTAAGCCCCTCCAGGCTGCGGTCGTGCCAGCGGCGCAGCAGGGTCAAGGCCGCCAGCGCGCCCAGCAGCGCCAGAAACATATCCCACTGCGTGTCCCAAACATCGCCCTGGGTCCCCAGGAACTCCTGGGCCGACATCCCGATGGCCACCGCCACCCACCACTCGACCAGCTCGTAAAAGGCGCTGACCGCCAGCACCACGCAGGTACTGAGAAAGAACAGCATCTTGCCCCGGCGCAATG
>Ga0209918_1000428_pt1 | contig 27882 bp, 28 predicted proteins | sample SalPonD_shore_MG_FD_185712 | JGI IMG/M metagenome (GOLD analysis project Ga0209918, IMG submission 185712) | Salt pond soil microbial communities from South San Francisco under conditions of wetland restoration - Salt Pond MetaG... | ecosystem: Environmental > Aquatic > Marine > Intertidal zone... | reverse complement strand
GATCCACTACCTGAAGGATCACGCGGACGGTTGATGCGGGTTCGGGGCGGGGCGATTCCCGCTCGCCTCGCTCCGCTCGGCGTCGGGAATGACGGGTGGTTTGTGCGCTCGGCGTCGGGAATGACGGATGGTTGATAAAGCGTCATCCCGGAAATCGCGCCAGCGATTATCCGGGATCGGTCTCCAGCCGCGTAACAGCGAGGTTGCAACGCAATGGCGAAGGTGACGGGCATTGGCGGCGTGTTCTTCAAGTGCCGCGATCCGAAGGGCTTGGCGGCGTGGTACCGAGATCACCTGGGCATTGAACCGGCGGACCACGGCAGCGCCGTGTTTCGCTGGCGCGAGCACGATGACCCCGACCGCGAGGGTTTCACCGTCTGGGGCCCGTTTGGGTCGGACACCACCTATTTCGATCCCAGCGACAAGCCGTTCATGATCAATCTTCGCGTGGACGACCTGGACGGCATGCTCGCGAAGTTGCGCGAGGCCGGCGTCGACGTGGACGAGAAGGTGGAGGAACACGACTACGGCCGATTCGGCTGGTTCCTGGACCCGGAAGGGGTGCGCGTGGAGCTCTGGGAGCCGCCGGGTGCTTTTTGATGCACTGGGCCATTCGGGTTACACTCATCCGTTCGGTTTTTCTCCCCCAAACGAACCCGGAGTTTCCATGCAGATTGGCAAGAATGCCGTCGTGGCGATCGATTACACCCTTAAGGACGGCGAGGGCGAGGTGATCGACACCTCCGAGGGGCGCAGTCCGCTGGCCTACCTCCACGGCGCCGGCAACATCGTCCCCGGTCTCGAGAAAGCCCTGGAAGGCAAGGGCGAAGGCGAAAACGTACAGGTCACGGTGCCGCCGGAGGAAGGTTATGGGCAGCGCGACGAGTCGCTGATCCAGGCCGTGCCCAAGAAGCTGTTCGCCGAGACCGCCGAGCCCGAGCCGGGCATGCAGTTCCAGGCGCAGGGCCCGCAGGGCGCCCAGGTGCTCACAGTGATGAAGGTCGAGGGCGACCAGGTCACCGTGGATGCGAACCACCCGATGGCCGGCCGCGAGCTGAACTTCGACGTCTCCGTGGTGAACGTGCGCGAGGCCACCGACGAAGAGAAGGAACACGGCCATCCGCACGCGGAAGGCGGCGGCCAGGACTGAAATCCCTGAAGCGCGTGGCCGGTCACGTTACCCTGAGGGCGCGGGAGTTGCCCGCGTCAAGGGGAGGAGGTATCCAGCCATGAACGATTTCCTGCGTCTGTACGGCCCGCCCGTGGGCCGCATCCTGTTGGCCGTGATCTTCGTGTTGAGCGGCTTCGGCAAGCTCACCAACGCCGCCGGTACCGCCGGCTACATGGCCTCTCACGGCATTCCCTTTTCAGGCGTGCTCGTCTGGATTACGGGTATTGTCGAGCTTGGCGGGGGCCTGATGCTGGTCGTCGGGTTCAAGGCGCGACTCGCCGCCGTCGTGCTGTTCCTGTTCACCATCGCGGCCACCGTGATCTTCCATCCCTGGTGGTCCGACCCGTCCCAGAAGCTCAACTTCCTGAAAAACCTCTGCATCATGGGCGGCATGCTGTACGTGGCGGCGCACGGCGCGGGCCGGTTCGGCATCGACCGGGAGGACGGGGAACTGTCCCTCTAGACAGGGGTCACATACCCTGACAGGCGCCGGGGCTTCCACCCCGGCGTCTTCGTTTCCCTTTCCAGAAATGCTCGAGGTTGTCGTGGGACTTCTCATTGACGGTGAATGGCACGATCGCTGGTACGACACGAAGAAGACCGGCGGACGGTTCGTTCGCAAACAGTCGGCGTTCCGCAACTGGATCGGCGAAGGGGACTTCCCCGCCGAACCGGGCCGCTACCACCTGTACGTGTCCTACGCCTGCCCCTGGGCCAGCCGCGCCCTGATTTTCCGCAAGCTGAAAGGACTCGAGAACGTCATCGGGCTGTCCGTCGTTGATCCGTTGATGCTGGAAAACGGTTGGAGCTTCGGGGAGAGCGGCGATTCACTGACCGGCATCACCCACCTGCATGAGCTCTACACCAGGGCACGGCCGGACTATACCGGGCGCGTCACCGTGCCCGCGCTCTGGGACCGGGAGACGCAGACCATCGTCAACAACGAGTCGTCGGAGATCATCCGCATTCTGAACACGCAGTTCGACGAGTGGGGCCGGGACGACCTGGACTTCTACCCGGAGGCGTTGCGTGATCAAATCGATCGTATCAACGCCTTCGTTTACCCGAACGTCAACAACGGCGTTTACAAGGCCGGCTTTGCCACCACCCAGCAGGCCTACGAGGACGCGGCCACGGCGGTGTTCGAGGCCCTGGACGATCTGGAGGAACGCCTGGCAGGGCAGCGCTACCTCTGCGGGGAGCGCCTCACCGAGGCGGACTGGCGGCTGTTCACCACGCTGGTGCGCTTCGACCCGGTTTACGTGCGCCACTTCAAGTGCAATCTCTACTGTCTGCGCGAATACCCCAACCTGTGGGGTTATACCCGCGAGCTCTACCAGGTGCCGGGCATCGCCGACACGGTGGACTTCGACCACATCAAGCGCCACTACCACAAGAGCCATCCCACCATTAACCCGACCCGCATCGTGCCCATCGGTCCCGAGCTGGACTTCGACCGGCCGCACGGACGAGACCCCCTGAGCGCCAACACGCCCGGCCTTTGACGGCGGCGCCGCCGCGCGCGGATGGCATAATGCCCTTCCAGCCGAACCACCGGGAGGGAAGCATGCGAAAGCCGATCACCCTGGCGCTGATGGCCGCGATCGCCGTGATTCCGGCGTTGTGCGCGGCCCAGGACGACATGGACGACGTCCAGGTCGAGACCAAGCACGTGGCGGGCAACGTTTACGCGCTGTTCGGCCGCGGCGGCAACATCGGCGCATCGGCAGGCGAGGACGGCGTGTTCCTGATCGACGACGAGTACGCGCCGCTCACCGAAAAAATCCGCAATGCCCTGGCCGCAATCAGCGACAAGCCGGTCAAGTTCGTGATCAACACGCACTGGCACCCGGACCATACCGGGGGCAACGAGAACCTGGGCAGGGGCGGCGTGATCATCGTGGCGCAGGACAACGTGCGCGAGCGCCTGAACTCCGAGCAGTTCATCGAGCGCCTGAAGCGCAAGGTGCCGCCCTCGCCGAAGCCGGCGTTGCCCATGATCACGTTCAACGACACGATCACCTTTCATCTCAACGGTGACACGGTCACGGTGACCCACGTGCCCCCGGCGCACACCGACGGGGACAGCATCGTCTATTTCCACGACGCCGACGTGCTGCACATGGGCGACGTCTTCTTCAACAGCGGCTATCCGTTCGTGGACCTCTCCAGCGGCGGCGACGTCCAGGGCATGGTGACCGGCGCCGAGCGCGGCCTGGCGCTTGCCGACGAGAACACCAGGGTCATCCCCGGCCACGGGCCGCTCACCGACCGGGACGGATTGCAGGCCTACCACGACATGCTGGCGGACATCATCGGCCGGGTGCGCGAACTGATGGGCGAGGGCAAGTCCCTGGAGGAGATCCAGGCCGCCAAGCTCACTGCCGACTACGACGATCGCTGGGGCGGCGGCTTCATAGACGCGGACAGCTTCGTGGCCACCATCTACAAGAGCCTGAAGGGAGAGGGCTGACGGAGCGGCATGTCCGGCCGGGGCCCGAAGCAGCACGGTAACCGCCGGGCGGCACTTCCGGCGCCCACCTACGACGATGCGCTGCCCATCACCGCGCACCGGCAGGAGCTGGTGCGCGCGATCCGCGAGCACCCCGTCATCGTGGTGGCGGGCGAGACCGGGTCCGGCAAGACCACCCAGTTGCCGAAGCTCTGTCTGGAGGCCGGCCGCGGCGAGGAAGGCCTGATCGGCTGCACCCAGCCCCGCCGGATCGCGGCGCGGTCCGTGGCCGAGCGCGTTGCCGAGGAGCTGAACGTGCCCCTGGGCGGGCCGGTGGGTTACCAGGTGCGCTTCACCGACCGCACCGACCCGCGCACGCGGGTGAAGTTCATGACCGACGGCATTCTGCTGGCGGAAACCCAGGGGGATCCCCGGCTCGATGCCTACGACACGCTGATCATCGACGAGGCCCACGAGCGCAGCCTAAACATCGATTTCCTGCTCGGCTACCTGAAGCGATTGCTGCCGCGCCGCCCCGGGCTGCGGGTGATCATCACCTCGGCCACCATCGACACCGTGCGCTTCGCCCGCCACTTCAATGACGCGCCGGTCATCGAGGTCTCCGGGCGCGGCTACCCGGTGGAGGTGCGCTACCGGCCGCTGGAGGAAAACGACGGCGACCAGAATCAGGCGATCGTGGATGCGGTCACCGAGCTGGGCAGGGTTGATCGTGGCGGCGACGTGCTGGTGTTCCTAAGCGGCGAGCGCGACATCCGCGAGGCTGGTGCGGCGTTGAAAAAGGCGCAGCTGCGTCACACGGAGACCCTGCCGCTTTACGGGCGGCTGTCGGCGGCGGAGCAGCACCGGGTATTCCATCCCGGCACCGAGCGCCGCGTGGTGCTGGCCACCAACGTGGCGGAAACCTCGCTCACCGTGCCCCGCATCCGTTTCGTGGTGGACACGGGACTGGCCCGCATCAGCCGCTATTCGCCGCGCGCCAAGATCCAGCGCCTGCCCATCGAGCCCGTCTCGAGGGCCAGCGCGGAGCAGCGCAAGGGCCGTTGCGGGCGGCTGGGCCCGGGCGTATGCGTGCGCCTCTACTCCGAGGAGGATTTCGAGTCCAGGCCCGCCTTCACGGAACCGGAGATACAGCGCACCAACCTGGCCTCCGTGATCCTGCGCATGCGGGTGCTGGGCCTGGGCGAAGTGGAGGACTTCCCGTTCCTGGACCCGCCGTCGGCGCGGCTGGTGAACGACGGTTACCAGTTGCTTTTCGAGCTGGGCGCGCTGGACGCTTCCCGCCGGCTCACCGACATCGGCCGGCGCCTGGCCCGGCTGCCGGTGGACCCGCGGCTGGGGCGCATGATCCTGGCCGGCGGCGAGCTCGGGTGCCTGGAGCCGGTGCTTACCCTGACCGCGTTGCTGAGCATCCAGGATCCCCGGGAGCGGCCGGTGGATGCCCGCGAGGCGGCGGACGCCGCGCACGCGGAGTGGCTGGAACCCGACTCCGATTTCGCGGGCTGGCTGAAACTCTGGGACGCCTGGCGGCGTGCCTCGCAACAGCGCGGTTCGAGTGCCATGAAGCGATGGTGCCGCGACCGATTCCTGGCCCACATGCGCATGCGCGAATGGCGCGAGATTCGCCACCAGCTCGCCGGCCTGGCGCGGGAACTTCGCCTGCCGGGGGGCGGAACGGCGGACGGCGAGACCCTTCACCGCGCGCTGCTCGCCGGCCTGGCCACCAACGTGGGCCGCCGCGAGGAGGGCAGCGAGTACGAGGCGCCGCGCCAGCGCCGTTTCCTGATCCACCCGGGCTCCGCCCTGGCGGGCAAGCCGCCGCCCTGGGTGATGAGCGCCGCGCTGGTGGAAACCACCCGGGTGTTCGCCCGGGACAACGCCCGGGTCAGGCCGGAATGGATCGAGCAGGCCGCCGCCCACCTGGTCCAGCGCCAGTATTTCGACCCCCACTACGAACGCCGCGGCGCGCGCGTCTACGCCTTCGAGCAGGTCAGCCTGTACGGCCTGGTGTTGACGGAGAAGCGACGCGTGCACTACGGGCCCCACGCGCCGCGGGAGGCACGCGCGCTGTTCATCCGGCACGCCCTGGCGCGCGGCGAGTACGACACGGACGCGCCGTTCATGACCCACAACCTGGCGCTGATGGAGGAGATCCGCGAGCTCGAGCACAAGCAGCGCCGTCACGACGTGCTGGAGAGCGAGAGCGTGCTGTGCCGGTTCTTCGAGGAGCGGTTGCCGGACAACGTCTCCACGGGCAAGGCCTTCGAGCGCTGGCGCCGAAAGGCGGAAGCCGATGATCCGCGGTTGCTGTTCCTGGACCGCGACGCGCTGATGCGCCACCAGGCGGTGGACGTCACCGCGGAACGCTTCCCCGAGCGCCTCGAGTCCGGTGGCGCGGAGCTGCCGCTCTCGTATCACTTCGAGCCGGGAAGCCCCGACGACGGCGTGACCGTGTCGGTGCCCCTACACGCGCTCAATACCCTGGACGGTGACCGCCTGGAATGGCTGGTGCCCGGCCTGATCCGCGAGAAGCTCGAGGCCCTTTTGCGCGGCCTGCCCAAGAGCGTCAGGCGGCATTTCGTGCCGGTGCCGGATTACGTGCAGGCGCTGCTCGAGTCATTGCCCTATGGCGAGGGCGATCTGTTGCGGCGCGTGGCCAGCGAGCTCGGGCGAATGAGCGGAATATCGCTGGACGCCGCGCAACTGGCGGCGGTGCCGCTGGACGATCACCTGCGCATGAACATTGCGGTGCTGGACGAGGACGACGGCGTGCTCTCCAGTGCCCGCGACCTGGCGCTGCTGCGGGAGGAGTTCGGCGTACGGGCCAGCCGGTCGTTCAGCCGGCGCGCCCAGCCCGGCTGGCACCGCGACGGTTTGCGTGACTGGCAGGTTGGCGAGTTGCCCGAGACCATCACGCTGGACGACGGCACGCTGGCCTGGCCGGCGCTCTGCGATCAGGGGGATGTGGCCGCGCTCAGGCTCTACGAGGACGAGCGGGAAGCGGCGCGCAACCATCACGCCGGGCTGCGGCGGCTGCTCGCCATCGCGCTGGGGGAGAGAGTAAAGATGTTGCGCCGGAAATCGCCGGTGACCGAGCGAATGTGCCTGCAGTACGCGGCCGTGGATGGCTGCGCGCAGTTGCGCGAGGACCTGCTGGTGGCCGTATTGGACCGCATGCTGGGCGATGACCCGTCCCGGATCCGCGACGAGGCGGCATTCAGGAGGCTCGTGGAGCAATCCGGGCCGGACTTGTTCTCCCGCGCGCAGCAACTGGCCCTGCTGTTGGGCGAGGTTCTGGAACGATATTCAAAGCTTGCGCGACGCCTGGAGGACATCGCCGAAAAGTGGCCGGCCGCCGCGGAGGACCTGGCGCTGCAGCTCGCCTGGCTGGTCTGGCCGGGCTTCCTGAGGGACGTGACCCGGCAACGGCTCGAGCACTACCCGCGATACCTGGAGGCGGTCGCCTGGAGACTCAAGGACCTGGAGAACGATCCCGGCGCCGACGAGCGCCGGCGGCGGCAGATCGAGCCCTACTGGGAAGCCTACCAGCGGGCCGTCGAGCGCCACGGCTGGCCGGGTTCGGACTCGATGGAACGCTTCCGCTGGCTGCTGGAGGAGTATCGCGTCTCGGTCTTCGCCCAACGGCTGGGGACCAGCGAACCGGTGTCGCCGAAGCGGCTGGACCGCGCCCTGGAGGCGCTCGACGAGCACGCGGTGGCCTGAGTTGCCGAATGCCGCGCCAGCCCGCGTGGCGTGCTTTTTCATTCCCGCCTGATTTGTCTCCCACCGCGGCGCCCGTTCGGGGCCCTGCCGTCCGTCGGGCGGCGCTTGACATGTGATGGAATATGTGCAAAAAAGACCAAGTATTAAGAATTGGAGCAACGGTGGCGAAATCCGGCCCTCATGAATCGGCGGTGCGCGATGCCCTCGGCAGGGCCGTCACGTTCGTGCTCATGCCCCTGGCGAGGCTGCTGCTTCGGCACGGCATTCCCTACAAGATGGCGGACCGGTTGCTCCGCTGGGCCTACGTACACGTGGCGGCGACGGAATTCGGCATCCCCGGGCGGCTGCAGACGCGATCGCGGATTTCGGTGATCACCGGGCTGACCCGGAGAGAAGTGGCGAAGCTGCTGGACGCGGATGCGCCGTCGGAGCGCGAAACGGTGGAACGGTTCAACCGGGCCGCGCGCGTCCTGAGCGGCTGGCAGGACGACGCCGACTTCCTGGATGGGGAAGGGCGGCCGCTGGATCTGCCCGTCGAGGAGGGCGATTCGAGCTTTTCGGAGCTGGTGCGCCGTTTCGGCGGCAACACGCCGGTGCGCCCGGTCCTGGACGAGCTGGAGCGCGTCGGCGCGGTGGAACTCATCCCGAAAGACCGGGTGCGCCTGGTCCGGTCCCACTACGTGCCGCGCGCAAGCCGGGAAACCAACGTGGACACGATTTCAATCTTCGGCATCAGCGTCTCCGACCTGATCCGGACGTTCGATCACAACCTTCACGCCGTGGACGAGGATCCGTTCATCCAGCGGGTGATCTACAGCCCGCGCATCTCCCGTGACCGGGTGCCCGCGCTGAGAAAGCGGCTTCGGGAAGAGGCCCAGCAGTTCGCGGATCGCGTGGACCGCGTGCTGTTCGAGGCTTCCCTGGAAACGGGCGCGGACGACGGCGAGTCCGTCGAATCGCTGCGGGCGGGACTGGGCGTGTATTACTTCGAAGGCGAAGAAGCATCCTGAGTGTCAATTCGACAAAGTCGGCGCCGCCGGCCAAGTGAGGTGAGCAATGAGCTGGTTGAGAAATGGAATGAGGACGGCAATCGCCGGGATTGTTCTGGGCCTGGTGTTGCAGGGAACCGCCGGTGCAGCGGGGATAACCAGTGGCTTCACGGGCAACTGGTACAACCCGGAGTCGGTGGGGCAGGGCTTCCAGTTCGAGGTGGTGGAAGTACAGGGGCAAACGGAGCTTTTGGCGTTCTGGTTCCTGTTCGATGCGGACGGCAATCTGCTGTGGCTGTTCGGCCAGGGGCCGGTTGACGGTAATACCGCGACCATGGACCTGTTCCAGCAGCAGGACGGCGTGTTCGGACAGCCCGTTCCGTCCAAGACCCGCTGGGGCACGGTGACCTTCCACTTCGACGACTGCAACAACGGGCAGGTGGAGTTCGAGCAGGAAACCCCCGGCAAGGCGGAGCAGATCGGCTCCGGCATCATCGGACTGAAGCGCGTCTCCCAGATCAAGAGCGCCGATTGCACGGGCGGCGTGTCGGACGACCTGCCCGCCCGCGCCGTGCCGCAAGACCTGGAGGTCAATCTCGCGGGCACCGACGCCGCGCCGGGTGCCACCGGCCGGCTGGAATTCGAGGTTCGTCCGGGTCACGCCGAGCTTCAGCTGGAGGTTCGCGGCCTGCCGACCGGGGACTATGAGCTGGCCCTGGACGGCAACGCCGTGGCGCCCGTCTCGGCCGATGCCGAGGGCGAGGGCGATCTGAAGCTGGAGAGCCCGCCGGGCCCGGCCTCGGACCTGCTGGACTTCGACCCGCGCGGCCACACCATCACCGTGGAGGCCGGCGGAACCGTGTTCCTGAGCGCGGACGTGCCGCAGCAGGGAACCATCCCGGGTGCCGAGGGAGCCAATCCCCCGCCTTTCGGCAACAGCGAGATCGAGTTCGCGCTGGCCAACCAGGACGTTTTCCCCGGTGGCAAGGCAAAGGCCGAGCTGGAGCAGGAAGACGACCGCGTGGACTTCAAGGTCGAGGTGGAGGACATCCCGGTTGGGGACTATGACCTGCGCGTGGGCGGACAGATCCGCGCCACCATTACGGTGAGCGCCGGCGCGGGCGAGAACCGCGGCGAGGTGGAATTCCGCTTCCCCGCGGATCCCGGCAAGCTGCTTCTCGACTTCAACCCGCTCGGAAAAACCGTGGCCATCGAGGATCAGGGCACCGTGCTGTTTTCCGGGGACGCTGCCGGCGGCGCGGGCGACGACTCGGGCGGTGACGGCTCCGGCGGGGGCGGCTCCGGCGGGGACGACTCCGGCGGCGGTGGCGGAAGCGGCGGTTCCGAGCTGCAACTGGCCATCGCCCTGCAACCGGTAAACGGCTCGGCCAGCGGCGACGCGGAGTACCGCCGGGACGCCGACGGCACCCGTCTCAAGGTGCAGATCGAGGACGTCGCCGACGGCAGCTACGGGCTGGAAGTCGGCGGCGTGCATCGCGCCGATATCCAGGTCAGCGGCGGCGAGGGCGAAGTCGAGTTCCGCGATCCGCCGGAGGCGGGCAAGCTGCCGCTGGACTTCGACCCCCTGGGCAAGACCATCAAGGTCAGCGGCGGTGGCGGCGTGATTCTGCAGGGCACGCTGCCCAACGGCTGAACGGCCTTTTGGCTTTTGCGGGAGCCTCCTCAAGGGGGCGCGGTACGGCCTGGAGAGACCGTCGTCGCCAGGGATGGCGGCGCCGGAGCCTACAGGGATGTAACTGCGGCGTTCTCGACAGGCCGTACCGCGCCCCCATTAGGTTCCCGATCGATCCATTGGCGGGAGTCGGGCCGTGACTACAGGCAGGTTCGGCGGGTGGCCCGCACGGGCTAACATGTGCGGGCGATGAGCAAGCATTTCACCCATCCCCAACTGATCCGCTGGGCCGGCCTGTTCACCTGGGCCTGCGTGGGCATACCGCTGCTGATCCTGCCGTTCTACTACGGCGAGCGGCTGGACCTGGTCCGCTACTTCATCTGGTGGGGCGCCCAGCTTGCCTTCGGCGCCGCCTACACGGTGCTCGCCCTGTCGCTCGGCCAGCGCTCCCGGCCGTGGCGCAGCGTGGCGCTGCTCGCGGTGATGACCGCCAGCGCGCTGACAGTGAGCCACCTGAGCGAAAGCGGGCTGGGCGGCCTGTTGATCCTGGTGATCTCCGGGGTGTTGCCCTGGTCGCTGCCCACCCGCGTCGGCGTGGTCTGGATGGTCGCCCAGAACCTGGCCCAGGCCGGTGTCATCGCCAGCCTCCCCGACAGCTCCCTGCTCACCGCGCTGCTTTATTGCGGGCTGTTCCTGGGCTTTTCCAGCTTTGCCTTCGTGACCTCGCTGGTGGGGCTGAGGGAAGCCAGCGCGCGCATGGAACTTGACCGGCTCAACTCCGAGCTGCGCGCCACCCGGGAGTTGCTGGCCGAGAGCACGCGCATCGCCGAGCGGGTGCGCATTGCCCGCGAGCTGCACGACCTGGTGGGCCATCACCTGACGGCGCTGTCGCTGAACCTGGAAACGGCCAGCCACCTGGCCGAGGGCAAGACCAAGGAATGCGTGGATCGCGCGCAGTCCCTGGCCAGGCTCCTTTTGTCCGACGTCCGCGAGGTGGTGGGGCAGATGCGCCACGGCGACGAGCTTAACCTGTCCCAGGCGCTGAAGAGCCTGGTGGAGGACATGCCCGCGCCTTCCGTCCACCTGGAATTGCCGGGCGAGTTCACGGTAAGGAATCCGCAGCGGGCGCAGGTTATCCTGCGCTGCGTGCAGGAGATCGTCACCAACGCCGTGCGCCACGCCCGCGCCCGCAACCTCTGGGTGCGCTTTGAGCAGGGCGCCGACGGCCTGCTACTCTGCGCCAGGGACGACGGCCGGGGCGCCAACCGCGTGAAACCGGGGCACGGGCTCACCGGCATGGGCGAGCGCCTGCGTCAACTGGGCGGAACGTTGAGTTGGGAGTCCAGCGCCGGCGGCGGCTTCCGCCTGGAGGCCTGGTTGCCATCGGAAGAGGAAGGTTCCTTGGCATGATTCGCGTGATGCTGGTGGACGACCAGACCCTGGTGCGCCAGGGGGTCTCCGGCCTCCTGGACCTGGCGGACGACATCGAGGTGGCCTACATGGCCGCCGACGGCAGGGAAGCCATCGATAAGCTCCCGGTCGTGAAACCCGACGTCATGCTGCTGGATCTGCGCATGCCGGAGATGTCGGGCATCGAGGTGCTGGAAGCGTTGAGCGCCGCGGGCACCCTGCCTCCCACCATCATCCTGACCACCTTCGACGACGACGAGCTGGTGCTCGCCGGCCTGAGGGCCGGCGCGAAGGGTTATCTATTGAAGGACGTGTCGCTGGAGGAACTGGTTGGAGCCATCCGCACGGTCAACGAGGGCGGCTCGCTTGTACGGCCGGCGGTCACAGACCGGGTGCTGAAGGGGCTGGAGCGCCTGCACCCGGAATTCTCCAGCCTGGACCGGCCGGACCCGCTTACCGACCGGGAGACGGAGATTCTCAGGTTGATGGCGGGCGGGTACAGCAACAAGGAAATCGCCAATTCCCTAAACGTCGCCGAGGGCACGGTGAAGAATCACGTCTCCAACATCCTCTCCAAGCTCGGCGTCCGCGACCGGACGCGGGCGGTGCTCAAGGCGCTGGAGCTGGGCATCATCTGAGCCGCGGGGCCAACCGCCGGCTCAGCGTCCCAGGGACTCGAATTCCCGGTTCAGGTCATAACGGCCGTCGGTGACGATCTTCTCCAGCGTTTTGATTCGATCCTCGAGGGCGCGATTCGCCCGCTCGGTCTCCGCCAATCTGGATTCCAGGGCCGCGAGGTCCCTGCTGCCGGTCATCCGATCCCGCGCCCTGAAGTAGCGGGATACCGCACCGGTAATGCAAGCGATCGCCACGATGCCGAAAATGGCCGTCCACTGCGTCATTCCGCGACTCCTCCACTGATATCGGATCGCTCAATATCACCCAGCGGCCGGGCTGCGGCAAGTGCCCACGGGGTGTAAGATGGAACTGACGGGGGTGAGTCTGATGAAATCAAATCTGCGGCTTATCAGGTGGATCGCGATCCTGGCATTGTGCCTGGCCGCGTCGAGCCTGCTGGCGCAGGACGACGACAAGGACGTGCCGGCCAATGCCAGTTGGCGGCCCCAGGCACCCAAGCTGGAGGAAGCGCCGCCGGAAGTGACACCCAACCACGGCGACTTCCAGGTTCAGCGCCCGAAGGCGTCGCTGCCGGCCTTCAAGCGTCCCGATCAGGAACCGCCCAAGAGAACGGACCTGGAGCAGGAAGACGCGGCTCCACGGCCCGAACCCGACGCCACGGCAACGGCGAGTGACTCATCCGGCGGCGCGCAGGCGCCGGCGGCCGGGAACGACGCCGCCACCGCCAATGCCCCACTGCGCGAGAGCCGGGTCGAAAGCACCAGGCGTCCGGCGACGGTGGACGTACCGGACACCGGCGAGGCGCCGATCGTCGATGCGGTGCCGGTGCCCGACTCGGCGGTGCAGCCCGACTATCCCAGGGGCGCGCTGCTCCGGGGCGTCGAGGGCTACGTGGAACTGGAATTCACCGTTACGGCGCAGGGCTCGGTGGAAGACGTGGCGGTGCTGGATGCCAAGCCCAAGGGAGAATTCGAGGACACGGTGCGCGCGGCGATCAAGCGCTGGAAGTTCAAGCCCGCCCGGCAGGACGGGAAGCCCGTGGACGAGCGCATGCGCCATCGCTTCGACTTCAAGCTGGACGATTAGGGTCTTCCCCAGTCCATAGCCAGCGATCCAGCGCGATGCGCAGCGCCTCCAGGCGCTCCGCCGTCCCCGCGTCGAACCACCGGCCCGAATGGCGTTGGCCGGTGACGCGGCCCCGCTCGGCCGCACTCCTGAGCAGAGGCACATAGGAGAACCGTCCGGGCGTCGCGCCCCGGAACAGCCCGGGGCCCAGCACCGCGATCCCGCTGTAGGTCAGCCTGTTCTTACCGGCATTGGTGACCTGGTTGCCCGTCAGCGCGAAATCGCCTTCCGGGTGATGCGCCGGGTTGTCCACCAGCACCAGGTGCGCATCGGCGCTCAACCGCGCCGGCAGCACCGCGAAATCCAGGTCCGTCCAGACATCCGCGTTCACCACCAGGAACGCTTCGTCGCCCAGCAGCGGCAGGGCGTTGAGCAGGCCGCCGCCGGTCTCCAGGGCGCCGGGAGGCTCGGGGCTGTAGGTAATGTTCACGCCAAAGAGGCGGCCGTCGCCCAGGGTGGTCCGGATCTGTTCTCCCAGGTGACCCAGGTTGATCACCACGTCCTGGATGCCGGCCGCCGCCAGCCGCTCCAGGTGCCAGGCGATCAACGGCTTTTCGCCCACCTCAATCAACGGCTTGGGGATTTCGTCGGTGAGTGGGCGCAGGCGTTGGCCCCTTCCAGCCGCCAGGATCATGGCTTTCACCGGAGCACCTCCGGGCCAGCCGTCCCTGGCGCGTGGTACCTGCCCGGCCATTCGTGGCCGGGCGCTCGCCGGGGCGAAGCCGTGCTTCGCCTGCTTCCGGCTCGCCCCCTTCCAGCCGTCAGGATCATGGCTTTCACCGGGCGCGCTCCTGCCCCGGCGCGCGGGAATCCTCGGCGAGCAGTTCCAGGAGCGGGCTCAGGGCCTCGTGCTTCGGCAGGGTCTCACGAAGGTAGCCGAGGAAACGCGGTACATCCGCCAGGTAACGGGCCTTGCAGTCCCGGTAACGCAGGCGGGCGAAAATGCCGATCACCTTCAGGTGGCGCTGCACGCCCATCCATTCCCAGTCGCGAACGAAGGCGTCGAAGTCGTCGTGCGCCGGCACCCCGGCGAGCCGGGCGCGCTCCCAGTACTGTCGCAACCAGCCCATGACGCGCTCGGCCGGCCAGCTCACGAAGGCGTCCCGGAACAGGCTCAGCGCGTCGTAGGTCACCGGTCCGTACACCGCATCCTGGAAGTCGATGACCCCGGGGTTGGGATCGCTGACCATCAGGTTGCGCGGCATGAAATCACGGTGAACGAACACCCGGGGCTGTGCCAGCGCGCAGTCCTCGAGCTGCCGGAACAGCGCCTCCAGGTGTGCGCGGTCCGCCCCCGACAGTTCCCGGCCCAGGTGATGTTCCAGGTACCACTCGGGGAAAAGCATCAGTTCGCGGTGCAAAAGCTCCCGGTCGTACACGGGCAGCACGCCGGGGTGGCTGGAAGACTGCCAGTGGACCAGGGCTTCGATGGCGTCTTCGAACAGCCGGTCCGCGTTGGCGGCATCCAGCGCGTCCAGGTAGGAGCGAACGCCCAGGTCCTCCAGCAGCAGGAAGCCGCGTTCGCGGTCCGCCGCGTAAACCGCCGGGGCGTGCACGCCGGCCTCGCGCAGCAGGGCGGCCACCTGAAGGAACCGGTCCAGCGGCTCGTGCTCCGGCGGCGCGTCCATGACGATGCGGGTGCCCGCGCCCGCGTGGAGCCGGAAGTAGCGCCGGAAGCTGGCGTCCTCGGAGGCCACGCTGAGGCGGAACTCGGCGCTGCCGAGGGTGCTGGCGCACCACTCGGTCAGGGCCTGGCGTCTTGGGTCGTTCATGGCGCGCCCATGCTAGCGGAAAGCCCCGAAGGCGGGGAACCGGCTTGCCGCGAGCGCGTCCAATCAGTACCATATTGGTCCTCTTTGAGGGCCGCCGCGGGCGGCCGGCGCGGGCAGAGCGATGCTGAGACTGAGCAAGATGACCGATTACGCCACGGTGGTGATGACCCGCTTGGCGCAGGAGCCGGATCGCCTTCACAGCGCCCAGTCACTGGCGGACAGCACCCACGTGGAGCTGCCCACCGTGAGCAAGGTGCTGAAACTCCTGGCGCGCGCGGGACTGGTGACTTCCCAGCGCGGCGCCCGGGGCGGCTACCGGCTGGCACGCTCCGCCGAGCGGATTTCCGTGGCGGAAATCATCAGCGCCCTGGAGGGGCCGCTGGGCATGACCGAGTGCTCGATTCATGTGGGCTCGTGCGCGCAGGAGCCGGTGTGCTCGGTGCGGCGCAACTGGCGAAAGATCAGCCAGGCCGTGGTGGATTCCCTGCGCCAGGTGACCCTGGCGGACATGGCCGAGCCCATGGATTCCGATCCGCTCGCGTTGCGCCTGGAAATGGCGCGCCCCCGCAACAACGTCTGTTGAGAACACCGTTTATGGCATCCAGTACCGAACAACTCGAAAACAGGCTCTCGCAGCGCTACAAGGCGGGCTTCGTCACCGAGGTGGACTCGGACACGGTCCCGCCCGGGCTGGACGAGGACGTCATCCGCCTGATCTCCGCCAAGAAGGGCGAGCCGGAATGGCTCACCGACTGGCGCCTGAAGGCCTATCACCACTGGCTCACCATGATGCGGCCCAATTGGGCACACGTGCGGTTCCCGGAGCCGGACTACCAGGCGATTCGCTACTACTCGGCGCCCAAATCGAAGAAGGACGGCCCCAAGAGCCTGGACGAGGTGGATCCCAAGCTGCTGGAGACCTACGACAAGCTGGGCATCCCCCTGCACGAGCAGAAGCAGCTCGCCGGCGTCGCCGTGGACGCGGTGTTCGACTCCGTGTCGGTGGCCACCACGTTCAAGGAAAAGCTGGCCGAGCACGGCGTGATTTTCTGTTCGTTCTCCGAGGCGGTGCAAAAGCACCCGGAGCTGGTGCGCGAGTACCTGGGCTCGGTGGTGCCGCACACGGACAACTTCTTCGCCAGCCTAAACTCGGCGGTATTCACCGACGGTTCCTTCGTTTACGTGCCCAGGGGCGTGCGCTGCCCCATGGAGCTGTCCACCTATTTCCGCATCAACGCGGCGCAGACCGGCCAATTCGAGCGCACCCTGATCATCGCCGATGAGGGCAGCCACGTGAGCTACCTGGAAGGCTGCACCGCGCCCATGCGCGACGAGAACCAGCTCCACGCCGCGGTGGTGGAACTGGTGGCGCTCGAGGGCGCGCACATCAAGTACTCCACGGTGCAGAACTGGTACCCGGGCGACGAGAACGGCAAGGGCGGCATCTACAACTTCGTCACCAAGCGCGGCGACTGCCGCGGAGACGACTCGAAGATCTCCTGGACCCAGATCGAGACCGGCAGCGCGGTGACCTGGAAATACCCGAGCTGCATCCTGCGCGGCGACCGCTCGGTGGGCGAGTTCTACTCCGTGGCGCTGACCAACCACTGGCAGCAGGCGGATACCGGCACCAAGATGATTCACCTGGGCCGGGACACCAAGAGCACCATCGTGTCCAAGGGTATTTCCGCCGGGCACGGCTCGAACGCCTACCGCGGGCTGGTGAAAGTGGGCCGGGACGCGGAGAACGCGCGCAACCATACCCAGTGCGACTCGCTGCTCATGGGCGACACCTGCGCGGCGCACACGTTCCCCTACATCGAGACGAAGAATCCGTCGGCGGTCGTGGAGCACGAGGCCACCACCTCGCGCATCGGCGAGGACCAGCTCTTCTACTGCCTGCAGCGCGGCATCGGCGAGGAAGACGCCGTCAACATGATCGTCAACGGCTTCTGCAAGGAAGTGTTCCGCGAGCTGCCGATGGAGTTCGCGGTCGAAGCCCAGAAGCTGATGGAAGTTTCATTGGAAGGCGCGGTGGGCTGATCGGATACGCGCCCCTGGAGAATGCGGAGCTGAATCGCGCCCTGCCGGGCGCTCCTACAATCGCCATTTGAGACGTTGAAGAAAACGCATGCTTGAAATCAAGGATCTGCACGCCCGCGTCGAGGGCAAGGACATTCTCAACGGCATCGACCTGGCGGTCGGTGACGGCGAGGTGCACGCCATCATGGGTCCGAACGGCTCGGGAAAGTCCACGCTGGCCAACGTGCTGGCGGGCCGGGACCGGTTCGAGGTGACCCGCGGCTCGGTCACCTATGACGGAGAAAACCTGCTGGACATGGCGCCGGAGGAGCGCGCCCGCGCCGGCGTGTTCCTGGCCTTCCAGTACCCTGTGGAAATCCCGGGCGTCAACAACACCTACTTCCTGAAGGCGGCGCTCAATGCCGTGCGCAGGCACCGGGGCGAGCCGGAAGTGGACGCCATGGACTTCATGAAGCTGGTGCGCGAGAAGCTGAAGGTGGTGCACATGGACGAGGACCTGCTCAAGCGCGCCATCAACGAGGGTTTCTCCGGCGGCGAGAAAAAGCGCAACGAGATTTTCCAGATGGCGGTACTGGAGCCGCGCCTGGCGATCCTGGACGAGACCGATTCCGGCCTGGACATCGACGCGCTGAAGCTGGTGGCCGATGGCGTCAACCGGCTGCGCGACGGCAAGCGCTCGTTCCTGATCGTTACCCACTACCCGCGGCTTTTGCAGTACGTGGAACCGGACCGCGTGCACGTGCTGCGCCACGGGCGCTTCGTGGCCGAGGGCGACAAGGATCTGGCCTACGAGCTGGAGCGACGCGGTTACGGCTGGCTGGACGAGAAGGAGGCCGCCGCCTCATGATCGACTCCGCGCAGCCGTTCGTGGCGCAGTTCGAGCGCGCCCGCCTGGCGGGCGCCGGGAGCCCGTGGCTGGACGAGGCCAGGCGGCGGGCGCGCGACGCCGTGGCCGAGCACGGCCTGCCCGGCCCGCGCGACGAGAACTGGAAGTACACGCCGGTGCGCCCGCTCGAGCGGCGCGGCTTTACGTGGCTGGAACGCGCCCCCGGGCGCCTGGACGCGGCCGGCGCCGATGCGCTCGCGTTTCCCGGCCTGGCCTGCTACCGGCAGGTTTTCGAGAACGGCCGCCACCGGGCGGACATCTCCGGTGGCGAGGCGCTTCCCGAAGGCGTGGTCTGCGAATCGATGAGCGACGCGTTCAATCGTCACGCGGATTCGCTGGCGCCGTTTTTCAAGCGCTCCTTCCCCGGCAGCGAGCAGGCCTTCGCCGCGCTGAACACGGCCTTCGCCGACGACGGCCTGTACATCGAGGTTCCCGACGGCGTGCGCGTGGCAACCCCTCTGCTGGTGCTGCTGGCCAACTCGGTCACCGAGGACCGGGTCATTTCCCATCCCCGCTTGATCCTGCGCTTGGGCAAGGGCGCCAGCCTGGTGCTGATCGAGACCCACGCCGGCGCCCCGGAGCACCAGAACTGCACCAACCTGCTGAGTCAGGTGGAACTGGCGGAAGGCGCCGAACTCAGGCACCTGCGGGTCCAGGACGAGGCGGAGCGCGCCATGCTCATCAACCGCACCGACCTGGACCTGGCCGCGAACGCCTCCTACACGGGTTTCGCCATTGATCTCGGCGGTCGGCTGGTGCGCCACGACCTGAACGTGGCACTGCGCGAGGAAGGCGCCGCCTGCGACTTGCACGGCTTGTACGTATTGGGCGGTCGCCAGCACGTGGACAACCACACGCGCGTGGACCACCTGGTGCCCAACACCCGTTCCAGCGAGCGTTACAAGGGTGTGCTCGACGGGCACAGCCGCGGCGTGTTCAACGGCAAGGTGGTGGTGCACGAAGGGGCCGACGGTACCGACGCCGCCCAGTCCAACGCCAACCTGCTGCTGTCCAGGGACGCGGAGATCGACACCAAGCCCGAGCTGGAAATCTACGCCGACGACGTCAAGTGCAGCCACGGCGCCACCGTGGGTCAACTCGACGAGGCCGCGCTTTTCTACCTGCGCTCCCGGGGCATGGACCTGGAGGATGCGCGCGGGCTGCTGACCTATGCCTTCTGCCGCGAGGTGGTGGACCGGCTGCGGATTCGCGAAGTGCGCGAGCGCCTTGCCGGCGACCTGATGGAGCACCTGCCTTCCGGCCTGGTTGCGAGGGACACGGGATGAACGATGCAGCGTTGAGCCGGCCCGCGAGCGCCGATGCCCTGAACGTGGCGCAGCTGCGCGGGGATTTCCCCGTGCTCGGCCGCCAGGTGCGCGGCAAGCCGCTGATCTACATGGACAGCGCCGCCACCGCGCTTACCCCGACGCCGGTGCTGGACGCGATGCAGTACTACTACACGCACTGCAACGCCAACGTGCACCGCGCCGTGCACTCCATGGGCGAGGAAGCCACGGCGCTCTACGAGAAGGCGCGCGAGGCGGTGCGCGGCTTCATCAACGCGGCGAGCACCCGCGAGATCGTATTCACCCGCGGCACCACCGAGGCGGTGAACCTGGTGGCGCAGTCGTATGCGCGCCCGCGCCTCGGACCCGGCGACGAGGTGCTGGTCTCGCAGATGGAGCACCACTCGAACCTGGTGCCCTGGCAACTGGTCTGCGAGCAGACCGGCGCCACGCTGCGGGTGATCCCGATGACCCCCGAGGGCGAGCTGGATCTCGCGCAATTCGAGGACCGGCTGGGCCCGCGCGTGAAACTGATGGCTCTGGTGCACGTGTCGAATGCCCTGGGCACCATCAACCCGGTGCGCCAGATGATCCAGCGTGCCCACGCCAGGGACATACCGGTCTTGCTGGACGGCGCCCAGGGCGTGCCCCACGGCCCGGTGGACGTGCAGGCGCTCGATTGTGACTTCTACGCTTTCTCGGGCCACAAGCTGTTCGGGCCCACGGGTATCGGCACGCTTTTTGCGAAGGAAGCGCTGCTGGAAGCCATGCCCCCGTACCACGGCGGCGGCGAAATGATCCGCACGGTCACCCTGGAGAAAAGCACCTGGAACGAGCTGCCCTACAAGTTCGAGGCGGGCACCCCGAACATCGCCGGGGCCATCGGCCTGGGCGCGGCGGTGGAATACGTTTCCCGCATCGGGATGGACGCCATCGCCGCCCACGAGCAACACCTGCTGGCGGAAGGCACCCGGAGGCTCCAGGACGTGAAGGGGTTGCGAATGATCGGCACCGCCCGGCACAAGGCCTCGGTGCTTTCCTTCGTGGTGGAAGGCGTCCACCCCCACGACCTGGGCACGATCCTGGACCACGACGGCATTGCGATTCGCACCGGCCACCATTGCGCCATGCCGGTGATGGCCTACTTCAAGGTGCCGGCCACCGCGCGGGCCTCGCTTTCCTTCTACAACACGCCGGAGGAGATCGGGCACCTGGCGGAGGCCGTGGAACGGGCGAAATCGGTGCTGTCTTGACTGGCAAGCAGGCTGTAGGAGCGCCCTTGGGCGCGACCCTGGCCTGAATCGCGACGAAATCGCGCGCAAGCGCGCTCCTACAACGTACTGTTCGGATATGGATCTTCAAGAACTCTACCGGGAAGTCATCGTCGACCACAATCGCGATCCGCGGAATTTCGGCCGGCTCTCGTCGGCCACGCACCGCGCGGAAGGTTACAACCCGCTGTGTGGCGACCGGCTCACGGTGTTCCTGGAGATCGGCGACGACGGCCGGATTCGCGACATCGCCTTCGAGGGCGAGGGTTGCGCGATTTCTGTCGCCTCCGCCTCCCTGATGACCGAGTACCTGAAGGGGCGGACGCTGGAAGAAGCCGAGCGTACGCTGGGCACTTTCCAGGGCATGGTCACCGGCCGCTCCTCGCCGGAGGCTTCCGGGGACCTGGGCAAGCTGGCGGCGCTGGAAGGCGTGAAGGCCTACCCGTCTCGGGTCAAGTGCGCCACGCTTTGCTGGCACACGCTGCACGCGGCCGCCCAGGGCGAATCCGAGATCACCACGGAGTAGCGGTCATGACCGGGTCATCCTCGGAACCGGAGGTCGACTTCCGCGTCGAGGACGAGCGCTTGCAGGAGCAGGTGATCGAGGCGCTGCGCACCGTTTTCGACCCCGAGATTCCGATCAACATCTACGACCTGGGGCTGGTGTACCGCCTGGACATCGGCAACGACGGCGCAGTCACCGTGTTCATGACCCTCACCTCGCCGGGATCGCACCTGTCCTACATCATGCCGGAGCGCGTGGAGAAGGCGGTGCGGCGCGTGTCCGGCGTGGTTTCCTGCGACGTGACCCTGGTCTGGGATCCACCCTGGACCACCGACCGGGTCAGCCGCAGCGTGCGCGAACAGCTCGACATGCCGATTGCAGAAGCGGACCAGGACGAGGAGGACCGATGAGCGACTGGGTGGACGTGGGGAAGAAAGACGACATCGTGCCGGGCACGCACCGGGTCGTGGACGTGGATGACGTGCCCATCGCCGTATTCAACGTGGATGGCGAGTTCTACGCCATCGAGGACGTGTGCACCCACGACGGCGGCGTGCTCACCGGCGGCACGGTGAATGGCTGCGAGGTGGAATGTCCGCGCCACGGCGCGCGTTTCGACGTGCGCACCGGCAAGGCGCTCTGCCCGCCCGCCTACGAGCCCACCGCTACCTTCCCGGTCCGCATCGAGGACGGCATGGTCCAGATCCGGGACGACCGCTGGGACTGAACTAGTCTTCCGCCTTCGGCTTGTACTCTTCGGCGAGCTGCTGCTGCACGTTTGGCGGCACCGGGTCGTAGTGGCTGAACTCCATGGTGTAGCTGCCCTGGCCGCCGGTCAGTGACTTGAGCTCTGACTGGTAGTCGCCGATCTCGCTCATGGGCACCTGCCCCGTGACGGTGATCATGCCGCCGCGCCCCACTTCCGAACCGTTGATCCGCCCGCGCCGGCTGGAGAGCCCGCCGGTGACGTCGCCCATGTTGGCCTCCGGCACCGTCACCTCGATGTTGACGATGGGCTCCAGGATCGTAGGCTTGGCCTTGCCGATGGCCTCCAGGAAGGCCTTCTTGCCGGCGGTGACGAAGGCGACTTCCTTGGAGTCCACCGGGTGGTGCTTGCCGTCGTAGACCGTGACGCGGACGTCCTGAAGCGGGTAGCCGGCCACGGCGCCGCCGTCCAGCACCTGGCGCACGCCCTTTTCCACGGCCGGGATAAGCGGCGTGGGGATGGCGCCGCCCACCACCTTGTTGACGAACTCGAAGCCTTCGCCACGCTTCAAGGGCTCGATGCGAAGGTAAACTTCGCCGAACTGGCCGGCGCCGCCGGTTTGCTTCTTGTGCCGGCAGTGGCCCTCGGCGTTCCTGGTGACGGTCTCGCGGTACGGGATGCGCGGCGGGTGGGTGTCCACTTCCACGTGGTAGCGCGAGGCCATGCGGTCGAGCATCACCCGAAGATGCAGGTCGCCGAGTCCGCGGATCACGGTCTCGTTGAGTTCCTTGTTGTGTTCCACCCTGAAACAGGGGTCCTCCTCGGAGAGCTTGATCAGCGCGGTAGAGAGTTTCTGCTCGTGGCCGCGGCTCCTGGGCTCGATGGCCAGGCCGAACATGGGCTGCGGGAAGTCCACCGGCTTCAGGTGCCACTGGTCCTCGTCGTGTGAATCGTGCAGCACGGCATCGAAGCCGATGTCCTCCACCTTGGCGACGGCGCAGATGTCGCCCGGGATGCCGGCGTCGGTCTCGATGTGCTCCTTGCCCTGCACCTTGAACAAATGCCCCACCTTGAAGGGCTTCTTGGCATCGCCGATGTAGAGCTGGGTGTCCTTGCTTACCGTGCCCTGGTAAACGCGGAAAATGGAGAGTTTGCCCACGAAGGGGTCGTTTGTGAGCTTGAACACGTGGGCGATGACGTGCTGCTTTGGGTCCGGTTCGGCGTGGACTTCCTTCTGCTTTTCGCCCTCGCCCTTGAGAAAGGGCGGCGGGTTGCCTTCCGCGGGATTGGGCATCAGCCGCCGGCAGACCTCGAGGAAGGAATTGAGGCCGGCGCCGGTGCGCCCGGAAGTGAACACGATGGGCACCAGGTGGCCGGCGCGCATGGCTTCCTCGAAGGCGTCGTGCAGCCTGGCGGGCTCAACCTTGCCCTTCTCCAGGTACTCCGCCATCAGGCTCTCGTCCACCTCCACCACCTGGTCGGTGATGCGGGTGTGGGCCTCGGCCACGGAGAGGATGTCCGACTCGCCCTCCGGGTCGAAGAAGCAGTCCACCACATGCTTGCCGCCATCGGAGGGCAGGTTGAGGGGCAGGCACTCGTTGCCGAAGGTCTCGCGGATCTCGTCCACGAGCGCCTCCAGCTTGACGTCCTCGGCGTCCATGCGGTTAATGATGATCATGCGGCACAGACCGCGCCTGCGGGCCCGGTCCATCATCCGGTGGGTCATCATTTCCACGCCGTTCTGGGCGTTCACCACGATGGCCGCGGTTTCCACCGCCGAAAGCGCCGCCAGCGTCTGGCCCCTGAAGTCCGGGAAGCCCGGCGTGTCGATGAAATTCAGGTGGGTGCCCTTGTGCCCCAGGCTGGCCAGGGCGCTGTTCAGGGAATGGCCACGTTCGTGTTCCTGGGGCTCGAAGTCGGACACCGTGTCGCCCCTCTCGACGGAACCAGCCGTCCCGATGACGCCCGAGATCTCCAGCAGCTTTTCCAGCAACGTCGTCTTTCCGGATCCCGAGTGACCCACCAGGGCGATGTTGCGGATGTCAGGAGTGCTGTACTTGGGCATGAGGCGTTCTCCCCTTTGGTCCCGGTTGATTTTTGCGTCAGGGCGCCAGCGGAGGACGCCAGCGCCGGGCCGGCCTGGATGGCGGCTGTTGGCGTTCTGAGATTGGGCGGGCCGGAATGGAGGCAGGCACCAGATTCCGCATGAACCTAGTATACCGGTATGGATACGCGGGACGGCAAACGGCCCCGGCTCGCCTGCCTCCACGGCGCGGGCGGCGGGGGCTGGGAGTGGGAGGCCTGGGGCGAGGTTTTCCGGGCCGCCGGCTACGCCGTTCGCGCCCCGGACCTGGAGCCCGGCAACGCCGGCATCGCGGCCACCACACTGGACGATTACCGGGCCCAGGCCGAGCGGCTCGGAGCGGGCTCGCCGGTGGTGCTGGTGGGCGCCAGCCTGGGGGGCTGGCTGGCGCTGGCGGCCTCGGCGGCAGTGAAACCCGTGGCGCGGGTGCTGGTCAACCCGGTGCCGCCGGCCGGCACCGAGGGCTGGCCGCCCGGACGCCATGACTACCCGGACGTGGTGCCCTGGGGCTCCGCGCCGGATTTCCGGGCCACCCGCCGCGCCCTGCCGGACGGGGATTTCGCGGCTCACCTGCTCGCCCACCGGCGCTGGCGCGACGAGTCCGGCGCCGTGATGCGGGCGCTGGAGGAAGGTGCCCCGGTGGTGCCCCACGTGGCGCCCACGCTGGTGCTCGCCGGCGAGCTGGACGGCGACGTGCCGCCCGCCGTCGCCCGGCAACTGGCCCGGGACCTTAAAGCGGACTTCGTCCTGGTACCGAACGCCTGGCACCTGGGTCCGCTCCTGGGAGCCTCGGCGCCGTGGGCCGCGGCGCTGGCCCGGGACTGGCTCGAGGGCTTGCTGGCGGGGCTCGACCACGTTCAGGAATGATTCAGGCGCCCCTGCCTAGACTGCATCCCAGGCTCACTGGAGAGCTGACCGGGAGCAAGAACCATGAACGCCTTCAAACTACTTCTTCCCCTTCTGGCCGGGCTGGTCATGAGCGGCTGCGCGGTGGCGGACCACCGCCCCGGCCCCGGCTACGGCTACGACCAGGGATACGACCAGGGCTACGACTATGACTACGCCGAGGTGCTGAGCGCCGACCCGGTATATCAGAGCGTGCGGGTGCCGGACCGTCACCAGGTGTGCTGGGACCAGGACGTTCACTACACCGATCGTGGACGCGGCAATCCGGCCGGCGCGGTGCTCGGCGGGCTGGTGGGCGGCGTGCTGGGTCACCAGATCGGCGGCGGCGACGGCCGCACGGCGGCCACCGTGGTCGGCACCATCGCCGGCGTGGCCGTGGGCAACAACGTGGGCCGCGAGCCGCCGCGCCACTATTCCGGCGTGGAGGAGCGCTGCCGGGTGGACCGCGGATACCGCGAGGAACAGCGCCTCACCGGCTACCGGGTGACCTATCTCTACAACGGCCAGAGCTACACCACGCATACCCGCCGCGATCCCGGCCGCTACATACGGGTACGGGTCTCGGTGTCTCCCGCCGAGTAATCAAGCTTTCAGGCAAGGCCGCGCGCCCGGGCCAGGGACGTTCCGGGCCCGCGTCCCGTTGTCACCGGGCGCTGCGGCTGCCATCCTAATCGCCACGGAACCACGCGCGGCAGCCGCCGGAGCGCCGAACCATGAGAACCGTCATCGCCATCCTGCTCGTCGCCCTGCTGGGCCTGGGCTCGCCGCCGGCTTTCGCGGCGATGAGCCTGGACCAGGCGGTGCGCATCGTGAAGCGGCAGACGGACGGGCGCATTCTCTCCGCCGAACCCGTGCGGCGCGGCAATCACATCTTCTATCGCATCAAGGTGTTGACCAGCGACGGCCACGTGCGCGTGATCACCATCGACGGCGGCCGCGTTGACGACGGGCGCGGCGGCGGGAGGTCCCGGTAATGCGCGTCCTGGTCGTTGAGGACGACGACGCGCTGCGCGGCGACCTGGTGCGCCGGCTCGGCGAGAAGGGGTTCGCCGTGGAGAGCGCCGCGGACGGCGAGGAGGGCCTGTACTTCGGCCGCGAGTTCCCGTTCGACGCCGGGGTCATCGACCTGGGGCTGCCAGGGCTTTCCGGCATGTCGCTGATCCAGCGGTTGCGCGAGGAGGAGGTGCGTTTCCCGATACTCATCCTCACCGCCCGCGACCGCTGGCAGGACAAGGTGGAAGGCCTGCGCGCCGGGGCGGACGACTACCTGACCAAGCCGTTTCACGTCGAAGAGCTGCTGGCCCGGCTCAATGCGCTGATGCGCCGCTCCGCCGGCTGGGCGAAACCGGTGCTGGAGGCGGGACCCATCCAGCTCGACACCTCGTCCCAGGAAGTGCGCCTTGACGGCGAGTCCCTGGAGCTCACCGGCTTCGAGTACAAGGTGCTTGAGTACCTGATGCTGCATTCCGGCGAGGTCATCTCCAAGTCGGACCTGACCGAACACCTGTACCAGCAGGACTTCGAGCGCGACAGCAACGTCATCGAGGTATTCATCGGGCGCCTGCGGCGCAAGCTGGACCCGCGGGGCCGGCTCAATCCCATTCAGACGCTGCGCGGGCGCGGCTACCGGTTCGCCCTGGAACGTTCCACCGGCTGAACCCGTGCCGGCCGCGCGTCAAGCCACCTCCCTGCATCGCCGCCTGCTGATCGCGGGCGGCATCGGGCTGGCCGCGTTCCTGGGCCTGACCGGCGTGGTGCTGGACGCGGCATTCCGCGACAGCGCCCGCGCCGCGGTGCAGGATCGCCTGCAGGGACAGGTTTACGCGCTGCTTGCCGCCGCCGAACTTGCCGACGACGGCACCCTGATGATTCCCGCGGGACTGCCGGAAGAACGGCTGTCCCGGCCCGGGTCGGGTCTCTACGCCGGGGTGTTCGGGACGGACTTCAAGTGGCTATCCGATTCCGCGCTGGGCGTGGACCTGCCGTGGGAGCGGGGCCTCGATCCGGGCGAGTCCCGCTTCTCCGGGCCCCTGGCCAGCGACGCGGGGACGGTGTTCCGCCTGGGCCAGGGCGTGGCCTGGGAGACCGACGCCAGCGGCAGCGTGCGCTTCACCTTCGACGTCATGGAAAGCACGGCGGTGTTCCACGAGCAGGTGGACCGTTTCCGGCGCACGCTTTGGATCTGGCTGGGCGCGGCGGCGCTGGTGCTGCTCGGACTGCAGTACGCGCTGCAGCGCTGGACGCTGAAACCCCTGCGCGCCGTGTCGGCGGAACTGGAAGAGGTGGAGGCGGGCCGGCAGGAGGCCCTGCACGGCCGTTACCCGGCGGAGCTCGCCGCCTTCAGGGACCACCTGAATGCGTTCATCCAGGCCGAGCGCGAGCACCTGAAGCGCTACCGCAACACCCTGGCCGACCTGGCACATAGCCTGAAGACCCCGCTTGCCGTGTTGCGCGGTGGGCTTTCCGGGGGAGGGCCGTCCAGCGAGGACCTGCCGCGCCTGCGTGGCCAGGTGGACCGAATGGACGAGCTGGTGGCGTACCGGCTCAAGCGCGCCGCCCACGCCGGCGGCCGCACCCTGGGCGCGGGCACCCGGGTCGCCCCGGTGGCCGAGCAGGTGACCTCGGCACTGGAAAAAGTTCACGCCGGGCGGGGACTGCGCTGCGAGCTGGCGCTGGACCCGGAGGCCGAGTTTCCCGGCGAGGAAGGCGATCTCTACGAGCTGCTGGGCAACCTGGCGGACAACGCCTTCAAGTGGGCGCGCGGCCGGGTGCGCGTCACCGCCCGCGCCGTGCCCGCCGACAGGCGGCACGGCCTGGAGCTGGCGGTGGAGGACGACGGCCCCGGCATGCCGCCCGGCAAGTTCGACGAGCTGGTGCGGCGCGGCGCGCGTGGCGACGAGCGCAAGCCGGGGCAGGGCCTGGGACTGGCCATGGTGGACGACATCGTGCGGGCCTACGGCGGCAAACTGTCGTCGGAGACCGGGGCCCTGGGCGGCGCCCGGGTGGTGGTGCGGTTTCCTGGCCGCTGAGACGGGGAGCAGTACCGCGCGAATGCCGGGGGTGGTTCGACTGGTCGCCTCGGCGAGCTCGGCGACCGCTCACCACGAACGGAATTTTTAACCCGTTCGTCCTGAGCCGATTCCGAGCCCTTCGACAGGCTCAGGACAGGCCTGTCGAGGAATCGAGTCGAAGGAAGCCGATTCCGAGCCCTTCGACAGGCTCAGGACAGGCTCTGTCGAGGAATCGAGTCGAAGGAAGCCGATT
>Ga0209918_1000427_pt1 | contig 27884 bp, 25 predicted proteins | sample SalPonD_shore_MG_FD_185712 | JGI IMG/M metagenome (GOLD analysis project Ga0209918, IMG submission 185712) | Salt pond soil microbial communities from South San Francisco under conditions of wetland restoration - Salt Pond MetaG... | ecosystem: Environmental > Aquatic > Marine > Intertidal zone... | reverse complement strand
GCCCCGAGACCACCTTGTCGTACTGCTCCTGGTCCTCGACGAAGATGGCGCGGGCCTCGCCGTCCCCGAGGATGAAGGCGGCCTGGTCGGCGGGCAGCGAGGGGTAGACCGGGATGTCGGTCAGCGCGGCCATGGTGATCGCGAAGTCGGCCATCGCCCACTCGGCCCGGGTGCGCGCCAGGATCGCGACGCGCCGGCCCCGCTCCAGCCCGGCCCGGCGCAGGCCGAGCGCCAGGCTCCTTACGCGGCCGGCGACCTCGGCGTGCGTGGCCTCGCTCCACCCGCCGGCGGGCCGCCGCGAGCGCATGGCCACAGCGTCCGGAAACACGTCCGCGCCGTCCAGGAAGAGGTCGACCAGGGTGCCGGGCGGGATGTCGTGCTCGGGGCCGGCGGCCTCCGTCCGGGCCGTGGCCGGCCCGGCGGCCGGGGCGCCGTCCCCGGACGGGGCCCGCTCCGGATTGCCCTCGGTGCTGGCCATGGCGGATCTCCTGGAAAGGGTCGCGATGTGGATCGGCGGTCCCCGGGACGGGGCCGCGGGACCTGCCGCACGTCTCAGGCGTCCTGGTCCGTCCCCGGGGCTGCCTCCTCCCCGTCGTCCCCCCCGCTGCGGGAGGAGCGCAGGCGCTCCAGCGTGTCCCTCGCGTGCCGGACGTGGCGCTCGGCGTCGGGCGTGTCGGGCTGCTGGCGCAGGAAAGCCTCCAGGTGCTCGACGGCTTCCTCCTCGCGCCCGCGGTTGAGGAGCAGGAAACCGGCGCCGTAGTGGGCGGCGGGGCGCTCCGGCTCCCGCTCGAGCACCTGGAGGTAGGTCTTGAGCGCCTCGTCGGTCATGCCGATGCGGGTGTAGACCACGGCCATCTGCTCCAGGGTCGCCAGGTCGTCGGGCCGCTCCCTCAGCGCGAGCCGGAAGGAGGTCAGGGCCTCGTGATAACGCTCCTGGCGGGCCAGGTCCACGCCCTCGGCGTAGTAGTCCGGAGACCGCTCGTCGCCGCGCTCCTCCCGCTCCCAGAAGCGCCACCAGCTCACGGAGCCGTCCTCCGGGGGGAGGACCACCCGGTGCCCGCCCGCGCGCTCACTCGCCCGGAAGCGGAGGAGGAGGGACGAGGGCCAGGTTGTAGACGAACGCCAGCGTGCCGCCCAGGCCGAAGCCGTACGCCCAGGCCCACAGCGCCCCGACGAAGGCCCCCGCCGGGGTGACCGAGTAGCCGAACAGGAAGCCGGAGAGGACGGAGAGGTCCGCGGGGTCTCCCGGCCCGACCAGGAAGAGGACGGTCAGGCCGAACACGGCCGCGCTCGAGACGGCGGCCGACGCTGTCGCGAACGCGCGGGTGTTGAGCCGCATCTCCTCCCGATCTCCGACGATTCCGCGAGGCGCACCGATTCGGCGTTCCGGCGGCAGGGCTCAACCTAGCCGCGCTCACCACGGGCGGCAACGAGCCGGGCGCCGGTCACGGACCGGACTCCTCCGGCGTCCGCTCCGCCACGATCGCCGCGGCCTCCGCGGCGAGCACGCGGAGGGGGAGCTCGCCGGGGACGTCGAGATCCGGCGTGGGTCGGAGGACCGCCACCCGCCCGCCCGGCCGCACGACCCGGGCGGCTTCGGCCAGGAGCTCGGGAGAGCCGCCCGCGAGCGCCGCGCCGCGCAGCCGCCGTCCGTGGAGCGGGAGGGCGCCGCCCCGCACGCCCAGGAGGCGCGTGACGCGGGGGGCGGCCGGCCCATCCGGAGCCAGGGAGAGAGCCAGGACTTCGACCCCGCCGGCCAGCTCCGCGACGCCCGCGGCCGCGGACTCCAGGCCGGCGCCGAGGAGGACCACCCCTCCGCCCTCCCGGAGCCCCAGCAGGGCGGCCACCCGCACGGCGTCCTCCGGGTCCCCGCCGCCGCTGTCGCCGCCGCAGCCCGCCGCTTCCCCGAAGTCGATCCCGCCCCGGCCGACCGGGTAGCGCGCGTCGCAGCCGGGGCAGGCCAGCCATCCCTCGCGCACCCGGCGGTCCTCGATCCGGTCGACCGAGACCACCAGTCCCTGTCCGGGCCCGCAACGGGGGCAGGCCAGGAGCTCGGACAGCTCGAGGTGCACGCGGCGTCCTTCCGGTGGCCGCTAGGAGATGAACTGCGGCGAGAGGACCAGCCTCAGGAACTCGTCCCGGGTGCGGTTGTCCGCGCGGAAGTTCCCGCGCACGGCGCTCGTGATGGTCTTGCTGTTCTGCTTCTCGACGCCGCGCATCATCATGCACAGGTGGTAGGCCTCGACCACGACCCCCACACCGCGCGGGGCCAGCGCGTCCTGCACGGCCTGAGCGATCTGCTCGGTGAGACGCTCCTGCACCTGGAGCCGACGGGCGAAGACCTCCACGATCCGCGGGAGCTTGCTCAGCCCCACGATCCTCCCGTCCGGGATGTAAGCCACGTGCGCCTTCCCGAAGAACGGCAGCATGTGGTGCTCGCACAGCGAGTAGACCTCGATGTCCTTGACGAGCACCATGCTGTCGTGCTCGTCCTCGAAGATCGCGCCGTTCACCGCCTCCTGGACCGTCATCTCGTAGCCCCGGGTCAGCCACCGGAGCGACTCGGAGACGCGCTCGGGGGTCCGCGCGAGGCCGTCCCGGGAGGGATCCTGCCCCAGGCGGCGGAGCTCCTCCCGGACCAGCTCCTCGAGCGACGCCTCGCTCAGGGCCGTCTCCTCCCCCGGGGGCCCGGAGCCGTCCTCCGCGCGATCGTTCAGGGCGGCGGCGCTCCGGCCGCGGGCCGTCGGGCTGTCGTCGCGATCACTCACCTCTGTACTCCACGAAGTTGCGGGGCGTCTCGAACAGGCGGACCGACACGAGTCGGGCGCCGTCCAGTCGGCCCTCGATGCGGCGCCAGATCTGTACCGCCAGGTTCTCGGAGGTCGGGTTGACGCCCTCCATCCAGTCGACGTCCACGTTCAGGTTGGCATGGTCCACGTCGTCGACCACCATCTCCTGCACCAGGTCGCGCAGGCGCGCCAGGTCGATCACGAACCCGGTCTCCGGGTCGACCTCGCCCTCCGCCGTGATCTCGAGGTCGTAGTTGTGGCCGTGCCCCGTGGGATTGCTGCACGCCCCGAACACCTCCCGGTTCTTCGCCTCGTCGTAGGCCGGGTTGTGCAGCCGGTGGCCGGCCGAGAAGTGGAGACGTCGCGTCACGCGTACCCGTGGCATGGACCGCTCTCCGTTGATCGTACCGTGAGGCCCTGCGATCACCTTCCCGTCGCGGCCTGCGGGTACCCCCGCGGGCCGGCCGCGCTCCGCCCGCGCGTGCGCAGAAAAAAAAGGGAGGGCGGCACGATGGCCACCCTCCCGGTCGCGTGCGAGGGGATTTTCGAGACCCGTCTCTCAGAATGTATCTCCTCCTCCCGGCTTCCGCCGTCCCTCAGAGGGCATGACGTCCACCGTGAGATCGGAGAGATGCAGGCTCAAGTGTTGGCTCAAAAACACTGCCTCACACCGACTCCGTGACGTTAGCGCCGGGAGGGACACCGGTCAACGGCCACGCTCACCGCCCGTCCATCGCTCCGACGAGCACCCGGCGGAGGTTGTCGCCGAGCAGGGCGCGGAGGTCGTCCTCCTCCCAGCCGCGCGCGGCGAGGAGGGCGGTGAGGACAGGGAGGTCGCGCACGTCCCGCATCCCCTCCGGTAGCGTCGGGATGCCGTCGAAATCGCTCCCCAGCGCCACGACCCCCGGGCCGCCCACGGCCCGGATGCGCTCGGCGTGCTCGGCGATCCTCTCCATGGGCGGGGGGTCGAGCCGCTCGCGGATCTCCCGGTCGAAGGCCCGGCGCCCCTCCGGCGTGCCGAGGTCGGCGTCCAGCGTCCGGCGCAGCTCGGCGAACGCCGTCCCGAACGCCTCGTCCAGGTAGGCGGGGAAGAACACGACGCCGGCCGCGCCCTCCACGGCCGCGAGACCCTCCACGAGGTCGTCGGGGAGGTTCCGAGGGTGGTCGGCCGCCGAGCGGGCGCCCGAGTGGGACGCCAGGACTCCGCCGCCCGCCACCTCGATTGCGTCCCGGGCGGCCGCGTCCGACGCGTGGCTCACGTCCACGGCCATGCCCAGGTGGCGGAGCCGCTCGACGACGCGCCTCCCGAACTCCGTGAGCCCGCCGTGGACGGGCTCGGCCCCCGCCGCGTCCGCCCAGGCCGTGGGCCGGAGCCAGGCCAGGGTGAGGCACCGGGCGCCGGCCTCGTACAGGGCATCGACGGCCGCGAGGTCGTCCGTGATCGGGTAGCCTCCCTCCACGCCGGGGACCACCGCGATCTCGCCCTCGTCCCGGGCCGCCTCGAGGTCCGGGCTCCCGAGGACGAGCCTCACGCCGGGCGTGGCCAGCGTCCAGTCCCGGAGCGCCGCGAGGCCCCGCGTCGCGCGCTCCATGGGCTCGGGGTCCGCCGGGTCGACCCACACCGCGAAGATGCCCCCGTCCAGGCCGCCCTCGCGCATGCGGGGGAGGTCCAGGTGTCCGTCCTCCAGCCGCTCGGCCGGATCGGCGCCCCCCAGGATCCGAAGGGCCAGGTCGTTGTGGCCGTCGAGGACGAAGGACTCCTCGTGGAGCGCGCGGGCGCGGGAGGCGGTGCCGCCCGCTTCCCGGCCGTGCGGCCGGTCGCCGCCGTCCGCCTCGAGCCCGCCGGGTCGGCCGGCGCCGCCCGCGCCGCTCACCTGCGCGACACCCAGCGGCTGCGCTCGTCGTAGAACCGGAGCTCGAGCTCGGTCCCGCGCGAGATGCCGATCCGGGTGGCGCGGACGGCCGCCTCGTCGGGGACGGGTCGCGTGCCCGACAGGATCCGGAGGGGGGCCCGTCCCAGCTCGTGGCGCTGCAGCTCGGGACCGACGCCCAGGGCCTGCGTCAGGCGGGCGGGTCCGCTGGTGAGCTCGCTCCGGCCGCGCCGCTCGCGCATGACGTCCTCCCCGAGCACGGGCTCGAGGGCGCGGATGAGGACTCCCGCCGGACGGCCCTCCCCGGTCGTCACGGCGTTCAGGCACCAGTGGATGCCGTAGTTCAGGTGGACGTAGGCGGTCCCGGGCGGGCCGTAGAGGGGGTCGTTCCGCTCCGTGCGGCCGATGGAGGCCGCCGCGTGCGAGGCGGGGTCCTCGGGACCCGTGTAGGCCTCGGTCTCCACGATGCGCCCGGCCGCGGGCCGGCCGCCCACCTCCGAAAGGAGGATGCGGCCCAGGAGGTCCCGGGCCACGACCTCGGCGGGCCGCGCGTAGAAGCGAACGGGGAGGACGCTCCCGAAATCCTCCGGGAGCGCCTCTCCCCTTCCGCGGGCCGCGCCGCCCCGGCGGCGGGCCGTCCCGGTCACCGGTCGCGGCCGATCCCGGCTCACGCCTCCTCGGCCGGGGAAGCCTCCAGCTCGGCCTCGCGGGCCTCGATCACGGCCTGCGCCCGGTGCTCCGGCAGCACGCTGGTCAGGCGGTCGGGCTGCTCGTCGATGACCGAGAACACGCCCTCGCCGAAGGCGTCCACGATGGCCTCGGCCGTCTTGCGGCCCACTCCGGCGTAGTTCTTCACCATGTGCTCGACGACGGCGCCGGCGCCGGTGGCTTCGGCCGTCGGCATCCCGGAGCCCTCGCTCCGCCCACCCGCCGGCTCGTCGCTCTGCGCCGGGCCGGATTCTCCGGACCCCTCTTCGCGCGCCGGACCATCGGATCCGCGGCGTCCGCGTCGCCTGCCGAGTCCGACGCTGCGGTCGCGGGAAGCGGCCTCGCGCATACCGGGACCTCCGGCGCCGTGCTCGGGCTCCACGGAAGCGGCCTCTCCCGTCCCGGAGGCTTCCTCCGCGGGGGCCTCGCCCCCGTCCGCGTCGACCGGACCGGGAAGCCCCGAGCCCCCGGAGGACGGCTCCGGGCCGCCGGCGCCCCGGCTCCCACGGCGGAAGCGGCCGAGGCCGAATCGGCGCCGCGACGTCTCGTGCCCGATCGTCTCCTCCTCGGTCTCCGAGGCCTCGCGGCTCTGCGCCCCGCCGTCCGCGGTCCCGCGGCGTGACTCGGCCATGGAGGCGGCCGCGTCGCGCGCGGTCCTCGACCCCTTTTCGGTGTCGGACGGAGCCTCCCGGGACTGCGGCTCGGGCGCCGGCTCCTGTGCGGCGGGCTCCCGGGCGGGCTCCTGCTCGGCGGGCTCGCTCGCCTCGCGGCTCTCCCGCGCCTCCGGGCGCTCTCCGCGATCCCGGTGCCCGTGCTCGCCGCTCCGGCGGCCGCCCCGATCGGCTTCCGCGCCACCGCGGCCGGAGGAGGCCCGGCCGCCACCATCTCCGGCTTCCTCGTCCTCCTCGAGGACGTGGACGTGGTAGTTCCCATCCTCGTCGGTGATGAGGTCGATCACGCCCTCATCGTACGCCTGGCGGAGGAAACGGCTGAACTTGCTGAACCCGAGCGCGGCCTCGTCGAACTGCTCGTCGCGCTGGAGCATGGCCCGCTTGATCTCGCTGTCGCGCACCGCCTCGCCGTCATCGGAGAGGCCTGAGGTGACGTCCCTCAGGAGCCGGTAGGCGTCCCGGAGCGAGGCCGCCTCGATCGGCGCCGGCGGCTCCGGAGCGGGCTCCGAAGGCGCCGACGGCTCCGGGTGGCTCTCCCGGCCGCCCGACCGGCCCCGGCCGCGGCCGCTGCGGCCGCCGCGTCGGCTCCGCCCGTCTCCCCCGGAGTCGCGACCGCGCGAAGAGGAGCCCGATGCGCTTCCATCGGCCGGGCCCACCTCGTACTGGCCGTTCTCGATCTTGCGCAGGTTCAGCAGGCCGCGCGAGCTGGCCTCCGCCAGGAAGCGGTTGAACTTGCTGAACCCGTAGTCCTTCTCGTCGAAGGCCTGGTCGATCTCGAGCATGACCTGCTTGAGCCGATCCGAGCGCATCACGTCGTCCCGGCCGGCCATCTTCTTGACGGCCACCTCGACCAGCTCCCACGGGTCGTGCTTGTCGGTCTCCATGTCGGCGGCCGACGTCAGGCCCGACAGGCTGTTGTAGCTGTAGTACTCGTCGCAGTTCTGTACCAGGAGGTCGGACGTCGACTCCTGCAGGCCCACCCCGATCACGTACTTGCCGTACTCCTTGAGCTTCAGGACGAGGCTCGAGAAGTCCGAGTCCCCGGAGAGGAGGATGTACGTCCCGATCTCCGGGCGGGTGAACACCAGCTCAAGCGCGTCGATGGCCAGCCGGATGTCCGTGGCGTTTTTCTTGGAGGAGCCGTAGGCCGGCGCGAAGATAAGGTCGATCGAGGCCTCGGAGAGGGGGACGATGTACTGTGGGTAGCGCCGCCAGTCCGCGTAGGCCCTCTGCACGGAGACCTTCCCGCGCACGATGTCCGAGTTGAGGAAGTTGCGGAGCTCCTGGCCCAGGTTGGACCGGATGGCCATGGTGACGTTGTCGAAATCGATCATCAGGGCCGCGTTCGGGGATGTACCGACCGAGCCCGTGGAGCGCCGGTGAGGCGCTCGGGTATACTGCTCGTTCATGATGCCTCTCGCATGCTGTCGTGTGTCGTTCGTGCCGCCGGGGCGAACGGTTCGCCCGGGCGGGCGAGAGGCTTCCCTACCTCGCCTCCGACCTCCGGACCGCCATGGGCGGACCGGCGGAGGGGACGGTACGGGAAGACCCTCACTGTCCTGCTGTCCTCACGGAGCGGGCGGCCAGCGGCCTCCGCGCTCCGTCGCGCCCTCCAGTCCGGGCCGGGACGCGCCGCCACGCTCTCTCCCGGACCGGCCCTGAGGGCCGGCCTCAGGACCCCTCGGCCGCCTCTTCCCGCATCATGCGGGCGAGCTCGACCCGCCGGGGCTTCCCTGCGGCGGTCATAGGGAATACCTCCATGAAGCGCACGAGGTCCGGTACCTTGTGTCCGGCCAGGGCCGAGCGGCAGTACCCCCGCAGCTCCTCCCCGGTGATGATCGCACCCTCCACGGGCCGAACGCAGGCGCAGACCAGCTCTCCCAGCACCTCGTTCGGCACGCCCACCACCACCACGTCGAGCACGGCGGGGTGGGACCGGAGGTGGTTCTCCACCTCCCTCGGGTGGACGTTGTAGCCCCCCCGGATGATCACGTCGCTCTTTCGACCGACGACCTGCAGGTAACCCCTCGGGTCCCTCCGCGCCAGGTCGCCGGTCAGGAAGAAGCCGTCGGGGGTGAACGAGGAGGAGGTCTCGGCCGGCTGCCGGAAGTAGCCCGGCATGACGTTGAACCCCCGCACCGCGACCTCGCCGACCTCGGCCTCGGACACGGGCCGTCCGTCCTCGCCCAGGAGGCGGACCTCCACCTCCTCGAGGGGCCGTCCCACCGTCGTGCTCCGCCGCTCCTCATCGTCGTCCGGCCGGGTGATGGACACCGTGGGCGACGTCTCCGTCAGCCCGTAGGCGATCTCGAGGCCGGGGACGAGCTCGCCCCGGACGCGTCGGGCCAGCTCCGGGCTCACCGGCGCCCCGGCGACGATCCCCGTGCGCAGCGAGGAGAGGTCCCGCTCGCCGGGCTCGCCCTCGCGCAGGAGCATGTGGAACATGGTGGGGACGCCGTGGAGGACGGTGACGCCCTCCTGCTCGATGAGGTCGAGCGCCCCGGCCGGGTCGAAGCTCTCCTCCAGCACGAGCCTTCCGCCGGAGACGAGCGCCCCCAGGAGCGCCGCGCCCAGGCCGAAGATGTGGAAGAGCGGCACCGAGCAGAGCGTGACGTCGTCCGGCCCGAGGCCCAGGGCCGCCGCGGTGGCCCGCGCCGTCCGCACGAGGTTCTCGTGCGTGAGCATCACGCCCTTGGGCTTGCCCGTCGTCCCCGGCGTGTAGAAGAGGGCGAACACGTCCTCGGCGGGATCGACCTCGATCTCCGGCACCTCGCGCCCGCGACCGCTCGAGAGCAGGTCCTCGAACTGGAAGATCCGGTCGTCGTACCAGAGGTCCTCCTCGCCCACCGTGACCAGGTACTGGAGGTCGGGCAGCTCGAACAGGAGGCTCTCGAACAGCTCCAGGTAGTCCACGCCGCCGTAGCGCTCGGCCGAGACGACCGCCGTGGCCTCCGAGTTCCGGAGCATGAACTGGAGCTCGCGCGCCGTATAGCCCGGGTTGAGCGGCACGACCACGGCCCCGAGCCGGGCCGCGGCGCACAGGGAGATCACGAACTCGGGCCAGTTGGGGAGGTCGAGGGCCACGCGGTCGCCGGGCTCCAGGCCCAGCTGATGGAGACCGGCCGCCATCGCCCCGGCCGCCGACCGGATCTCCGCGAACGTCCACGTTCGCTCTCCGGCCACCAGGAAGATGTCGTCGCCGCGCTCCAGCGCCTGCTGTTCGAGAGCCCCCCCGACGGAGCGGGCGGCGTGGGAGATATCGCTGTCAGGTGACATGCACTTTCCGGCGGCCGGCATCACGCTCGCGGCGCCGATCCACGCGTCGGCGACGGGTCCGGTTCCCCGAGGGCCCGGGTTCCGGAATCTGCATCCTCTCTCTCGCCCCGTAAAGCGTACCCGAGCATCTCGTTCAGATCCCGCGTCCCCGGATCGTGGGTGTACCCGCCGCGGCTCGTGCGGGCGACCCGCCCCGGCTCCGCCAGGAGCACGAATCGCGGGACGCCGGAGCGGCCCTTCTTGTCGGTGGCGGCCGCCTCCAGCACCTCCTCGGCCCGGTGACCGGCCTCGGGCCGTGACGTGTGACCGCAGGCGTCGAGCACCGCGGCGAGCCGCGCGGCCGTCCCGCGCCGGGTGACGCCGAGGAGCTCCCCGAGGCGCGCCTCCACCCGCATCCCGGCCGCCACCGCCTCGCCGTGCAGCATGCGGAAGTCCTCGAGCCGCTCGAGCGCGTGACCCACGGTGTGACCGAAGTTCAGCACCGCCCTCCGCCCCGCCTCCTCGGGATCCGCCTCCACCACGTCCGCCTTCAGGGCGACGCATCGGCGCACCAGGGCCGCGGCCGGCTCCAGGTCCCCGGCCAGCAGGCGCCCGGCCTTCCCTTCGAGCCCGTCCAGGAGCGTGGCGTCGGCCACGGCCGCCGTCTTCACGACCTCGGACAGACCCGCCGACACGTGGCGCGGCTCCAGCGTCTCCAGCAGGGCGGGGTCGACCGCCACGAGGACCGGGTGGTGGAAGGCGCCCACCAGGTTCTTGCCCGCCGGCGTGTCCACCGCGGTCTTCCCTCCCACCGCGCTGTCCACCATGGCCAGGAGCGTGGTCGGGACCTGCACCAGCGGAAGGCCCCGCATGTACGTGGCGGCCACGAACCCGGCCAGGTCCCCAGTCACCCCTCCGCCCAGCGCCACGACCACGCTGTCGCGGCCGTGCCCGACCTCCAGGAGGGTGTCGGTCAGCTCCGTCCAGGTGTCACGGCTCTTGGACGACTCCCCGTCCGGAAAGACGTGGAGGTCGGCGGAGAGGCCGGCGGCCTCGAGCGAGGCGAGGGCCCGGTCCCCGTACAGGGTCGCCACACTGCGGTCCGAGAGGACCGCATACCGAGGTGCCGGGGCGACCTCTCGGCAGAGCTCTCCGAGCCGTCCCAGGAGCCCCTCCTCCACGACCACGTCGTAGCCCCGGGAAGGACGTCCCGGAACGCGCACCGACACGGCCGGCGCCGTCATCCCGGCCGGCCGGCCACCGGCTGCACCCCGGGCCCCGGGCCCCGAAAGCGGACGAGGACGCGGCCTGGGCCGCGTCCTCGTCCAACCGCATCCAGGCCGCTCGAGGAGACCTGGACGACAGACTCCGGTCCGGCCGATGGCCTCAGGGCTGGAAGTTGAACCGCAGCCCGGCGGCGATCGGGAAAGTGAAGACGTTCTTCAGGGGCTGAGTCTCCGGAGCGATCAGCGCGAGCTGCTGGCTGTTGATGTTGTTCTCGTCGGCCAGGGTCAGGTTGCCCTGCCCGCTGACGAACACGTCGACCTGCGGCGCGAGCTGGTAGGCGAGCAGGAGACCCGCGTTGATGGCCGGGTACAGGTTCGAGTAATCGACGATGACGGTGCCCGGCGTGCCGTTCACCACGGTGGAGAAGATCTCCCGGCTGGACGTGATGATCGAGATGCCGCCACCCACGTTCAGGTCGGCCTTGAAGCGGCTGTCCGACGCCGGGGGCATGAGGTGGAAGAGCACGCCGCCGTTGAAGTGGGTGAGAGTGATGTCCGGCGCCTGGGCACCGGTGCTGAGATCGGTCCCCTGGAGAATGTCCGCGCCCCCGGACACGCGGAGGGCGATCCGGGGCATCAGCCCGATGTTCAGGCCGATGGTGAAGGCCGGGCCGATGTCCTCGGCATCGGCCAGGTTCCCTGTCGGGACGGCTACGCCGCCCCGGAAGTCGACTGCAACGTGGTCCTGGGCGGTGGCTCCGCGCGGGAGCACGGCCGCGAACAGGGCCACGAGGCACACGAGACCCAGCATACGAAGTCTCATCATCGGGTCCTCCTTACGAAGTCGTACGGGTGTGAGAGCTCCGTCCGTGACGTGCCGGTCAGCGCCGGCAGACAGACGTCCAGTAGCGCAGCACCATAGTCTGCGCGCGCGGGCGGTGCAAACGCAAGCGTGCCAAAATGTACACGGCCGACGGTCCCGGCGCCACGTTCCGTCCCGAGGACGTGCCGCGGGTCCCGCGAGCCCACGAGCCTCAGCCGCCACCGCGCACGGTGAAACGCGCCGCGGCGCGGACGGGCGCCACGTCCTCTTCGGCCGGTGCGTCCACCACGATCACCGCTGGCCGACCGTCCACCTCCAGCCGCCGGACCTCCAGGATCCGTCCGGCCCCGGCCAGGGTGTCCAGCCGGCTCGCCGGCGGGGCGAGGCCCGCGCCCCCCCCGGTGGTCCCCTCCCCGGCGCGCGTCCGGGCGCCGTACCTGGCCGCCTCCGCTGCCTTCACCGCCACCACGAAGCTGTCGGCCGCCGGTGCGTCGTCCCACACGCTGGCCCACACGAGCGCCTCGGGGCAGGCGGTCTCCTCCGCGCCGGCCCCGCAGCGCCGGAGGAGACGATACCGGTCCCCATCCCAGCCCTTCGCGGCGGATGCCGCGCGGGCCGTGTCCCCCAGGAAGGCCGAGAGGAACGCGCGGGTCTCGAACTCGCCCAGGTCGTCGGTGTGCACCTCCCTCCATCCTGTCCCGGCCGGCCGGTCCAGGGAATCGGTGAACGAGAGGCTCGTGGGCGCGTCTCGCGGAGATGACAGGAAGCGGCGGGGGTGCAGGACCTGTTCGGTGGACGCCGGCATGTCGGCGCCCAGGGGTGCCGGGCGACCGGGCCGCTCCTTCCAGAGCGCCTGGACGAAGGCGAGACCCGCCATGTACGGGAACAGGAGCGACTGCTGGATGAAGGGGGGTGCCCCCGCCAGCTCCGGGGACGAGCCGGCGCCGGCGGCCATCACGTCCGTGCTCCCGATCAGGCTCGCCACCGAGGGCATGGCAGTCAGGTCCACGTCACGGCCCAGCGTCCGCCGCAGTTGCCACTCCAGCATGACGAACGTGGCCTGTCCCTCCAGCGCCGCCCGGGCGGCGCTCGAGGCGTCGTTGTCATCGCGCCGGGCGTTCACCAGGGAGTCGAGGTCCTCGTGCTCGTCCTGCAGGGCGTGCACCATCTCGTGGACGAGGACGGGCCGGAACAGCTCCTCGCCCACGCCTTCCCGCACGTACAGCGTGTCCCGACGTGCATCGTAGTATCCCACCACCTGCTCCAGGTACAGCTTCCTCAGCAGGCCGAGGAGGTCGACGCTGTCGGGCAGCAGCCCCAGGCGGGCGTACACCGCCGTCACCGCTTGCGCGCGTTCCGCGGGCAGCTCGTCGGCGAGCTCCCCGAGGAGGTATTCGTTCAGCTTGCTGCGGGTGGTGCGCGCCACGGCCAGCCGCCGGACGACCGACAGCCCGCTCTCCCTGCTCACCTCCGGGATGAGGCGCCTCGCCGCGTCGACGAGCGACGAATCCGATCCCGTGACCATGGCCGCGACGGCGGTGTCGAACGATGCGGTATCGGGGACTTCGCGTGCCCGCGCCGACCCGTCGTCGGGCCGACACGCACCGATGCCAGGGAAACCGACGAGCACGAGGAGGACGAGGGCAGCTCGCCAACCCGGCTTCCGACCGGTCGTCCCCACCGTCACTCCGACTCGCGGGTCGGGGCGGCCGCGGTCCGGAGGAGCCCCGGGAGTGCGTCGGCCGCGGGCTGCACGCCCTCGCTCCCGACCCGCCGCGCGAGCTCGGCGATCGGAACCCCGAGCGCGGGGTGAATCCAATTCGGGACGAGGGCGGCCAGGGGAACCAGCACGAAGGTCCGTGATGCGAGCCGCGGGTGCGGGACCTCGAGCCCGGCTTCGCGGATCACGCGGTCCCCGAACAGCAGGAGGTCGAGATCCAGCGTGCGGGGGCCCCGCCGGTCCCCTTCACGCCCACGTCCCTCTTCGCGCTCCAGCTCCAGGAGCCGCCGGAGCACGTCCCTCGGAGTGCGTCGGGTCCGGCCCACGCAACACATGTTGAGGAAGCGCGGCTGGTCCGGGTCACCTTCCGGGACGGTCTCGTATACGGCCGAGCACCGGAGCCGGCCCAGCAACCCTCCGAGTCCGTCCACCGCACGGGCGATATGGAGCGCCCGGTCCCCCAGGTTCGACCCGAGGCCTACGGCCACCAGGACGTTCGCATCGGAGCTCATCGGCAGGGGCGATCCCGGGTCGTGGGTACCAACGCGAAGCCCCCCGGGCCACGCTGGGTGGCCGGGGGGCCCTGCGGACTGAAGTGACGCTCAGCCGCCCGCGATACCCGGTGTACCCGCCGGGCAGGCGTTGGAGATATTGCTGTTGTTGTCGATCTCGGCCCGCGGGACGGGGAGCTGGAGCGCGTCACCGTCCGTCCCCCTGGGGTAGAAGTCCACCCCATCGTTCAGCTTGTAGCGGAGAACCGTCGCCAGGCGGTCCCCTGTCAGCCACAGGCCCGCTTCCCGGGCGCGCGCGATCTCGTCGAGGTCGTGCGCCAGGTTGCCGTTGAAGCTCACCTGCTGGAAAGCCCCGAACGGCACGTTGCCGTTGATCGTCTTGATCGGGTTGTCCGCCTGGTCGGCCTCGCTGAGCAGGTCGTTGATGGTCGTCGCGGCCGCACCCATGCTGCCCGAGCGGTACTGGGCCTCGGCGATGTCCATCTGCGCTTCCCAGCCGGTCGCCATGAGGATCGACGCCGCCCCGCCGTTCCCCGAGCGGTTGTTGGGCGCGACCGAGTCGGGATCTGTGTCCGCCCCGCCGTAGATGGTCTCGAGGCTGACGGGCGTCTTGTTGTTGAACGCCGTGATGTTGTTCTGAGTCGGGGGAATGATCAGTCCCTGGCTCACCCACTCGTCGTACCAGGGGCTTCCGAAGTCATTCTCCCCGAAGATCTCGTTGTGGCGCGACGCGTCGCCGCCGTTCCCGACCGTCCAGCGGACCGGGGCGTGCACGCCCCAGTTGAACTGGAAGTTCCGGTTCTCCTCCGCCGTGGTGTTCGTCGAGTAGAGGACATCGTACGTGAAGTCTACGGGCACGTTCTGCGCGATGGAGGCGGCCTGGCTGTAGTTGCCCAGGAACATCTGCGCGTGGGCCTGCCCGACCAGCGCCGCTACCTGGATGTCGGGGTCGCTGGACTGCGCCGCCTGGCTCAGCAGGTCGTAGGCCTCCTGCATGCGGTCGGCCGGAAGGACCGGCGCGGCCTCGCCGTCCTCGCCCCCGAAGATGCTCTGACAGAACATCTCCGAGAACCGGATGCGGTCGTAGCCTCCGACCAGCCGCCCCAGATCGATGCCGTGCTGCAGGTCGCTCTGCACGTCCGCGAAGTCCGGATCGTTCAGCACCCCGCTGAAGTCCGCGACCATGCGGTCCGCGCTGGCGCGGCTCACGCTCATCGGCTGCCACACGTCGCTGTTGATGGAGCCGTTGTTGGGGTTGGGCCGGCGCTCATCGACCTCCAGCCTCGTGGGAAACGTGCCCGCGAGGACGTACTCGTCGGTGAGCAGTCCGGAATACATGGTATACCAGTCGGACATGTTGCGAAGGTCGGCGACCACGCCGTTCATCTGCGTGGGCAACGAGTTCGGCGAGAGCTGGCCCGGCGTGGTGATCGTCGGGTCGTTCACCTGCAGCACGTCGCCGTGACAGGCCATGAGGCCCGCCGCCAGCATGGCCACCAGAACGCCCCGCGGCGCCCGGAGCTTACCAGGAAGAGACAGCATGACGAACGCTCCTTGCTCGATTCGAAGGTCCGGGCCGGGCGGGGGCCGGGACGAGGCCCGACCCCCGACAGCCCGATCCGATCAGAAGGTCACCGACACCGACGCGGTCACGCTACGGGCCGGAGGCAGCGTCAGGAAGTCGGTCCTGAAGGCGCTGGACTGACCCGCTCCGTTCAGCTCCGGGTCCGCCCCCGTGTAGCCGGTCCAGGTCGCGAGGTTGTTGCCGACCAGCGTGAAGGCCGCCCCGTGCGCGCCGAACGGCCGCAGCCAGTCGCCCGGCAGGTCGACCCGCAGGGACACGGTGCGCAGCTTGGCGTAGTAGGCGTTCTCCATGAACGGCGCCTCGATATTGGCGGCCGCCGGAGAGCCGAGCTCCTTGATCCGCGCCTCCTGCGTGAGCTGACCGCTGGAGTTCACCTGGTAGACCTCGGGGCACACCACGAACTCGGCGCACGCGAACTGCTGCGTGTCGTTGAGGAGCTGCTGGCCCGACGCGAAGTCCATCAGGCCGTACAGCGTCACGTGGCTGAAGAGGGTGATCGTCGAGCCCAGCGACCCCGTAAGGTTCGGAGTCGGCGCCCCGTTCAGGATCTGCGGCGTGTCGGACACGGCCAGCCCGGCGTTCGTCACGTTGACCACCTGCGAGTAGTACGAGCCGAACTCGTGGCCCTGCTGGTGGCGCTGCGCGAACCCGAACGTGATCGGGTTGGGCAGGTCGGTGATCACGTTGTAGTTGGTGCTCGCCTGGACCGTCCACTCCCAGGTGAGGTCGGGCATGTCGAGGGCGATCGCGTTCAGCTGCGCCTCGATGCCCTTGTTGCGCATCTCACCCACGTTCGTGAACACCGAGCCCGGGAAGCCCGAGGAGGGCGGCAGGGGCTCCTGCACGATCGCGTTCTTGTTCACGTCGTGGTACCACGTGAAGGAACCGCTCAGGCGGCCCGCGAGCAGGCTCAGGTCCGCACCGACCTCGATCTCGGTGTCCGTCTCGGGACGGAGGCTGTCGTTGCCCGGCCGGTTGGGCGTCACGCCCAGGGCCTCACCGCTCTTGAGCGGGACCGAGACCGGAGTGAGCAGCGCGAACGCCGAGTTGGTCGGGGGCTGCTTCGTGGACTTGCCCCACGCGCCACGGACCTTGAACTGGTCGAAGACCTTCGGGAACCACGACTCGTCGCTCACCACGTAGGACACGCTGACCTGCGGGACCACCTGCAGGCCGAGGGACGGTCCGAACGCGCTGTTGTTGTCCATCCGCACGCCGCCCGAGACGAACAGGCGGTCCTTCCAGCTGAACTGCTGGTGGCCGAAGATCCCAAGCGTCTTCTGCTCGCTGAAGGAGTCGTCGCCCTGGTTGGTCGTCGACGCTCCGACCGAAGGCGTGCCCGGCGGGAAGCCCCGACCCTGGGCGTAGGTCCCTTCGCCCTTGTTGTCGAAGAACTGGGCACCGGCCGTCGTCTGGCTGCCGATGTCCTGGGTGAGGGTGGCGTCCACCGTCGAGGTCGCCGTGAGCGTCAGGAGCTGGTTGTGGTCGTGCTCGAGCTGCACGAAGCCTCCGCCGAAGTCGCTGTCGAACGACGAGAGGCGCGGGACCACGGGCTCGATGAACTGGTTCTTGGTCGAGTACTCATCGTAGCCGGCCGTGAACCGGTTCGTCCAGAAGTCCAGCGGCCGGTAGGTCAGCGTCGAGCTCCCGGTGAACCGCTGGACGTCGTTCTTGATCGGCACCAGGGCCACGTCCTTGAAGGTCAGCCCGAAGAACGGCTGGCCGCACAGGGCGTCGCTCAGGCCCGACAGGCCTCCGAACGCCGAGTTCGCGCCCGCGTCCCTCGACGCCTCGAACGCCAGCGGGCAGGTCCGCACGGCGCTCCCCCCGTTCAGGGGATCGGCCCGGTCGAACGGCACGTTGTAGCCCCGTCCGATGAGCGCCTGGCCGATATAGCCGAACGAGTTGTTGTCGTTCTGTGGCAGGGCCGTGTTGTTCGAGGTGAAGCCGGTGCTCACGTCGAGCGTCACCTTGTCGCTGGGCTTCGCCGAGAAGTTGCCGCGCCCGTTCCACTGCTGGACGGTGTTGCTCGGCAGGTTGCCTTCGAGATTCTGATACTGGGCCGAGAAGAAGTAGTTGAACGGGTTCGAGCTCCCGGACATGGTGCCCGCGTAGGTGTTCGTGAGGCCCGTCCGGAACGGAGGCTCGATCCCCGCGGCGCCCCTCATCAGGTTCATGAGGTAGACCGTGTCCTTGGGTGTGATGCCGAACACCGGCTGGTAGAAGTCGGACGGCCCCGCCAGGAACGCCCGGGCCGGATCGTAGGCCAGCCCCTGGAAGTTCCCACCGGTCGCGTCCCAGTTCCCGCCGACCTGGGCGCGGAAGGTGTAGCGGGTGGCCTGCGACGCTGTCCCGTGCTTGGTCGTGATGAGGATGACGCCGCCCGCGGCGCCCGGACCGTACAGCGTCACGGCCGCCGGCCCCTTGAGCACATCGATCGACTGGATGTCCTCGGGGTTGATGTCGTTCCACCGGGTGGAGCCCTGACCGCCGGTGAAGAAGCGGCCGCTGTCCATTCCGCCCAGCGTGGAGTTGGAGTTGGAGACCTGGACGCCGTCGACGTACAGCAGCGGCGTGGTGCCGAGGCTCAGGCTGGACGGGCCGCGGACCTTGATCTCGGTCCCCGTGCCCACCGACCCGGAGCTGGAACGGATGGTCACTCCGCTGGCCCGGCCCCGCAGCACGTCCTGAATGTTGTTCGACTCTGACTTCTGGACCTCCTGCGAGACGTCGATCGTGGAGATGTTGGTCCCCAGCGACCGCTTCTGGTGCTCGCCCGTCGTGGTGACCACGACCTCCTCGAGCGAGACCGCGGAGATCGACAGCTGGAAGTCGGCGGTCACGGTCTGGTTGGCCTCCACCGTGACCTGCTTCACGGCGCTCTTGTAGCCGATGAGACGGACGCGGACCGTCTGCGTGCCCGCCGGCACGCCGGTGATCCGGAATTTACCGTCCTGGCCGGTGAGCGTGCCGAGCTGGGTGCCCGGAACGAAGACCTGCGCGCCGGCGAGCGGCTGCAGGCTGGACTGGTCGGTGACCGTGCCGGCGACCGTCCCCTGCTGGGCCTGCGCCGCCACGGCGCCTCCCAGGACAAGCGCCGTCGCGGCCACGACGGTGGCCACCGCACGCATAGCGCGGTTCAACGAGGTAGACAACATACCATCACCCTCCTGTGGCGTTTCGGAGTGACGCTCCGCCGGTCCTGCGGCTGCTTCGCCCCGGAGCCGTCAGCGGTGCGAGCGTCTAGTCCGGTCCCCGGAGAGAACCCGTCCGAAGCCGGCAGGTGCCGGGCGACGCCTGCCCCTCCGTTTCGGGACCGGTGCTTCAGCTTTGCTTCACGTCTTCTGTCGTGGGAATCCGACCTCGACTCTCGCCTCGGAAAGCACCTCCTCGCCCGAAAAAGCCGCCCATCCCCACAAGACGTGCGGGGGCTGCGAAAATCGCCATGTATTATTAGAGCGGCCCGGCGCCCCGTGTCAAGCGGTGGACACGCGAGCCGGGGGACGGACCGCGGCCCGCTCAGCCGGCCCCGTCGAGCACCTCCACCCTGGCGAAGGCGCGCTTTCCACGCTGGATGACGTGCTCGCCGGGCTCCAGCTGCAGGTCCCGATCGTCCACGGTCCGTCCATCCACCCGTACGCCCCCCTGGTCGATCATTCGCAGCGCTTCGGCCGTCGAATCGACCAGCTGTGCGCGCTGCAGAGCGTAGCCGATCCACAGCGTCCCGCTGGCCTCATCCGCCTCCATGCATTGGAGGGGGAGATCCTCCGGGACCCCGCCCTGCCGGTGCACGTGATCGAAGGCCTGCCGTGCCGCCTCCGCCGCCTGGCCGCCATGGTATTGTGTGACGAGGTCGGCGGCCAGCCACCGCTTGGCGGCGAGTGGATCACGGCCGGCTTCGGCGAGTCGCCCGTGCATCTCCTCGCCCGAGGCGGAGGAGGCCAGCGTGATCCACTCCTCCAGGAGGGCGTCGGGGATGGACATCGTCCGGCCGAACATCTCGCCCGGTTCCATGTCGAGCCCCACGTAGTTGTCGTAGGACTTGGACATCTTCCGCTCGCCGTCCGTCCCGCGCAGGAGCGGCATGACGAGGCATACCTGCGGCTCCTGCCCGTGGCGCTCCTGGAAGGTGCGGGCCAGGAGGAGGTTGAAGCGCTGGTCCGTGCCGCCCAGCTCGACGTCCGCCTCGAGCACCACCGAGTCGTAGGCCTGCATCATCGGATACAGGAACTCGGAGATCGCGATCGGCCGACCCTCCCGGTGGCGGCGGTCGAAGTCCTCGCGCTCGAGCATGCGCGCGACCGTGTACATGGAGGTCAGTCCCAGGATGTCCTCCAGGTCCAGTCCCCCCAGCCACTCGCCGTTCCGCCGGAGCTCGGTGCGCTCCGGGTCGAGCACGCGGGCCACCTGGTCGCGGTAGGTGACCAGGTTCTCCTCGATCTCGTCCCCGGTGAGCATCGGCCGGGTCTCCGAGCGGCCGGACGGGTCGCCGATCCTCGCCGTGAAGTCCCCGATGACGAAGACCACCCGGTGGCCCAGCTCCTGGAAAGTCCGCAGCTTTCGGAGAGAGACGGCGTGGCCGATGTGGAGGTCGGGGCGCGTGGGGTCGAAGCCCTGCTTGACGACCAGGGGCTCGTCCCGCTCCCGGGAGCGCTCGAGCTTGCGCACGAGCTCCTCTTCCGGGAGGATCGCGTCCGTCCCCTCCCGGATGCGCTCGAGCTGCTCGGCGGCGGGGAGAAACATTCTTCAGGGAGACCTGGTATGAGATTGCCTCGTGAACGAACTAGCTCTCTCCGAGACCGGCAACCTTAGTCGGCGCGACCGCGGCGGGCAAGCGATCCCCCGCGGCCGCGCGGCTTCCCGTTCCGCGCGCATCTCCCGCACGCCGTGAAGCCGGGCCCCTGGATCCGCCGCGCGTGGCGGCGTCTCGGACCCCGGGGACGCTGGCTCCTCCTGACGGTCCTGCTGTGTCTGGTGGGCCTGGGGGGCGGCCTGGCGTGGGGCTCCTGGACGCACGTCTGCGACGACTGTCCCTCCATTGCGCAGATCTACGCGTTCCAGCCGAAGGAGGCGACGCGCGTGTTCGCGGCCGACGGCAGCCTTCTGGCCGAGCTGGCCGTCGAGCGGCGGACGGCGGTGCCCTACCGCAGCCTCCCGTGGTACGTCCCCGAGGCGTTCGTGGCCATCGAGGACAAGCGCTTCTGGCACCACCACGGCGTCGACCTCATCCGGACGTTCCGGGCCGGGATCGAGTTCCTGATCCACGGCTACGACGTGGCGGGCGGGAGCACGATCACCCAGCAGCTGGCCGGGAACATGTTCCCGAGCTCCGTGAACCGGCAGCGGGTCTCGATCCGGCGCAAGCTCAAGGAGATGCACGTCGCCCTCGACCTGGAGAGCGCGTACACCAAGCGTGAGATCCTCCAGGCCTACCTGAACCAGATCAACTTCGGCCGGGGCCACTACGGCGTGCAGAGCGCGGCGCGCTGGCTGTTCGGCGTCGACGCACGGGACCTCAACCTCCCGCAGGCGGCGCTCCTGGCGGCGCTGCCCAAGGCGCCCGAGCGCTACTCGCCCATCGACCACCCCGACCGCGCGCTCGTGCGGCGGAATCTGGTCCTCCAGCAGATGGCGGACCAGGGGATCATCGACCGGGAGACGGCCGAGGCCGGCAAGGCCTATCCCCTGTCCCTCCACCGGAAGACCGAGGAGGAGGGCTCGGCTCCGTACTTCGTGGAGTGGGTGCGCCAGAAGCTCATGGACCGGTACGGGCCGGAGATCTACTCGGCCGGGCTCCGCGTGTATACGACGCTCGATCCGGGGCTCCAGCAGGTGGCGGACTCGGCGCTCCACGCCCAGCTGAAGTGGGTGGAGGAGCAGCGGGGCTTCCCCGGACCCACCTACGAGGCCACCCGCTCGTGGCCGGAGGGGAAGCTGGCCGGGAGCGAGACCCCATACGTGCAGGGACTGTTCATCGCGCTCGACCCCAGGACCGGGAACGTGCTCTCGCTCATCGGCGGGCGCGACTTCGACGACTCTGAGTTCGACCGGGCCACGCAGGCTCTCCGCCAGCCCGGCTCCGTGTTCAAGCCCTTCGTGTACACGGCCGCGATCGCGAGCGGGATCCCCGCCTCGGAGCTCTTCTACGACACGCCCGTGGAGATCGTCCTCCCCGACAGCTCCATCTACTCGCCCAAGGACTTCGGGGGACAGTTCCTCGGGCCTCTCACGCTGCGCGAGGCGCTGTACCGCTCCATCAACGTGGTGGCCGTGAAGGTGGGGCAGAAGGTGGGGGAGGAGGCGATCGCGCAGTACGCGCACTCGATGGGGATCACGACCGACGTCCCCCGCGTCCCCTCGGTGGCCATCGGGGCCGCCTCCGTCATACCGCTCGAGATCGCGCAGGCCTACACGACCTTCGCGAACGAGGGCGTGAGGGCCACGCCCCGGGCCATCCTCCAGGTGGAGGACTCCGACGGGAACGTGCTGTGGCGGAGCCGGGTGCAGAAGGAGGACGTGCTGGACCGGCGGGTCGCGTACATCATGCTCACGATCCTGCGGGACGTGGTCGACGCGCCGCACGGGACCGGCGTGGCCGTCCGCCGCGACGGGGTCCCGGACTCGGTGCCCGTGGCCGGGAAGACGGGGACCACCAACGACGCGACCGACGCGTGGTTCGTCGGCTTCACCCCCGACATCGTCACCACGAGCTGGGTCGGCTTCGACCGGCCGCAGCACCTCCACTTCAACGCGCAGGGCGGCCTGGACGCGGCCCCGATCAACGCGGCCGTGCTCAGGTGGTACTACGAGAACCATCCGGTGCCGGCCCCGTGGCCGGAGCCCGACGGGCTCGTGCACGACAGCGTGGACGAGTCCACCGGGATGCTGGCCACGCAGTGGTGCCCGCCCGACTCGGTGTACAGGGAGATCTTCCTGCCGGGGACCGAGCCGCGTCCGTGCGACGTGCACGGGCCGTTCTCGAGCGTGCGCCGCTCGGACAGCCTCGGGCTCGACTCCCTGGACCTGCCCGACTAGCCCGGGGACGCCGGCTCCGTCCCCTCGCTCGTCACACGCCACCGCACCCGCCGTCGCTCCCAGCGGAGGGGCTCCGCGTCCTCGGCCGGAGGCTCGGGCTCGATGCGGACGGCGCGCGCCAGGCGGCCGGCCGCCCGCTCCGCGTCCTCCTCGCTCGCGGCGTGGATCCGCGCCAGCACGTCGCCCTCCTGGACGCGGTCCCCCGGCCGGACGAGGACCTCGAAGCCGACGGCGGGATCGATCGGATCTCCCACCTTCTTCCTGCCGGCCCCGAGCTCGACCGCCGCGAGCCCGATCTCCCTGGCGGCCACCGCGTGGACGTGCCCGGTGGCCGGGGCCGTCCACGGCTCGACCACCGGGGCGGCGGGGAGGAGGTCCGGGTCCTGGACCACGCGGGGGTCCCCGCCCTGGCGCTCGATGAGCCGCTCGAGGCGCCGGGCGGCGCTCCCGTCGGAGAGGAGGGCGCGGAGCCGCCGGACGGCCGCCTCCCGGTCCTCCTCGACCCCGGCCGAGGCCAGGACCTCCGCCGAGAGGGCGAGCGTCACCGCCTCGAGGTCGGCCGGCCCCTCGCCCCGCACGCAGTCCGCCGCCTCGCGCACCTCGAGGGCGTTCCCCACGGCCCGCCCGAGCGGCGCCTCCATCCCGGTCACGAGCGCTGTGGCGCGGAGGCCCTGCGCCTCGGCCAGACCCACGAGAGTCCGGGCCAGCTCGAGCGCGCGCTCCTCCTCCCGCATGAAGGCGCCGCCTCCACACTTGACGTCCAGGACCAGCGCCTCGATCCCCTCGGCCACCTTCTTGGAGACGATGCTGGAAGCGATGAGCGGGATGGACGGCACGGTCCCGGTCACGTCCCTCAACCCGTACAGGCGGCCGTCGAGGGGCGCGATCTCCGGCGTCTGGCCGATCATCGCGCACCCGACCTCCTCCACGATGGAGCCGAACTCCTCGAGGTCGACCCCGGTCCGGAAGCCCGGGATGGCTGCGAGCTTGTCGAGGGTGCCCCCCGTGTGCCCGAGGCCCCGGCCCGACATCATAGGCACCCTGACGCCCGCCTCGGCCAGGAGCGGCGAGAGGACGAGCGAGACGGTGTCGCCCACGCCCCCGGTCGAGTGCTTGTCGACCGCGGGAGGGGCTCCGGGCACGCGGAAGTCGAGGCGCCGTCCCGAGTCGACGATGGCGCGGGTGAGGACGGAGAGCTCGCCCCCGGAGAGGCCCCGGAAGAAGACCGCCATCAGGAAGGCCGACATCTGGTAGTCGGCCACCGCCCCGTCCAGATAGCCCCGGAGAAAGTCGGCCAGCTCGTCGTCCCCCAGCGTCGCGCCGTCCCGCTTCCGCTCGATGACCTCGGCCGCTAGCATCGCCCCCGTTCCGTCGCTACACTCAGCTTCCGTGCGGCCTTCGGCCGCCCGCTCTTCCACGCCGCCGGAGCGATACGCCATGTCCCGATCACCCCGGGTCCGTGCCCGTCGGGCCGCCGCCGCCCTGCTCGGGGCGGGAGGCGTGGCCCTCCTCCTGGCCGCGGCGCCGCTGGCCGCGCAGGAGGCGGGAAGCGCGTCCTGCCCGTGGCCGCCCACGCCCGGCGTCCCGTGGGCCGACACCACCGCCGCGGCGCACAACCTCGGCTCCGAGCTCGGCGCCTCGCCCTCGGACTCCGCTCTCCTGGCCGCGGGCGACACCGCCTACGAGCGGGGCCGGCACACGATCGCCTACGCCGCCTACGCCGCGGCGGCCCGGGACGCGGCCACGTACGAGGCGCTGTGGAAGGCCGGCCGGGCCGCCGTGGACGTGGGTCAGGGCGTCGACGACGAGGACGAGGCGCACGCCTGGTACCGGCGGGGGGCAAGCTACGCGGAGCGCGCGGTGGCGGCGAACCCCGACGCGCCCGAGGGTCACTTCGTCATGGCCGAGGCCAGGGGCCTCGTGGCGCTGGACGTGGGGGTGAGGAAGCGGGTGAGCATGGCCGAGGAGATCCGGGCCGATGCCCTGGCCACCGTACAGGCAGACAGCGACTACGCCGGGGGCTGGCACGTCCTGGGCCGGTGGAACATGGGCATCATGGAGCTGAGCGGGCCGTCGCGCTTCTTCGCGAAGACCTTCCTGGGCGCCCGGGTGTTCGGCGAGGCGAGCTGGGAGAAGGCCGAGAAGTACCTGAAGCGCGCCTCCGCGCTCGAGCCCGAGCGCATCGTGCACCGGCTCGAGCTCGCCCGGGTCTACAAGGAGACGGACCGGCCGGACGCTGCCCGCAGCGAGCTAGAGGAGACGCTCGGCCTCGCCCCGGCCGACGAGCAGGACTGCGACTACCTGGACCAGGCGCGCGAGCTCCTGTCGGACCTCAAAGATTGAGCTTCTCGCGCCCCCGCTCGACGCCGCGCTCGACTCTCTTGCGGACCTGATCCCCCGAGCGCTTCGCGGCCTGACGCGCTTCGTCCGCATAGCGGCGGGCATCGTCCCGGGCGTGCTCCAGGCTCTCGCCGGCCTGGTCGCCCAGCTTCTCGGCCGTCCTCTTGATCTGACGCCGGGTGCGCTTGCCGCTCTTCGGTGCCAGGAGCAGTGCCACGCCGGCCCCGAGCAGTCCGCCCACGACCATGCCGGCCGCGAAGCCTACCGCCATGCTCTCGCCTTCGTATTCTTCATAGCTCATCCTGGCGCTCCCTCGTTGGCTCGTGGTGTCCGCGAACGGGCGTCCGCGGCTCATGATCCTGCGGCGCAACCCGCGTGCCGCGCGGCGCCGGCGCGACGGTGTGGCTCTTGAAGGCTCCGTTCGGGCTGGCTAGCTTGCGCGCATCCATCACCCGAGGAGGTTCCTCCGTGCTCGAGTCCCGTCCCCCACTCCGGCTCCCGGCCCGGGTCCTTCCCGAGCTCGTGCAGCGCTGCGACCGTGTGGGCCGCGACGCCCTGGGAGCCCTGCGCGCCACGGGTCGGGTGGCCGGCGCGGAGCTGGCCGAGGAGCTGGCCGACTCGGTTCCCCCCGACGCCGCCGGCCGCCGGGAGTACTGGGAGGCGCTGGAGCTGAGCATCGGGGACATGGGATTCGGGAGCGTCACGTACGAGGTGCTGACGCCGGGCGTGGCGTCGGTCACGCTCCCCGGGCTCCCCGAGGCCGATCGCGAGGACGGGAGCCCGGGCTGCCCGTTCACCACGGGCCTGCTCGCCGGGCTCCTCGGCCACGCCGCGGGAGAGACCGTGGCGGTCCTCGAGGTCGAGTGCCGCGTGGGCGGACATCCGGCCTGCCGCTTCCTGGTCGGGCCGGAGCCTCGCCTGCGCACGATCCGGGAGCGGCTGGTCGGGGGCCGCGACCTGTCGGAGGCGCTGGAGGGCCTCTGACCGACCGGCCCGGGCGCGTCGTCGCCCTCGACTACGGACGGCGGCGCATCGGCGTCGCCGCGTCGGATCCCACGGGCACGATCGCGAGCCCGCATTCCACGATCGGCGCCGCCGAGGACCCGCTCGACCCCCCCGGAGAGCTCCTCGCCCTCCTGGCCGAGCTCGAACCGTCCCGCCTCGTCCTGGGTATCCCCCTCCACATGGACGGAACGGCGGGAGAGATGGCCGAGGAGGCTCGGGAGTTCGGCCGCCGGCTGGCCGGGACCACCGGCCTCGGGATCGTGGAATGGGACGAGCGACTGACCACCGAGGGCGCGCGCCGGACGATGCTGGAGACCGGTCCGAAGCGGGGACGGCGCCGGGAGAAGGGCGGCGCCGACCGGCTCGCGGCCGCCATGGTCCTCCGCGCCTACCTCGCCTCCCTGGGGTGAGATGAGGAGGCGCGCCGCTGCCGTCGGGCTCGCGGCCTGCGTCGCGCTCCTGTCGGCCGGGTGCCGCGGAGGAGGCACGCCCGACGGGGCCGTCGTGGACGTCCGCATCGAGCGGGGAGCCGGGGCGCTGCAGATCGGCCGGGAGCTCCGCGCCGCCGGCCTCATCGACCACCCGAAGCTCTTCGCGCTCTTCGCCGATGTCACGGGCTCCGGAGACCGGCTCAAGGCCGGCCACTACCGCTTCCGGGCGGGTCAGAGCTGGCCGTCCCTGCTCTCGGACCTCGAGGCCGGTCGGGTCGTGACCCTCCCGGTCACGATCCCCGAGGGGTTCGGCGCCGGCCAGATCGCGGGCCGGATCGCTCCGGTGGCGGGGGTCCCCGAGGATTCGGTCGAGGCGCTCGCCGGGGACACCGCGCTGGCCCGCCGCCTGGGAGTGCCCGGCCCCACGCTGGAGGGATACCTTTTCCCCGACACCTACCGGTTCGCCGAGGGCGTGGACCCGATCGCGGCGCTGTCGGCCATGGTCGAGCGCTACCGCGCGTTCTGGGACGAGGAGAAGCGGGCGCGGGCCGACTCGCTCGGCCTCGACGAGCGCCAGGTGGTCACGCTGGCGAGCATCGTCGAGAAGGAGGCCCGGCGGGCGGAGGAGCGGCCCATCATCGCGGGCGTCTACCTGAACCGGCTGCGGAAGGGCATGCGGCTCCAGGCCGACCCGACCGTGCAGTTCGCGCTCGACACCACCAAGGCCCGCCTCCTCTACCGGGACATCGACCGCGTGGCGGACGACCCGTACAACACCTACACGCACGCCGGACTGCCGCCGGGTCCCATCGCGTCGCCCGGGGCCGCGGCCCTCAGGGCCGTGCTGTGGCCCGCCGACGTCCCCTACCTCTACTTCGTGGCGAAGCCGGACGGGTCCCACGTGTTCTCGGTCACCGAGCGCCAGCACATCAACGCCAAGAACCGGATCCGCCGCATGCGGCGGGCGGCCGCCGCGGACGACGGCTCGGGCCGGGGACCGCCGCAGCCGCCGTGACCGCCGACCCGACCTCCGCCGGGCTGGCCTCGCGCCTTCGGCTCATGGTCGTGACCGAGCCCCGCCCCGCCTCGGGCCTCCCCCTGGCCGAGGTGGTCGAGGCCGCCCTCGAGGCTGGAGCCACCGCCCTCGAGCTGCGCCACGAGGGCGCCGCGGGAGCGGAGCTTCTCGAGGAGGCCGCGAGGCTCCTCCCCCTGGCGCGCCGGCATGGCGCGCTCTTCCTGGTCAACGACCGCGCGGACGTCGCGCTGGCCGCGGGAGCGGACGGCGTCCACCTCGGTCCCGACGACCCGCCCGTCGCAGCCACCCGCCGGGTCGTCCCCGACGGCTTCCTGATCGGGTGGTCCACCGACGACCCGGCCGCGGCCCGGAACGCCGCCGCCGCGGGCGCGGACTACCTGGGCGTCGGGGCCGTCTACGGGACCCGGAGCAAGCGAGGCCTGGCGGACGAGCGGATCGGCCCCGCGCGGGTCCGCGAGGTGCTGGAGGCCGCCGGCCTCCCCGGGGTCGGGATCGGCGGCATCACCCCCGAGAACGCCGCGCCGGTGTTCCGTGCCGGCGCCGGCGTCGCCGTCCTCGGGTGCGTGATGGGCGCGGCCGACCCGGGCGCGGTGGTCCGCGGACTGCTGGAGGCCGCCCGGAGCCCGTAACGCTCCCACCGGCCGGCCGACCTCCGCTGGGAGATCCCGATCAGATCACGGCGCGAGAGCCGCCTCCACTCCAGCTCGAAGCGCCGTGCGAGAGGAGCCGCGAGCCTCGTTCGCCCGCGGGCCGGCCCGTTCCCGGATGCACGGACGCCCCGCGGCCTCCCGTGGGGGAGGAGCGGGGCGTCGTGGGGGTGGGAGAGGCCGGCGGCGACCTACTCTCCCGGGGCGTCTCCGCCCGAGTACCATCGGCG